>Ga0187887_10000768_pt1 | contig 30380 bp, 21 predicted proteins | sample June2016WEW_7_10_FD_132977 | JGI IMG/M metagenome (GOLD analysis project Ga0187887, IMG submission 132977) | Peatland microbial communities from SPRUCE experiment site at the Marcell Experimental Forest, Minnesota, USA - June2016WEW_7_10 | ecosystem: Environmental > Terrestrial > Soil >... | reverse complement strand
GGCTGCAATTCCCACACTGTGCCGGATCCAGTCCCGCCAAAACTGGTCGTGCCGTAGAGCGCGCCATTCGCGCCCACAACCGGAGTTACCACTGGAAAGTAGACCGATCCGTCGCTAAACGCGTAAAGTACGGTCTCGGTCCACGCTCCGCCTTGCGTAGCTGGCGATTGCAACGCGAACACGGTACCCTCGCCGGGATAGCTGCCGTTCCCGCCATACGCCGTAGCGCCGTAGAGCACACCGTTCGGACCGGCGACGACTCCCCCGGGGTTCTCTCCGTCGGGCTGGCCGCCGAATGTGTAGAGCTTTGTGAGATCGGTTTGAGCAACGCTGTAGGGCGTCAGGAACAATGCGCTAAGCGCGGCCGCGAGAGCCAAACGTCGCAGAGTTCTCATCGGATATCCCTCCGTGGATGCTGAAATCGAATGTATCCTGTTCCCGCCTGGCAATCAACGGGTTTCCGAGGATACCAGTACTGTACTAGCGGGCAGCGCACAGCGCTGCCCTACCCATGCGACAATCTTGGATACATGCCAAAGTCCTGTATCGCCTTCCTCCTCCTCGCCACGTGCGCATTCGCCGAGGCGCCCAAGCTCCGTTTGGGCGACGATGTGCGGCCCGTGCGCTATCGCCTGGACCTCACCATTGTTCCGCAACAAGACACCTTCACCGGCAAAATTGAAATCGACTTGGAGGTGCGCAAGCCCGTCGATGTGATCTGGCTAAATGCCCGCGATCTCACCGTCGACACGGCCGAACTGACTGCGGGCGGGCGCACGGTGCCGGCGAAGGCGCAAACCAGCGGCACGCAATTCGCCGGCTTCGCGGTTCCCTCGGCCATCCCCGCGGGCCCGGCGCAACTGCGCATCGAATATCACGGCGCCTTCAATAAAATCGGCAGCGACGGGCTGTTCAAGGAGCAGGATGACGGCACTTGGTACGTCTACACACAGTTCGAATCGATCGACGCGCGCAAGGCTTTCCCGTGCTTCGACGAGCCCAGTTTCAAAACACCGTGGCAGCTCACGCTGCATGTAAATAAGTCCGACACCGCGGTATCCAATACGCCCGTGCAGTCGGAGACCGGCGAGCCGGACGGGCGCAAGAAGGTGGTATTCGCCGAAACCAAACCGCTGCCCAGTTACCTGGTGGCGCTGGGCGTAGGCCCATTCGACTTCGTGGACGCCGGAAAAACCGGTAAGAACCACACGGCGCTGCGCATGATCACGCCCAAGGGCAAAGCCGCGCAGGCCAAGTACGCGGCGGAGGTGACCGGTCCGCTGCTGGCCGAACTCGAAAACTATTTTGGTGTGCCGTATCCTTACGAAAAGCTGGATCTGCTGTCCGTCCCGCTTTTTGGCGGGGCGATGGAGAATCCCGGACTGATCACTTGCGCGCAGAGCCTGATGCTGCGCGACCCGGCGCAGGATAGCATCGGCCGCCAGCGTAGCTATGCATCCGTGGTGGCCCACGAGATGGCCCACCAGTGGTTCGGCGACCTGGTGACCACCGCGTGGTGGAACGATATCTGGCTGAACGAAGCGTTCGCCTCCTGGATGGATTCCAAGATCCTGCGCAAATGGAAGCCGGAGTGGAACACCGTGATCGACGAGCAGAACATCCGCATGGGCGCCATGGGCGGCGACGTACTGGTCTCCGCGCGGAAGATCCGCCAGCCGATCGAGAGCAACGACGACATTGCCAACGCCTTCGACGGCATCACCTACAGCAAGGGCGAGGCGGTCATCGGGATGTTCGAGAACTGGATGGGCGAAGAAGCCTTCCGCCGCGGCGTGCAGCAATACATTCGCCAATACGCTTGGCGTAACGCGACGGCGGGCGATTTTCTGGATTCTCTCTCTTCGGCGGGGAACCAGCCGGTGGGGCGGGCATTCTCCACGTTTCTGGATCAGGCGGGCGTGCCGCTGGTTTCGGTCAGCCTGAACTGCGGTGCGGCCGGCGGGGCGAGCCTGCATTTGACGCAGAAGCGCGCGCTGCCTTTGGGATCGCCGGGCGCTACGCAGCAGACGTGGCAGGTACCGGTGTGCGCGCGCTACGGCGACGGCGACGCATCGCATCGCGAATGTACGCTGCTGACCGAAGCCTCCATGGACTGGAAACTGGCGGAAGCCAAGAGCTGCCCCACATGGGTGGAGGCCAACGCCGATGGAAAGGGCTACTACCGCACGCGCTATGAGGGCGACCTGCTGAATAAGCTGCTGGCCGGTGGCGCCCCACACCTCTCGGCGTCCGAGCGGGTTACGGCCCTGGGAGACGTGGACGCGCTCACCGCGATGGGCGAGATCAAGAGCGGAGATGCGCTGGGGTTGGCGCTCGAATTCACAAACGATCCTGTGCGCCAAGTCGTGGAATCGACCGTCGGCGTGGTGGCGGGCCTGCACGATTACATGGTTCCCCAAGAACTGCGGCCGAACTACGCGCGGCTGGTGAACAAGGCGTTTGGCGCGCGGGCGCGCGAGTTGGGCTGGAAAGCGAAACCGGGAGAAAGCGACGAAACCCGCCTCTTGCGCTCCTCGATCGTGCCGCTGGTGGCGTTGTGGGGCGGGGATGGATCGCTGGCCGCCGAAGCCCGCCAACTGGCCGGGACGTGGATCGCGGACCGTACCGGCGTCGATCCGGAGATCCTCGGGTCGGTGCTGAATGTGGCGGCGCGCACCGGTGACGAAGCATTCTTCAAGCAATTGCCGGCGGCACTGGCGCGCACCGAAGATCGGCACCAGCGGGATCTGATTCTGGGCGCGATGGGATCTTCGAGCAATCCCCAAATCGCACGCGACACGATGCAATTGGCGCTCAAACCCGATTTCGATTTACGGGAGTCCATCAACCTGCTTTTCGGGCCGATGGGCGTGCCGGAGACCAGGTCGATTCCCTTCGAGTTCGTGAAGGCCCACTACGATGCGCTGGTCGGCAGGATACCCGCCGGATCGACGTTCGGGTTCGGCGAGTTTTTGCCGTTCGTGGGCGGCGCGTTCTGCGACGAAAAGTCGGCGGAAGAAGTGAAGGCATTCTTCGAGCCGAAGGTGGATCGGTTCCCCGGCACCAAGCGCAACCTGGCGCAAGCGTTGGAAGGGATTCGGATCTGCACGGCGTATCGGGCGGCGCAGCAGGATAGCGTGGCCGAATTCTTAAAAAAGTATTGATCGGAGCGCCCTAAACATCTGATATAGTGTCCGGCATGAGCCGAACACTTCTAGCGCGCATCTCCGCGAGCGCACTCCTCCTCATGGGGTACTGGATCGCATACACCCAAAACCAGGGCAAGCAGCCGCCCGCGCTGACCCTTAATAAGGTCAAAGACAATCTTTACGAAATCGAGGGCGACGGCGGCAATGTCGCGGTGTATGTGACCAGCGAAGGCGTCATCCTGGTGGACGACAAGTTCGAGCAGGACTACGAGAACATCATGGCAAAGATCAAAAGCGTGACCGATCAGCCGGTGAAGTACGTGCTGAGCACGCACCATCACGCCGATCACAGCGGCGGCAACGTGAAGTTCCTACCCGCGGCCGAGATCGTCTCGACGGCTAATGCGCGCGCCAACATCGTGGAGCATAAACAGCCCAACGCGCCGTCGAATCTAACCCCGGCGCGCGTAGTGTTCACTGCGGAATGCTCCGTGTTCCTGGGCGGCAAGGAAGCGCGCGCGCGGTACTTCGGCCGCGGCCATACGAATGGCGACGCCATCGTGTACTTTCCGGCGCTGCGCACCATACACACCGGCGATCTGATGGCCGGCAAGACTCCGCTCATCGACTACACCGGCGGCGGCAGCCTGAAAGCGTGGACCCAGACCCTGGACGGCGCGCTGCAGCTCGATTTCGACACCGTCATTCCGGGCCACGGTCCGGTAACGGACAAGGCGGGACTGCTGGCGTATCGGAACAACGTCGAGAAACTGCGCAATCGCGCGGCTGGGCTGATCCACGACGGCAAGAGTCAGGACGAGGTCGGTGCGGTCATGGCGGCGGAATTCGGATGGGGCCCGGACAGCCTGCAGGCGCATTGGAGTCTGCCGGGGATCATGGCGGAACTGAAATAAGCATGGCTCTCCGGCAACCGGGAGTCTGCATTAATTTGTAGGCGGCGCCCTGAATAAAGGGTCCGCTCCACAAGTGCGCTACGGCGCGCCAATGGACAGGATGGCGGGCGCGCTGGCCACGCCGTTCACCGTGATGACGGCCGGATAGTCACCGGCCGCAAGCTGCGGCACCTGCAGATTCGCTTGGGCCAGGCCCACGAAATACGGCGTCAGTCCGAGAAACTGGATTGGCGCATTGTCGCCGCCGACGGTTGCCGTGGCGGAGAGAGTGGCCCGCGCCAAAGGGTTCACCGGAGCACCGGCGCCATCGAGCGGCGTAGTGGTCAGGCTGCCGATTCCAGTCAAATACACTACGATGACGGAACCTGCTGGGGCCGGATGATCGGCCGTGAGGAGCGTCCCGGAAGAGTCGGTCGCCACGGCCCGGTTTCCGTCCATTTGAAAGATTCCCGGCGATGCCGCATCGATGGTCAGCGGGTATTCGAGGCTCATGCCCAGCGGCGAGCGCACCAACACCGTGGCGCCGCCAGCCTGCGCTTCAAAGGGCACCTGGAAGTTGATCTGGCCGGAATCGGTGTACAGCATCGGGCTATAAAACCCGTTGACGGAAACGCTCACGCCGCCAAGGTCGCCCGGCAAGGGCAGGTTCGTGGGCTGCGCCGGCTGCGATGCGAATCCCGTGCCGAAGATGGTGGCCAGACTACCGGGTGAAACAGCGCCCGTGAAGCTGGCGGCGTTGGCGACCGCATTGATCGCGGGCACGGTCTGGCAACACGAGGTAACCAGCACCGGCGAGTCCGTTACGGTGAGGGCGGCGCCTTCGATGGCGGTGGCGCCTCCGAAAATGTCGCGCACCGTGCGCGCCTGAATCGCCGCGGGTATGGCAAAAGGGACGTTCTGCGTTGGATTCCAAACAATGATGCCCTGGTCGCCGGTTGCCAGCGTGAGCCAGATTTGCCAGGTGCCGGACGGGTCGATAACCGCCTGCGTGAGCGAAGCGCCCGCCAGCCAATCGAAAAGGTAACGATACGCCTGCCCCGCCTCAGTGAGCCCGCGCGGATCGGGCTGCTCGGTGCCCACGCAGAAGGAAGTGGCATTGCCCCAGGTGTACCAGTCATAGCGCCCGGACCCATACGCCAAATCGACCAGGTATTTCCGCACGATGTATGCGGCAGCCTCGACCGGCGGCGTGGAGGTGTCGCCGGATGCGCCTTCGGTATCCCACCGCGGCATGCCGCCGAGGCCGTACTTACTCATGACCAGACGGACGTTGGCGATCAGGGAGCCGGTCGCTTCCGGAGGCGTGGTGTAGACGTGATGGGCGATCACATCGACATATTGGCCCGCGCCTGTGGCAAGGAATGTGTCCAGATAGCCGGCCGAGTAAACGGCGGGAGAGAGCACCGTATTTTGCGGGTCCACGGCTTTCAGCGCCTGATAAGCCGTCTGAGTCAGTTGCGCCAGTTGTGCAACCGTGCCCGTAAAGTAAGTATTGTCATTCGGCTCGTTCCAGATTTCGTAGTACCGGATGCGGCCCTTATACCGTTGGGCGACGGCGGTGACATAGTCGCTCCAATCCTGCATGTTCGAGGGCGGCGCCGGCGCACCCGCGCCCACGTAGTTCACGTCGTCGGGATTGGACGATGCCCAGGCGGGAGTCTGGCCGAGCGTGAGGATGATATCCGGGTTGCCGTTGGCCTGCGCAGCCGCCACCCAGGTGTCCAACGGCGCGAAGTTCCAGACGCCGCGAAGCGGTTCGAGGGCTGTCCAGGTGGTGCCGGAATCCCACAGCCGCAGGGTGCCAAAGCGCGCGGCGGGCCAGGGGACGCCGCCGGAGACGGGTTGACCGTTGGAATCCGTGAATGATGCATCGTCCACCGAAAATGTTCCGGGTGCGGTAGCCTGGATCATCAGTAATACGGAACCCGTATCGTTAATTTGACCGGCCGCTGAAAACTGCTGCCAATTCGCACCGAGTTGCGCGGGCGTGCTGGCGTAGTAGTTATAAGGCGAGTTCTGGTTTTGCAGAATCAGATTGACGCTCATTCCCGGTTGGCCGCGCAGCCAGACGGCAAACGTGTAGACGGCGCCGGGGATCACCGTTATAGGCTCGACTAACTGCACCGCGCCGCTGGCGACTGCCTGCACGTCGACCATCTGCGCGGCCGTTCCACCGTGGGGGTTGGCGGTGTCCTCAGAGTAAGCCACGGTCACATCCGCCCAGGACGAGTTATCGTTCCACCCGATCGCCACGTTGCCGGCGATGGGGTTATTTTGCCCGACGGAAACGAAGGGCGGCTCAAAGCCGGGATTCGAAAGGACGCTCTGCAGAAAATTGGCGACGTGGATGCCGAAAAACGAAGTGGGGATGGGACCGAGGTTCGGCGTGGGCGGCGCGGTCCCGGGAATGTATGACATGCTGGCATCGTCGATCCAGACGGTGCCGGGTGCGCTGAGGGCGATCATGAACTCCGCACCCGTCGTGACGACGATGTAGCCTTGGATGGTGACTTGCTGCCAGTTGGCGGTGAGCGTGACATACGTATCCAGGTAGGATTCATAGGGCGCGGAGGCATCCTGGATGCGGAAAATGACTTGCGTGCCAGGATCGCCGCGCGCCCAGACAGAGGCGGTATAGAGAGACCCCGCGACAACCGGGATACTCTGCAGGAATTGCGCTTCGCCGCTGCCGATGGATGCGGCTACCATCTTCTGGCACGAAACGCCGCTATGCGGATTGTTGAATTCCTGCGTGTATTGCACGGTGGAATCGGACCAGGCGGAGTTGTCCGACCAGCCGCTTGCGATGCTGCCGGAGATCTGGCCGTTGTTGCCGGAAACGAAAACGTAGGGGCTTTCAAAGCCCGCATTGACGAGAGCTACATTGGTGGGGGTAGCGGCCAGCGCGGCGGCGGGCACGGCCAAGATGGCGGCTGCCGATATCCGGACGAGCGAGCGGCAGATATCGATCATCCACTCCATTGTCTCGCGGTTCTATTTGCCGCGCGGTGTCGATTTGGCCGCTTTCCGTTCGACCTATCGTTAGAACTTGGCTTGAAGCCGGGTTCACGGATTCAAACAAGGAGACCCACCGATGAAATTTTTGTCACTGTACACGCCCGGCCCGAGGCCGGCTGGCGTTCCCCCGTCGAAAGAGTACATGGCCGAAATGGCGAAACTGATTGAGGAGTCGATGAAGTCCGGCGTGCTGGTCGCGACCGGTGGACTGATGCCGATCGCGCAAGGAGCGCGTGTGCGGCATGCGGGCGATGAGGTGACGGTGATCGACGGTCCCTTCGTGGAGACGAAGGAACTGGCCGGCGGATTCGCGATACTGGAAGCGAAGTCAAAAGAAGACGCGCTCCAAATGGTCAGAAGTTTCCTCAAAGTCGCGGGCGACGGTGAGTGTGAGCTGCGCCAGATTATGGAGCCGGGAGATATCCCGCAGCCGTGCGCCGAGGGCGCCCAGGAGACGCAAGCATGAGGTTTATGCTGTTGATGCTCCCCAAGGGATACGAAAAAGCGGCGCCGGATCCAGGCGAATTCGAAGGATGAAGCGGTGGCATGGGCCGCGCGCTGCACCGCATCGGACCACGAAGTGATTGAGATTCGCCAAGTGCAGGAGTTCTCGGACTTTCCGCCGGATGTTCGGGAAGCCGCCGCGAAGCTTCCAGAGATAAAATGCAGTATCGCTTACCCCTAGCTCTCCCGCGGCCGGGGATGTGCGTTTTTGATTGTGGGGCAGGACTCCAGTCCGGTTAGGCTGATTTCGTTACGCGGAGGGCGGGCCGTTTCGACATTCTGTCCGCCGCCGTGGGGCAGGCTCGCAGCCTGCGCGGGCCTTGCAGGCCCGCTCTTCGGCGGCGCACGGCGCCGCCCCACAAAGTTTTAATCACTATTGGTGGGCCGCAGGCTCATCCTGATAGGACTGGAACGCATCCGCCACGTGTAACTCTGCCGGTGGCGCAGCCAGCGCCGACACGCTTTCGTGCTCGCTATAAGCTACCACGTCCGCATATCTGCCCGATCGCGGGTTCCGATGCACCAGCAGCCGGCGGCCAGCCACGTCGAGAACCAGTATTCGGGCACGCCTGCCCTCGCGTACAGCGCCGCCTTGACCCCAAGATCGAAGCTGAGACTGGTATCGGCGATCGCCACGACGAGCCGCAAATCCTGGGTGCGCGGGTTCGCTGTGGAATACGGCCGATCCGGCCGTAGAACGATGAGATCGGGCACGGGCTCATTGGTGGGATTATCTTCAGGGGCCACATCGATCGGCGCCTCTACGTTAATGTTGCGAAATCCGAAGACTCGCACCAACCATTCGTGCAGCAGGGTGAATGAATCCACCTGCGGCCGCTTCTTCCCCATCTTGCTGATCAACTCCCCTTCTACAAGCTCCAAGTTCTCCTGGTCCAGCAGACCAGACGCCTCCAAGGTGGCACACTCGGCGCGAGTCCATCGTTTTCGAGGCGGATCGGGGGGAGCAATCGGCGCTGGTATTTCGGTTAGGGCGATTGGCATAACCAGTCCTCCTCATTCTACCGGTTTTCTTGCCGGCGGGCACTACTTTGCGGGAATGGCGCCATGTTTCCTCAATAACGCGATGGTCTCTTCCAGGGGCAACGCCTTTACCGTGTGCCCGTTTCCAGTCACATCGTGAGCCCGAAACATCGAGTTATAGATAGCTTCTTCGGTGGCCTCAATCACGGCCTCAAATAGCGGAGACATCCTGTCATTTGGCAGCAGCTCCTTCGGCTGATACATCGGGCTGTCGGCTTGGAAGCGGACTCCCGGAGCGGCCGAGAACGCGATTACGTAATCGCCGCTGCCATTGCTTTCGCTCGACCCCGTGCGCGCCAGTCCCAGCATGGCGCGCGCCGCCAGGCGGTTCAAATTGCGGTGATCGAGCGGAGCGTCGGTGGCCACCACCATCATGATGGAGCCGTCCGCCGCCGGTGGATCCGGCGTCCGGTTCGTAGCGCCCTTGTTTTGCTGGAGGTAGTTCATCAAATAGCCGTTCCCCAATTCCTTGGCAACCGGTACGCCCGCGATACTCAGGATCCCGCCGAAGTTAGTCTGTACCAAGACTCCTACCGTGTAACCGCCGAGTGAGTCCGGAATCCGGCGCGAAGACGTGCCGATTCCGCCTTTGAATCCGAACGCTACGGTGCCTGTCCCGGCGCCCACCACGCCTTCTTCCACGGGTCCGTCTTTGGCGCTCGCGATTGCCGAGAACACATCCTCTTCCGCGATCGGACGGGAGCGAATGTCATTCAAGTAACCATCGTTAGTCTCGCCGACCACGGGATTGACCGACCTCACACTTTCATTTCCGGGCAGCTTCAACATGTAGCTAATCAGTGCGTCCGCAACTCTGCCCACCGATAGAGTGGAAGTCAGCAGGATGGGCGTCTCGATTTCGCCTAACTCATTCACCTGGGTCGAGCCGATCAGTTTTCCAAAAGCGTTGCCCACAAAGACCGCGCCGGGCACTTTCCGCTGGAACAGATTCCCTGGGTGCGGCAGAATCGCGGTCACACCCGTGCGGATGTTGTCGTCGCGAATGAGCGTGGTCTGACCGACGTTTACACCCGCCACATCGGTGATGGCGTTCAACGGCCCCGGCTGCAGAATGCCGACTCGCACTCCCACGTCGCGAACCCGCGGCCGCGTTGCCGTTTGCGCGAACGCGACAGACAGCGCCAACAGCGGAAGCGCGCGCGCTCGGCGGGTCATTTCCCAACCGCCGGCCCCAACCGGAAACACGCCATCTCGCTCGAATTGCGCACCAGCAGCAGACCGTTATCGATCGCCGGAATGTTCCAGGTGCGGCCCTCGATCGCTGCGAAGCGCGCCAGTTCCTGGTGCCCCTGCGGCGTGGCACGCACCAGCACCACTTCGCCCTGCTCGGTGACCACGACCAGATATCCACCGGCCAACAGCAACTGCCCATAACCGTAGCGCCCACCCTTCCACTTCAGCTCGCCGGCCTTGGGATCGATGCATGCCAGAATGGTATCGTCGAGGCCATAGATGAAGCCCTGGTAAAGCACCGACGAATTGAACTTATTCTTCATGCGGTTGTTCTTCCACACCGCGCGCGCCGCATAGGTTTCGCCCGATCCGGAGATCTCCAGCAATGCCGCGCCCGCGCCTGGCGACGACGAGAGCAGCACGCTGGTATCGTCCACCACCACCGGCTGCGAGCAATTCATATCCGCCTGCGCCGGGAACGCGTATTCCCAAAGCAGCGCGCCATTCTCCGGCGCCACGCCGACTGCGCGCTGCGCGCTGATCCACACGATTTGCCGGCGCCCGGCCAGCGTGGCCAGGATCGGCGAGGTGTACCCCGCGCGATCGTCGAGCGCCCGCCAGATGGGCGCGCCGCTCAACCGGTTGTAAGCTACGATGCTCTTGCCCGGCGCGCCGCCCGGCGTCACCACGACCATGCCGTCCACAATCAACGGCGACGCGGCCATCCCCCAATGCTGATTCCCGGCCGCATTGTCCGCCAGGATGTTCTTCGACCATTTCGGCTTGCCGGTCCGCGCCGAGAGGCAATACAAATCGCCGTTCGCGCCCAACGAGTAGAGCAGTCCGTCATGATACACTGGCGTGGCGCGCGGACCGGCCCCGCCCATGATCTCGTCGAACAACGCCGGATAGCCGAACGCCCATAGTTCCCGGCCGGTTTCCACGTCATAAGCCGTGATCGCTTCGCGGTCGCGCCGCTGCTCGATGGTGTAGGCGCGGCCCTCCGCCACCGTGAAGGATGCGTATCCGCCACCCACCGGCTGTTTCCAGAGCCGCGGCAATCCGGCCGCCGGCCAAACGGTTTCGATCTCGGTTTCCGCGTAGACGCCCGCGCGGTTGGGACCGCGGAAGTCCGTCCAATAGAGCGGCCGGGCGGGCTCCGCGATTCGTGCAAGGGTGGGCGCCACGGCCGCGCGGGCGGTTTCCACCGGTGCGGCGGCCGGTTGCGAGATTTTCGCGCGCGCCGGCGCGGAAACCTTGGCCGCGCGCTGGCGGGCACGAAAGGCCTCCAGGCGCGCATCCCGTTTGGCGCGAGTTTCGAAGGAGACGCCGGATACCTTCAACGCGCCGTTCCACTCCAGACGCATGCCATATACGGCGAACAATTCGACGATCGCCAGCGCGCAGATCGCGAGCGTGCCCGCGATCCGCGCCAGCACGCCCACGCCCTTGCGCGTCCACCACAGCGCGAGTCCCACCGGGGGGAACACGAGGATGCCGGCCCACAACGCCCAACGGCTGCGAAGCATAGACCGAGTTTAGCAGGGACGTGGGAAGGAGCGGCCTGCGAGGCCGCCGCAGGCTGCGAGCCTGCCCCACTAACGCGTGGCGACGGAAAAGGAATTTCCACGGCAGCCGTTCACTTCCACGCTGACGTCCGCGACAGGTGGGGCGTCCAGGGGCATGCGGACGTTCAACTGTGTGGCGCCGCGATAGAGAATCTCCGCTGGATGCTCGCCGATCCGTACGCGCATGGGATCGGAGGGGGAACCGAAGTTGGATCCGAAGACCGTGATCACGCTGCCGCGAGTCAGGGGCGGTTGCGCCCAGGAGACGCCGTCCAAAATCGCGGAGGGGCTGATGAGCGGTGGCTGCAAACGGCGGTAGGCTTGCTCGGCCACGCCGACAGTCGCCGGGGTGTGCAACTGCAATATGAGATACACGAGAATAGACGGCGCCAGCGCCACGGCGGCAGCGGCCCACAGAGGCGCGCGGAAGAGAAGCAGCAGAATCGTGGCGAAGGTGATCGCGCGTCCGAGCCATACGGTCCAGGAAGCGCCGAAGCGCAGGCCTACATGATTCCCGCCGGTTCCCTTTAGCAGGAGAAAGCCGATGGGGTCGCGGTCGATGGTGCCTTCCGAAGGAGCCCATCCAGGGGCATGGTTCACCTTTACTAGAACCGCTTCGTTGGGACCCACATCTGCTTGCAACTCGGCGCGATCCGGCGATAACCAATGGATGTGGGCCTCCCGTTTGCCGCGCGCCCAGGCGACATAGGCTTCCAGAAACTGCGCGTCATCGGTGGAGCGCAATTGCCCGAGTTGCGGCATCCGCGCCACGTCGACGACCACGGCTTCCCGCTGGTCGGGAGGTGGCAGCCGGTAAATGGTGTCGCCGGCGCCGTTCGTCCAGACGGCCGGCCACGCCGCGAAGCGTTCCGGATCTACGAACCAGTGGAAGTGTTCCGCGGAGCCGGGACCGTGCACCACCAGGTAGCGGACATCCAGCGCACGCAGCCAAAGTTCGGCAAGGTGGGCCGTAGCTTGCGGCGGGCCGCACCCCAGGGTGACCTGCCTGTGCGCGGCGGGGATCAGATAATTGGAAACGCCTTGCGCGCTGCCACCGGCTTGGCGCACGTCCGCCCAAATATTCAGCGAGCCTTCCAACTCACCGGCCACCAGAACGCGCGCGGAACCGGCGTGGTGCGCCAGCCAGTCCGAGATTTGAAAGGCGCTGGTCGAGCGCGGGTCCACGCTACGCTGCTGCACCGTCCACGCTCCCGCGAGAAACGGCGCCGCCGGGATTGCGCTCATGACAAGCACCAGCGCTGCCAGCGGCCGGCGCCACTGCCACGCGGCGGCGGCCAGGCATCCTATGGCCAGAACCAGTCCCACGTTGAACTCCTGAATGTAGCGGTGCGGGAGCGGCAACAGATAGTTGCCGGTGGCGCTGTAAGAAATGACTACCGCGCCGGAGATCGCGAGCAGCGCTAGCACGAACGCGGCGGGAGACGGGATGCGCGGCCACAGGCTGCCCCCCAGAAGCATGGCCGCGGCGGCGAGTATCATCCATGTAACGGCGGTCCAGGGCGTGGAGGGCTGAATGTGGCGCAGTACGACGAAGTCGAGCAATTTTGTCGTATGGATGCAATCCGGGGTGATCCAGAAGGCGGCCAGCCCGTAGCCGACGCCAGCCACGCTCACAGCCCGGAGCGCGGCTTGCAGGTAGCCCAAGTCCCGCGTGCGCGCTACGGCGACGGCGGTCAGTACAATCAGCAGACCGATGATACCGGCCCAGTTCATCAGGAAAACCGCGGCTGCGCCGAGCGCGGCCAGGAGCCAGCGGTCGCGCCACGCTGCCGCCAGCACCAGCAGGACCAGCGCCAAAGAAAACGTGTGCGCGGACTCGTTCGAAGCGATCAGAGCGACGAAGTCTGTCGGCCCATGGCGATAGTTGCCCGCAAATGCCTTAAAGGGTGGCAGGAGGTAATAGAGCACCGTGGGAGAGAAGCTCTGCAGCAATGCGAGTGCCGCGGCCAGCCGCCGCGAGCGGAACAGTTGCAGGGCGGCGATGTAGAATGCCACGGGCACCAGCGCATAACCAGCGCCGCTGACCAGATGGTAGGCGCGGCCCAGGGAACGCACAGGAAGCAATGTCACCAGGAGGTGGAACAGCGGCGGGTACAGGTAGTGGAACGGGGCGCCGCCGTACTGCAAGGAATTCCAGGACCAAGGGCGATCCCGGAACATACGGGACATGCCGATGTAGGTATAGTCGTTGTTCCATGGCTGGGAGGAAAAATCGGTGGCCAGAAATGGCGCGATCACCAGCAGGTTGAGGAAGACGAGCGAGGCGAGAATGCCGCAGTCGATGGCGAGGGAGTGGCGCCGCATCCGGGTCTTGGGTGAGCGACTTCCAAGTCTATCACTGTTTCGACTGGTATACTGCGGCCTGGGATATGTCCAACGGCGGAAAACTGTATGTGGCGGTGCTGGCCGCCGCGAGCGCGATACTTACGTGTCAACTATTCATTCCGCCGATCACAGGATTGGCGGATCAAGGCGATTTCGTGCGGACCATCGGACGGTTTGGCTGGGGGCCGCAGCACCGCGGCAGCCTGGAGTACGTCTACGTCGAGCCGAAGTACATCCCCGATCCGCAGTACCGTGCGCGTTACTGGGAGCAGGCCAACAGCGAGTACTTATTCGTGGGCGCGGCGTTGTTGGTGAACAAGCTGGTCTCGAAGGATGGCGCGCTCGATATCACGGTGGCCGGATTCGTACACGGGCTGGCTTTTCTGGCGGCATTCGCGCGGCTGCTGTGGGTGGTGCGGCGGGCGCGGGGGTACACACTGCTCTGGATCGGCGCGCTGGTGGCGCTGACGGATGCGGGCTACGCCGTCTATTTCAACTCGTGGTACGCCGAGCCGGCGTCCTGTATCTTCTTTATGCTGCTGCTGGCGGAAGGCGTGGAGATCGCGCGCGCCGGCGAGATCGGGCCGGCGGCTATCGCGCGGTGGTCGTGGTGGGCGATCCTGTGGGTATTGGCGAAGCCGCAGAATGCGCCGATCGGCCTAATTGTGGGCGTGTTCACTTTCCGGCTGGCCATGTGGACGGTGTCGAAGCCAGCCCGGTGGGCGGCGGGCGTGGGCGGGTGCGCCATGTTCGCCTGCGCCGCCTTCAATGTGCTCGCGATGCCGGTTTACGGGCGCCAGGCGAATACTTACGGTGTGATTTTCGCGGGCATCTTGGCGGATTCGAAGAGCCCGGTTGCGGACTTGCAGGCGTTGGGGCTCGATCCGCAGCTCGCCAAATACGCGGGGACCGGCGCCTGGACTCCGGGCACTTACTATCCACAGATGGCTGCCTCGGGAGTGCTGGCGCGCGTCAATACATTTACCGTGCTGCGCTTCTATCTGTTGCGGCCGGCGCGGATGTGGCGGCGGCTGCACGGACTGCTGCCCATAATCACGTTCCTGCGGCGGACCTGGTATGGGAATTTCGAGCCATCGGCGGGTCTGGCGCCGGCTACGCAGAGCCGCGCGTTCACGCTGTGGAGCGGGTTTCATGAGCGCCTGTTGCCGCATGTGAGTAAGTGGATCGTCTTCGGGTTGGCGGGCTGGCCGGTGCTGTCTGTGTGGAGGTGGGTGCGCGAACGGGACGTCGCGCGACGGCGGCGCATCGAGTGGCTCACGCTGCTTCCGGTGTGCTGCCTGGCGGCGCTGTGCAGCGCGGTCTATGGCGACGCGTTCGACGTGATCAAGCACATGTACCTCTTCAATCTGCTGCTGGATGCGTGTATGTTGTATGTTGTGGCGTCCTCGTGGGGCAGGCTCGCAGCCCGCACGGGCCTCGCAGGCCCGCTCTTCGGCGAGCTAGGCTCGCCTTTACTCGCAGCGGTTTCCGGTAATCGTATTAGCCGCCAGTGACGCGCCGGGAGCGGCTTCAATGCAGTGCGTCCCCATGCCGAAGCCGGAGATTTCGTTGCCGGAAATCCGGTTGTTCACGGTTTTGGCGGGGCGGGCGGCGCCAGGCACAAGATAAATGCCGGCGCGCAGCAGGCCTGGATCGCCGAGGCTGTAATCGCATCGCGGCTTGGTCCGGTCGCTGGCGCATTGATTGCGGTTGAGGCCCAGGAAACGGTTGCCAGTGATAACCTGGTGCGATCCCAGCAAATATAGCCCGCCGTACCCGGCGCCGTCGATCACATTGCCGGTGACGATCACATTCGCCGGCTCGAAATCGGGGTTGGAGTTATTGAAGACGATGCCGAACTGCGCGTACGGATATGCGTCGTCCGGCCCGCTGCTGATGCACGAATTGTCGCGGACTTCGCCATCGTGGAAGCCATCCAAATCCATACATTTTCCGTTGATATCGTCAAAATGGTTGCCGGCGTAGATGGATTTGTCGACGTTTCCGGCGGTGTCGATCGCCACCGGCACAGCCCACGCGGCGATGTCCACAAGGTCCGGCGGATATCCAATACGCCGGCCGGCGTTGCCGCGGACCGCGATATTGGTGGCGTGTCCCACCTGTATGGCGTCGCGCGCCACATCTTCGACGACATTCCCTTCGATGATCCCGTTGGCGTTGCGGGGCGAGTGATGGAAGGAGTGCGTCCAGATGCCATTGCCGGGAACGCGGCGGATGGTCGATCGGCGCACCTCGAAATCCCGCGTGCCTTCTTCCAGGAGGATGCCGCCGGAAGCGTTGTTGAAGCCGGCGGGCGATCGCGATCCGCAATCCTCTATGCCGACGTTTTCGATGTGCAAGCCGGAAGAAGCGCTCACGATCACCGGATAGTTGGCCACCTCGCGAAACGTCACGTCGCCGATGGAAAGTCGCGTGGCGTTTTCGACGACGATGCCGTTGTTGCGGTAATAGCGGGCGAAAGGTGTGTCGGAGGTTGGCAGGCCGATGGGTTTTGCCAGCGCGGTGCGGTTGCCTTCGATACGGAAACCGGTGAAGTGGAGATCGGTCGCGCCTTTCGAGTAGATCATGGCGCGGCCTTGGAAATCGGGGGCGGCTTGCAGCGTGGAGCCGGACGGATGGCCTCGGATTTCGAGATTGTGTGCGCCATCGGGGAGGGTTAGCTCGTGGTGCAGGATCAGGGTTCCGGCGGGGAGTTGAATTACGCCTGTGCGCTTGGAGAGGTCGGGGGCGCAGGCAGTGAGAAGAAGAAGTGCCGGCACGGCACGCACGACTGCGTGCGCCACGGCCACCTAGACTACCTCGATGGTCACGGGGGGAAATGCCCGCGCGCCGATGTAGATACGCAGTTCGTGCAGGCCCGGGCCAATGGAGCCGGGCAGCGCAAAATTGATCTCGTGACGCTGTTCCACCGGGTCGGTGCACACGGCGACGGCGCTCTCGATGGCGACGCCGTCGACGGTGGCGTGAAACAGATCGGGCCGCAGCGTCTCTTCGAAGACCAGCTTCACGGCGCGGCTGATGATGCGGGTTCCGGAGAGCAGGTTGTCGCCGTCGCGCACGGCGCACAGGCGCGGCACGACCGGCCCGGACGGGACGATGCGCATCCAGGCCGAGGCGAGCGGCGCGCCCAGCCAGGAGACTTCGACCGGGACGAGTCCCGTGCGCGTGCCAGCGGGTATGGCGGCGTTCAACTGCACTACGCCATCCCACTCGGGCGGACCCAGATAGGAGAGCGCGCCAGGGCGGCCGTCGATGCGCACCTCCAGGTTGATCAGATCGCAATCGGCAGGCAAGTCCTCGATGCGCAAGGCGGCGAACGCGCGGGGTCCCGAGGCGGGCACCAGCGGATCGGCGGTGAGCGCGTTGCTGACGATACGGATGCGCGGGGCATGCCCCGGTGCGGGGTCCGAACCGGCACGCAGACCGTTGCGCCAGCCAGCGGGCCGTTTGCGCCAGGTGGTCCACAAATATTGGGTATCGACGTTCTCGAGGGCGTAGAGTTGGAAGTCGTGGCGCACGGCGAAGTCCGCCACATCGGCGGCCGAAATGCGCACGCCGTCCCAGGTGGTGTAGCGCTGAAATGTTTCGGGCAGCCCATTGATCTGGCAGCGCAGGATGCCGCCGTTCTTGAGCACGCGGCGCGCGTCGGACAGATATCCGAGCACGACCTCGCGGCTGGGAATATGCTGGAAGACCGCGTAGGAGTAGACGAAATCGAACGACTCATCGGCGAAGAGGGAAAGGTCGGAAGTGCCGGTGTGATACACGTGCGCGTGGGGAATGCCGCGCAGTTTTTCGCGCGCCAGGCGGATCATTTCATCGGAGACATCGATGCCGTGGATCTCGGCGAAATCCGTGCTGAGCGGGCGCATCAGGCGGCCTGGCCCGCAGCCGATTTCGAGCGCCTTCAGGTTGTGAGGAAGCGGCCGGCCGGGAGCGCACAGGTGCCGGGCCTCGGCGCGCAGGCCGCGGACCACATCCGCGCCGGTGGCGAAGAACTCGGCATCGTCCTGTTCGCGGCGGCCGAAGGCGACGTAGTAGTGGGGATCCTCGCGGGCGCGCTGGTTCCAATCCTGGCGCATGCGGTCGAGTACTTTGGAGTCGGCCATGTCTACCCGGTATTCTATCCATAATGGCAATTGTTTTTCGGCAGGTGGTTTGCCCGCCGCTGGTGGGCCTGGACGGCACAGCGCCGGATGGCGCGGTGATCGGGGTCATTGGCGAGAATGGCTCGGGAAAAAGCAGCCTGCTGCGCATGGCGGCGGGGCTGGCGAAGCCTGTATCGGGGGCGGTGGAAGCGGGCCAGCCGCGGCGCTGGCTGGGCGCGGATCTGGCGCCGGACGCCGCGCTGGATTTCTCGCCGGTGGCGGTGCTGGCGATGGAGCACACGCTGGCGCGGCGCGACGCACTGGAGCGGGCGCGGGCGGCGGTGGCGCTCGACCGTTTGCGGCGCGCGCGGGCTACCGTGCTGCTGGTTTCGCACGAAGAGGAGCTGCTGCTGCAACTGACCGATGAAGTGTGGTGGCTGGATCGGGGGATGCTGGCCGGCCGGGGCGATCCGGCGGTCATGCTGCGCGCTTACGCCGCGCATATCGCGCGCCGCGTGCGGGAGTGGGGCGCGGCGGCGGCGCCGATGGCTCCGCGGTGGCGGCGGGGCGATGGCCGGGCACGCGTCGAGAATCTGGAATTACTTGGCGAATCGGGCCAGCCGGCGGGCGTGCTTCGCAGCGGCGAGCTGGTGACGGTGAGGGTGACGCTGCACGTCGCCAGCGCGGTGGCCGACCCGGTGGTCGGCATGATGATCCGCAGCCGGGCGGGTTTAAACGTTTATGGCACCAACACGGAGCTGGAGGGGGTCAAACTGGGACCGTGCGCCGGGGGCGAGGTGTTCGAGCTGGACTTTGCCTTCCGCTGCGAGCTATGCGCCGGAGAGTATACGCTGACGGTGGCGTCGCACGATCCGGACGGCGTGTGGCACGACTGGCTGGAGGATGCGATCGCGTTTGCCGTGGCGGACAGCAGGTATACGGCTGGAGTGGCGAATCTGCGGGCTGCCGTACGGATGGCGCGGCGGTCCTGAGAGTCCGGTCGCAGCTCCAGGCGCTACACCACTGGGCACGACCTGTCTGGGATTGGTTGCGGGCCAATGACGCGGTAGGCGGGTCCTGGGGGACCCGCCCCAGACGCTCTTCTATGGGAGAACCTGGAAGGCCAGGTTACTCGAGAGCGTGCCGCCGGGAGTTGCTACCTGCACTGTGCCGCTGCTCGCGCCGGAGGGCACGGTGGCCGTAATGAGGGAACTCGAAACCACTTCAAAGGCCGCCGGCGTGCCGTCGAAAGTGACGCTGGTGGCTCCAGTCAGGTTCGTGCCCAGGATATTGACAACGGCTCCCACGGCGCCGGAAGTGGGCTGTGTTTTCACAAACGGACCCAAACCCATAGAAAGGCCGAAGACTACGCCTTCGTCTTTCCCGCCATAAGTAGTTGTGCCGTAGAAGTTCCCATTCGTATCTTGCACCAAGGCTGCTTGGGGCGTTTCACCGTCCGTGCACAGGGGGTAGGAGCCTTGCGCGCAGAAGCTGTATAACGTCGTAAATTCGCCGCTGGGGGTCACTTGGAAGATCGTGCCCCCGCCAGGCGAGTACAGGCCGCCCAACGCGGTCGTGCCGTAGAAGTTCCCATCGGTGCCCTGGATCAAGGCCGCGTAACCCTCTTCGCCATCCGTACAACCGCTTTGGGAGCAGAAGTTATACAGCGTCGTCAGCTTGCCACCCGGTGTGAGCTTGAAGACCGTCCCCCAGTCGTGGGCGCCGCCGCCCGACGTAGTCCCGTAGAATTTTCCGTCGGTGGCCTGGATGACCCCCGCGTAGGGGTAGAAGCCGTCCGCGCAGTTCTTTTGGGCGCAGAAACTGTAGACCGTGGTGAGCGTGCCGCTCGGGGTGATTTTGAAGACCGACCCATTGTTGAAGGCCCCGCCACCCGAGGTAGTCCCGTAAAAGTCCCCATCGCCGGCCAGGATGAGCCCGGCGTAGGGGGCCTCGCCGTCGGTGCAGACTGTTACGCAGAAGCTGTGCAGCAACGTGAACGCGCCGCCGGACGTGAGTTTGAAGACCGTCCCATGGTCGTTTGCGCCCCCGTAGAGGGTCGTCCCGTAAAAGTTCCCATGGGCGTCTTCGACCAATCCGGACTCGGGGTTGGCGCCGTCGGGGCAACGCCCGACCTCGGGGCAGGCGAAACTGTAAATCGTCGTGAGCGCGCCACTCGGGGTGATTTTGAAAACGGACCCACAGCCGTAGCATTGGGCTCCACCATCGAGCGTAGTGCCGTAAAAGTCCCCGTTGGCGGCCTGCACCAGCGTCCCATACGGGAATGCGCCGTCCACGCACGGAGCGCCTTTGGTGCAGAAACTGTATAGTGTCGACAACTTGCCGCCCGGAGTCATTTTGACAATTGCACCATAGTCGCTCGCCCCGCCAGCCGACGTTGCGGCGTAAAGGTTCCCATCGGTGGCCTGGACCATCGCCGCATAGGTCTGCGATCCGTTCGCTCCATTGAAGTCGAGCAGAATCTTGAGGGTCTGTGCAGGCAGGGCGATCGCCGTGGTTGCGCACAGCAGTATAACGGCCCAGGCCTGGCGGTTGAGTTCGCGCAAAGTGGTAGGGATTGGTTTCATATGGCCGACAATTATACACCAGATCGGCCGGCAGCGCGGGTGTTAAGGGGCAGACTGGTACGTAACTGATTTGGGGATTCCCGGGTGAAGGAAACCGCTTCCTGACGGTCGCGGCTCGGTAAACCTCACGCAGTCGACGCAACCGTTACTAAGCCGCGACCGTCAGGAAGCGGTTTCCCCACAACGGTCAAACACCCGCGGCAGACAGGCCGGGAGGCCCGTGCTGCTAGGACTTGTTATCCAGGATGAAAGTCGGGACCAGGCCACCGACGGAAGAGAAGCCGCCATTGCCGGTGGAGAGCCAGCTCGAGCAGCTCAGCACCTTGCCCAGATAGGCGAGCGGGTGCACGTCCACCTGCATCTCCTTGAACTCCAGGTTGCCGTAGGTCACCATGGGGAACACGGAGCGCACCGGACTGACTTTCTCCTGCACCACGTAGGGCGAACGCATGGCCTGCTTCAGCGCGCGGTCCCAGGCGGTCTCATCCATCTCCCATCCGAAGAAACTGTGCTGGTCGCTGTAGTCGTCGTTCGGCTTGAGGACCAGCTTCTCGCGATTTTGCGCGATGAACTCCAGCAGATCGACGGTCTCCTCGCGATAGGTGGTCTTGCCGGCGGACACCAGCCGGGTCCACGGCACGTGATCGTGAATCGCCTTGCGTTCGGCGGGCGGGAATTTGGCCGTGAGCGCGTCGTCGGTGAGCAGGCCGAACATGGCTTTCTTGTGCGCCAGCTCGGAACGGAAACTGTTCACCACGCAAACGGTACGCTCGCGGTAGGCGCGCACCAGCGGATGCGTCAGGTCGAACCGCATCAGAAACTCCTGAATGCTGATGCGGCGGTAGATCAGATCGATCTCGAAGGGGCCTTTGCGCAGGACTTTGTTGCGGTATTCCAACTGATCCGGCGAGACGATTTCGACCGCGTATCCTTCCTCGCGGAAGAAATCGCGAAACAATTGGAACTCGCTCTGTCCGGACTGATACGCCGGGCGGAATTCCAGAATCGCGATGTTGGGCTTCTTGTGCCCGCCGAATTGTTTATAGGCCTTGAGCAGCGCTCCCAGTAGATTTTTCTTGCCGCCCACGCGGCTCAGATGGTAACGCTTGCGGAATTCCTTGACGGGCGGCGAATCGTAGAACAGGTCGGCGAGGACCTCGGTGTAAGCCGCGCCGGTGGGCGAGTCGGCATTGTACTGCACCACGTGAAGAGTCCCGTTGGTGAGGTGCGAATCCAGGCGCGAGGCGACTTCCGGCACCTGGTAACCGGGATCGATGGCGGCCAGCATTTTTTCGGCCGGCAGCAGTTCCATGCGGGCCAGAAGGCTGGGGCTGTCGAGCACCATGCGCTGCATGCGGTCGATAGCGCTGATGAGGGACTCGCCCGTTTTCACCAGGCTGTCGTACTGGCGGCGGGTGATGAAATTGGGGCGCAGAAACGGGCAGATCAGGCGCCCGCCAGCGGAGAGGTGCTCCTCTTCCATGCGCTTGTGAAGATCGTCCACCCAGGCCAAGTCTCGGCAAGGGCCGTTCTCCAGTAGCCTGTTGTACCGGGATATGGCGTCGTCTAACTGGGACATTCGCAACCGTGAAATGATCTATAATCAGTATCGCACAGCGTGCGCCAAGAGTATAGTTGTAACTTTACTGAAATCCATGTAAGCCTTTGTATTTCAAGTATTTATAGATATTTTTGGAGGCCTGTGCAAGGCGGTCCCGGAGACGCGCCGCGGGCGTGGACATCTTCCCCGGCAAAAAAAAGAAGCCGGCTGGGGTGACCCCAACCGGCTTCCGGGAAGTGTCGATGCGCGGGGCTGCTACTCGGCGGATGTCACCTTTCCATCCACGAAGGTGATTTTCAGGTCCTTATAGACATACAGTTTCTTGGTGCCTAAATCGACCTTGTTCTTGGGCTGCCCTAGGATCGCGATCACTTCGTCGACGCTCTGGCCGATGTCGACATTCCGCGCAGGAGGAGCGGCGCTAGCCCCCTCGTTGTTGGGTCCGCCGGACTCGCTGAGCGCTTGCTGATCGGCTTGGTTGCCTTCCTTGGCCGTATCGGCCAGCTCGGATTTGACGTTGGGATCGTCCGGGGGCGCGATCGCCGCGAATCCGGTCTGAACCGGAGCGGCCGTGGCGCCTGCGGGCGCGGCCGGGATTCCGTTCTGACCTTGCTTGGCGCGCAGATCGCCCATGCCGCGATCGATGGTTTCCCGCATGTGATTCTGCATTTCCTGGAGATCGGCGATCCCCACTTGGACGCTGGCGCCCCGTTGGCAGTCCTGGCCCTTGCTGGCCAGCACGACCATGGTGGCGTCTTGCGAGTTGGCCGGCGTGCCGGGGTTGAGCTGCAGGACGTCGCCTTCGGTGACGCCGCAAGTGCCGCCGTCGAAAGGCACGTCCAGGGGCGTGGATACGACGAAGACGTGCGTGGTGTTGTCCGTTAAGATCCGGGCGATCCCGCTGGAGCCGGGGTCGGGTATGGCTTGCGCTCCAGCCGCCGCCTCTGACCTTTCCAAAGCGATCTGGCGGCGGACTTCATCCGCGATAGCGTTTTTCACGTCGGCCGGAATCGGCGCGGGGGCTTCCAACTGGGCATTGGCCAGTTCGGCGGCGCGCTCGGCATAAGCGGCCTCCAGCGTCTGCGACACGTAGTAGTCGGTCAACCAGAAGGCGGGGCCGGCGTAAACCGGGTAAGGCGTGAAGTAGGCTCCGTAGTACGCGAACCACGGGTTCCCGACCCAGCCCCAGGGATACGCGATGGGCGCCGCCCAGGGATAATATGCCCAACCGTAGAAGGCTGGCGCGAAATAGAAGCCCGGCGCATAAACGCCCAACGAAACTCCCCAAAATCCGTAAGGATGGTAGAAGCCGCCGTACATCCTGCCGTTGTAGAAGTAGCTGCGACGCTCGAAGTTCACGCCGCGATACCCGAAGGAACGGCCGACGTAGCCATGCCCGTAACGATTGCTGACCACCCTGGCGCCGTCCGCGCGGGTGCGGACGATGGTCCGAGAGCCGCCTGGCCCGTGATGAATATCCATCCCGTGGGCGTGTACGGTGCTGACATGGCCGTTCGCGCTGCGGTGGACCTCGGCGCCGCTCTTGGTATGGGTAACGGTCTCTTTGGAGTGGCTGGAAGCGGTGTGGGTGGTGGTATGGCTGGTGGTGCTGTGGCTCGCGGTACTGTGGCTGGCATCACTGTGGCTCGCAGTGCTGTGGCTTGCCGTGCTGTGGCTTGCCGTGCTGTGGCTTGCACCGGACGTTCCGCCGGCACGGCTGGCATTAGACGTTCCTCCGGTGTGGCCCGCGCCGGAAGCTCCGGATGTATGCCCGGCAGTGCTGCCGCCTGCGGTACGCCCGTAAGTGTTCCCCCCCGCGGCGTGCGATGCGCCGGCCGTGGACCCATGCGATGCGCCGGCCGTGGACCCATGCGATGCGCCGGCCGTGGTCCCATGCGATGCGCCCGCCGTGGATCCATGCGATGCGCCCGCCGTGGATCCATGCGATGCGCCGGCCGTGGATCCATGCGACGCGCCGCCCGCGGAAGGTCTGGCTCCGGAACTCGCGGGATGGGAGGCCCCGCCGCCGGACGGTCTGGCTCCGCCACCCGCGGGATGGGAGGCCCCGCCGCCGGACGGTCTGGCGCCTCCGCCACCCGCGGGATGGGAGGCCCCGCCGCCGGACGGTCTGGCGCCTCCGCCTCCCGCGGGCTTGCCTCCTCCACCAGACGGTCTGGAAGGCGCCGAGGCTTTCGGCGCTGAGCCCTTAGCTTGCAAGACTCCGAACGGCACGCACAACAGTGCGGCCAACGCTCCCGTGATCGAACTGCGTACAACGGCATTGCGAACTTGAACTGTGCTCATATGTTTTCTCCATTTTCCCGGGCGCGGACCTGAATCCGTATCCCCATTACTCGACGTTGACGACTTTCTCCTTTACGAATGTTACTTTCAAATCCCTGTAGACGTAGATTTGCTTGCTGTCCAGCTTGACGATCTTCTCAGGCGTACCCAAGGCCGCGACAACCTGATCGGGGGTTTGTCCCACCTCGATCCGCACTGGTTCCGCCGGGGGCGGCTGGGGCGTTTCCCCTTGCGCCGGCGCTTCGGCCTGGGCCGCGGGCGCTTCCTGCGGCTGCGGCTGAGCCTGAGCGTCCTGGCCGGCATCGGCCTCGGGTACCGCCAGGACTGAGGCAATGGCCTGCTGCACATGGCTGAAATCGGTGGCGTTCAGAAATCCGTTCACTAAATGGACCGAAACCTTCGCCAGGTGAGGATGATGCGCGGGATCGGCGGCGGCCGGGTCGCAAGTGCCGCAGGTTTGGACATAAAGGTCGACAGAGGCAGGCTTAATCTCCATCTTCGTCAGGTACACCTTGTCATCCACCGCCAAGGCCACGCTATCCACCTTTTTATCCACCTTACCCCCGCCCCACGGCATTTTAATACGATCCTTCATCTTGCCTTTGAGGGTATCGACAGCGCCGCTCACGGCGCCGGCCGTGATTTTTCCATCCTCATAATCGTTGCCGTAATACCCCAGCCCCGCTGGGTTGGCTTGGATGCCCTCCATCTTCACCACCAGAGTGGCGCCAGCCCGCGCTACCTTGATTCCAGAGGCGTCCATGACCGTGGGCACATACGCCGCCTGTAACTGTTGCACCAGGCCGCCTTCAGCCCCTCGGCCCTGCGCGGCGGTTAACATTGCCGCGGCCAGTAATACGGCTATGGCCGAACAGAGGGTCCTAGTAAAGTTTCGCATAGATTGGTGCTCCCTTCCGGGACGCTGGAAGTATTATAATTTTCGCTCTCAATATGTATGGCGTGGAATTTGCGGGGAAATACTCATGGGAATGTAAAAAACTTCTCTTCCGTCCCGCGGGCGGGCATTATATACTGATCGAAAGTGTCTGCCAACTCAAAAGACGCGAAAGGCGAGACGGGCGGTCTTACGCAGTTGTTGAACCGGATGCAAAAGGGGGATCGCGCCGCGGGCGAGGAGGCCGCCGCCAAGATTTACGGAGAACTGCATCGCATCGCGTCCCGCGAGATGCGCCGCGAGCGGCCGGGACATACTTTGCAAACGACCGCGCTGGTCAACGAAGCATACATGCGGCTAGCGGCGGCCGGATCCCTGGAGATCCAGAGCCGGGGACATTTTTTCGCGGTTGCCAGCCAGCAGATGCGGCGCATCCTGGTGGACCACGCGCGATCCGCGGGCGCGCAACGGCGGGGAGGCGGCGCGATGCAAGTCGATCTGGACGCGGTGGCGATAGGTGTCGAGGGACGCAGCGTGGATCTGCTTTTGCTGGACGAGTCGCTGGCGGAGTTGGAAAAAATAGAACCGCGCGCCGCGAAGGTGGTGGAACTGCGATACTTTGGCGGCTACACGGACAAGGAAGTGGTGGAGGCGCTGGGGGTTTCGCTGGCGACGGTGCGCCGCGACTGGGAGTTCGCGCGATCCTGGCTGTTCCGGCGCATGCAGGGAACCGGGGGTGGCAGGACCCCGGCCCCTTAGGGGGAATCGACCGGCCATGTCACCGGAAACTCATCGGCGCGTGCGCCAGCTTTTCGACGAAGCCCTGGAGCGTCCGGCGGCGGAGCGGACTGCGTTTCTGCGGGCGGCATGTGGCGGCGACTTCGACCTGTTTGGGCAGGTGGCGCAACTGCTGGCGGCGCAGGCGGAGTCGGCCAACTTTCTGAAAGAGGAACCGGCGTGGCCGCAGCACATCGGGCGCTACCTGGTTACCGGCGAGCTGGGCCGGGGAGCCATGGGCATCGTCTACGAAGCCATCGATCCTCTGATCGGGCGTAAGGTTGCGGTAAAGGTGATTCGCCTGGCGGGCGGCAGCGAGGCGGCGTTCCTGCGGGATCGGCTGTTCCGCGAGGCGCGTTCGGCCGGCGGGCTGTTTCATCCCGGCATTGCGGTGATCCTGGACGTAGGGCAGGATGGCGATGTGGCCTTTATCGCCATGGAGTGCGTGGAAGGGCCATCGTTGGCGCAGGTGATGGCCGCCTGCCGGAGGGTCGACCGCGGCGAAGCGCTCCAGATCCTGCAGCAAACCGCCGCGGCTTTGGATTTCGCGCACGGCAAGGGAGTGGTGCATCGCGATATCAAGCCCGCCAATATCATGCTCGACAAGGGCTTCACCGTAAAGGTTGCCGATTTCGGAATCGCCAAGATCACATCCGCGCCGCAATACACCCAAACCGGCATGACCATGGGGACGCCCAGCTACATGTCGCCGGAGCAGGTGGAGGCGAAAGCGTTGGACGGAAAGTCGGACCAATTCTCGCTGGCGGTGGTGGCGTACGAGTTGCTGACGGGCGAGCAACCGTTCCAGGCGGATTCGTTCATGGCGCTGGCGCACACGATCGTGTACGGGCCGCGGCCTTCCGCGCGCGCGGCGAACCCGGAACTGCCGGCGGAGGTGGACCAGGTTTTTTACCGTGGACTAGGCAAGCTTCCCGAGGAGCGCTACTGGAACTGCCGCGAGTTTGTGGCGGCCCTGGAACGCGCGTTGACCGCACGGGCCGGCGATGCCGACGACGCCACGCGCGTTACCGTCAAGCCTTTACCCGCGGCCCCTGCGGTCCGGACGCGCGGGAGAAAACTGTCGCGCTACATTGTAGGCGGTTCCGTGGCGGCGTTGCTGTTGGCCGCCGCCGGGCTCGTTTATATTTGGCTCACGCGCCGGCAGGTGGAGGAGCCCCAGGCCGCGGCGGTGCAGGCGCCCCAAGGCCCACCGGCCGCGCCTGTCACGCAGCGGCAGGCAGCCGCTCCTCGGGCGGTTCCGGCCATCGCCCGGTTCCTGGCGGATCCGCGGTCGATCGAGCCGGGTACCCAGACGACGCTGAGCTGGGTGGTTTCCGGCACATCCGAGGTGGACGTTGAGCCGGGCATCGGCAAGAAGCCGGCTGCGTACAGCGTGCCAGTGGCGCCGGCGAAATCCACCAGGTATGAATTGACGGCGGCCAACGCGGCCGGGACCACGCGCGGGGAAGCTTTTGTGGAGGTGAAGCCGAAAGCGGCGGAACCGGACGTTGCCACACGCGCAAGGCAACTCTACCGGGACGGCGAGTCCAAGATGCGCGCGAAGCAATTCGCCGACGGAGTGGCGCTGCTCCGCAAGGCTGGGGAGTTGGGCGACACCCGCGCCATGCTGAGGCTCGGCGACATCTACGGCGAGGACGGCGAAGGCCACGTCCTCGACGAGCCGGAAGCCGCGCGCTGGTTCCGCAAAGCCGCCGATGCGGGCGACGCGGAGGGTATGCTGCACCTGGGCGGATGTTATGAACTGGGCGCCGGCGTTCCCGCGAGCGATGAGTTGGCGGTGACGTGGTACCGCAAAGCCTCCGACAGCGGGGATGCTTCGGCGACGTACAATCTGGCGAAGATGTACGAGAGCGGCCGGGGTATTCCCAGGGATACGGTGCAGGCTCGCATCCTCTATCAGCGCGCGGCCGACATGGGCGAAGCGGAGGCCAAGGCATGGATCGCGCAGCACGGCGGGCATTAGCGGGCGGTCAGATGTCAGTTTTCAGCTTTCAGCTACGAACACACCCTCCGATGTGAGACGCACTTTTGCGCTGCTGGAGGTCGGGCAATTCTGCCCGCTTAGGCGAGCAAAGCTCGCCTCTGGAGATTGGCCTTTTAGTGGGGCAGGCCTCCAGGCCTGCGCGGGTTCTCCAGAACCCGCTCTGCGGCGAGCAAAGCTCGCCTGTGTCGGCAGAGTGCCGACACGGCACGCCGGGGGCGTGCGCCACGAGGGCTACCAATTGAAATGGCCAATCTCCGCAGCCGGCTTTCAGCCGGCTTGGCCGCCCTCCAGTTGGTTTTCGACGGTGCCTCACTCAAACGAACTGGTACTTCTCGCCCTTCTCGTCCCAGAGGATCTTGCGGTTCTGCTTGTAAGAAAGCGTCGCCATGTGGCCGGAAATGGCCGCCTGCTGGCCGACTTCCGGAGACGCAATCACCTGCTCGTTGCCGCGAATGGCTTCCACCCAGTTGCGGAAATGGTTGATGGCGCCATCCCGCTCCCCAAAGTCCTTGGGACCGTTCAGGTGGATCGCTTGACGCGCCTTCACGCGGTCCGGCGCTTTGCCGCCGAGCAACTGCGGCGTGAAATACAGGTCCATGCGGTTGAGCACTTCGATGGTGCCTTCGTTGCCGCACAACTGCTCGCCGTACCCGTATTGATCGTTGCCGAAATAACTGGAATAGTTGATCTGCAATTTGCCGGGATATTCGTAGATGGCGCTGAACGTATCCGGCGTGTCGCGGTCGTCGTCGCCGCCGGTCCAGCGGTAGATGCCTCCCGAGGCCATGCAGGAAGACGGCACGGTGCGGTCCAGCATGAAGTTGACGACGTCGGTCTGGTGCACCAGCAGGTCCGTGGAAATGCCGCCCGAGTAGTCCCAGTACAAGCGCCATTGATAATAACGGCGTGGGTCCCAGGCGCGCTGCGGCGCCGGCCCCAGGAACTTGGCCCAGTCCGTGTTCTGCTCGTTGGCGTCCTTTGGAATGACGTAGCGCCAGGCGGGATTATCGTCGGTTGAGTTGCGATACCAGAACGCGCGCACGAAATGGACGTCGCCGATCATGCCCTCTTTCACCAGTTCCTTGGCTTTCTTGTACAAGGAAGAACTGCGGTTTTGGGTGCCCACCTGCACGATCTTGCCGGACTTCTTCCACTCCCGGACGATATCGAAGCCCTCTTCGATGGTGTGGGCCAGCGGTTTTTCGAGATAGACATGCTTGCCGGCGCGCAGGGCGGCGATGGCCATGTCGCGATGCAGGTGCTCCGGCGTCATGATGAACACCGCGTCGATGGAGGCGTTCGCCAGTAGTTCGTGGTAGTCCTCGTAAGTGGCCGGCGTGTTGCCCCAGATGGTTTGCACGCGGTCCTTGCCGCGTGCCAGGTAGCCCTGGAAAGTATCGCAGATGGCGGTAATGGCGACGGTGTCCGGAGCGGCCTTCTTCAGCCAGTCGATGCCCGCGTTGCCGCGCGTGCCCACGCCGATCCAGCCGATATTGATTTTATCGTTGGCGCCGCGGGCGGCGATGACGGCAGGTCCGGCCAGCACAGCCGCGGTGGCCGTAGTTCTCAGAAAGTCCCGGCGATCCATAGCGAAATGGTAGCAGACTCCCGGCTCTTACACCATTTCGCCGCGCGCCCTCGCAATAACCGCCAAGTATTGCCGCGCCTTATCTTCGATCAGGTCGTAGCGCCCTTCCCGAATGAGTTTGGCGTCCACCAGTTCGCCTCCCACGGCCACCGCGCAGGCGCCGGCTTTCAGGAATTCGCCGGCGGTCTCCAGGTTCACGCCGCCGGTTGGAATCATTTCGATCTGCGGAAAAGGCCCCTTCAGCGCCTTGATGTACTTCGGCCCACCCACATTCCCGCAGGGAAAGATCTTCACCATATCGGCGCCTGCTTCCCATGCGGTGAGCACCTCGGTGGGAGTCAAAGCGCCGGGGCAGATCGCCTTTGCATAGCGCTTGGCCATTTCGATGGTGGCCAGCTTCAGACTGGGAGTGACGAAGAATTCGGCCCCCGCCAGCATGCAGATGCGCGCGGTCTCCGGGTCCAAAACGGTACCGGCGCCCAGCACGATCTTGTCGCCGAACTGGTCCGCGATTTTTTCGAGCGCGCGCACGGCGCCCGGAACGGTCATGGTGATTTCGGCCGCGCGCACTCCCCCGCGGTAGATGGCTTCGATCGCCCGGATGGCCGTTTCCGCGCTGGACGTGCGCACTACCGGCACAATGCCGATCGCGGTGATTTGAGAGAGAGTCTCCCTTGCCTGCATGGCTCCCAAGTTATCACGCCTGCCGGCATAGGGGCCTGCGGCCCACGAATAGTGATGAAAACCAACTGGAGGGCGGGCAATTCTGCCCCGCTGGTAGCACGGGCTTCAGCCTGGCTTCAGCCTGGCTTCAGCCTGTGT
>Ga0187887_10000763_pt1 | contig 30437 bp, 24 predicted proteins | sample June2016WEW_7_10_FD_132977 | JGI IMG/M metagenome (GOLD analysis project Ga0187887, IMG submission 132977) | Peatland microbial communities from SPRUCE experiment site at the Marcell Experimental Forest, Minnesota, USA - June2016WEW_7_10 | ecosystem: Environmental > Terrestrial > Soil >... | reverse complement strand
GCGGTAACAGCTCGTCGTCGTAGGGCGGAGCCGAGTCGGGGACGGGGCACATGCGCACCGCGTCCGGATCGGGCAGCGGCGGCCCGGGCACCCGCGGGCAGGCGCGCCGCCTGCCGCCCGGCCCGGAACCCGGCCTGGCCCCGGGTGGCTGCGAAGGCGGTGTAGGCATGGGACCTCCCGGAAATCTGCGACGAAAACGCGGCTCTGCTGACCTTGCGCGGCGGCGGGGCCAGGTACGGGGCTCCGCGCCGTACGCCTTGAGTTGTACCGGTCGGCCCTGACATTTCCCGCGGCGTCTTCCGCCGCTCGGATCCCGTAATCATGGGAGACTGTGCCCGCTCCCGGGCGGGAATGTGCCTGCCGGGGACTCGGTTGCAGGAAGAGCCGGGCATCGGGACCGAGCCCGGACCTGCCGTCTCAGGAGAGTTGCCTTGTCGCTTCCACCGCTGGTCGAACCGGCTGCTGAGCTGACCGTGGACGAAGTCCGCCGCTACTCGCGCCACCTGATCATCCCCGACGTCGGGATGACCGGGCAGAAGCGGCTCAAGAATGCCAAAGTGCTCTGCGTGGGTGCCGGCGGCCTGGGTTCCCCCGCCCTGCTCTACCTGGCCGCCGCAGGCGTGGGCACGCTGGGGATCGTGGACTTCGACGTGGTCGACGAGTCCAACCTGCAGCGCCAGGTTATCCACGGCCAGTCCGACATCGGCCGGTCCAAGGCGGAGTCCGCGCGGGACAGCATCCGTGAGATCAACCCGTACGTGAACGTGATCGTGCACAAGGCGCGCCTCGACTCTGACAACGCGATGCAGATCTTCTCCGATTACGACCTGATCGTGGACGGCACGGATAACTTCGCGACCCGGTACCTGGTCAACGACGCATGCGTGCTGCTCGGCAAGCCGTACGTGTGGGGCTCCATCTACCGCTTCGACGGCCAGGCCAGCGTGTTCTGGGCCGAATACGGGCCGTGCTACCGCTGCCTGTACCCGGAGCCGCCGCCGCCGGGGATGGTCCCGTCCTGCGCCGAGGGGGGCGTGCTCGGCGTGCTCTGCGCCTCGATCGGCTCCATCCAGGTCAACGAGGCCATCAAGGTCATCACCGGGATCGGCGAGCCGCTGGCCGGCCGCCTGATGATCTACGACGCCCTGGAGATGACGTACCGCTCGGTCAAGGTCCGCAAGGACCCAGAGTGCCCGGTCTGCGGCAAGAACCCGACGGTCACCGAGCTGATCGACTACGAGGAGTTCTGCGGCGCGGTGTCCGAGGAAGCCCAGGAGGCCGCGGCCGGATCCACGATCACCGCCCGGCAGCTCAAGGACATGCAGGACGCCGGCGAGAACATCTTCCTGGTGGACGTGCGCGAGCCCAACGAGTACGAGATCGTCTCGATCCCGGGCTCGGTGCTCATCCCGAAGGGCGAGTTCCTGTCCGGGGCCGCGCTGGAGCGTCTCCCGCAGGACAAGCGGCTAGTGCTGCACTGCAAGTCCGGGGCCCGCTCGGCGGAATGCCTGGCGATCGTGAAAAACGCCGGGTTCTCCGACGCGGTGCACGTCGGCGGCGGCGTGCTGTCCTGGGTCGCCACGATCGACCCGACCCTGCCCTCGTACTGATCCCCTTCACGGGCTCATCCGGGGGGCGGGCATGTATGGGCGTGCCCGCCCCCGGCTCTTCATGCCGGTAACCTGCCCTTATCCGGGCAACCTTGCCGTGCGCCCGGTGCTGGGGGAGGGCCAGGCCGTACCATTCCGGTGTGGCTAAGCATCCGGCGACTCCGGGTGGCGGCGGCGGCCCGGCGCCGGAGCAAACCAGCGCGCCGCAGCCATGGCCGCATGCCTCACCGTCCGTAGTGGGCTCCCCGCGCAGCTCTGTCCCGGGGGGACGACCCTCCGGAGCCCCCCGGGAGTGGCCGGCTCGGGGGGAACACGGCTCCGCCGCGCCCCGCTCTGCTGACCCGGGGGGACGACCCCCCGGAGCCCCCCGGGAGTGGCCGGCTCGGGGGGAACACGGCTCCGCCGCGCCCCGCCTCGTCGGCCATGCCGCTCCGCCCAGCCAGGAGCAGCGGCGCTCCCGTCTGGTCTTGGCAGGCTTCGTGCTCGCTCTGATCGGCCTCGGCGTGTCGGCCGGCTCGGTCGTGCTGCACGTGCTGCCCCGCTCGTTCAGCCGGGGGCAGCAGCAGCAGCTCGCGACCTGGGAGATCGGCAAGCGCTGGCGTACCTGGCCGGCGGGCCGGATCTTCCCCGCCGTCATCCCGTACCAGGTGCCTGCCACCGCGCTGGATAGCGCCGTCCCGGCCCGGCTGACCGCCACCCGGATCGGCATCGCCCCGGCGGCCTCCTGCACGGCCGCGATCAGCCCGATGGCGTGGCCGGCACTGGCCCGGCAGCACTGCGCTACGGTCCTGCGCGCCACGTACCAGGACTCGACCGGCGCCTTCGCGGTGACCGTCGGGATCGTGGTGCTGTCCACCCCCGGCCAGGCCAGCGACGCCCTGCACGCGCTGCCCACCCGCGTCACGACCGCCGGGGTGCGCGCCGTCCCGTTCGGTCACACGCTCGCGTCGACGTTCAGGGACGCGGCCCGCCAACTGTCTGCTACCTCCGCGGCCGGCCCTTACCTGATCATGTCCACCGTCGGCTACGCGGACGGCCGGCCCCGGGTCCGCGAAGCGGCCGATCCCTACGACAAGGACGAGATGCTGAGCGCCGCGGACGGGATATCCGACTGGATCGCCGCGCGGATCGGCGCGTCTCCGCCCCCCGCCAGCTGCCCGGGCGGACCGGCATGCTGAACGCCCTCCGGACGCCGCGGCGGGCCGTGGCCGGCTCGCTCATGCTCGCCTTGCTGGGGTCGGCCAGCGCCGTGGCCGCCGCCCCGGCCGGAGCCGACACCGTGCGCGATGCCCAGATGTGGGTACTCGACGCGGTCGGCGCACCGGCCGCGTGGTCGGTGACCAGGGGGCAGGGCGCGACCGTCGCCGTGATCGACAGCGGGGTCAACCCGGACGTGTCCGACCTGGCCGGCTCGGTGATCACCGGCCCCGACCTGACCGGCGTGCACACTTCTCCTGGCAACCCCAACTGGGGTGTGCACGGGACCTGGATGGCCTCGCTGATCGCCGGCCACGGCCACGCTGGGGGCGGCAGCGGCATCGTCGGCGTGGCCCCGGCGTCCAGGGTGCTCTCGATCCGGGTGGTGACCGACCGCCACGACCCGGGCTACTCCACCTACGAGCACGAGTCGGACACCCGGGTGCAGGACGCGCTGGCCCAGGCCATCACGTACGCGATCAAGCACCGGGCGGACGTGATCAGCATGTCCCTGGGCTACTTCGAGCCCAGCACGGTGGTCCGCTCCGCCCTGCAGGACGCGCTCGAGCACGGCGTCGTCGTGGTCGCCTCGTCCGGCAACGACGGCAACTCGGCCGGGGTCGGCCGCGCCGGCCAGGCGCCCTACTCGTTCCCGGCGGACTACCCGGGCGTGCTCGGCGTGGCCGCGGTGTCGCGCAGCGGGTCGCCGGCCAGGTTCTCCAGCGACAACCTCTCGGTCCAGGTCGCCGCGCCCGGGGTCAACGTGCCGGCCCAGGGTCGGGACGGGCAGTACTGGCTGGTCAGCGGGACCAGCCCGGCGTGCGCGCTGACCGCGGGGGTCGCTGCCCTGATCAAGGCGAGGTACCCGCGTCTCGCCCCGGCCCTCGTCGTGCAGGCCATCACGTCGAGCACCCGGAACCGTCCGTCCGGCGGCTATGACAACAAGGTCGGGTTCGGAACCGTGGACGCCGCCGCCGCGCTGACCATAGCCGGGAAGCTGGCAGGCCAGCCGCCCGGCCAGGCCGGCGCGGCTACCACGCTGCACTTCGGCGGCGGCGCCGCGGCCGTGCCCGCCGTCCCGATCGCCCCGCGGGGCCCGGCCGGGCTAATCGTGGCGTGCCTGTTCGCGCTCGCCTTCCTGGCCGCGACCGGCCTGGCCGGGAAGCGGCTGGTGGCCCTGCGGCGCGGCCTGTCCCGGGGGTACCACGCGGCGGACCGGACACCGCAGCCGGTCTGGCCCGGCCCCCAGGTCCACGCCACCTGGCCGGACCGGGGGGATCCCGGGCCAGCCGCGGAGCAGGCCGTAGGGTCGGCGGACCAGGGCTCCGCCTGGCCGTCCTGACCCGGCCGCAGCCGTGAGCCCCGAGCCCGGTCAGCTGCCGGACTTCGCCAGCCGGGTGCTCGACGTCGCGGACTCGATCCCGCCCGGCCGGGTCATGTCCTACGGCGACGTGGCCGAGTACCTCGGGCAGGGCGGCCCGCGCCAGGTCGGCCGGGTCATGGCCCTGTGGGGCGGCAGCGCACCGTGGTGGCGGGTGGTGCACGCCGACGGGTCCATGGTGCGCGGGCACGAGCGGGCCGCGCTTGAGCGGTACCGAGCCGAGGGCACCCCGCTGCGCCCGTCCCCGGACGGGCCGCCGTCCCGGGTGGACATGCGGCTGGCCCGCTGGACGGGCAAGGGAACGTAGCCGGTCCGGGTATCTGGGACGGGCAAGGGAACGCAGCGGATCATTCCGCCCGCCGCCCTACAAATCCCCCCGACACTCGGTGAACCTGACTGCGGATGTCGGTGCCCTCTGCTGGAATGCTGGGCGATGGACCACCACCCGGACGCCTACCGGCTGCTGCGCAGGCTCACGCCGCCGGCGGTTCCGCCGCGCCTGGACGCCGCGCAGCAGGCCGTGGTGGATCACGCGGGCGGCCCGCTGCTCGTGCTGGCCGGGCCGGGCACGGGCAAGACGACCGCGGTCGTCGAGGCGGTGGCGCAGCGGATCACCGAACGTCGGATCGACCCCGAACGGGTGCTCGTCCTGACCTTCAGCCGTAAGGCCGCCCAGGAGCTGCGGGAGCGGATTACCACCCGGCTGCGCCGGACCACGCGCCAGCCGCTGGCGCTGACCTTCCACAGCTATGCCTACGCCCTGGTGCGCCGGGAGTTCGTGCTGGCCGGGGACGTCCCGCCGACCCTGCTGTCCGGCCCCGAGCAGCTGCTCGAGGTCCGGCGGATGCTCCGCGCCGAGGTGGCTGGCGGCGAGCCGGCCACCACCCATCGCTGGCCGGAGCGCCTCCGTCCCGCCCTGGGCACCCGGGGCTTCGCTACCGAGCTGCGCGATTTCCTGCTCCGCGCGGCCGAGCGCGGCCTGGACGGCCGGGGCCTGGCCCGGCTAGGCCGCACGCACGGCCGGGAGGACTGGGTCGCCGCGGGCGGCTTCCTGGACCGCTACATCGCGCGCTTCGACCTGGCCCCCGTCCCGGCTTACGACTACGCGGAGATCGTCCGGATCGCCGCCGCGCTGCTGAGCCGCGCGGCGACCCGGGACCGCGAGCGCAAGGCCTACGACGTGGTGCTGGTGGACGAGTACCAGGACACCGACCCGGCCCAGGAAGCGCTGCTGCACGCGCTGGCCGGCGACGGCCGCGAGCTCATCGCGGTGGGGGATCCGGACCAGTCCATCTACGCGTTCCGCGGCGCCGACGTGCACGCGATGGGACGCTTCCCTGATCTGTTCCGCACTCCCGACGATCGCCCGGCCAGCGTCATCGCGCTGCGGACCTGCCGCCGCAGCGGTCCCGTACTGCTCGCCGCCTCGCGCCGGGTGGCCGCCCGGCTGCCCGCCGCCGCTGGCTTGAACCGGGGCGATGACTCGCCGCTGCCGACCCGGACGCCGCGCGGGCACTCCATCCTCGAGCATCCCAGCCTCGAGCATCCCAGCCGCGAACACCCTGGCCGCGGCCACCGTGACCTGCTCCCGCTGCCCGTCGCGGAGGCCGGGTCAGTCCGGATCCTGGTGGCGTCCAGCGCCAGCCAGGAAGCCGCCGTCATCGCCGACACCCTGCGCCGCGCGCACCTGGTGGACGGCATCCCGTGGTCCTCCATGGCCGTCCTGGTCCGCTCGGCCACGCGCCAGGTTCCGTTGCTGCGCCGTGCTCTCGGGACGGGAGGCGTCCCCGCGGTCGTGGCGGGCGACGAGCTGCCGCTGGCTGCGGAGCCGGCCGCGCGGCCGCTGCTCGCGCTGCTGCGCTGTGCCCTGCAGCCCGGTGCGCTCGACGAGGACGCCGCGGCCGAGCTGCTGAGCGGGCCGCTGGGCGGGACCGACGCGGTGGGCCTGCGGCGGCTGCGCCGGTCGCTGCACGCCGCCGACATCGCCGCCGGGCTGCCGCCGGGAAACCAGCCGCTGGCCAGCGCGCTGCGCGACCCGCGCCAGCTCAACCTGCTCGGCGGCCCCGCGGCGGCCGCCGCGCGCCGGGTGGCCACACTGCTCGAGCTGGCCCGGGGCACCGCCCAGGGCGCCACCACCCGGGACGGGGTCCCCGGGACCGCCTACGACGTGCTCTGGGCAATCTGGGACGCGTCCGGGCTCGGCCCGGCGTGGCAGGCGGCGAGCGCAGCCGGCGGAGCCCGCGGCGCGACGGCCGACCGGGATCTGGATGCCGTGGTGGCCCTGTTCGACGCCGCGTCCCGGTTCGCGGCCCGGCTGCCGCCCGGCTCACCCTCACTGTTCCTGGAGAGCATGGGCGGCCAGGAGATCCCCGGCGACACCCTGGCCGACCGCGCCCCCGAGGGCGAGGCGGTCCGCATCCTGACCGCGCACCGGTCCAAGGGCCTGGAATGGGAGCTGGTCGTGGTGGCCGGGGTCCAGGAAGGCACCTGGCCCGACCTGCGGATGCGCTCCTCGCTGCTGGGCATGGACGAGCTGGTCGACGCGGTCGACGCGCAGGCCGGGAGTGATCCGCCCGGGGCCAGCGACGTGGCGGCCGCGGCGCTGGTGTCCAAGCTTCTCGACGAGGAACGGCGCCTGTTCTACGTGGCGGTGACGCGGGCCCGGCGCGCCCTGGTGGTCACCGCGGCCGGCGGAAAAGACAGCGAGGACCAGCCGTCCCGCTTCCTGGCCGAGCTGGCCGGCGAGGCGGTGGAGATCGAGCAGGTCGCGTCGGCTGGACGGCACTGGCTCTCGCTGCCCGCGCTGACCGCCGAACTGCGCCGCGCGGCGGCCGACCCGGGACGGCCACGGGCGGTCCGGGCTGCGGCCGCGGACCAGCTGGCCCGTCTCGCGGCGGCGGGGGTGCGCGGGGCGCACCCGCGGCACTGGTACGCGCTGACCACGCTGTCCGATCCAGGCCCGCTTACCGGGGGGATCATCCAGCTGTCGCCGTCGCAGGTCGAGTCGTTTTCCAAGTGCGGACTGCGCTGGCTGCTTGAGGCCGCGGCCGGGGCCGGCGCCTCGGACGTGCTGCGGCACCTGGGCACGGTCATCCACGCGGCGGCGGTGCTGGCCGCCGAGGGCACCGGGGAAACGGGGATCGAGGAGCGCATCGACGACATCTGGCACCACCTGGATTTCGGCAGCGCCTGGTACAACGACAAGCAGCGGGAACTCGCGCGCCGCATGGTGGCCCGGTTCCTGGCCTGGCACCGCGGCAACCCCCGGCAGCTGGTCGCGGTGGAGCAGGCCCTCCGGGTCCGGATCGGCCAGGTGGAGATCACCGGGCGGGTCGACCGTTTGGAGCGCGACGAGGATGGCGGCGGCGTCATCGTGGACCTGAAGACCGGCTCGTCCCGGCCACCCGATGGGGACCTGGACCGCAACCCGCAGCTCGGCGTGTACCAGCTGGCGCTGCTGCTGGGCGCCTTCGAGCAGTTCGGCCTGGTGGAACCGGGCGGCGCTGAGCTGGTGCAGGTGGGCAAAGCCGGCCTGAAGGCGGAGGTCAGGGTGCAGCGGCAGCGCGCGCTGGGGGAGGATCCGGAGCCGGGCTGGGCTGCCCGGCTGGTCGAGACGGTCGCGGCGGGCATGACCGGCCCGGTGTTCGGTGCCACCGTGAACCCGGGCTGCCGGGTCTGCCCGGTCCGGACCTGCTGCCCCGTGCATCCCGACGGTACCCAGGTGACCTCATGACCGGGAACACGGGGACCAGCAGCCCGGTGAGGTACTCCCCGGTGCAGCTCGCCCGGCTGCTCGGTCTCCCCGAGCCCACGGCCGAGCAGGCGGCGGTCATCGGGGCGCCCCCGCGGCCGCTGGCCGTGATCGCCGGGGCCGGCTCGGGCAAGAGCGAGACCATGGCGGCCCGGCTGGTCTGGCTGGTCGCGAACGGCGTGGTCCAGCCCGAGCGGGTACTGGGCCTGACGTTCACCAGGAAGGCCGCGGCCGAGCTTGGCCAGCGGGTCCGGATCCGGCTGGACGGGCTGCGGAAGGCCGGCCTGTCCGGGCCGGGCCCGGCCGCCAGCGGGCCGCAGGCACCGGAGGCCGCCGCCGGCCTGGAGGGCGAGCCGGTGGTCTCCACCTATCACGCCTACGCCGCCCGGCTGGTCGCCGACCACGCGCTGCGCGAGGCGCTGGAACCGACGCTCCGGCTGATCACCCCGGCGGTGGCCTGGCAGGTCGCAGCCCGGGTGGTGTCCGGCTACGGCGGCCCGATGGAGGCGGTGACCTGGTCACCGCCCGCGGTTACCGCAGCCGTGCTGATGCTGGCGGGCGAGCTGGCCGAGCACCTGCGGACGCCGGACGAGGTAACCGGCGTAGGGGACTGGCTGGTGGCGCAGGCCGCGGCGCTGCCTGGGAGACTGCCCGCCGTGGTGCGCAAGATCCTGGACTGCCAGCGGGCCCGGGAGCAGCTGCTGCCCATGGTGGCCGGTTACGCGCGGGCCAAGGCGGAGCGTGAGGTCATCGACCACGGCGATCAGGTGGCCCTAGCCGCCCGGATCGCGGCCCGCCATCCTGAGGTCGGGGCGGCCGAACGCGGCCGCTACCAGGTCGTTCTGCTCGACGAGTACCAGGACACCAGCCACGCCCAGCTGGTCCTGCTGCGGGCGCTGTTCGGCGGCGGCCATCCGGTGACGGCGGTGGGTGATCCCTGCCAGTCCATCTACGGCTGGCGCGGTGCGAGCGCGGGCAACCTGCGCCGGTTCGGGCGAGACTTTCCCTTGGTCACGGGCAGCGGGCGGGGTCGCAGGACCAGCCCGGCCGAGGTGCGCGTGCTGTCCACCAGCTTCCGGAACACCGGCCGGGTCCTTGACGTGGCCGCGGCGGTGCAACAGGGGTTGCGGGCCGCGGCGCCCGAGGTGCCCCGGCTGGTCCCGCCGCCGGGCCGTGCTGGCCGGGGCAGGGTCACCTGCGCGCTGACCGTGACGGCCGACGACGAGGCGGCCTGGATCGCCGGGCAGGTCAGTGCGCTGCTGGCGCTGCCTCCCGGGGTGGCTCCGGACGGTGAGCCCTGGCCGGACGGCCGCGAGGACGGCGTGCACCCCCGCGACATCGCGGTCCTGTGCCGCAAGCGCGCCCAGTTCCCCGCTCTGCGGGCCGCGCTCGAGGCCCGCAGCATCCCGGTCGAGGTGGTCGGCCTGGGCGGGTTGCTCACCGTCCCGGAGGTGGCCGACATCGTCGCCACCCTGCGGGTGCTGCACGATCCCGGCGCCTCCGCCCCGCTGGCCCGGCTGCTCACCGGCCCCCGGTGGCGGATCGGTCCCCGCGACCTGGTGGCCCTGGGAAAGCGAGCACGGGCGCTGGCTCGTGAGCAGCGGCGGTCCGCCGATGAGCCGGGACGCTCCGCGGACGGCAGGGGACAGCCGCCGGATGACCGGGGAGGACCAGCGGACCGGAGTGAGCCGGCCCTGGACGAGGATCCGCTGGCCAAGGCCATCACCGACCTGACCGCCGAGCCGGGCAGCCTGGTCGAGGCCCTGGATGACCTGGGTGCTCCGGCCGCCTTCTCGGCGGCCGGTCATGCCCGCCTGGCCGCACTGGCCGCCGAGCTGCGTGAGCTCCGCTCCCGGGTCGCCCGGCCGCTTCCCGACCTGGTCGGCGAGGTGGAACGGGCGCTCGGGCTGGACATCGAGGTGGCCGCCCGGCCCGGCCGGGACATGGCCAGCGCCCGCGCCGACCTGGACGCGTTCGCGGACGCCGCAGCCGCGTTCGCGGGCGATCAGGAGGAGCCGACGCTCGGCGCGTTCCTGGCCTACCTGACCGCGGCCGAGGAGGAGGAGTTCGGCCTGGAGTCCGGCCGGGTCGGCGACGGGGACACGGTCACGCTGGCCACCGTGCACGCTTCGAAAGGCCTGCAGTGGGCCGCGGTGGTGGTGCCTGGGCTGTCGGCCGGGAAGAAGGCACAGGTGTTCCCGGCCAAGCCCCGGTTCGCGAGCCGCTGGACCGAGAACGCACGGCTGCTCCCGTTCGGGTTGCGGGGCGATGCCGGTGACCTGCCGGCCCTGCCCAGCCTGGAGCCAGGGGCGCTGGCCGCCTTCGGTGCCGCCTGCACCGTGCGGGACCTCGGCGAGGAACGCCGGCTCGCCTACGTGGGCACTACCCGGGCTGCGTTCTGGCTGGCCTGTACCGGCTACTGGTGGGGGGAGGCGTCCTCGCCGCTCGGCCCGTCGGTCTTCCTGGAGGAGGTGCGGGCGGCGTGTGAGGCGGGCGCGGGCACCGTGGCGTGCTGGGCCCCTCCGCCGGAGGAGGACAGCGAGAACCCGGCACTCGCCGAGCCCCCCTCCGCCGTGTGGCCGGCTGAGGCGCGGGGCAGGCAGCACAACGCGGTGCGGGAGGCCGCGGATCTCGTCTACCAGGCCATGGCCGGAACGCGGACCGGAGATGGGATCGGGCCGGGGGATGGTGGCGAGCAGGCGGATGGGGCGCTGAGCGAGGAAGACCAGGCACTGGTGGCTGCCTGGGACGCCGACACCGGGCTGCTCCTCGCGGAACGGGAGGAATGGCGCGCGGAGGCCGCGTCGGCGGTCTGGCTGCCACCGCGGCTGTCGGTCTCCGCGCTGGTCTTGATGGCGCGCGACCCGGCTGAGCTGGCCCGGCAGATCCGCCGGCCGATGCCACGGCCGCCCGCACCGCAGGCCCGCCGGGGCACGGCCTTCCACCGCTGGCTGGAGGAGCGGTTCAGCCAGCAGCGCCTGATCGATCCCGGTGACCTGCTCGGCGCGGCCGACGACCCGGCCGCCGGTGACCCCGTGGACGGTGACGCGAACGACCTCGCGGCGCTACGGGAGCTGTTCGAGTCCGGGGAATGGGGCAACCGCTGGCCGGTGGAGGTGGAGGTCCCGTTCGAGACGCTGATCGCCGGCCGGCCGGTCCGCGGCCGGATCGACGCGGTGTTCGGGGACGCCCCGGAGGGCGGATTCGACGTGGTGGACTGGAAGACGGGCCAGCCTCCCGGCTCCGCGGACGAGCACCGTGCCGTGGCGGTCCAGCTCGCCGCGTACCGGCTGGCCTGGGCGCAGCTGGCCGGGGTGCCCGCGGGCCAGGTGCGGGCGGCGTTCTACTACGTCCGGCACGATCTCACGCTGCGGCCGGCGGATCTGCTGGACGAAGCGGGCCTGGCCGCGCTGATTGAGCAGATCCCGGCCGGAGCAGCCTGAACCTTCCGGTCAGCGCCCGGGGTCAGTCCTGGAGATGACGCTCGACCGTGGCGACCTTGCTGGTCAGCCCGTCGGCCACGCCGGGCCGGATGTCAGCCTTGAGTACCAGGCTGACCCGGGGGGACTTCGCGGCCACGGCGTCCACCGCCCGCTTGACCACCTCCATGACCTCGTCCCACTCACCCTCGACCGAGGTGAACATGGCGTCAGTGCGGTTGGGCAGCCCGCTCTCCCGGACCACCCGCACCGCGTCTGCCACGTACTCCCCCACTCCTTCGCCCACGCCCAGCGGCGTGATCGAGAACGCGACGATCATCGTGTGCTCCGTCCTGTGGTGTTGGCGGGCCAGCCTGATCGCCCGCCCCGGCCCCGGCCGGGGCAGCCAGCAGCAGCCAGCAGGCCAGGCCGAGCGGGTAGACACCGTAGCCGAACCGGCTGGCCGGGGCGAAAGCGAACATGAGCACCAGCCCCATCACCAGGCGCCAGCCCGCCGCGCGCTCGTCCCGCGGCGGCCGCAGGACCAGGGATGCGGCCAGGCCGAGCCCGGCCAGCAGGACCAGGGCGATCGCCACCAGGTGCCCCGGCCCCCACGCCTCGGCGATCAGATGGCCGGGCAGGAAGCTGGCCGCCGGACTCTTGATCTTGGTGAGGCCGAGCGGGAACAGGATGGTGTTCGACACCACCGCGGCGGGCTGGGCGATCAGGACCGGACCGTCCACCGCGATCGGAACGGCGATCGCGGCGCACGCCAGCCAGGCCGCGGCGCGCTTGCCGTCGCGGACCGCCACCAGGGCGAGGGCCACCGCCAGCGCGGGCCACGCAGTGGCCTTCATGGCTGCAGCCAGGCCCAGGGCCAGCCCGGCCAGCACGATCCGCAGCGTGGGCCGCGGTGCCCGGCTGGCCCGCAGCAGGGCGAGGCCCAGGCAGAGCAGGGCCAGCACAGGCAGGTCGTCGCCGCCCGTGCTGAGCGGGAACGCGATGACCGGGGAGGCGCTGACCACCGCCGTCCACAGCCAGGGCCGTGACACTCCGCTCAGGGCCAGCGTGCCGGCGAACCCGAGCACGAACACCACCCCGAACCACAGCCGCGGATCAGTCAGCAGGCCGCCGCCGAAGAGCGCGTGCGGGACCCCGAACACGGCCAGCGCCGGCAGGTACGGGTTGTACACGTAGGGGTTGTGCGCGGTGGCCAGCGCGTGCGCGCCCTGATAGGGCGTTCCCTGGTGCAGGAACAGCCCGGCCGAGTGAATGACCACGCTGACTTCCGGCTGTCCCCGCCCGGACCAGGCCATCCAGGCCAGCGGGACGATCAGCGCCCCGGCCAGGCTCACCGCGACGGCGATCACCCGCCCACGCCGGCCGGCCAGCGCCACGATGGCAGCGGCGCCGTACGGGCCAGCAGCCAGCATGCCCCACAGGCGCTCCGGCGGGTTGGTGCTGAACAGCGCGACCCCGCAGGCGAACAGCGCCGACGCGGCCAGCAGGGCGGCGGCCCCGCCAGGGCTGGTGGCCCGGGCCCGCCACCGCGGGGCCCGCTCCTGCCGCCGGCGCGTCCGCTCCCGCCGCGGTTTGACCCGCCCCCGCCACCAATTCGACCGCCCCCGCCACCACGGCGGGCGGCGGGAGTCAGGGGGACTGGCCTCATGGCCGGCGTCGCCGCATGGCAGGCGGGTCAGCGGTAGCGTCATGTGTCACCACGCTAGAACGCGCAGGCGCCCGGCGTCGTCATGCCGAAGGGTGATGTCTGGCCTACATCGGGGGGCGAATCTGCGCCCCGGGAAGTAGCCGGTGCCTGGCGTGATTGCTGCCGATGCAGGCTGCGGCGAGGGGGGAATGGCCCGGGGTGCCCGCGATGCTGGTTTATTAGATAGCCGGCAAGGTCCGGCAAGGAGGGGCTCACCGCTCATGGATGTGCGCGACTACATCGACAGCAACGCGCGGGAATTTTTCGACCAGCTCAAGGCGTGGCTGGCCATCCCGTCCATCTCCGCCGATCCCGGGCACCACGGTGACGTGCGGTCGTCCGCGCACTGGCTCGCCGCGCACCTGACCGCGACCGGCTTCCCCACAGCGGAGATCTGGGAGACGGGGCCGGCCAGCTCTCCCGGCCAGCCGGCCGTGTTCGCGCACTGGCCGGCCCGGGACCCGGCCGCCCCGACCGTCCTCGTCTACGGTCACCACGACGTCCAGCCCGTGGAGCCACTCGGCGAGTGGCTCTCACCGCCGTTCGAGCCAGCCGAGCGTGATGGCCAGCTGCTCGGCCGGGGCGCCTCGGACGACAAGGGGCAGGTGCTCTTGCACACCCTTGGCCTGCGGGCCTGCCTGGCGGCTGACGGCGCCGGGGCGCCCCCCGTCTCGCTGAAGTTCCTCATCGAGGGGGAAGAGGAGTCCGGGTCGCCGCACTTCGCCGACCTGCTGCGAAGCCGGGCCGGCCGGCTCAGCTGCGACATGATCGTTATCTCGGACACGACGATGTGGGCGGCGGACGTGCCTTCCATGTGCACCGGGATGCGCGGCCTCATCGACGCCCAGATCGACATGCGCGGCGGGAACACCGACGTGCACTCCGGCTCGTTCGGCGGCGGCGTGCCGAACCCGCTGCACGCCCTGGCTGGGCTGCTCGCCGGCCTGCACGATGAGGAGGGCCGGGTCGCCCTGCCCGGCTTCTACGACGAGGTACTGCCGCTGACCGACGCCGAGCGGGTGCTGTTCGCCCGGCTGCCCTTCGAGGAGAAGGCCTGGCTCTCCGACGCGGGCGGCAGCCAGGCCACCGCGGGCGAAGCGGGCTACACCACGCTGGAGCGGGTCTGGGCCCGGCCCACGGCTGAGGTCAACGGCATGTGGGGCGGCCACACCGGGCCCGGGGCGAAGACCATCGTGCCCAGCCAGGCGCACGCCAAGGTCTCATTCCGGCTCGTGGCGAACCAGGAGCCGGCCGACATCGCGGGCGCGTTGCGGGTGTACGTGGCGGCCCGCACGCCGGCCGGCATCGACGCGACCGTGACGTTCGGCGGCCCGGGGGTGCGGCCTGCGTTCTCGCCCATCGACTCGCCGGGGGTGCAGGCCGCGAAGCGGGCCATGGAGCGAGCGTTCGGCCGGGAGGTGCTGTTCACCCGGGAAGGCGGCAGCGGCCCGGAAGCCGATCTGGCGGACATCCTGGGCGCGCCCCTGGTCTTCCTCGCGGTGGGGCTGGATGATGACCGGATCCACGCGCCGAACGAGAAGGTGGAGATGGCGCTGCTGCTGCGGGGAGCGGAGGCGGTGGCCTTCCTCTGGGAGGATCTGGCCGCGGATCGCGCCGGGACCACGGCCACCCGATGAGTGCCGCGCAGGGCACCGGGGCCGCCACGCCGGATGCCCAGGAGTACGCAGCTGAGCTGGGCGGGTTCGTGCTGGCCCGCAGCGCCGTGGACCGGGTGAGCGCGCGCCGCGGTGACACCGACTGGCTCGCGGCGGGCTGGGCGGACCCGGGAACCCGGGTGCTGGTCCTGGACAACGCCAGCGCGCTGGTCCGGTTCGGCGACAAGGAGGCCGAGCTGATCCTGGTTCCCCCCGCCGAGGCTCCCGACGGACTGAGGTTCCTGCTCGGGGTGGACGACGCGGGGGTGGCCTACTTCGGTGTGATGGGCCCACCAGGATGCCTGGAGTCCCTGATCAAGGACGTCGAGGCCCCCCCCGCGGATCAGGAAGCCGCGGATCAGGAAGCGGCGGATCAGGAAGCGGCGGATCAGGAAGCGGCGGATCAGGAAGCCGCGGAGCAGGAGACCCCGGAGCAGCAGACCGTGACCGAGCAGGCCGCCTGGCTGGCCCAGGCCCGGCCGGGGTTGCGCCCCGCCGGACTGCGGGACGCTGCGGCGCTGCTGAATGACCGGGACGCCGGCCTGTTCACCCACGCAGTCGCGCTGGCCAACTGGCACGCCACCCACACGCACTGCCCGCAGTGCGGCACACCGACCGTGACGGTCGCCGCCGGGCACGCCCAGCGCTGCCCGGCCGACGGCAGCGAGCATTTCCCGCGGGTCGACCCCGCGGTCATCATGCTGGTTACCGATCCGGACGACCGCTGCCTGCTGGCCCGCAACCGGCGCTGGCCAGAGCGCCGCGTGTCCATCCTGGCTGGCTTCGTCGAGCCGGGGGAGTCCGCCGAGCAGGCGGTCGCCCGCGAGGTCGAGGAGGAGGCCGGGATCACCGTCGCCCGGGTCCGCTATGTCGGCAGCCAGCCGTGGCCCATGCCGCAGAGCCTGATGCTCGGCTTCCGCGCGGCGGCCGCAGGCGAGCTCGACCTGCGGGTGGATGACGACGAGATCGCCGAGGCGCACTGGTACAGCCGGGAGGAGCTGCGCAACGCGCTGGCCGCCCGGGAGATCCTGCTGCCGCCTCCGGTGTCCATCGCGCATCGGCTGATCGAGTCCTGGTACGGCGAGGAACTGCCCGGCGTCTGGTAACTCCCGTACGGGTCTCAGGCCGGGGCCAGCTGGCGGACGGACTCGGCCTCGTCCACGCCGGGAGCGGGCACGATCGCGATGACCGGGGTGTCCAGCCCGGCCGCCTGATACTCGGCCACCCTCTCCCGGCAGTAGGCGGGCGGACCGTGCACGATCAGCTCGTCGACCAGGCTGTCATCGATGGCCGCGAGCGCGGCCTTGCGGTCACCCGCCGCCCAGGCCTCCCGCATCGGCCCGAACCCCGGGCCGCGGCCGAGCCAGTCGTGAAAAGCCGCGTACGCCGGGACGGTGAGGTAGGCGGCGATCATCCGGCGGCCGATCGCCCTGGCCACACTGGCGTCCGCGGTCGGGCAGACGAAGATGCGGGCGATCAGCTCGCAGTCCGGCCCGGCCGCCGCGCGCACGGCCGGGACGTCCGCGGAGGCGAGCCAGTTCGTGATCGCCCCGTCCGACATCGCGGCGGCCAGCGAGATCATCCCCGGCCGGAGCGCGGCCAGCGCCAGCGCGGGCGGCGGAACGGGGGCGGCGTCCAGGCGGAAGCCGTTGATGCTGAAGGTCTCCGCCTCCATGGAGACCTTCTCGCCCGCCAGCGCACGCCGCAGGAAAGCCAGCGTGTCCCGGGCCCGCTGGTACGGGCGGTCCAGCGCGATCCCGTTCCAGTCCGTCACCACCGTGGGCGAGGAGACCCCGATCCCCAGCACGAAGCGGCCGGGGGCCAGCCCTGCCAGGGTGGCCGCGCTCATGGCCAGCAGGGCGGGCCCGCGGGTGTAGATGTTGGCCACGGCCGTGCCGAGCCGCAGGCCTCCCGCATCGTCCGGTCCGGACCCCGGGGTCCCGGAGCCCTGCTTGCTGGTCCACTGGGTGGCCAGGACCAGGGGGGTGAACGCGTCCGCGCCGCTGACCTCTGAGGACCAGGCGTCGGTATAGCCCAGGTCAGGCAAGGCGGCCACGAGGTCGCGCTGGCCGGACAGGGGCATTCCGCTCAGTGGGAGCGTGATGCCCCATCGTGACGTCGGTCGCACAGTACCTCCCGTAGTTCCCGCCCATCATCGCAGCGGCCGTGGCAGGATGCCCGGCATGGACCTGGATTGCGTTGACACACTGGCCGGTGCGCATGTCCGGTGACGTTGACCTCGACGCGGTATTTGGCCGTTCGTCACCAGATGATGCCTTCGCTGCCGTGTTGACCGAGGCCCGGATGGTGCTGGGCGAGATCGCCAGCCCGCTGGAGGCCGAGCTGTGGGGCTCGGACATCCTGGCCGCCCTCGGCGGCGCGGCGAGCCTGGCGGCCCAGGCGATGGTGCCCGCCGCCGAACGGAGCGGGAGCCCCGAGGCCCTGGCCATCCTGCGCGTCCTCGGCGCGCTCGGCTGGCCTGACCTGTGCACGGCCGCGACCGAGGCAGCGGAGCGGCTGGCCGCGCGGGGAGTCACGGACCCGGCCTGGGCGGCCGAGGTGGGATCGCCGTCGGTGGGGGAGTGCTGGCGCTACGGGGACGACCGGGGCGTCCAGGAAGCCGTGACGCTGAGCTTTGAGTACGCCGCCGGGCAGCACGTGGTGTCGCTCCTGCTGGACCATTCCCGCGGCGGCGGGATCAAGAACGTCTGGGTCGGTGAGGCCGGGGATGTGCTCGCGCGCACCAAGGACATGGCCGACGAGGATCCCAGCATGATCTTCGAGATGATCAGCCTGGCGGCCGCGCGCGCCAAGGTGGAGCGGGCCATCGCCGCGGGTGAGTGCCCCGTCCAGCCGGACGAGTTCAGCAACGTCGCCTCGACCAGGGCGATCCTGCGGGCCCGGGCCGCACGGTTGGCCCGGACGTAGCTCAGCCGCAGCCTGCCGCGCCCCGGCTGGCCGCCCCTCCGATGCTGCTTCACCCCACCAGCACCATGGGTCATATCGATCATGGCCAGGCCGACATTTCACGCCAGACGTGCGCCTTTCCGGGGTGTTTTGTCCGGTTCGGCGCACGGTCCGCGTGAAACGTGGGCGGGAGGGGCCAGTATGACGCGCAGCCACAGCCCGTTCGCAGATCGTCCGGCCCGCTAGCAGATCGGCTGTCAAATTCGAGAGCACTGCTCTTGACTTAGTTGGCCGCTCCGGTACATACTGCTCTTACAGGAGAGCGATGCTCTCCCGCACACTTCCAGCCAGAGGAGCAGTCATGAACGCCAGCCCGGAAAGCCGCTACCTCGCACCCACCGGAATGGACCGGCTGTTCAACTCGACGGTCGCCACGCTGACCAGGGCCGGGATCAGCATCATGGGATCGCGGGTGCTGGCGGTCCGCGGCCGCAAGAGCGGTGAGTGGCGGACCACCCCGGTGAACCTGCTGACCGTGGACGGCACCCGCTACCTGGTCGCACCCCGGGGGCAGGCCCAGTGGGTCCGCAACCTGCGTGCCGCGGGCCAGGGCGAGCTGCGGGTGGGCCGCCGGACCGAGGGCTTCACCGCCACCGAGCTGGCCGATGCAGACAAGCCGCCAGTGCTGCGCGCCTACCTGCGCCGGTGGGGCTGGGAGGTCGGGCGGTTCTTCGAGGGCGTTACCGCGGACGCGACCGAGGAGCAGGTCCGCGGGATCGCCCCTGGATTCCCCGTCTTCCGGATCACGATCGAGGGCTGAGAGGCCCGGCCGCGCGCCCGGCGCTAACCGGTGAGGGCCAGCGTGGCGCCGGTGAAGTCGAGCAGCCGGTGATACCCGCCGGCCGCCGGGAACACGGCGATGTCCCCGCGCACGACGAACCGCGACCCATCCGGCCTGGCCAGGACCGTGCCGTCCGCGCCGATGGCCACGAACTCGCCGTCCCGGCGCAGCAGCACCGGGCCGTCGCGCCGCGCCGAGATCGTGCACCGGCCGGCCCGCAAGCCGTCCAGCACCGCACCCGGGCCCTCGCCGGCGCATTCCACCCAGGTTGTGGGGGTCCCCGGGGTGGCGTCCGCGCCTGGCCGGTGCCAGTCGCTCCCGCCGACCGGCACCGCCGTCGGGTCCCACGCCAGCCACCAGGCGAGCGGGGTTGTCCAGTGCGGATCCAGCCAGCTCCAGTGCCAGACCTCGGCCAGCGGCGGCCGCCGCTGCATCGGCCAGATCCAGCTGACGTGGCCGCCGATCGGATGATTCACCGACAGCAGCCCGCCGCGGCGCTCGGTGGTCTCCAGCCAGCGGTCGGGGGGTTCGCGGAAGTCGATCCAGCCGACGTCGCCGAGCGCCCCCGCGTGCCCGTCCTCGGTGGTGACCTCCTGGCCGGGGATCAGGATGATCCCGTACCGGGCCGCAGCGTCTTTGAGCTCGGCATGATGGCTGGTCGTGTTGTGATCGGTCACGGCGAGGAAGTCGAGCCCCTGGGCGGCCGCGAAGCGGGCTAGCTCGGCCACGGTGAAGTCGCCGTCCGAGTGCACAGTGTGCGCGTGCAGGTCCCCGGCCAGCCAGCGGTGCCCGGGCGCGGCGGGCAGCTCGCGCGGCGCCGGCCGCTCGCTGAGCGGCGCCGGGAGCGCGGCGGGCGGGGCTGGGCGCAGCCGGCCCGGCGTGGTGGCGATCTGGGCGGTCACCGTGTACTCGACGCCCCCGGCCGGAAGCCGGTACAGGCCGATCACCACGTGCCACAGCCCGGGCTCCAGCTCACCCGGCAGATAGCCTGGCGTGGCCTCGCTGGGGGTGATCACGAACGAGGACCGGGCGCCGCCGGACCAGCCGCGGAACCCGGCGGGCCCGAAGCAGCCCAGGTCGAGCACGGCGCCGGACCGGTCGTAGTCGAGCTCGACCCGCAGTGCGGCCGCACCGGGCGGAACCTCGACCGGCAGGTAGTGCCACGGCGACCCGCAGCGATCGTCCTGGGTCCACCGTCCGCCGTGCCGCGTCGTGTCGCTCATCCCCCCACCGAATCAGATTCACGGCAATGGGGCGAGCAGGCGGCCGGCCCGGCAGCTGGTGAACCTGGGGCAGCCGGCTGCCCCCTGGCTTGCCGTTGACACAGAATTCATCGAGCGTAGAATTCAACGGGCGATGAAATAGTTGCCGGGTGGGCCGGCGCCGGAGGAGGCCCCCATGTGGGCGATGATCGTTAAAGAGTTCCGCCAGCTGCGCCGTGACCGGCGCACGCTGGCCATGATGATCGTGCTGCCGGTGGTGCTCCTGGTGGTGTTCGGATATGCGGCCAGCTTCGACGTGTCGACCATCCCGGCCGTGGTGGCCGGCCCGCGGGCCGCGCTGGCGCCGGTGAGCGCGCCGTTCCAGGTTGTCCAGCGGGCCCCCGCCGAGGGTGCCGCCTGGGCGCAGAACGAGCTGCGCGACGGCCACGCCGCGGTGGCCGTGGTGACCGGTCCGAGGACCCTGGTCCTGATCGACGGCAGCCAGCTGTTCACGGCCAAGGCCGCGCTCAGCGCGCTCCAGGCGGCCGGTCCGCACGCAGCCGGCGGCCAGGCCGGCCCGCAGGCCCCGCTGGTCAGGGTCCTCTACAACCCGGGGCTGAAGACGTCGTACATCATGATTCCCGGCCTGGCCGGGGTAGTCCTCGTGTTCGTCGGCATCATCATCACCAGCCTCGGCGTGGTGCGGGAACGGCAGACCGGGACGCTGGAACAGCTCGCGGTCATGCCACTGCGCCCGCGCGACGTGTTCCTGGGCAAGATCGTCCCGTACTTCGCGGTGGCCGCCGTGGACCTGGCCATCGTGCTCACGGTCGGGGTGGCGCTGTTCGGGGTGCCGTTCCGGGGCTCGTACGCGGTGTTCGCGCTGGGTGCCCTGCTCTTCCTGTTCGTCACGCTGGGCATTGGCGTGCTGATCTCCAGCGTGTCGGAGAACCAGGGCCAGGCCATCCAGATGTCGTTCATGTTCACCCTCCCGCAGGTGCTGCTGTCCGGGCTGATCTTCCCGTTGTCCTCGATCGCGGTCGGGGTGCGCTGGATCTCCTACATCCTGCCGCTGACCTATTTCAACGAGATCTCCCGCGGGGTCATGCTGCGGGCTGAGCCGATCGGGCCGCTCTGGCCGCCGCTGCTGTTCCTGGCCCTGCTCGGCCTGGTCGTGATGACGCTCGCGATGTTGCGCTTCCGCAGCTACCTCGGCCCGGCCGGGTCGGGTGGCGGGCGCAGCGGCCCGGCGGCGGCGCCCGGCGCGGCCGGCGCTCCGGACCCGGCGGCCGCGGCCGTGGCGGAGTCCCGGTGAACGCGACTCCCGGCCCGCAGTCTCCGGGCCCCCCGCAGCCTCCCGGCCCGCAGCCTCCCGGCCCCCCGCAAGCCGCCGGCGGATGGGGCACCTGCGCCGTGAGCGTCCGCTACGGCGGCCGGCTGGCCCTGGACCAGGTGACGTTCCGGGCCCTTCCTGGCCAGGTGAGCGCGGTAGTTGGCGGGGACGGAGCCGGCCGGACCACGTTGCTGCGCTGCCTGAGCGGCGCTGTCGCGCCCAGCCAGGGAACAGTCACGCGCCCGCCGCGGATCCAGACCGGCTACCTGGCGGCCGGGTCGGGCACGTACCCGGACCTCACCGTGGCCGAGAACCTGGATTTCCGTGCGACCGCGTACCGGATCCCGGCGGCGGTGGCCGGCCCGCGTATCCGGGATTACCTGGAACGGGCCGGGCTGCTGGCGGTGCGGGACCGGCTGGCCGGGCGGCTGTCCGGCGGGATGCGCCAGAAGCTCGGCGTCATCGCCGCGATGCTGCACCATCCGGACCTGCTGGTGCTCGACGAGCCGACCACCGGCGTGGACCCGGTCAGCCGGGCCGACCTGTGGTCGCTGATCGCGCGCGCCGCCGCCGAGGGCGCCGCGGTGGTCTTCGCCACCAGCTACCTGGACGAGGCGGAACGCGCGGCCCACGTCCTGGTCCTCGCGGACGGCCGGGAACTGGCTGCGGGCTCGCCGGAGCAGATCGTCGCGGCCATGCCAGGCCGTCTCCAGGCGGCCACCGCGCGGCCCGCCGGCCCGGCCGGGGCGCGGTCCTGGCGCCGGGACGGCCGCTGGCGGGTCTGGTCGCCGGACGGAGCCGGGGACGGCCCGGTGGACGCCGCCGAGCCGGTCCAGCCTGACCTGCAGGATGCGGTCACGGTGGCGATCCTGGCCCGCGAACACGACCGCGACCGCGAACACGAGCCGGCCAGCCAGCCCGGCGGCGTCCCGGCCAGCCAATCCGGCCGCGACCCGCTCCCGCCGGCCAGGAAGGAACGCTGATGGACGAGAACGCGCCGCTCGCGGAGTGCCTGGCGGTCAGCCGGCGGTTCGGCGGGTTCACGGCGGTGGACGGCGTGGACCTCCGGCTGGGCCGGGGCGAGGTGGTCGGCTTGCTGGGCGCCAACGGGGCCGGGAAGACGACGCTGATCCGGATGCTGCTCGGGCTCCTGCCCGCGACCGCCGGGCAGGTCCGGCTGTTCGGCGGTCCACCGTCGCGGCAAGCCCGGCGGCGGGTCGGGTACGTGCCGCAGGCCCTGGGCCTCTACGACGACCTGACGCCCGCCGAGAACCTGGCCTTCTCGGCGGCTGTCTTCGGCCGTGGAACCCGGGCCGCGCTGCCCGGATGGCTGAGCGGCTACAGCCGGGTGCTGGTCGGTGACCTGCCGCTGGGCGTGCAGCGCCGGGTCGCGTTCACCGAGGCCCTGGGTCACCGGCCGGACCTGCTCATCCTGGACGAGCCCACGTCCGGCGTGGATCCGCTCGCCCGGGCCAGGCTGTGGGAGACGATCGCCGACGCGGCCCGGGCCGGCGTCGGGGTGCTGGTCACCACGCACTACATGGACGAGGCGGGGGAGTGCGGCAGACTGGTGATCATGGCAGCGGGCCGGGTGGTCGCCGCCGGCACGGCGGCGCAGATCACCGGGGACGCGCGGGTCAGCGTGGTCGAGACCGGCAGCTGGGCCGCGGCGTTCGCCGCGCTGGACGCGGCGGGGCTGGCGGTCGCGCTGGCGGGGCGCGCGCTGCGCGTGCCCGGCGCCAGCCCGGCCGCTGTCCGGCAGGCCCTGGGGCCGGTGGCCGCGCAGGTCCGTGAGGCTCCGGCGACGCTGGAAGAGCGGTTCTTCGAGCTCACCGCGGCCGCGCAGCGCACCGGCGGCCATGGCCCGGCCCGGGAGGAGGCTGGATGACGAGCCGGAGGCCCGGACCGGAACGGCCCAGCCGCACCGAAGACCGCGGATCTGAACGGCCGGCCCGGACGGGCCGGCGGGGAGGGGACAGCGGCACGCGGGAGGCGATCCTGAACGCCGCGCGCAAACGTTTCGCCGCCCACGGCTACGACGGCGCGACGATCCGGGGCATCGCCGCGGACGCGGGGGTGGACCCGGCCCTGGTCCACCACTTCTTCGGCACCAAGGAGCGGCTGTTCGCCGCGGCCGTGCGGCTCCCGGTGGTGCCCGGTGAGCTGATCAGCTCGGCGCTGTCCGCGGGGACCGGCGATCCTGCGGGGAGCCTCGGGGAGCGGCTCGTGCTGACGGCGCTGAGCGCCTGGGATGTCGCCGAGATCCGGGACACATTCCTCGGCCTGCTTCGCTCGGCCGCCACCAGCGAGCAGGCCCTGATCATGCTCCGTGAGTTCGTCACCGAGGCCATCGTGGGGCGGCTGTCCACGGCCGCGGGCACGAGCGACCCGGCGCAGGCCAGGTACCGGGCCGCGCTGGTGGCCAGCCAGGTGGTCGGACTCGGGATAGCCCGTCAGGTGCTCGGGCTGGAACCGCTGGCCCAGGCGGACCGGGCCGAGCTGGCCGCGGCGGTGGGGCCGACCCTGGACCGCTACCTCAGCGGGGACCTGGGCTGACGGGTCAGCCGGCCGCCGTAGCTGCGTACTTGCGGCCCACCCCGGCGTGCGCGGTGGAGCGCAGGCCGGTGCCGGAGTCGCCCGGTTCCGGATGCCACTGGTCAAGCGGCACGAGCCCCGGCGGGACCAGGGTGAACGCGCTGAACATGCGCTGCACGTCGCCGCGGCTGCGCAGCACCAGGCCGTTGGGCAGCCGCTCGCTGAGCCACTCGGCTACGTGACCCTGCTCCGCGGCGAGGCTGTCCCCGGCCGGGTGGGAGATGGCCAGGTAGCTGCCCGGGACGGCCGGCTGGCCGAGCCGGGCCACGATGCCCTGCGGATCGTCGGCGTCCGGGATCAGCTGCAGGATGCCCAGCAGCATGATCGCGACGGGCTGGCTGAAGTCCAGCGTGCGCTGGGCCTGGGCCAGGATCGTGTCCGGGTCCCGCACGTCGGCCGCGATGAAGCTGGTCGCCCCCTCGCTGGTGACCGGCAGCAGTCTGGTCGCGTGGATCGCGACGACAGGGTCGTTGTCCACGTAGACGATCCGGGCATCCGCGGCGGCCCGCTGCGCCACCTCGTGCGTGTTGTCGGAGGTCGGGATGCCGGTGCCGATATCCAGGAATTGCCGGACGCCCGCGGCGGCCATGTGCCGGACGGCCCGGGCGAGGAAGGCACGGTTGGCGCGGACCGCGGCCACGATGCCCGGGAAAGCGGCAATCGCCTCGTCGCCCGCCGCCCGGTCCGCGGCGAAGTTCTCCGTGCCGCCGAGCCAGTAATCGTAGACGCGGGCCGGATGTGCGACGCTGGCGTCGAAATCCAGCGAATCCTCCTGGCTGGGCCTGGTGCCGGGAGGAAAATCTGGGCCTGGCATTGGATGAGCCTATCGGCCCACTGGCCGCTATCGGCCCACTGGCCGCTATCGCCCCGCCTGGGGCCGTTTGCGGAGAACACGGTGCGAACGGTGTACGAACACTGAACAGGACGCGCCGCGACGTGGGTCGGGAACCGGCTTGCCGCAGGCAGGCACCGGAAAGCCAGACCTCTGAAAAAGCCTCCGCAACGAAAACTGCCCACCCCCGGTGCCACCGCCCCGCTCAGTAACCTGCGGATTAGCCGCCCCCGTGCCGACGCCGGCACGGGCACGCGCCGACGGCAACCGCCGGGCCGCCCGGCGCCGTATTGCGAGTTATGGGTCATGTCCCTACAGTGACGCAGGGGGTTAAAACAGATGATACGTAGGTTCACTGCAGAACTGCTCGGAACGGGACTGCTGGTCTTCTTCGGGGTCGGGGTCGCGACCCTGGATTTCGGATTCAAGTTCGACGGCGGCAGTATCGCGGCCGGGGTGGTGGCCACGGCGCTTGCGTTCGGCCTGGTGCTGCTGGCCTTGGCCTACGTGCTCGGCCCGATCTCGGGATGTCACGTCAATCCCGCGGTCACCCTGGGTGCGCTGCTGGACCGGCGCCTCTCGCTGGCTGAGGCGGCGGGATACTGGGTCGCGCAGTTCGCCGGAGGCATCCTGGGTGCCCTGCTGCTCTGGGCGATGTTCTCCTCGTCGCCCCTGTACAGCCGCTCCAAGACGGGGCTAGGCGCGGACGGCTGGGGTGCGGCGTCCGACATCCACATCAGGGTGGGCGGTGCCTTCCTGGCCGAGGTCGTGCTCACCGCGTTGTTCGTGTTCGTGGTCCTGGCGGTGACCGGGAAGCTCGGCAACACGGCGACCGCGGGCGTGGTCATCGGGCTGTCGCTGACAGTGGTCCACCTCATCGGCATCCCGATCACCGGGACCTCGGTGAACCCGGCGCGCAGCCTGGGGCCGGCCTTGATCGTCGGCGGAACGGCGCTGAGCCAGGTGTGGCTGTTCATCGTGGCTCCCCTGGTTGGCGGGGTGGTCGCGGCCGGCCTGCACTGGGTGATTTTCTCGGAGCGTCCGGGCTCCGTGGATCCCGAGCAGACCGATGCCGGTCGTGAGACGGCGACGGAGAGTCCCGCAGCCTGATCCGGCGCGGTCAGGCCGGCGCCTGTTCCAGGCGACCGCCGCGCAGGTCGGCTACAGCGACCCGGCCGCCTGCCGCCGGACGACCAGATGAGCTCGGCTTGATCATGTCCCCTTTCATCCTTTGTGCGCCGCATCGTGTCTGTTCAGACGACGTTCCACGTGTCAGGGTGGGCTGGAGGCCATCTCCCATGGTCGCGCGCGGAGGGGCCGATGGGCAGGGACGTTCCAGCGATCACGGTGAGCCAGCAGGACCGCCGCCGGTACCGGGAAAAAGTACGCCAGTGCCTGGACGTGCTCGCGCGGATGCTGCGCGATTCCTGGTTCGAGACCTCCACCCGGCAGGTGGGACTCGAGGTCGAGGTCAACCTGGTCGACGATTCGGGCACCGCGTCGATGCGCGGCCCGGACGTGCTAGACGCGATCGGGGACCCGTCCTGGGCCCCGGAGCTTGGCCGGTTCAATATCGAGGTCAACATCCCGCCGCGGCCGTTGTGCGGCGATGCGCTGGACCAGCTCGAGTCGGAGCTGCTGGCCAGCCTGAAGCACGCCGACCAGCGGGCCAGGGATGTGGGCAGCCGGCTCGCCATGGTCGGCATCCTGCCCAGCATCCAGCAAGCCGACGTGAGCGGGGACGCCATGTCGGACAATCCGCGGTTCTGGCTGCTGAACGAGCAGATCTGCGCTGCGCGCGGGGAGGACGCGCGGATCGCCATCGAGGGCCCGGACCGTCTGGACACCCACGTGGGCAACATCATGGCCGAGGCAGCCTGCACCAGCGTGCAGTGTCATCTCCAGGTCAGCCCAGAGGCGTTCGGCAGCTACTGGAACGCGGCGCAGGCCATCGCGGGCGTGCAGGTCGCCCTGGCCGCGAACTCGCCGTTCCTGTTCGGCCGGGAGCTGTGGCGCGAGACCAGGATCACCCTGTTCCAGCAGGCCACCGACACCAGGCCGCAGGAGCTCCAGGTGCAGGGGGTGCGGCCCCGCGTCTGGTTCGGCGAGCGGTGGATCACCTCGGTGTTCGACCTGTTCGAGGAGAACATCCGCTACTTCCCGGCGCTGCTGCCGCTGTGCGCGGACGAGGTGCCGCTGGCCGAGCTGGAGCAGGGGACCGCCCCGGAGCTGGCCGAGCTGACCCTGCACAACGGCACGGTGTACCGCTGGAACCGGCCGGTGTACGCGGTCACGGACGGGCGGCCGCACCTGCGGGTGGAGAACCGGGTGCTGCCGGCCGGCCCAACCGCCGCGGACATCACCGCCAACGCCGCGTTCTACTACGGGCTGGTCCGGGCGCTGGCCGAGGCCGAACGGCCGATCTGGACCCAGATGTCGTTCGCGGCGGCTGGGGAGAACCTGATCGAGGCGGCCCGGCACGGCATCGACGCCTCCTTGTACTGGCCGGGCCTGGGCGTGGTGCCGGCCACCGAGCTCACGCTGCGGCGGCTGCTGCCCATGGCCCGTGAGGGCCTGACCCAGTGGGGCGTCGATCCCCGGCATGCCGATCGGTGCCTCGGCGTCATCGAGCAGCGCTGCCTGGCCGGGCGGAACGGCGCGACCTGGCAGGCGGAGACCGTGCACCTGCTGGAGCGCCGGGGGCGGCTCGACCGGCCCGCGGCTCTGCGCCGGATGACCCAGGCCTACATCGAGCACATGCACACCAACGAGCCCGTGCACTCCTGGCCGCCGGGTTGCTGAGACGCGGCCTCCGCGTCAGCGGGCTGCTTCCGGCCAGATGGCCAGGTGCCATGGCGGCGCCGCGTCATACCGGGGCGGCAGCAGGTCAGGTCTGCAGCGGAACCATCTCGCGGACGAAGTCCTCGGTGAACTGGTCCGGGTCGACCAAAGGCCAGCCGGGCCGGATCACGAACTTGGTCAGCCCGGCCACCACGTACTCCCCGACCATGGCGCGGGCTCCCGCCCAGCCGGACGCCACCAGCGTCGCCGGATCGCGGTCCGGGCGGCGCCGCCGCGCGGCCCGCAGCAGCGCGGGCCGCGACGCGTCGTCCGCCACGGCCAGGCTGATGCCGTAGTGGTCGGGCTCGATCTCGCGGCCCGCCTCGGCGGCGGCCGCCTCGATGGCCCGGCGGCCCGCGCCTGCCTCGTCCGGGGTCAGGAAGCTGGCCAGCCACCCGTCGCCCAGCCGCCCGACTCGCCGCAGCGCCCCCGGAGCACTGCCGCCGAGCCAGATGTCGAGCGGCCGGTCCGGCCGCGGGCCGACGCTGGCGTCCTCGATGGTGAAGAACTCGCCCTGGAAGGTCACGCTCTCCTTGCTGAGCAGCAGGCGGATCAGCGTGAGGGATTCGTCGAACACCGCGGCCCGGCGGCCGGGCGGCACCGGGAACGCCGCCAGTTCCGCGGGCCGGGCCGGTTTCAGGCCGAATACGGGCAGCACCCGCCGGGGGGCCAGGCCGGCCAGGGTGGCGAGTTGCTTGGCCACCAGGACCGGGTGACGCCCGGGCAGCACGGCCACCCCGGTGCCTACCTTGAGCCGCGACGTGCGGGCCAGCGCGTGCGCCATGCCGATGAACGGATCTACTAGTGAGCCGTAGACCATCTCCGGCAGCCACAGGGAATCGACCCCGGTCTTCTCCAGGGCGTCCACCGCCGCACCGAATTGGGCGGGGACACCCGCCGCGCCGAGCGAGACGCCGATCCTGACCTTCATGGGGTTATCCGCCATGCTGCTATCCGATCACACGGCGCCGGACCCGCTTCTGTGCTGGTGCCGGTGGAGGATGCACAGTCCAGCAGGGCGCCCGGCCCGGCCGCCGCCGGTTCAAGCCGGCCCTCACTCCGCCTCGGCCCCGGAGTGCGGTCAGGTCTGCGTGCAGATGAAGGGTGCTGCGACCTGCGGTCACGCCGATTTAGGTGTGGGTTCGTCCCTACGGTGGTTCGGCGGGGAGTCGGCCTGGCGGGTGGCTGCCCAGCTGGCCAGCAGGCGCAGGGCGTCATCGTCGGGTGAGCCCGCCGGGGCGCTCATCATTGTCAGGGTCAGGCCGGGGTCGGCGGTCAGGGGTGCGGCCTCGAAGTTCAGGTTCACGTCACCGACGACGGGGTGGTGGAACTGCTTGCGGCCGGTGCGGTGCAGGCGTACGTCGTGGGCGGCCCAGCGGATCCGGAAGTCTTCGCTGCGGGTGCAGAGCTCGCCGACGAGGTCGGTCAGCGCCTTATCGTACGGGTCTCGTCCGGCTACGGTGCGCATCATGGACACGATGTCCGAGGCGATTCGTTCCCATTCGGCGTAGAAGTCCCGGGCGCTCGGGCTGAGGAAGGCGAAGCGGGCGTGGTTCGCCGGGCGGGTGGGTCCGTCGAACATGGGCGAGTAAAGCGCACGGCCCAGGGGGTTGGCGGCCAGGACGTCGCCGTGGCCGTTGGTGACGAGGGCCGGGATCTCGGTCATCAGCTCGAGGAGACGGGACACGCTGGGACGGATCTGCTGGGCAGCAGGCTTGCGGCGGCTGCGGGCGCGAGGGCTGGCGGCGCGGGCGAGGTCGGCCAGATGCTGCTGTTCGGCTTCGTCGAGCCGCAGGGCGCGGGCGAGGGCGTCGAGGACGCTTTCGGAGACGCCGCCGAGGTTGCCGCGTTCGAGCTGCGCGTAGTACTCGACGCTGACCCCGGCCAGGTCGGCGACCTCGCTGCGGCGCAGCCCGGGCACGCGCCGGTTCCGGCTGGGATTGCTCAGGCCGGCCTGCTCCGGTGTGAGCTTGGCACGGCGGGAGCTGAGGAACGCTCTTGCCTCGTCACGGTTGTCCACCACTTCAGGCTAGGCCGGATCGCCGGGATGGGGGGTGGGCTGTCAGTACACCTTCCACCAGCAGCTTCCTCATGGCCGTGAAAACCGGTTCTCTGGAGCATGGCACCGATGCGGTGCTTCGGCCCGACGGAGGATGACATGACGGAGAAGAAAGTTCTGCTGGTTACAGGGGCCGGGCGGGGCATGGGCGTCGACATCGCGCAGGCGGCACTGGCCGCCGGGTACGCGGTCGTCGCGACCGGCCGCGATCCGGACAGGGTCGCGCAGGCGGTTGGCACCGCGGACGACCTGCTGGCGGTGCGGCTGGATGTGACCGACACCACCAGCGCGCAGGCCGCGGTGCGGGCTGCTGTGGATCGGTTCGGCCGGATCGACGTTCTGGTCAACAACGCGGGCACCTTCGTCGCCGGGTTCTTCGAGGAGATCACCCCCGGCGACTTCCGGGCCCAGGTCGAGACGAACTTGTTCGGCCCGCTGAATGTCGCCCGGGCGGTGCTGCCGGTGATGCGCGCTCAGCGTTCGGGGCTGGTGGTGACGATCTCGTCGACCGCCGGCATCGTCGGCGGGGAATTCACGTCGGCGTACGCGGCGGCGAAGTTCGGCCTCGAGGGCTGGATGGAGTCGCTGACCCCAGAGATCGCGCCGTACGGCATCCGCACGATGCTCGCCGAACCCGGGTTCTTCCGCACCGACCTGCTCACCCCGGAGTCGACCAGCTACGCCACGCCCGCGATCGAGGACTACCGCGAGCGCACCGAGCAGACCGTGACCGCGTGGCAGGGCATGAACGGCCGGCAAGGTGGCGACCCGGCGAAGCTCGCGGCAGCGCTGATCCAGCTCGTCTGCTCGGGCGAGCCACCGCTGCGCTGGGCCGCCGGCGCCGATGCAGTCGGTGTCTTGGAGGACAAGGCCCGGACCCTGCTCAAGCAGGCCGACGCCTACCGTGAGCTGTCATCGTCACTCGCGCACAACGATGCCTCCTGAACGGGATGGCTAAGAGAGCTGGTTGCGCATCCTTGGCCAGCAGCCGGCGCACGGTCGGCCGATTTCCAGTTGTCACAATCCGCAGGGCCTTCGTTTCGTCGAACACCGTGGCCCGGCGGCCGGGCGGCACCGGGAACGCCGCCAGTTCCGCCGGCCGGTTT
>Ga0187887_10000761_pt1 | contig 30537 bp, 25 predicted proteins | sample June2016WEW_7_10_FD_132977 | JGI IMG/M metagenome (GOLD analysis project Ga0187887, IMG submission 132977) | Peatland microbial communities from SPRUCE experiment site at the Marcell Experimental Forest, Minnesota, USA - June2016WEW_7_10 | ecosystem: Environmental > Terrestrial > Soil >... | reverse complement strand
GTGCGCCTTCCACAGGTCGTCGAGCAGCGTGCCCCGCATCATCTCCTTGGACAGCAGGAGGAGAGTGTCGGCCAAGAACTTCGATTCGGTTTCCGAGATCCGCACGCTCCGGAACAGCCTCTCCTCGGCAGCGACCGGAGCGTGAGCATTATAGATACGGTATTCATCGCCGTTGGTAAGCACGCACCACTGGACCCCGGCTCCGGTCGCATACGTGAGGTTCTGCATCACCCATTTGTGGTCCCTGAGATCCTTCTCCAGGGATTTTGCTTCCACGAAGAGGCACTCGGTCCGATTTAGGAACAGCGCGTAGTCGACAGGATTGTCCTGAGCCTTCCGCCGGTATTCCCGTCGTACTTCGTCCATTTCCTGCAAGTTCCAGCCCAAGGCGCTGAAGACCGGCTCGATCAGGGCGGCCTTCGTATTCTGCTCGCCAATGATCTCCTTGCGCTCCCGCAACTGCAAGACTCGTTTGCGGACCACGTCGAGCGCACCAGCGAGCGCATCTACTTGCATTTGAAGACTCCTCCTGCCTGTTGATCACGAAGTAAACGCCGCCAAAAGGATATATGAAGATTATATATGCGTCAAGAGGCTCGTATGCTGCCCTTTGAATGGAGAAGAGTGGCCCGCGACTCACGGCGAATCGAAAACAGCAGGAAATCCTTCTGGCTCTTCTTCAGAGATTGCGGAGGGATGCCGGGCTACGCCAGGTGGATATGGCGCGCGAACTTGGGAAGCCGCAGGCTTTCGTCAGCTACTATGAATCTGGGGCCCGCCGGCTCGATCTGCTTGAGTTGCGGCAAATCTGTGGCGTACTCGGTCTGTCGCTCGTCGGCTTTGTTCGTCGCTTCGAGACCGCGTTGAAGCGGCGCGGAACAACGTGAGGGCCTCCGGGATGGCCACGTCAGACTGGTCACCAGATCCTGCTTCGTGCCCAGGTAGCGCTCTGTCGTCTGCACGGACGCATGGCCCAGGAGTAGTTGGATTTGTTCCAGTTCGCCGCCAGCCGCGCGGCACGACTTCGCGCACGTGATTCTCGGAACCCCGTTGGTGGCGCAAGCGAGTTGCATGCCTGGGGTCCGCTTGGACTGTTTCGCGAGGGAACTTACCGACAGGCAGCAACGTACTCTTTGCTATGAGTATCGAGAGTCTTAAGGAAGAAGTTCATGTCTTGGGCCGCGACCTCGTCGATACGATCCGCGACTTGATCCACGAGGGCAACGTCCGGCGCATCGTGGTAAAGGACGAGCATGGCAACACGTTCGTCGAGATTCCCGTGACCATCGCTGCCGTTGGCGTCATCGTGGCTCCGCTCCTCGCCGCCATGGGCGCGATCTCTGCCCTGGTCGCCAAGTTCACTATCGTGGTTGTCCGCAGCGAGCCGAAGCCTCCGGGGAGCACCCCGTCCGTGCCGTGAAGACGCGGGAAACTCGCTTTTGGTAGCGCAACACCGACGGATGTGGCTATACCGCCACCCTCAGCTTGATTCCGTCATTTGGTGCATTCACGAGATCCTGCTTGGTGCCTAGGTACCGCTCAGTCGTCTGCACTGACGCATGGCCCAGCAGCAGTTGGATTTGTTCCAGTTCGCCACCGGCCGCCCGACACAACTTCGCGCAGGTCCGACGACAATCATGGGGCGCTATTCCGGGAACGCCCGCAGCCACTGCATACGGCTGGAGTAGCTGCCATACCACCTTCTCGCTCAGTGCGGCAGCCTGGGCTTGATCGCCGCGGTGCACCGATCGAAAAACCGGGCCCTCGCTCACCCCGGCCGCTGTTGTCCAGGCATCGATTGCCACCTTCACCCACGTCGGCATCGGAATGGTCCGCACTCGGCCATGCTTGCCAACGAGATCGACGATGCACCAACGGCCATCCCGCTGTTGGACGTGCACCATCGTCAGCGCCGCCACTTCTGAGCGCCGCAGGCCGCAACCCAGAAGCACGGCGAGAATGGCGCGGTCCCGGAGACCTTTGGTGGTGGTGACGTCTGGTGCGTTGAGCAAAGTCTGCGCCTGTTTGACCGACAGCCAGTTCCCCAGGCGGACACCCTTCGACGCGACCCCCTTCACCCGAGTGATCCCGTTGGCCAGCTCCGGCGCCAGCAGCCCGTTGTCGGAAGCCTCGACCGCCAGTTTGCGCACCGCCGTGATTCGGACGTTGATCGAAACGGCGCCGAGCCCGCGGGCCTCCAGCGCAACCCGCCAGGCGCTCACCGTCGCCTTGGTGAAGCCGGGCCGGGGTTCCTGGATAGACAGCCAAGCGAAAAACTCATCCAGCCCAAGATTGTATACGCGCTTTGTGATCGGGGAGGAGACGCTGTCCAGCACCAGCGACTTGAGTTTGTGCCACTGCCTCGTTTGCGGAACTACAACCAAATCATTCATTTAGGGTCCTCATAATGGGCATTATCGGGTAGCCATTTGGACCTTACCTCGGGGCGGTGGAGACATCAAGCGAAATGCCGAAACGGCTGGATTCTCCCGAAACGACATTAACGAGAAATTGCGGTCGGTTTAGCCCGGCGGACCAGCGACTGGCCCGGCTCTGGTTTCGTTAGGAGGCGCACCGACTTGGCCCAGCCCGGAAGCAGGAAACAACGGTTGCCACTCTCCCTGATCGAACCATAGAACGGGCAGGGAATTGTTCGGCACGCTGTCGAAGAACACGCAAAGGCTGCCGATTTTCTTATAGCCGAGCCGCATGTTCGGACCCAAGAAAGCAAACTGCCGCTCGCAATATTGGCGCATACTCTCCCGGACGCTCGGATCAGTCAGAATGAGACTCGTTTCGGAAAAACAGCGGTCACTTTCGTTATAAATAATATCTACAGCCATGCGAGCCCGGCTTCCGAATACTGAAAGACTTCGTTGCAATCGCCGTATGGCGCGCTCGAAACCAGCAACCAAGAACACACTCAAATCCGACGCCGGGTACTGCGTCAGTAGTTGCGGAACCTTGTCCTGGCGCTCTAGAATCCGCTTCAGGCTGTCCCCTGAACCGACAAAGTCATCAGCGACGATAAAGTGTTGCGGCCGTTCGAGTCTCGGCCATTCAGTCGCGGGCATGGATAAGTCTATCTCGCCGACGACGCTCCAGTTGGCTTGGTTTCGAAGCGTGTGAGCCACACGTTCGGCGCTCTTGCCCATATGCTGCCACCTGCAGAATACTACCTCGCACCGAGCCGGCAAGCCGGACCGATCTATAAACCCTTGCAGGACGCTGTGATACTTAGGGTGGCCAATGTAATATCGTTCCGCAATTAAGCCCAGCATGTAGATGGCGGTAGCTCGCAGATCGTCAGGGAACTGCTCCTCCCACCTGTCGACACGGTCAGGCGTTATTTCTACTCCGCGGTACGGCATCCGGTAAAGCAGCCACCGTAGATCGCCCTTCATGGCGGCCTCGACCGCGGCTGACGTCAAGACATCACAGTCAGACGACAAGTTTGCAGCCGCCTCAATCCATCGCCTGACCGACCTGCAGTTTTCCGGCAGATGAGGGAGGGATTCGAGCAGTCGGATCGCCTTCGGCTCGACAGTCTTTAGAGTCTTGAGGTCATCTAAGATGCTACCTACTAGTGAAGAGAGTGCAGCGTTTCCAGCTAGCTCGGGCAAGGGAATGCGGAACTCGAAACCTGTAAGGAGCCAGTGCTCCGGGCCTACACGAGTCGAACAGTTTCGGCGAACTGTCAAACCTCCCACGATCCAAAGATCATCGCTGATGATACGCCTCACACCAGATGGGTCCAGATATATTCGTCTGGTTAGAGCACGATGCAGGTCGTTGATCAAGTCGCCATCGATCTGGTCGAGGTTCGACAGGAAAAGCAATGATGGTCTCGACATGCCAAGATCGCCCGGCCCTTCCTGCCCCACTTCGAATCGCGCCGCTTCCGCAGGCGATCCGAACAGGTGCTCGCGAACCCTCCTGGGATCGCCTGAAACGGCGACATCGACAAAATCTAGACCAAGCGAAACCGCCACAGCCCGCGCAATAGTTCGTTTGCCCACGCCCGCTGCTCCCATCAGCAGGACGCTAGGGCGCGGATCAGATAGACGCGCAAAGTCCAATAGCGCGCCGCAACAGCCGTCTTGCCGCTCTGTCAGCGTACCCATTCATCGCCTGCCGGGTCGCATGGTTCGCGTCTCCTCCTCGAACCGCGGTGGGACAGCAAGTGGACCGTTCATTTCAAAGCGAATAACGCAGGAGACGACGTCATTCTCCTTGGGCGGCGGCGTAAAATGCCGAGGACGAAGTGGGACCGTTTGAGCGAGGTCGTCTACATATCCGTCGGCACGCCACTCCGTCGTAATACGGCTCACACGCACGTTTGTCTTCCGTGGCGATTCCGGATGGTCAAGCCCACGCCACACGTCGCGCATCCGGGGCGGTGCCCCTTCCGCTCTCCTTAGTTCCTCACGGAGCTTTCGGAATTTTTCTGCCCCAAGTTGATAGGAGCCAACTTGATAGCATAGGACCGCATGCCTGAACCGGTCAATCGGCCTCATCGCGTAGGCGGGTTGCTCGTCGAGCTGGTCGTATAGCTTCTTCTGCAGGCGAAAGTCGAAGCGTTTGGTTGGATGAATACGGAGCAACATCAATCTGAGCGCTAGGCTCCGGGGCCGCAAGGGCACTCCGGCCGCTTCCGCTCGGTCCAAGACGTCCAGTGCCCCATCGACCTCACCTCCCCTGCCTTCGTTCCAGAGCACAAGACGGGCCTCGCAATAGAACCCAAGTTCTGGGTCTGGCTGAGACTCCAGATTCTTGATGTACTTGATACTCGCCTCGGAGCTCAACCACCCGAGCGCCCGGGCCTTGTTGTTCGCGACCTGTTCTTCCCACTCGGGCGTTGAGCTTGCCGAATCGCGCAGTAGCTCTTCGGCCTCATCGAGCAAGCTCAGGGCATGAGCAACTTCGGACGTCTTCCATTCAGTCCCAGCCTTGGCAATCTCGCTCGGTTGCCCCGCGTGCTCTAACAATCGCCAAGAGAACGCCAGGAGCGCTTCTACGTTCAAACCGGGCGATGAGCTGATGGACTGCTCAAATGCACCGCACGCAGCCTTCCACACCGCTGATGCCGCTTCGTGTTCTTCTTTTTCTGACAAAAGGTTAGCGAGCCGAGTGTAAGCGGTGCCAAGGGTGTTGTAAAGATGGCTTGGATGTTCGTCCCGTCCGGGGCGCCGAGGGAGGCTCGTGGCCGCGCGAAGGCGTGCAATCGCCTGTTCGATACGGTACGTCCTCTGGTCCAACGGCAGCGGTGGGTACACCATCCTGTCGGCAGATTGATAGAGGCAGCGTGCCCAGTGATGAAGGATCGTCTTGCTCTGATTACAGATAAGCGGCGGGATCTCCTCAAAAAGGCGGAGCCGCCAGTCCCACTCGGCACTCCCTCGCTCCTCGCGTTTTGGCGCGAGCACAAAAATTGCAACAGATTCGGCGAGCCAAACGTCAGCGGCATGCCCGGCTGAAAGCGCACGGAGAACGGGAATGATCTCGTTAGCGCGTTCTGCAGCTGAACGAATCCCCTGCCGACGCAAGAACTCATAGGCGAGAGCAGGATGATGGAATCGAAGCGTCTGATCGCCAAAGTCGGCGGATGGCTCGCCCCATGCAATCAAATCTGCCAAGTCGCGCAGTGCTTCTAGGGTGCCGCTCGAAAAAACGCCGCCCGTAATGGGCCGCAAGACTGTGGTCAGAGGGCTGATGAGCCGGAACGAGGACAAGGCGGCAATAAATGAAACAAACGCCTCTGTGCCGGGATCTGTCAGCTTGCGCGTACGCTTTTGCAGCCACGCTCCTAGCGCGTCTTCAATGTTGTCTCTCGACGTAAACTCGGTGCCCTCGGTGAGGAAAAATCGAAGAGCTACCCAAAATAGCGATGCACTTTCCGCCGTTCCTACCGGTGTGTAGTAGGCGGACTGCCTACTGTACGACTGCCAGTGGTCAATTGAAGGCAGACCAATCGGGAGGTTCCACCTGTCAACAATTGCGCGGAACGTTTCGCCACATTGTTCAACCTCGGCGGGTTCAGTGACGGCTAGAAGCGGCCTGAGCCGGGCGACTCGTTTGATGCGCCTCTCGGCAGGTGACAATGTCTCGTCGTATCGAACGCACTGGAGCACGACGGCAGGGCGGCCGTGAACCGCCAATGACTGAGCAACGTTCGCCACGCCAGGTTGTTCAGCATGTTCGGCATCGAGCACCAGCACGGTCGGAGGTGCGTGATCAAAGCCCGCAGCGAGGCATGCCTCTGAGACGGTCGTAGTGAATGCTAGGAGATCCTCGATGTCGACATCAACCTGCTCTGGGCGAAGGACCAGTGTGGGATAACCCTCTGAGGCCGCAGCGAATGCTGCGCCACGCAACAGTGTAGTAGCACCCGCACCGCCCTCTGCAGGCAATTGGATGGTAAAGGTGATTATACCGTCCTGTTGGCGGTACACAGCCGCAGATGCTTCGAGCACTTCCTGAGTAAGTGTGCGACCCTCTTCGGTTCGGTATGAGCGGGGTGACGGAAGACCGGCGGCAAAAGCCGCCCAGGCGTCCGGAGCACCCCGGAGAAAGTCCTCAAGATCGGCAGCCGTGAACGTATTCGGACGGATTAGACTTCGTTCCGTAATGACCGAGAATCGTTCACCAATTCTGCGCAGTTCCTTCGCTGCAAGTACTATTCGCTGGCTGCCGACGCGGACTGCGGAGCTTGGCACGTCGGACGCGGAGGGCGCGCCGAGCCGCGCAAGAGCTCCGATGAAGTCTTCCTCGGAGGCTTGCCAAACCAAGAATGATAATCCGGCGCTTGACGGGGGCTCGGGTAGCTGGGCGTCAACCGGCCACAGCAGGAGGACAGTCAGATCGCTGATCTGAAGATCCTCCAGCACCTCATAGACAAACTCCAAATCCTTTGGCGCTCGCGCGCCGGCAATGACCAGTAAGCGCTTCGAATAGGCCCTGAGCCGTGACGCAAGGTCCCAAGCGATCCGTTTGCGTACGCGGCTCCGGAGCTCACCGTATCGCGAATCAGCTGCTGATGTGGCTTCGATAAGACCGGGGAAGACGACGACGGGCAGGAACTCATCGGACGGAACTCGGGCATCAGCGTCATTGGCACCTGCGAGGACGACTACCTGCCTAGCGGTCGGGTCCCCACTCTGGCGTACCCGATCTCGGATCGCGTCCAGAAGGGGACTTCGTGCGCCTTCGAGCCACACGCAGTCCCAGAACAGCCCGGCTATTGCGCGATCGGTTTCGCTCGGCGCATCGCGGTATCTTAGAAGCGCGGCGCCTGCGGGCACGTCATAATCATGTGGTTCCGCGCCAGCGGCGAGATCATGCCGCTGGCACACCCAGAGCATGGCTTTCCGATCCCGAATAAAAGCGCCAATCACCTTCTCGATGTCTTCCGCTACCACAAGGCTGCTCCTTCCTACGTAAACGGATTGTACCGCTAAGAAGAGCCGAAATGGGTAAATCGGGCTTCGTTTCCCCGGGGCGACAGCCGACTGGAGCGCGGCGGGTGACCGAGGTTCCGAGCGGGCGCCAGCCGCACAAACATATGCCACAATGACATGTGATTACCGTCCTTGACATAGCCGCGATCGGATTAATGGGCGCATGGATGCATTCGTTTTGTTCGTCGATTTGTTAGGTTTTGCTTCGTTGACTGAAGAAGATCAGGTGGCGTTATTTCGGGTTATCGGTAGCGGCCGGCACTCGCGAAGAAGTTGTGCGGCGCCTGTCTTGAACGTCACACGCGCTCAAGACGGAACTTGCGGCGCGGCTCAAGCACCTGCAGCCACACGCGATCTGACGGTTTGAGGTTGTGCTTGAGCGTGAAGTCGCGAAAGGTTTTGTTAATCAGTTCTCCACAGGTCTCGTTCCAGAAGCTGTCCTTGTCGATGTTCACCGGAGTTTCTTTCCCGTCGATCACAACGATCACGGGGCTTAGCGTCCTATCGAAATGGTCCCTTCGAACAGCTCTTCCGCCGAGCACCTTGATTCCCCAGCCGGATTTTCCGTTGGTCCAAATAGAACACTCGAGTCTTTCGCCTTCCATAATCGGGGAGTCTAACACGGAAGAGCAACACAGATTCGGCCAGCGCCTGGGCCTCCAGCACTTGGCACCTGGGACGCATTGAAGCGAATGAGGCGCACTGGGAGATAGCGGCAGCATTCACAGCCGTATCAAGGATATGTGAGTGCAGACTTTGCCGATTACGGCTTCAAATACACGCTGCTTGGACAATTCGAGTCGAGCTGCGGAGGGGAGGCCCGCAGCTTTTTCTGATGCATCTTTAGAAATCCGGTGAGTTCCTTGATGATCGCATCTTTGTGGGCTTCGGGCCAGTACAGGTCGAACCCCGGTGCTCCATCGAGCCTACTCAACGCTAATGCAACCAGGTCTTTCACGCGAACTGGACGTCCACGCTCCTGTGGAACCCTAGCGTCACGACCGGGTTCGGCAGGCGCGCCGCCTGACCTGTTGGTAGCGCGGTATGAAACCAAGCCTTCTTGTGAGCGGGTAGACGTGCCAACTACCTTGGTATCGACTAGTGCTGAGAGCACCGCCTGGCGGTAAACCGGCAGCGTGAGCAACGGTGAGTCGACCATCTCGCTGTTGAGAATTGGGGACAAGGGCGATTCGGGCCACGCGAAAAGCCACTTCGCAGTCTGCTGCAACACCGGATCGGTTGGGAACATCCACAGCGGGGACAACTCCTGTGCAGAGAGCACCGGCGATCGGGCCTCGAGTTTGATCTCGGTTGCCCAGTCGGCAGCGGCACCGGGGTCAGAGAGCGATAACCTGGCGATGGCTATAAAGCGGTCCGCCCGGCAGCTCTCTAAGGCAGCCGCCGACCGCAGAGCCGGTAACGCGCTTGTGCGATCCCAAAGGGCAGCTTTAATCGCCATGCGGCAGGCCAAGTCTGAGTTCGAAGCTGCCAGGGCGGCTGTGCGTTTCGCCAGCAAGTCGCTCACGCTTGGGTTCTGGCGTGGCCGCAGGTCTTCGCCGTATGGCGCCGGCACCGGTATCGTCGGATCACAGACTTCCGTGTGCCACAGGCCTCCGACTGCGAGATGCACATCGGATCGCGTCGTCAGATACGCCGCGGCTTCCAACCAGCGCTCCGGACTAGCCCTGTCGTCAGCCAGTACTTCGAAAAACATGCCTGCTCGGGTGTTTGTGTGATGCTCTCGCCACCAGGCGCGCAGTTCTGCAGGGGTGGAGGACCGGACCCATTTTGGATCGCCCAAGATCTCCCCAAGGAGGACTTCCGCCACTTGGCGCACCGGGATCGGAGTGCGGTCGGTCATCCAAGGGCGCGAATAGTCGAGAGTCCGCGTCAGCCGCTGGTCATGCTCGTACACATCGAGCAGGGAGTCCACTGCGGCCCCGCCTTCCTTTCTCAATTGCTCGCAGATGGGGTCGAGCGCAAAATCCATCGCCCCCGGAATGGCGACTTTCCAACCCTGCGCATCCTCCAACCTTTCGATCAAATCGGCTATGCGCGCCGCCTGGGGCTTCGTGAAAAACCCGGTGGGCAAGTCCTCCGAGATCGTACGCCCCCCTTCGCCGCCGCCCAGTGCATGGAAGTCCCTGCGGGGGTGTGCCGGCTCTTTCAGCCGGCGTTCCGAATCGGCCAGAAGCGCCGGCACCGGGTCTAAGAAGGAGATGTCCGGGACGCGCGTTGGAGAGTAGCGCTTCTGCTGCCGCCACGCCCCGGGAACGCTCGATTGCCACCGGAGAAGTGACTCACCAACGTCGACGACTTCCTGGTCATCGCCGCGCTCGAACGCGTCGGCAAGCCGCAAGAATGCCGCACCGAACCACGCGCGAGCCGCCGTTGCGAGCCAGAGCCCCTCATCGCTCTCGCGCTGCCGTACTCTCCCAGATGTGTCTGTGCTTTCCGGTGCTTGCCACAGTTGGGCTGCCAAATCCGGTCTGCCAAGACGCAGCAGTAGGGCGATGGACGTGGGTGCCATGGTTTGGCCGAGTTCGAGGTCATACCAGAACGCAGCCCTGGCTGGCGGTTGCGCTTTTCGCATAAACAGCCTGCCGCTCCAGGGCTCTGCTCCGGCAATCGTCCGCACGTCCTGTTCAAGGTCGGCAGGCTTCCCAATTCTCTGCACATGATAGACGAGCCCATTCCAGCAGACGGCATCCTTGCCAGAGAAGACCCAGGCGTGTGTCAGCAATGCACCCTTGCCGTCGTCGTGAAACGTCAGCGCTACCTCGCGGTAATCTCCGCCTCGCGGATCGGAAAGCCCGACGTCGAACAGTGTTGCGGCGACCTTGATTACATAGTCCGGAACACCAACGCCGGATGGCTGCGTCCAGGGCTCATACTGCTTAGGGGGCTCTGGCAGGACAGCCTTAGTATCGGGAACTGCGAACAGCAGGCAAACTGCGAATCGCGATAAAACGGCCCCGTTCGCCATAGCCATTTGAGATTCTAGCAGGCCGACGAGTGCGCAGATCGCGAGCGATATCGCGCCTTATCGGTAGCTTTTTCCTCTGATGGTCAAGGCGGCTGATCGGGAGCGGGCCGTTGACCCCTCAATTGGAGGAGAATCGGTGGAGGAGGTCGAACTGCGCTCGTTGAGGCGTTCGGCTGGGGATTTCGGAGCCGAAGTCAGGAGGATGTCATGGCTACGCACGATGAGGACTCTCCCACCCGGAAGTTCGATCCTGGAAAAAGAGATTTCTTGCACGCAGCGTTATGGTGGACCGCAGGTGTTGCCACAAGCCTTGCGACCGACATTCTTGGCAACCTCGTGACGCCCTCGGTTTCTCGGCTCCTTGGTCCGCCAGAGTTATCGCCAGGCAATGCCGGCGTTCCAGCCCGCGGAGCGGCTCGCGCCGCGCTGATTCACCAGCTACTCCTCTATTCCGGTGCCGAGCGGACTCAGTTTATTCCGCCAAGGGACTGGACACTCGGATTGCCCGACGTTGACCTTGGTTCTGGCGTGTCCACTTATGGTCACGAGGCCCAGGTGCTGCGATCAATCGCGCGCTTTCTTTGCTCCGAGCACCTTGCCATCTGGCAGCCGACAAGAGCCAAGCCGAGACCAGACCCTCACAGCTCCCAAGTGCTTCTGGGTTCTGGTTCGTCAAACTCCGCCACGCGGAGGCTGATCGGGGCACCCTGGAGCCCAATGGTAAACCTTGGCTCCCTACAACTGCATTACACAATTGGGGATGGAAAAGGGACGCTTAAGCGGTATCAGTACGGAAGGGAATTGGAGCGCCCGGCGCACGCTATTTGTACACACGATCTAAGGCCGGTACTCAGTCCTGAGGCGCGAGGCGGCTGGCAGCAGGACGACTACCTGTTGGTAACCAAGATTCCTGGCAACGTCAAAAACACCGTCCGAACGATCTTCGCCGGCCTGCACGGGCCGGGAACAAGGGCGACAGAGTTGCTATTCGACTCCGTTCCCCTGGGCGACCTGGAGGAATTGGCCGCGGCAGTTGGCTCACATGTAGGGCGGGCATGTTACTTCCAGGCTGTTTTTCGAGCGTCTGCCTTCATAACCGTGGATGGAAGCCAGATCGCGACCAGACTCGCGCTCGCCGATTGTCCACCGCTCCCCATAGTTGTGGACCTCTCCTGACGAGGGTCGCGCTCTCTGCTATCGCTCCGTGCTGCACGAGTGGGGCGAGCAGCAACGATTGCTACAGACGGGCCTTGGGCAGAAGTCACTCAAAAGGCGATCGCTCCCTGGCTCGGAACGCGAGCAAAGAGATCCACCCTTTCTTCTCCCAGGCCGCCTTCATCTCGATCAGGGCGTGGCCCCCCGCGACACCGGAAACGTGGGAAGCTCCAGCCAAAGCACCAACAGCCAATGCGCCTATGACTTGCAGCTCGATCCTACTCGTCACGAAGAGGGTCAAGAATGACCTGATTGTCTCAGCATTGGCGCCGATGCCTGTAAGTAGAGCCGACATGGCACCGATACTGATCGCGCGCCCGCTCACTTGCGATTTCTTGCGAAGACGGGCAACCTCCGTGTCAAATCGCGCAAATAGGGCCTGTGAAACGTCAGCGGTCTCGCGATTTTGAACCATCTCTAGATGCGTCTGGCGCACAAAAGTCCGGAAACATTTGTTGAACTTGCTCTGCTTATATTCTGGTAGAATGTCAGAAATATCATATTGCCGACACACCCGGCCCGCGAATTCAATGGCGATTTCACAGTCCTTCTCGTCGAGTCGATCCCGCTCATTCTCGTCTGGGCTCGGAAGCACTCGGTTGAGTTGGTACGGGTATTTGACAAGGAGTGTAGAGTAGAGCTTCTGAATTACTTCCTTTGTCTTTGAGGTGATTATACACTCGGGCTCCTTCAGTTGTGTAAGGATCTCCAAGTCGCCTCCAAGGTGATACAGGAGCCTCTCGGTTAGCTGGGTGTCGGTCATTCCGACATACTCTGCGGCCATCAGAAACTGCTCCGGAAGCTGCTGTCGAAGCCGCCCCACCTCACCTGAGAGCTGCCGGAACGCCGGGGAATCGTACAAGGTACTGGCCCATTGTGTACCTCGCTCATAGTTGACCTCGCGCCTGTGTTTCCACGACTGCAGTTCCTCATCAAAGTCGGTCCACCGGAACCTCGCAGCCCGAGCTGCGTCGGACTTCAAGAATTTCGCAACGCGCGCCTCTCTTTCGCGCTGATCCCAGAATCCTTCCCGGGCGACAGGTACAACGTACCCCGTCCTAATGAGTCTCAGCAGCCGCGCAGGATCCAACTTAGCTTCCTGCGCATGGGCGGCCAAGGGGGCATACACAAAAACTCTGTCATAGACAAGCAACAGGGGCTCAATCTGGGTGTACATGAGCTCAGGGTCGTAGTTCGGGTCAAAGTACGCAGAAAACGCGCGAGGATTGTGAGCGTACCGCTTCATGCTGTATCGCCTCCGCGACGATTATTAGCATCGCACAATAGGTCAGTCCAAGCTCGGGCGGACGCCTCGGAAAAGTCTGGGCTGTTTCCAGCGCCATGTTTGATCGAGCCGCTTCCGGGTGTCGTGCCGCGAGAGCCGGAGTCAGAATTGGTCGACAGCAGCGTCAATGCAGGAGCGCGGCCGGTCTTGCTTCATGCTGCGGGCGGAGTCGGCAAGACGGTATTTTCGACTCGCATCCAAATGCGGCTGCCGCCCGGCTCGGTTTGCATTCTGTACGACTGCTTTGGGAATGGTGAATACCGAAGCCCGAGCCATTGTCGGCACCCCCACAAGACCGGGCTCGTCCAAATCGCAAATGAACTGGCCGGGAAGGGTCTCTGTGACCCGCTCATTCCGGCGGAAAGCGCCGATTCTTCGGCATATCTAGCTGCCTTTCTCCATCGTTTGAAGCAGGGTATTGCATCGATCAGAGCTGAGAAGCCGAATCGAACTCGGCTCGTCCGGCTGTCCAAACTGCCCCTGGTATCCAGCCTTCTCCACTCCCACAACCATTTAAAACCCATAGCTTGAGGCCGCGCGCCTCCGCCGCGCCAGCGGCTTCCTTCTAACGCCCTTATCGAAAGCGCCCTGCCCCTCCACTCACGCCCTCCAAATCGGCCTCCCACGCCGGGGCGCTTCCGATAAGGCACTAGCGTTAGACGTCAACGGAGAACGAACGCTCTCTGCTTCGCGTTAAACCGGCACAGTCTAATCCGAATTATCCATGGTCTAGGTTACTCCGCAGTTCAATGATCTGCCCGCTGATGCTATCTGCTTCGGCCGACACAAGGAAGGTTGCTAGCCTAGCTACTTCTCGCGGATCGAGGGCCTTCTGACATTCGATTGGGTAGAAGCGGCGAACGGCTTCCGTAGCGACAAACCACGGGGCGAGACAGTTGACCTGCACTTCGTACTCACGCGTCTCGGCCGCGAGGCCTACCGTAAACGCTTCGATTGCTTTGTTGGTCACGTAATAGTGGAGCCAGCCTATGGCTTCGTGGGGGCCAGCGAAACCGCAGGAAATCTGGAGAACCTTCCCGCTTCGCCTTCGAATCATCTGTGGGATGACTAACCGTGCGAGATTAAGGGATGCCCTAAGCCCAACATCGAGGACTTCGTCAATCTGGCCAATCGGAGTTTCGGCGAGTCGCGGCCCCCGGTATTTGGTTTCCAGGTCGTGCCAGACACCAGCAGCGTTAACGAGGATGTCGATCTCGCCAAACGTGGTGTGTACCGATTCCGTAAGCTGCTCGATCACACCTTCATCCCGGAGGTCGGCGCAGAAGAGTCGCGTGTCCGAGCGACCCAGAATGCGTTGTGTTTCTTCGAGGCCATCGCGGGACCTAGCGACAAGCGCAACCCGTCCTCCCTCCTCCGCAATCGATCGTGCGATCTCTCGGCCGATGCCACGACTGGCACCTGTCACCAGCGCTGCTTTCCCCACGAGCTTCATGCGCCCATCTTACCGTTTTCTGGGCGGCGCTATGGCATCCATATATTTCACAAGACCCTCGTCATACTCATCTCTGATCGCGTACCAAGTTTCAAGGTAAGCAGGCCGTCTCATGAACTTCCGAATGTATGCGTCCCAGCCAGCCCACTGAGAGCTGTAAATCTTCTGAATCTCAGGGTTCGATTCTTCTTTGTGATACTGAACGAAGGCGACCTCGAACACATCGGTCAAATGAACGAAAAGCATTTTCTGCTGGATTCTCTCAGTCTCGCTCAGTGGAGGGTCAAAATCGCCGGCATGGGGAACGCTGTAGCAGTCAAGCCGCGGATGATCTATGCAGAGTTTCACGAACTCTGTGTAGCGCTCGTCTACCGTCTGGTAAACCTTCTCTGCAGCTTCCACGCGCTCCTTCTTTGCATTTTCCAATGTTTCGACGGCGTGCATGTGGAAGTCCAGCAAACCGAGTGGTACGCCAACGATCACGGCGGCGAAGGAAAGAAATTCGGCGCCTTTATGAATTTTGTCAAAGTTCATCTTAGCCTCCAGGTCAAAAAGTGAGATTGGTGCTCCGGGAGGACGTGGGCGCCGGCCTGCAAATCACGTGAGGTAGCCGGAATCCTGCACTCACCAGCCTTGCCGAAGCAACTCCAAGTAACCATGTAACCAGTTGGCGAACAGAAAGCGGGTCGCGAAATCGCACTGGTACGTTCAGCAAGATCAGAGCCGACAGGAGTTCAGACGCGAAAGGGCGATAGAAGTCGTGAAAGCGCAAATTCCTCAGCGGCCGCCACAACAAGTGAATGATGGCGGCTGATGCAGCGAGGAAAACAGCGACTCGCACCAACGTGTTCGCCAGCCTGTCAGAGAGAGTCTTACTTAACAGAGGATACCACCTTCACATCACGGGACAAGGGCCAGGGCTGCGCTAGTGGGTATTTGCCTTGGCCTGCCTCTCGGGCCGACCCTGCCCGGCTCATCTCGACGCAACCGTCCGGTTTCGGCAGTCTGGCCCCAAAACGCCGTTTTGTTTGCCGATCCGGCTCCGGACGTATCGTCGGTCATCGGAGAGTTGCCCGTGGAAGGCGGATTGCAGTCAGTTGCATGGACGGCGTTAATATTCAATATCGTCGACTGTACGGGAGGGCACACGAACGCGCGCCAGCTTCCATTGCCTCACTCGGAGTCCAGACCTGCTTTGACTAGGAGGTTGCGGAGGGCGGCCTGGCCGGCGATGTTGCCATCACGGTCGATCAAAACGTAGCGGGGATACGAGGTGGCGGCGTAGAGAGCGGCCAGATTCGTGTCGGCGGTCAGGACGATTTTGCAAGCGCGCGGCGATTGATCAAGGTACTGCTTCACCTTCTTCTTCGATTCACCGACGTTGACCGCGAGAACGACTAGGCCACTGCCGGTGAAATCGTGGACGAGGGCGTCGACGGCTTCCTGATCCTTCCGGCAGTAAGGGCACCATGTGGTCCAGAACTGCAGGAGCACGACCTTCCCCTGAAGCGTTTGGTTGGAGAATACCTCGCCATCAAGCGTCTTGGCATGGAACTTCGGCGTCGGCTCGCGGGAGCCGCTAGCGAGCAGCGCACCACAGCAGACGGCGGGCGATTGCTGCCAGGAGCGAGACGGGTGCGCGCATGATGTGGTCCCGACGGAGCATACAGAGTACAGATGGTAGCGCGCATCGTGTCGAGAAACAGCCGCCAGTCGGGGACGAGCCAAGGCAAGCCGCAAGCTGCCCGTTAAGGTTCGATATCGGAAGCCAACTCCGCCGGCAAGCCGGCCGCTGCGCTGTGTCCGAGTCGTGCGTCATCCGGCAGCAGTTGCATCTAGGCCGCTCGCATATTCTCGGGTAGGCGACGACGAAAGTTCGTTTCGAGCCTACCTGTCGTGTTCAGAAGGTGATGTGTAAACAGCTCGGCGACAAGTTCATTTCCTTAATCCAACCACCGGTGCAACCGCCGCGTGATTGGTTCAGATCAGACGTCGGGAGCACAACTGTTCGAGTTCGGCGGCGGCTTCCTGGGCGGTATGGAAGAGCCTGGCGGCGATGCCCAGACTCTCCGCCGCCGAGACATTCTCACTCCGATCGTCGAAGAGGAGCGCATCACGCGGTTGGATGCCCAAGCCTCCCAGGCAGTGCTGGAAGATTCTTGCGTCGGGTTTTGTCACCCGCAAGTCGCAGGAGAACGTCAGCCAGTCGAGACGTCGCAGCCAGCCAAAGCGACGGACCACATACGTTTTGACCTCCAGCGGCATGTTCGACGCCAGCGCGACTTTCAATCCGGAGTCTTTGAGCCGCCGCGGCCAGGGCGTCATCGCCGGGTCCCTCCGGGCCCAGCTACGCGCATCGGAACGCGCCAACTGCGGCACGGAAGCTGGGTCCGCGGCGACTCCGCTCCGTTCCGCGACGAGGTGCCAGTACTCTGCGGCGGTCAATTCCGCGGCGTCGTATGCCTGGCGGAATTCCCAGTATGCTCCTATGAAGCGGTCCAGGCCGACACCCAGCAGCCCGGCCATTTTCCGGATTTCACCGCCGTCCTGAGGCAGGGACAGAACGCAGCCATAATCGAAAATCACCGCCTTCATACCGTTCGAGCGCCTGTGGGCCCCATGCCGCCTACAACCAGACGTCGCCTTCGCTCTGGGTTCCAACCACCGTCGTCATCACCGCATCGGAGTTCCCGCCTGCGGCTTGCAGGCCGCTGTACTCCGAGTAGAGCTGCGACAAACCTCTGTTGTGATTGCAGTGCCGGGTACATTCGCCGCACGCGGCGAAACCCGAAGCTCTAGGATCGATCTTCGCGAGTTCCTCTCGAAGTTGCTGGTATCTCGCGCCGTTCCAGAGATCCTTGAAGCATCCCTTTGTCAGACTCCCCATGCAATACTCGCTGCGCTTCTTCACCGTTGCCGCCGAATACCCGCCGTTATCATCGAAAAGATAGCAGCAAGGGTAGACGTCGCCTTGGGGATCGATAAGCGTGAACAAGTGCGGCGCAAAACAGCGAGTTGGCTGCTGTACATACAGGCTCTGCGTGGGGTGCCCCTCCGCCACGTCCGGCGTGCTCGACTGGCGCTCCAAGAACCACCGCAGGTAAGGTATGTTGGCGGCGTCCTTGAGGTTGGCATTAATGAATACGTCGTCGTACAGTTTCCTAAGCTGGCCCTCCGTACACAGAAATCCGTTCTTGCCATGAGCGAACTTGAACGTCAGACACTTATCGCCATCGGGGATGGGCTGCCGCCGTACCCACCCGACCATTCCCGATACATCATCGACGTTCGCCTGCTGAATGGTATAGCAGATCGAAATCTTGCAGCCTAGGCCCTTGTCATTTAGGTGGGCAAAGTGTCGAATCACGTTCTCTACAGCCCGGAACGCATCCTCTTCGGGTGGGACCGGTTTGCGAACCCGGTTGTAGACGGCCGGCGAGCCGCCATCGATCGACAAACGAAGCCACTTCGCCCAGCGGTGAATCGCCCTCAGATTGTCGTCGCTCACACCGACGCCGTTGCTCAACACGCCGGCTGCCAGATTCTTGTCCTCCGCGGCATAACGCAGCAGCGCGGCGAAATCGCCGTGCTTGGTCGGTTCGCCGCCGGATAACGTTATGGTCCGAACTCCGTAGTCGCTCAACTCCGCCAGGATCTTCCGCGCGAGGCCCGTGCCCATCTGCGGCGCCACGGACGGCCCGTGACGAAAACAGTGCCTACAGTGGGTGGTGCACTCGTTTGTGAGTTCGAGCTGGGCACTGATAGGCGGCGGCGCATCGTGGCCAAGCGCCGAGAAGACTCTCGCTGCGGCGGGGACAATGCGCTTCAGCGGGTTGTTACGGATCTCCTCCGCTTCCGCGTGGGCATTAATCAGCTGGTTCATCCGCTCCACCGCTATCGCCTCGATTTCACTGGGGGGCCCGCCACTCCGAGAGTGGCGGTAACTCAGCTCGTAGGCGAATGAGGAGACGTCCAGGTCGAAAAGTCCTGCATAGAAGTTGCGAAGCCGGCTGCAGAAGTCGCCGGGGGATTCCCTCCGCTTCGACTTATAGCATTGCACGAACTTCTCCGAAACGTCGCCGCCAAAACTGAAATCGTACAGGAGCCGGATCGCCTCCTTTTCTTCCAGGGGAACATGCATGACGATACTGCTCTGGACCAGGACATCGGTTCGATACACGAGAAGAGAACCCGGGAGCTTCCTTGCCGCACACGCGTCTCTGATGCCGCGCAACTTGGCTTCGGCATCGCCTAAATCGTCCACAAGTTGTGCATACGCGTTCGGCAGCCGCAGGGATCGCAGGTCCACGCGCTGCCCTGGACCGAGATTGGTGAGAGCCTTAAGGTCCAGGAAGAGGAACTTCAAAACAGCACCGCGAGCCAAGGCGTCGATGATCTCTTCATTGTTGTCGCTAAGCAGCCCCCGGTGCGTTCTGCCGACGATAAACACCTCGTCGCCGTCCTTCGCGCCATTGAGGAGGTTGTGGAGCTGAACGCGCGCTTGCTTATGGCTCCTCGGGTAGATTGCCTTGAGGCCGGTTCGTCTTACCGTCCGCTCAAAGACAAGGGTAGCCGCCAGTTCGTGACGCTTGCGCCACAACTCCCAGAACACGCCAAACAGGCTCGCGAATGCCGCGGCCCACAACGCATCGGAGATAGTCACGCCGGTGCCTCCATTTCCGAGAAGATCAGGGACCGAATCGTTTCGGGAGAAAGCACCAGTTCCGGTCCCCCGATATGCGACCAGGAACTCGTTACCGAGCCTCGAGGCAGCTTCGTTCCGCCCGCAATTCTGGAGTGCGAACCGATGACGCTGCCTTCGACGACCGCGCCCGACCCAATGACGGCGTCCGCCAGGACCACCGATTCCCGAACCTGCGCCCCGTCGGAAATGACGCAATGGTCACCGATAACGCTGAACGCCACAACGGCCGAGGCTCCAACGCTCACGTCCTCGCCAATAAAGACCGGTTGCTCCAACGTCGCCCCAGCCTGGCACCTCGGCTCGTGAGAGCGCCAGAAGGCGTCGCCCTGCGGGACGGGTACGGCCCCCCGGAGCATCGCCAAATGGAAGCTCAGATAATTGGGCAGCGTTCCCATATCGACTCGAAATCCGGGAGCGATGTCGAGCCCGAAAACCCGATTGCCATTTCGGACGAGCCAGGGGATCACGTCGTACGCGAAGTCGAAGATTGTGGCCGGTGGCGGGACGCTTCGAATCGCGTCAGGGTCGATCACGTAGACGGCGGCGTTAGCGGCGGGAAGGGCGAAGGTGGCCGGAATCGAGTTCAGTTCGGGCTTTTCCGCGAAATGCGCGATGCGACCGCCGAACTGAAGTTCCGCGATACCGAAGTTGGTGCGCTCGCGGCCGTCCGGCGCCGGTTCATACAGAAATGCGCTGAAGCGAGGCCGATGGCACGCTAGTGTCATCGACGCCTCTTTGGCGATGTGAAAGTCGATTAACGCGCGGTAGTCCATCCGGAGCAGACTATCGCCGTAAATCACCACAGCCGGGTTGGAAATGGCGGGCCGCTCCTCCTCCAAAAGAGACACGACTGCGCCTGCAGTACCGCCCCATGCGCGGGGTTGCAGATATTCCAGGCTGAGCCCGTATTCTCCGCCGTCGCCGAAGTACCGGCGGATATCGCCTTGTTTCCCCGGATGGGTTATGAACACGCGCCGCAGTCCGGCTCGTGAGAGATCGTGAAGTAGGTATGCGAGCAGAGGTCTGCCAAAATACGGCAACATCGGCTTCGAGCAATCAAGAGACAGCGGCCGCATTCGGGTCGCCTCCCCGCCGGTCAGAACAATGACCGAGGCGGCGGCATCGCCGGGTAGTTCCACTGTCGTTTTCCTAAAGCTAGTCTAACCGAAGGCGTGGCGCGGCACCAGGGGAGCCCACCTGCATGTCGTAGCAGAGGAGAGATGCTCCATCGACAGGGCCGAGTGTGGAGGGTGCACGAAGGACAGGCTGCCGATGAACCACGCGGAGCAGAAGGCCGCTCGACTAGCAGAGGTGGGCCTGTACCGGCTCCAGGCTGGTCGTCGGTCACTCGGACAGTGGCCCACCTCGCCCAGGGCCTTGGCTTGTGGACGTCCGCATCGGAAACGCGCGCAGAGATAAGCACAGATCCTGTCCTGATCGTCGCCCGCTCGGAGAGAGTTTCAAAAGGCCGAATAGTCGCCAAACCGTCGAGTGGGCCTCGGCCAGCCATGAGCGGCGCCCGGTTGACGCGGGCGTTATTTGGAATTATCGGACACTGTTTTGGCGGCGGGGTGCCAAGGATGCACGGGCGTCGCGAAGACTGCAGCCAGACGAGGTCGGCAGTTGGCCACATCGGAGGGTCGGGCGCTACCAGGCCAAGTAAATACGCCGAGTGGATCAGCAACGACCTGTGGGGACCTTCTCGCTAGAGAAGCTATAGGCGATTGATTTTGAAGTTGTTGGCGTGCTTTCTGGAGTGAGAACGGCTGCGCTGAGTTTGTGGGATATTCTGTCGCCACCGAAATATGTGACTGGGGACTCAGATCTTGAGGGCGTCTCCAAACATTCCTGTCACCTCTTCATCTCGTCCGGGTACCTATACGATGAGATATGGCGATGACCACGAAAGCATCCGGCAACAGCGACGCGCAACTTGTGGAATGGACTCTGGCAGGCGACCGCGCCGCGTTTGCGACGATCGTCAAACGGTACCAGTCGCTGGTCTGCTCCATCGCCTATAACGCCACCGGCAGCTTGAGCCTGAGCGAAGACCTTGCGCAGGAAGCTTTCTTTGCTGCGTGGAAACAGCTCTCCGAATTGCGCGAGCCGGCGCGGCTGCGGTCCTGGTTGTGCGGCATAACACGCTTTCTGGTCGGGAAGGAATACCGGCGCCAAAGCCGTGAGCCCATTCATGCCGCCGAGTTGCTGGAAGACGTTCAGGAGCCGCCCTCGCTTGAGGCGTCGCCCGCGATGCAAGCCGTTAGCCATGAGGAAGAAGCTATCCTGTGGCGCGCGTTGGAACGAATCCCCGATTCTTACCGTGAACCGCTGATCCTGTTTTATCGCGAAGAGAAGTCGATCGAGCGCGTCGCGGCCGAATTGGAGTTGAGCGAGGACACAGTGAAGCAAAGGCTCTCGCGGGGACGCAAGCTGCTGCACGAGGAGGTGGTAGCTTTCGTGGAAGGAGCGTTGAGTCGAACGGCGCCGGGGCGGGACTTTTCAAACGCCGTGCTCGCGATGCTGCCGGCCGCTCCAGCGGCAACGGTGGGAACCGGTATGGCTGGCAAGGGCGCGACGTTGGTCAAGTCGGGTTCTCTGGCCGCGTGGCTGGCACCCTTGGTTCCCTTCTTGGGCGTTGTTGCCGCCATCTTGGTGAATTGGCTATCTGCCCGAACCGCGCCGACCGCTCGCGAACGCCGCTTCCAACGGTTTGCATTTTTCGGCATGCTGATCTTCTCGTTGGCTTGGTCCGTGGCCGGGCAATTCACCATGCTGACTCTGAGCCAAAGGTACACCTGGAGCAACCAGACGGTGCTTTGGGCGATGACGGGCTTCTGGTGGTTCTACTCTATCGTGGTCGCTGCCTTCATCGTCTTCTTTGTCCGGCGAGTTAGGGCTCTGCGCCGGCGGATCGAGCAAGAGCCGGGCGTACCTGAAACCACCGGGACGCCCCTCACGTTCAAATCGGCCCTGGTGGTGATAACCGGCATCTACGTCGCGTCTTTTTTCTGGCTCATCTGCCTCGCATATCTCGCGAACGACCGGTTGTGGGCTGCAATCATAGCCGGGATCATGGCCGTCCTCTTCGTGTGGCATTTTCTTCGAGCCCGGAGCCGGAGTGGAGCAACTTCCTTGCAGGGGGCGATTGGCCACGTCGCTTTGGCCTGGGCGATCATCCTCGTGATATTGAACCTGAGGCTGCAAGTTTGGCTGGCCACTTTCCGGGGTGTCGGTCTCGTCGAATTGCACCGTCTGCTGCCCGCGTGGGTGGTTCCATTGGCTACGTTGTTCTTGGTGCTCTGGCTTGGCGTGGTGGTTGCCCTGACCAAATCACAGAGGGCCATCTCAGGGTCGGGAAAACGCTAACAACCCTTCCTGGTCAGTGACCTTACCGCAGACCCAACAGTGACCGAAAAAATGAATAGTCAGGAGTCGAAATGAAATTGCAGGAAAAGATTGCCGCTATCGTAGCGTGCGCACTCATGGTTCCTCAATCAGACTTCGGCGCGGATCTCTCGCCGAGCAAGTGGAAGCCGGAAGAGAAGGCGCGGGCCGAGCAAGCAGAGTTGATTTCTTGGCCGCTTGAAGCGAAATTTGTTGCGGGGCAGTCGGGCCTTGTGGCTGGGACCATGTCACCCATCGCGGTTCACGCGGGAGTAGAGGCGTTGAGGCAGGGCGGCACCGCAGCTGACGCCGCTGCTACCGTTGCGCTCACGCAGGTCACGACAGCGCTCGGCTCCTACGTCTCGTACGCTGGAATCCTGCAGCTTGTCTATTACGATGCCAAGTCTGCCAAGGTTCACTCGCTGAATGCCGGATGGGAATCCTATCTTGGTGAAACCGATCCCAAGACTATTCCCGTCTCCGACCTTGGACCGCTTCCGTTTGCCCGGCGACCGACTGCTGGGGCTGAGGGGCGCAAGACATTGGTTCCAGGATTCATGGCGGGCATCGAGGCTATGCATCAGCGCTTCGGGCGCTTGCCGTTTTCAACTCTCTTTCAACCCGCCATCGCCTACGCTGAGAACGGCCTTGCCATCCCCCCGTTGCTCGCAAACTACTTTTCGACGTATGGAAGATTCCTGACCCGCACCCCGGAAGGACGGGCATTTGAGCAACAAGCCGGCAGCCCCTTACCGAAAATCGGAGACCTATTCGTCGAGACCGATCTGGCGAAGACGCTTCGGGCCGTTGCGCAATACGGCGCGAGCTACATGTACACCGGCGCGTGGGGGCAGCAGTTCGTTCAAGCCGTCCAGCGCGACGGTGGCAAGGCAACCATGGAAGACATGAAGCACTATCGCCCTGTTTGGGAAGAGCCGCAGAGTACAACGTTTCTCGGCCATAGGGTTTACGCTCCCGGCAAGAGCAACAACAGCGCGACCGGCGTGCTTGAGGCGCTCAACCTAGTCGAGGCGACTCAACTGAGCCAGATGGGTCCCTACTATAAAGATGCAAAGGCCTTCCAAACGCTTTCCAGGATTTTGCGGGTTGCCACGTACGATGGGGCGCCGGATACTCAACTCACTGAGTGGAAGCGCAAAAAGGGACTCGGTTCAGCACCCGAGGATCGTCTGACCAAGGCCTATGCCAAGGCGCTGGCATCCGTTCTGGACGAATTCGGGGATCGGGGAGAGCAAGAAGGCAAGCGCCACAGCGATGCGGTGGTCGTGGTTGACCGCTGGGGAGACGTTGCGGCTCTGGTGCACAGCATCAACACAGTCCCATGGGGGACTACCGGCATCGTTGTCGGCGGCATTCCAATCTCCGACGCGGCGGGGTTTCAGCAAATGAGATTGGCGGCGATCAAGCCGGGCGACCCGGTTCCCCAGGACGAATCGCCTCTGATTGCGATGATAGGTTCAACGCCGGATTTGGCAATTGCAACCATCGGCGTGTCCCTGCTCCCCGAAACCGTCCGCCTCCTGGTGGGAGTTCTCGCGAACCATCTCGATCCGCTCACTGCAATGGCTGCGCCACCTCTGCTTCTCAATCTAGAGCCCGTGAAATCAGGCGAAGGAACCTTCACAAAGCCGGATCTGGTCCCCGAGGGGGTTTATGATCGGGAATTCCTTCAACGCCTTCAGAAAGCAGGGGTCGGCACGGAGCAGAAATCCACATTAGAGGTCTACGGGATCAAAGGGACTGCGGTTTTGGCAGCGATCGATGCAGAGAGCGGTGTCTTGCGGGCTGTTGAAACGCCCCGCGTCTTTGGTTTTGCAGACGCTTACTGACTCAATTGGATTGGCGGAACCAATCCGAGAGAACATCGGGCCCCCGAATCAACAGCGAGTTTTTCTCGACGTTGAAGGCGGCGAACCCTGGCGCCCAAACCCACGCGAGCGTTAACACCTCATATCGGCCTGTACCGCGAGAATTCCCTTGGGACGGCTCCCACCTTCCGCTAGCCCTTTTTGCAGCCGCAAACTGGAACTCGCGCGCCAAGCTGCTGTGCACTCGTGTGAGCGGCCTTATGCTCAGTACGGCGTGGTGCGAGGACACGAGTACTGGAGAAGAATGAAGAATCACTGACGATCATCCCCGCTAGATCTTTCGACTCTAATAAAGGGATCGCGACCATTAACATTTCACCACGCCGAAACCACCAGGTTGTACGCCATATGCGCCGCCACGGCCGGAAGCAATTTACCGGACTTCTTGAAGAGCAATGCATTGAGCACGCCCACCGTGAAGACCGGAATCCAGGCCAGCACCGGGTGATAGACGGTGAAGAACAGAGCCGACCACAGCACGGCCTTCCAGCCGCCCCACTCCCGGTCCAAGGTCCTGAAGAGCAGGCCGCGAAAGAGGTACTCCTCGGCGAAGGGTGCGAAGCAAACCGCCAGCATTCCATACATCACGTGTACGTCGCTATTCTGCCCCATCTGTTCCGCAGACTTCTGCAGCATCTCTCGAATCGCCGGGATTTGGCGCAGCACCAGAGTGTACACATGGGCCAGCGCACCCAACGCCACCCCGGCTGCGGCTCCAAAAAAAATGAGCGGCACCATCTCCCGCAAGCTGGCGATCAGCGGCCCGAGGGTAAACTCCGTTTTCTGCTTGTACTCAACGAAAAGAACCGATCCGCCGTAGTTTTCCGGTCGAGCCTCCTTGCACTCGCCGGGTAGCTCGTCGGTGGGCGAAGCGCCGGCCGGCCAGTTCCAGATGCGTCCCGGCGGCACGTTGTGATTGGAGAGGAAGTGCATCGTCCCCAAGCACACCACGATCGACGCAATTCCGTAGCCGAAGAGCACTGCCAAGCCTAGGTTGTTTCGGCCGCCAACGACCGCAATCAGCGCCGTCAGAATTGCAGTCAATTCCACCATGGCGCTGATGGAGACCATCGCGTGCATCAGCGTCGGTGGCGGGGGAAGCTGTTCCGACCATGGATCGTAGAGATAGGGCAGCCGCGCCCGGAAATTCTGCCACATGGCCGCCGCCGTCATATAGGAGAAGACAATGCCGACGATCGCCAGATGCCACTGCTGGGTAATGACGCCGATGGAGAAAGTCAGCATTCCCATCTGCGTTGCCCAGCGCCTGGCGGAGGGAATCTTCTGAATATCGCCCGACGACGACGCCACCGTCACCAGCGTCACCGATTTCTCCGCCATGCTGCGCGCAAAGAGAAACCAGCCCGACAGCACGAGCGCAATCTTCCACAGAGCGCCGGGATAAAGAATCGCCGCGTAAAGCATCACCAGCATCACCAGCCCGGTAGAGATCATCGCCCACAGCCAGGCCTTGGCCTTCAACAGGCTTTCGAGGCCCAAGGGCCAAGTCAGCGGAATCCACAGAGCCGCGCCCTCGGAGGTTAGCGATCTGGGCCCCAGCACCCACAGAAAATAGGTACCAAAACAGATGGCCGCGCCGCAAAGATAATTCCACTCTCCCTGTGCTTTAGCAAGCAACCCACGCATATTGAATAGCTGGAAGCCCGCCGCTGTAAGGGGAATCAAAATGGCCTGCACAATCGCGCCGCGGTCGCGAAGGAACCATAGGAATTCCTTGCGAAAGAGCGGATCTCGCCCGAAACTCGCTGGCTCGCCGTCCGCGCGATGTACGCGTGCGTCAGTGCGTGCGAGGTTGCCGCTCAAGCCCTTTTGTGCGCCCCACAGGCTGAAGCTCACGCCCGCCGCCGCCATGCCCGCGGCGAACAGCCAACAGAAGGCCAAACCCGCCAGATAGTGATAACCGCCGCGGGCTTCTCCACCAAGGAACAGTCCCAGCCACGGCCAGGGCAGCGATCCCAGTAACGTGAGAAACCCGCCGGCGGCCACGATGACCCGAGGTAGAACATAGAACCCAACAAATGAAAACATCAGGACCGCATAGCCCATCCAACTCATCAGTCCGAGAATCCCACTTCGTGACCGCGGCGCAAAACGGATCATGACACCGATCTCGATGGCCTTGCCCAGGCAGGCCGCGCCCACCGTTACCGGGACACCGGCCAGTAGAGCCGCCCAGATCCCCCGCATCGAGCCGTATACCGTTCCGTAGAGCACGCCCACAAAAACCGGCCCGCACCAAAAGACGGAGTTGGCGCTGAGCGGCGCCAACATCTCGGCCAGAAAGGCCGCTCCCGGCTGAATGGGATGCGAAAGTAGCCACTCCCACATTGGATGCCGCCGCCGCTGCAGGTCCAGCTCCAGGCCTTCGCCCTGGCAGATCAGCATCGCGAGCCACATCAACAGCAGAAGCGAGCCGATCATCTGCGGCAGCCCGTTCCAGCCGGACAACTTCTTTACCCCGAGCGCAACACTATTCTCGCTAACGAACCTTGCCCCGCCGTTTTGCTGGAGTTCCGTCCAGAGACGGTCCTCGATCTCCTTCTGCCGTCCGCCGTAATGTTCCGCGGTTTGCTCTGCATACGACTCGATTCGCTTTCGCAACTCTTCTGGGGCACGGCGCCGATCCGCCGCCCCGAGTTTCTCTAAGCTTCTGAACAGCCAGGGACTCACCACGATCTGCCCTTGCCGCTCCACCGCGTAGCGCTGACATTCCTGAACTCCGAAATAGATCAGCATCGCCGCCGCGCCGTTGATCAGCACCGCAATGAAAATCGCGCCCCCAATGGCCAGACATCCCAGGGCCGAGCGTTGACTCTTCCCAGTCTTGTTCTGGAGCAGTTGCCTCTGCCGTTCCCGACGGCCCAGCGAGCGCGCACGCGCCGCCCGCAACAGCAGCCCGACAGTCTTCCAGAATCCAGGAGGCGTTACGAGTTCGGTCTTCATGCTTCTCGGGGCTTTGCCGTGAGTTTCACGAAGATATCTTCGAGGTCTTCGAGGCCCGTCAGGGCGCGCAGTTCTGCGAGCGAACCCTTTGCCGCCAGCTTGCCCTCGTTGATTACCGCCGCGTGCGAGCACAGCCGCGTCACATGATCCATCAGGTGCGTCGAGAACAGCACGGTCGCGCCGCTTGCTGCCGCCTCGCTCATCATCTCGTAGAACAGCCGCGTCGATTCCACATCCAGCCCGTTGGTCGGCTCGTCCAGCACCAACAGCCGCGGCTCGTGCAGTATGGCCAACAGCAAGCCCAGCTTCTTTTTCATGCCGCGCGAGTAATCCTCTGCGTAGTTATCCATCTCGTCGGCAAGCTTCATCCGGGCGATCGTCGGTTCGATCCTGTCCATCGTCTCGCGCGGGTCCAGCCCATGCATCGCCGCGCTTAGTTCCAGAATCTCCCGCGCCGACAGATACGAGTAATAAATCGGTTCATCGGGCAGATACCCGATTCGGCGTTTGGCTTCCACGCGATTCTCGAAGGCATCCAGCCCGTCCACCAGCAGCCGTCCGCTGGTTGCCTTCAGAATCCCCATCAACAGCCGGAAGAGCGTGGTCTTGCCAGCTCCGTTTGGCCCCAGCAACCCGCAAATCTGCCTCGCCGGGACGGTGAACGACAGATCCTTCACCGCAGTCTTGCCGCCGAAATCCTTGGTTACTCGGTCGACGACCACGATCGCTTCCGGCGCAGCCGTTGTCACGCGGTCCTCTGCCCGGTCATCGCTGAGTGCGCTAGATTCTTCGCTCATGCGTTAACTCATTTCGTGCAAATCAAAATGTAGTTTCAGTTTTCCAAATATGGCGGAGGCACGCCGAAGCACTTTGCTCTCCATGGCCGTATATTACCAGCACTGCAAACCGGCGCCAGCCCAGGTCGCGGGCCGACGCTGGGCCGCCTTCGCCGCAGCGCCGGACGCTGGATACGAGGCCAAAGCTACAGACCGGTCTCGATATAAGAGCCGGTCGTGGGGTAGCGGTCTTCCACTGGGGCGATCCGTTCAACCAGAATTTCCGGGATCCTTCCCGAGGGAATTCCGCTTCGCCGCGCGATCGGCCGAGCCGATGCTTCCGGAATGGGTACGCCGCGGAACCGGAATAAGCCGGCCACCGCGGATAGGAACACTTCCGCGTCGCCTGTTAGCTTGGCTGCGCGCAAATCGGCCTCCAACCGCGCGTGGGGCAGGTACTTCGCCAACGCGGCGATTTGAACGGCCAACAGCGGCAGCAACGTAGCACAGCGTATAACCGGACTTGGCACCAGACACTCCAACAGGCACACGGCGACTGCGTCCCATACCAACAGTCTCCGAAGCGGGCGAGCGTGACACTGCTTCGACTGGCGGCACAACTGCCACGCGGCCAGCGCGTTGATCTCCCGGCGGCTCATGGTATCGAGCAGTTGTCGCGGCGCCACCACGGCCGCGGTGGGCGGGGCGGAGGGCAGAGCTTGGGACATTTCCTCCAGGACATAAACGCTCGGTTCGGCCGACTCGAAGCAACCGGCTTTTCGGGCGACCCCGGTGATGCCGTTCAGCAGGGCACCTCGGGACAGTAGGACCGCACGCAGATTATCGGGCTGGGCCCCGGACCGAATCGCCCCGACGGCCACAAGCAGCGCGAGCAGTGCAATAACCTCGAAGGCCGCATGTGCGCCTGCGACCGGCGCGAGCACAATTTCCTTCAAGAGCGTGAGCCCCATCAACAGAAACCAGAGCAGTCCCGACGCCAAGTCGCGAGCCCCTATTTTCCAGAGCACGGGAATCGCCTTATCTTTGCCCGAGGGATCTGCCGACGGCGCCTCAAACTGCGCGCGCTCGACGAATACTAGAGCCGCCACGTACAGAACAAAAACCATCAGCAGCCCTTCTTGCAAGCGGTCCGGCACGGTTGTCACGAAGCCGCTATTCTCGCCCGTCGCGAGGGGTTAAGCAACCCTCACTTGAGTTAGCGCAGAATGGGAGTTGGCATTACCGTCCAAAAACCCGATCATTTCTCCGAGTCGCTGATCCGCGCCGGTATCCACACTTGATTAAGCCGTATTCAATCGAATTGGTATCACGGGCAATCGACTGGTGCCCGCAAATGGGTCGCACTGCGGACCAGTGTGGCAGAGGGAACCAGATGGAGCCGGATCAGAACCGATAGACGCGCCAGGGTTCGGTGATCTCCCCGGCCATCTCACCGGCGGGTCGGGCAGTAGCCGCCAGCCGGACCGTGTACGCTACGCTGGACAGCATGAAGACCAACGCAGTGCGACTGCTGGACAAACTTGGCATTCGATATGAACTGCGCGAGTACGAGGTCGATCCGGAGGCCCTAGATGCTGAGACGGTGGCTCGCAAAATCGGACTGCCGTCGGAGCAGGTGTTCAAAACGCTAGTGGCACGCGGGGATCGAAACGGCATTTGCCTGGCGGTTGTGCCAGCCGACACGGAGCTGGACGAGAAAGCGCTCGCGCGATTGACCAATGATCGGAGGACCGAACTGGTGCCGCTCAAAGAAGTGCAGCCGCTGACCGGATATGTCCGTGGAGGTGTGACCGCGCTGGCCTGCAAGCGGGAGTATCCCGTATTCGTCGATGAGACGGTGGAACTATTCGATGTAATCTCGGTGTCGGCGGGCGTGCGGGGGACGCAGATCGTGCTGGGTCCTGCGGATTACCTCGCGGCTGTGCATGGCGTCGTGGGAGGCATCACTCGGAGCAAACAGTGAAGCGGATCGGCTGCGCGAGCCGTGCCGGTGAGGTAGGAAGCGGCAGGCTCAGTTAGCTCCATTAATACGCCATGGCTCACCGGGAATCGCGGCGCCGGCGCGTCCAGGCGTCGTCCACGTTCAACTGTCGATGCGGTGATGTTCAGAACGACGCGATGTCTTGTTGTAACAGATCGGCGAATCCCTGAAAGGCGAGGCCCTGGCTCGCCCCGGAACGATATGTACCATTATCGGCAACCGTTCGTGGCCAACCCATGCGCTTGCGGGGTGTGGATACAGTACGTTTCCAGTACCGATTTTTCCGGCATCCAACTATTAATCTACCCCTGCTTCCTTTAACATTCTTCGTATGGCGACCGGAACAGCTGATTCGCTACTGGCTAATCTGTACGCCTATTTCTCGATGTGGTGGGCGCAACGGACTGAACGTCGGTTTGCG
>Ga0187887_10000747_pt1 | contig 30983 bp, 22 predicted proteins | sample June2016WEW_7_10_FD_132977 | JGI IMG/M metagenome (GOLD analysis project Ga0187887, IMG submission 132977) | Peatland microbial communities from SPRUCE experiment site at the Marcell Experimental Forest, Minnesota, USA - June2016WEW_7_10 | ecosystem: Environmental > Terrestrial > Soil >... | reverse complement strand
GTTTTCCGGAGCTGCAGGCGCTGGGCGCCCAGTTGCCGGAAGGCGTCGTGGTGGATGGCGAAGTGCTGCCGTGGAAAGACGGCGAACCGCTGCCCTTCGCGCAGATGCAGCGGCGCATCGGCCGCAAGGTGCTGGGGCCGCGGATTCTGAGCGAGGCGCCGGTGGTCATGGTGGCTTACGATCTGTTGGAACTGCGCGGCGAAGACATCCGGGAGCGGCCGCTCGAATTCCGCCGCGCGCGATTGGAAGAGATCGCGCCGCCGGATTCCGCGCTGATTGTGTCACCGGTGGTGAGGGGCGACACATGGGACGAACTGACGATGCGGCGGCAGGAAGCCCGCGTGCGCAAGGTAGAAGGATTCATGCTGAAGCGCCTGGGCTCTCCCTATCGGGTGGGCCGCCGCCGCGGCGACTGGTGGAAGTGGAAGATCGAGCCTTACTCGGTGGATGCGGTGTTGATCTACGCGCAGCCCGGCCAAGGCCGGCGCGCCAGTCTGTTTACCGATTATACGTTCGGAGTGTGGGACGGCAACGAGTTGGTGCCGTTTGCGAAGGCTTACTCGGGACTCACCGACGAAGAGATTCGCCAGGTGGATGCTTTCGTGCGCGGCAATACGATTGAGAAGTTCGGTCCGGTGCGCGCGGTGAAGCCGGAGCTGGTTTTCGAGTTGGCGTTTGAAGGGATTCAGCGGTCGCCGCGGCACCGGTCGGGGATCGCGGTGAGGTTTCCGCGTATGGCTCGCTGGCGGACGGATAAGAAAGCGGCGGAGGCGGATACGCTGGAGACCATACGGGCGCTACTGCCGCCGGGTAGCCGGGGTGCTGGCGATTGAAGGGGTCGGTTGGACAGCGGGTCCATGCGCCATACCGCGAGCTTCGCTCGCCGCTGGACTTTGGCCTTTTTGGTGGGGCAGGCTCGCAGCCTGCGGCGGCCTCGTAGGCCGCCTGCCGCGAAGCAGTGCCGGCTTGGTGGCATAGGCTTTAGCCTGTGGAGGCGGGCTACGTACGCCGTAGGCGCGCCGCGCTCGCCGGGACGGCGAACTGAAGTTCGCCGCGGCACGCTGAAGCGTGCTCCACCAGGCAGCTCAAAATGGCCAAATTCCGGTCGCCGAAGAGCGGGTTCAGGAGAACCCGCGCAGGCTGCGAGCCTGGCTGCGAGCCTGCCCCACGACGCTCAATTGTCGTAAGGCTTTCCCGTGGCGAGGGTCTGGGCCATGGACTCCAGGTTCTTCTTGTTCACGGGATCGGGCGCTTGCGCGGCGGCTTTCTGCGCATACTCCGCCGCCTTCTGATAGTCGCCGACGGCCATGTAACCGCGCGCCAGTCCGACGTTCACCGGCCAGGCGTCGCCATTGCGCTGGGCATTCAGCTTGAAGATTTCCAAGGCCTCCTGGTTCTTCTTGGCGGCGAGCAATTGGCGGCCGTACTGGTGAATATCGAGGCTCGTCGCGCTGGGGTGGTGGACCGCGGCCTGCATGATTGTCTGCGCTTCCGCATCGCGGCCCATTTTCGTCAGTACCAGAGCTTTCGTGCTGAGAGTGTCGAAATTGGTCTGGCCCAGGACAGGCGAACCGATCGCCAACTCCGCCCAACTTAAAGCGTCCTCCAGATGTACTCCGGCTTTGACGCAGAACTGCGCGGCTTGGTCGTACGCGTGCGGATTAAAGCCGGCGGCGCCGGTAAGTTCATGCCGCAGCTTGCCGACATAGATCTCGTTCACGTTGTCGACCTTGATATTGAACGGCACCGCGAGTTCTTCCCACTGCAGCTCAGCGGTAGCTTCGGCGGGACGGCGGGTGGTGAACTCATAAGTGAGCCACTCCCGGTATGCATGCTTGGCGGGCTTGACCTTCACGCGCAGCGCGTCCTGGCTGTCGTCATAGAAGAAGCTGCCCCAGGCAGTGGCGTTGTTCGAGAAGATGACCGTCCATTCGTCCTGCCCCGGGATAAGATGCAATCCATACTGGCCGGCAGGCAGCGCCTGACCTTCGATTTCGACCGGATCGGAAATAGTGAATACGGTGTTCTCGTTCGCGCCGCCACGCCACGGGCTGAGCTTGCCGCCGCGGAAACCCAGATCCGTCATGCCGTAGGGGACCAGCTTGCCCCAGATCTGGCCGCGCCGGTCGCGCACGGCAGGGCTGGCGTAGTCGATGGTGACCTTCACCGGTCCGATGAACTGAGTCACCGATGCCTTTTGATTGTTTCCGTCGGGAGGAAGCGTCAGCGCCGGATATTGGGCAAACAGAGATCCGGACAAAGATAGGGCGACAGAGAACTGAAGCAGAGTGCGCATACGTCAGCAGACGCGGCAACTCCGGAATCGTTTGGTTCGGGTTCAGTTCTTGCCGTAGTGCGCCGCGTTTTCGGCCGCGAAGCGCGCCAGTTCGGCGGGCAGCTCATCGAGCGGAAAGACGGCGTTCGATGGGCAAACGGGCACGCACGCGCCGCAATCGATGCAGTCGTCCGGCTCGACGAACAGGTGCGGCGCTTCGACGAACCCGGCTTCGTCTTTCTTGGGGTGGATGCAATCGACCGGGCAGGCTTCGACGCACAGTTCGTCTTTAGTACAAGCTTCGGTGATAACGTATGCCATAAGGATTCCGGCGGGAGAACGGCAATCCCGTTGCCAGAACGTAAGCCGATCAAAAAACAGGAGATACTTGGCGGAGAGAGGCATCGGTTGGGGCATTCCACGCAGACGCGACCGGACAACTTGCGCCAACCTGCGCGATCTTCAGGCGAACAGCGATGCGAGTTCGAACGCGAAGCCTGGCAGCAGATCGGTTTCGACCGGCTGGCTCCATTCGAGAGAGCGCGCGGTCTCGCCGCGATGGATTTGGACGGTCCGCGATTTTGGGTAGACCTGCCAGACTTCGGTCGTGCCGCTACGCAGGTAGGCGCGGACCTTGTCGTGACTTTCGGACGCGCGTTCGCTGGGCGAGATGACTTCGATGGCGATATCGGGAGCGCCGGGGATGGGGGTTTTTTCGGGATCGAGGCGCCTGGCGTTGTCTCCGAGCAGAACACAGACATCGGGCCGGACGCGGTCGTGATCCGACAGGGAGAATTCAACATCCTGGCCTGCCAAACCAGACATTTTGCTCGTTTCGAAATAACGTCGAAAAGCAAGCTGAATCCTCAACACATATTCCTGATGCTGCCACGTCGGACTGGGCACAGAAATCAACTCCCCGTTGACCAGCTCCCATTGCCGGCCCTCTTCGTAGGGCATGGCGTCGAACTGGGCGCCGCTGATAGTAGTGATCGTGGCCATAGAAAATCTCTTCTCTATTATGGCTCAATTGTGCCGTGGGCGAAGCCGGAGGGTTGGCGCACCCGCGTACTCGGCGAAATGCGTCGCGCCGATGTGCGCAATGTAGCCGTCCGGACGAATCAGAATCCGAGGGCCCGCCGGCGTCAGGATCTCTATCGCGCGGCCACTGCGCAAATGATCGAAGAGCCTGGTCCCATCGTCGAGTCGGGCATCGGGCATGCGATCGCCGGGATGCAGGCTTCCGCACGCGGCGCCCGAGGACAGTGGGCTCGTCCGGTAATGCAAGGCCAACTGGTTCGTGGCGTCGCCGCGCCTGATCGATCGCGTTTTGAGCAGGCGTTTGCTCAATCCGAGCACGGCAGCGGCGATCGGGAGACGTTCGGCCTCGTATGTATCGAGCAGGGAGTCGGGTCCGCCGCGCGCAACGTGAGCGAACTTCCAGCCCAGGTTGTAAGCGTCCTGCACCCCGGTATTGAGCCCCTGGCCTCCCGTAGGCGGATGGACGTGCGCCGCGTCCCCCGCTAGGAACACGCGCCCGACGCGGTAGCGGTTCACCATGCGCGCCGCGGGCTGGTAGATCGAACTCCATGCGACGCGCTGGATGCGATGGCCCGTGGCTTTGTGTACGGCGCCTTCGATGCCGGCCGCCGCGGTCTGGGCTTTAGCGGTGAATTGGAATAGCGACGTGTTCGGCAGCGGGCAGAGCCCGATCGGGCCGCCCTTTGCCAGGGGCCAGAGATGCCAGTCGCGGCGATCCAGACCTTCGATCTCGACGTCCGCGACGAGCATGGGCGGCTCGTCGATCGTCTCGCCTTCGAGGCGCAGGCCTAGGGATTTTCGCACCATGCTGTGGCCGCCATCGCACCCGGCCAGGAAGTCCGCTCGGACGATTTCGCCGGTCGAGAGCGTGGCGACCACGCGGTGCGCATCCTGCGTGAATGCGGCGAGCGCCTTGCCGAATTCGACCTGGCCGCCGAGCGCCCGCAGACGCTCGCGCAAGATCGCTTCCGTGCGCGCTTGTGGCACCATCCAGAGGTTCGGATAGGGAACGCTCTTGGTGGGAGGCTTGAAAGTGGCGAGCGATCCCGCCCGCAGCGAGAATGGGCCGCAGTGCATCCGGAACTTCGGGTAAGGCGCACCGGCGGCCAGAATCGCGTCGATTACCCCGAGAGCATCGAAGATCTCGAGCGTACGCGGCTGGATGCCTTTGCCGCGCGACCCCGCGAACGGCGTTTGGGCGGTCTCGATCAAACGAAACGCGATCCCGCGGCGCGCGAGATCGAGCGCCAGCGTCAACCCCGTTGGTCCGGCTCCGGCTATCAACACCGCTGTTTCGTACATCGTACGAAACCAGCTTAGTGGTACGGTGTACGAATGTCAAGCGGAAAATCGCAGTTGACCCGTGAAAAGATCGCCGCCGCCGCGCTCGCCATCGCCGACCGGGAGGGCTTCGAGGCGGTGTCTATGCGCAGGGTGGCGCAAGGGCTGCAGGTCGGAACGATGAGTCTCTATTACTACGTGAAGTCCAAAGACGATCTGATCGCGGTAATGGACGACGCGCTGATGGGCGAAGCTCTCCTGCCGGCGCTGCCGGGAGGTTGGCGGCGCGCCCTGATGGAGATCGCCAGGCGAACCCATGCAATCTTCATCCGCCACCCCTGGGCGCTGGTCGCGATGTTATCGGCGCCCCCCGGGCGCAATGCGATGCGCCATATGGAGCAATGTCTCGAAGCGCTCGCTGAAACTTCGATGACCGGGAAACAGAAGATCACGCTGCTTGCCATGGTGGACGACTTCGTTTTCGGGCACGCGCTACGCGAAGCCGCCACCGATGCGGCAATCGACGTGGAGTTCGGCGCCGCCCAACTTGCTACGGGCGCCTTCCCACGGCTCGCGGAGGTGTTCGGAGGCGGCCGCATCGACGCGAACAAAGATCGATTCGAGCGAGGTCTGCGGGCGCTGCTCGGGGCGGTCCGGACACCTCGACTGCTGCGGTCTCGTCACTCAACGTAAAGCGCCCGCAGCCGGGATGATGGAACATGAGAGCGGGCGCAGGCTTCGGAACGCAATTCCTTGGCGGAAACAGCCCGTATAATAGCTACGAGGGAATCAAGGTGCCAATCGGCGCGCCAGAAGAAATTCTACTGGACTGGTCCGATTCCTGGTCTGACGCAGACCTGCGTGAGTTCACCGCCGCCTCGCTCAAGCGGTTCCAGGACGAGGAACAGGAAGAACCGCGTTGAAATGTGTTCGCCCGTGGCCTCTGCCGCCCGACTGCCCTCGTACTTCCACTGCTCCTTCCGGAGATACGGAATATCGACGCGCCAGACGACGTCCGCCCTGCCCCGCGTCATCCGCTTGGTCGGATCGATGGCATATCGCCACACCATATACCATCCCGGATGATCGTAATGCGACTGAATCGCCCATGGGCGGGTGCTGCCCTTCGACTCCAGCGCTTCATTCGGCGGCGGACCCGGCTTGCCCGAAGATGCCAATGACGCCGCCAAAAAACATTGGCCGGTGCGAAGTGCATCTCGGTCAATTCCTCGGTTTTTTCCTCCGCGAAATCGATGGCGCCCCTGAGGTGCGCAACCGTCAGCCCCTGAGGCAGCCTCACTGCATCGTCGAATCCGTCACGAGAGAGCGCCGCGAATGCCGGAATCGCCTTGACCGCGACATCAAAGTACGTCGCATCGGACTCCACACCGATGCTCCGATACCCCACAGCCGCCGCCGCCGCAATCGTCGAACCGGCCCCCAATAAACGGGTCCAGCACGACGCCCTCCCGAGCGGCCAGGCAGGCCCGCACGATCTGCCGCATGACGCCTGTGGCTTCAAAGACGGTGTGCGGAGCGATTCGGCGCTCCTCCACTCTGGTCGGCGCGGACGCGATCACGGCGATAAGACAGGTCCGCGGAAGGCCTCTTCTCCTCCTTCCTTTCTATCAGTATAGTAAATCTATCAAAATTATTGACAAGTATGATTCCGTGCTGTAGACTTGGTTAACCAAGCGGCGAACGGAGTTGTTAATCGGGGACGCTCAGTCGCGCAGGTTCTCCCGCATTGGTAACGGGTTTGGCCATTTGATTGGAGGAATCTGGAAATGAAAAAGTCTGCTTCTCTGAGCCGGTTTGTACTGGCTTCGTCTATATTTTTGTTGGGCTTACCTGCTCTTGCCCAGAATTCGCAACTGGAGGGCCGGGTCACCGACGCGAGCCAGTCGATCGTGAACCAAGCGGCAATCACCGTGACGCGCACGGATTCGGGACTCCAGCGGGAAGTCCTGTCAAACGACCAGGGACTCTACGCAGTCCCGCTGCTGCCCCCGGGCCAATATCAAATCAGCGTGGCCAAGTTGGGTTTCAAGCCCCTGACCCGCACTGGTATCGTGCTCGAGACCGGCACCATCACCAGCGTCGATCTGCAGCTTGAGGTGGGAGGCGTCAACGAGACGGTCACCGTGGAAGCGGCCGCGCCTCTGTTACAGCCGGAAACCTCATCGGTGGCGCATGTGGTGGACGGCCAATCCATCCAGGATCTGCCGCTGGTGGACCGGCGCGCCTCGCAACTCATTGGGCTGAACGGATTTGTGGTGCAGAACGGCGCCGGACTGGGCGCCACGTTCGGCATTGCCGGGGGGCGCGCCAACAACGCCATGTATACGCTGGACGGAGAAAGCACCCAGAATCTGCCGAATATCGGCGTGGCCACCCTGGTATACGATCCACCCGTGGAATCGCTGCAGGAATTCAACGTGGAGATGAGCAACTACGCGGCGGAGCTGGGCCGCACCGGCGGGGGCGTGATCCAGATGACCACCAAGTCCGGCACCAACGACTGGCACGGATCGGCGTACGAATTCTTCCGCAACAATGTCCTCGACGCGCGCACCTTCTTTGCGGCTACGAATCCGATTCTGCGCTACAACCTGTTCGGCGCGTCACTGGGCGGCCCCATCAAGAAGAATAAGACGTTCTTCTTTTACAACTATGAGGGACTGCGCGAGATCACCTACGTGGCGACGATCCTAGGCGTGCCCACGGTAGCGGAAGACGGGGGCAATTTCTCGGGGGACAAGGCCGTCAAGGATCCTAAAACGGGGGTTCCATTCCCTGGAAACGTCATTCCGGCCAACATGTTGGATCCGGTGGGCGCCAAGCTGGCGTCATTTTTTCCCGCCCCCAACGTGCCAGGCCAGCCATCCGGGCACAACAATTTCCTGGCGAATCAAGCCAACGGGACCATCGGTAACAATCACATCGCCCGTATCGATCATATGTTTCGCGAGAAGGACCGGATCGTCGGCCGCTTCGTCGGCTACACCACGCCCACGTATACAGGCGCGATATTTAGCGTGGCAGCGGCAGACCCGGCCGCCGTCAAAGCGCACACCAGCTACTACAATGTGACCGGGACCTGGTATCACGACTTCAGCCCGACGGTGCTCAACGAATTCCGCACTGGCTTCGACCTCCGGTCGTCCCACACGTATTCTTCGGGCGCGGGATCCGATCTGAACCAGACCATCGGGCTTACGGGCGCGGATTCGGCGTTTGCCCCGAACGTGGTGGTGCCCGGTTACACGCAGCAGGGAACCACCACCCAGCAAAGATTCCAGGTGCCCACGCTGGCGATCCCGGTGATCGATCACGTCAGCGTGATTCGCGGAACCCACCAGTTCAAGTTCGGCGCCGAATACCGGTACGCCAGCGACGTGGACGACTGGTGGGGAATAGCCGGCGGACAACTTACCTTCAATACCACGGCCACCGGGAATTCTCTGGCCGCGTTGGAACTAGGATGGGTGAACACCGCCCAAATCGTCAACGCCCTCCCGTTGAAGCCGCGCGGGGACAATTACAGCGCCTACGCCCAGGACGATTGGAAAGTAACGCCGAACCTTACCTTGAACCTCGGGCTGCGCTGGGACCTCGATCAACCGCGCTGGGAAGAGTACGGTAACCGGCAGAATGGGTTCAACCCCACGGCCATCAACCCCGTTTCCGCCACGCCTGGCATCGTCACGTTCTCCGGATTGAACGGCGTGCCGCAGTACGCCACCAATTGGAACTATCACAATCTGGGACCGCGCTTTGGCTTCGCCTGGCGTCTGCCGAAGAACTTTGTGATTCGCGGCGGCTCCGCCCTGCTCTACGTGGGGCCCTACGACATGGCCACGCCCATCACCGCGAACCTGGGCTTCAGCGATTCAGCGTCGTTTGTCTCGCCGAACAACGGGGTTACACCGGCTTTTCTGCTAGCGCAGGGATTCCCGGCGAATGGCGTTCCGACCGCGAGCCAGCTCACGCCGGGCTACGGCGCGGTACCGGTCGGACAGAAACCGGCCACCGCCGTTACTTTCTATCAGCAGACCGGCCGCAATACCGGTTACCTGGAGCAATACAATTTCAATATTCAAAAGCAGCTTTCGAATTCGGTATTGGTGGAAGTGGGCGGGCTTGGCACCATGGGTCACGATCTGCCGGTTCCGAATCAAGGCGGCGTGACCATCAATCAGGTGCCGACAGACGAATTGGGACCGGGCAATGCCCAGATATTGCGGCCGTTCCCGCAGTTCAGCGACGTGCGAGTGCTGGCCGACGACATCGGCAGCTCCAAGTACTACGGCATCAACCTCCATTTGGAGAAGCGCGCCTCGAAAGGACTCACCATTCAGGGCAACTACACGTTTTCGCGATTTGAGGACAACATTCCCGGCCGCAACGAACTGGGAGATCCGGGCGGGGCTCTGACGTATTACAACACTTACCTGAATATGAACGACCGCGCGCAGGACTGGGGTCTGTCCGGCAACGATATCAAGCACAGGTTCGTCGCCGAGGCGATCTACGAGGTGCCCTACGGCAAAGGGAAAGCTCACGCGCCCGGCAGCGCTTTCCTGGACGCGGTGGCAGGCGGATGGTCCCTCGCCTACACGGGGGAGTTGCATTCAGGGTCGCCGTATGGAGTACTGGAAGCGGTCAACCTGACGAATTCGTTTTCGGACGGCAACCGGCCGAACGTGGTCGGAGATCCCACTCTGAGCACCAACCGGCCGACTGCCGAGAAAATCTCCGAGTGGTTTAACACCAGCGCATTCGCCGCGGCGCCAGCTTATACGTTCGGGAATGCGGGCCGCACGGCCGGGTATGGTCCGGGGGCCATCGGCCTGAATCTCTCGATGCTGAAGGACTTCCATATCCGCGAGCGGCACGACGTGCAATTCCGGGCGGAGGCGCTGAACTTCATCAACCATGCGAATTTCGCGTTGCCCAACGTGCAACAGGGCAGCGCGGCATTTGGAACCATCACCAGCCTGATCCCCGGCAACCAATCGCGCATCATCCAGTTGGGGTTGCACTACAGGTTCTAATTCGTGGGGCAGTCCTCCAGGACTGCGCCGGACCTCCAGGTCCGGCCTTGGCGAGACGTGGACGTCTCGCGCAGGCGTGGACGCCCGCCCCACAAGTGTGGGTTTCACCACCAATATGCTCGGCGGTGCGCGGCCTCGCGGCCTTGAAGACTTGACAGATGGCTACCGCAGTTGGCTATGATCTGTTGATCAGTGAATTATATCCATCGAGTTAATGGACAAATCGGAGGTTTGATGCGTCTTCCGAGCACGCTATTGCTGTTGTTCGGCGTCTGTGCTCCCGGCATGGCCGAGGTGGGCGTGCGCGTGCTCCTCGGCATTAGCGACAAACAGGCGGCCAAATGGGACGGATCGGCGTCCATCGACCGTGGGCGCATCACGAAAACGGACCCCTGGAGGTTCTCCAAGGAAGATGAAATCCTGGGCGCCAACGCGTGGAAGGCGTCGACCGCCCCGCTCATGACGCGGACGGCGGGCGAAGACAAGTCCGTAGTCGATAACGGCGTAATCCTCTGGCTGAGCGATGAGGACGAGAACGGCACCGTCCGGATTACGACCGCGCAAGGGGATTTCAGCGTGCGTCTGGGCGATATTCCGTACGGCACGTTCGCACATGCGCTGGACGGGCGGGTGGCCATGGATCGCATTCCGCCGTCCGCGCAAGTGACCAGCAGCCTCGAAGAGCAGGATTATCCCGTGGCGGCGTTGGCGGCAAACGGCGACATCTGGCTGGCGTATCTGGAATTCAGGCACAATCCTGCGCACAACAAGCTGCGCGCGCCACTCACTGCCGCACCCAAGGACTTCTCGGCCTATACCGCCGCGCCCGGCGGAGACCAGGTTCTAGTGAAGCGATTCTCGCAGAATCGCTGGGAAGAACCTATCGCCATCACGGCTCCGGGCGGCGACCTGTACCGGCCAGCGGTGGCCGTGGACGGTTCGGGCCGGCCTTGGGTGTTCTGGTCGGCGAACGAGAACGGCGATTTCGATCTTTGGGCGCGGCCGATCGCGAACGGCGCACCGGGCAAAACGGTACGGATCTCAAAAGCTCTCGGTTCCGACGTCTTTCCCGCCGCGGCGGCCGATGCCAAGGGACGCGTGTGGGTAGCGTGGCAGGGCTGGCGGCAGGGCAAGGCGGCCATCTTCGCCGCCACCCAGCAAGGCGACGGCTTCTCCGCCCCAGCGACCGTGTCGAATTCGCCCGGCGACGAATGGAACCCGGCTATCGCCGCCGACACAGCCGGCCGCGTCACCGTGGCGTGGGACTCGTATCGGAATGGCAGTTTTGACGTGTACGTCCGCACAGCGACCGGCCCCGGTCACTGGGGACCGGAGGTGCCCGTGGCCGCCACCGCCCGCTACGAGGCATATCCTTCGATTGCATACGATCCGCAAGGGCGTTTGTGGATTGCCTACGAAGAGGGGCCGGAGGGTTGGGGCAAGGATTTCGGCGCTTACCGCAGCTCCGGAGTATCTGTGTATTTCGCGCGGGCCGTGCGGCTGGTGGGATTGGATAGTTCCGGCCGCTTGATCCAGCCGGCCGATCCCGGATCGGCGCTGCAAGGTGTCCCAGCCGCGCGTGAAGATAGCCCAGCGCGACAAGCCGACGCCAAAGGTTGGGAGACGCCCGACCAACAGCGGTATGCCCGGCGCGAACCCAACGCGCATCCCATGCCGCCGCCCGAACCGCGAAATACCCTGCCCCGCCTGGCCGTGGATGCCTCCGGCCGCATCTGGTTAACCTATCGCAGCCCACATGCCACGCTCTGGAATCCGATCGGCACGGTGTGGTCGGAGTACCTGGCGTCGTTCGACGGCACAACCTGGACCGGGCCAGTCTACCTGTTCCGCAGCGACAACGTGCTCGACAATCGCCCGGCGCTGGTCTCGCGGCGGGCCGGCGACCTGATGGTGATCGAATCCAGCGACTACCGCCGCGAGATTCAGTTGCTGACCAAGCGCGGGTGGGACTTCACCCAAATTCGTACCACAGGTGTTGCCGATCCTTACAACAACGATTTATTCGCCAGCGTGATCTCGCTGCCGCCCGCTGCGCAGCCCATCTCCGGGAGGGATATCGGTCCGCCGCCGCCACCCACAACGGCGATTCCGGCGGACGAGGTGGCGGCCGCCGCCAAGTTGCGCGCTTACCGGGTGGATGCCGCGGGAAGCGAACTGAAGCTGGTGCGCGGGGAATTTCACCGCCACAGCGAAATTTCATACGACGGCGGGTTGGACGGGACGCTGCTGGACCAGTGGCGCTACATCATCGACGCGGCCGCGCTCGATTGGGTAGGCTGTTGCGATCACGACAATGGCGGCGCGCGCGAGTACACCTGGTGGACTACGCAGAAGCTCACCGACATGTTCTACACGCCGGGCCGGTTCGCGCCCATGTTCAGTTACGAGCGCAGCGTGCAATACCCGGAAGGGCACCGCAACGCGGTCTTTGCGCAGCGCGGCATACGTCCGCTGCCGCGGCTTCCCATCACTACCGCCGATTACGCGGGACACGCGCCGGATACGCAGATGTTCTATGCCTATCTCAAGCAGTTCGGCGGCGTGGTCGCGTCGCACACCAGCGGCACGGACATGGGAACCGACTGGCGCGACAACGATCCCGATTCCGAACCGGTGGTTGAGATTTACCAGGGCATGCGGCAGAACTACGAGATGCCGGACGCGCCGCGGTCGAACAGCGCGCAAGATTCGATCGGCGGCTGGCGGCCCAAGGGGTTCATCAATCTGGCTTTCGAGAAGGGCTACCGATTCGGCTTCGAAGCCAGCTCGGACCACGTTTCCACGCATATGAGCTATTCCGTGGTGTTGTCGGCCGGCGACACGCGCGACGCTATTCTGGAGGCTTTGCGCAAACGCCACGTGTACGCGGCCACCGACAATATCCTGGCGGACGTACGCAGCGGCGCGCACTTGATGGGCGATGTCTTCTCGTCTAACGCGGCGCCGGAGATCCGGGTGAAGCTCGCGGGGACTGCGCCGTTCGCCAGGGTGGTTATCGTCAAGGACAACAAGTACGTGTACACAACCGAGCCGGGCGCCAAGGATGTCGAATTTCGCTGGCGAGATAACGCCCCGGAGCCTGGGAAGACCAGCTACTATTATGTCCGGGGAGAACAACAGGACGGCGAGCTCGTCTGGGCCTCGCCGTTCTGGATCACTTACACGGGGAGATAACGTTTGCGCACAATTTTAATTCTCTTCTGCGCGGGGTCGGCGATATTCGCAGCCGAGCACTGCGACAGCGGCATCTCCGCGGCGCGGGGCAAGAACGCGACCGGGGGGTCGCACGCGGCCCCAGGAGAAAACGCGGGCGTCCGCCCCACATCGGACATGGTCCGGATTCCCGGCGGTGAATTCTGGATGGGATCCGATCACACCGATATGGAAGATGCCAGGCCCGTGCATCGCGTGCACGTGGATGCCTTCCGGATAGATCGCGCCACGGTGACCAACGATCAATTCGCGGCGTTCGTGGCGGTCACCGGATACCTGACGGTCGCCGAGCGTCAACCGGACCCCAAAGACTTCCCCGGCGCGAAGCCGGCGGATCTGGTGCCGGGCTCGGTGGTCTTTACCCCGCCTGCCCATGCGGTTGAATTGAGCGACGCCTATGCGTGGTGGCGCTACGTGAAGGGCGCGAGTTGGAAACATCCGGAAGGTCCCTCGAGCGATCTGAAAGGCCGCCGCAATCATCCGGTGGTGCACGTGGCGTGGGAGGATGCCGCCGCATACGCGAAGTGGGCCGGAAAGCGTCTACCCACCGAAGCCGAGTTCGAATTCGCCGCGCGCGGCGGGTTGGACCGGCAGACTTACGCGTGGGGCAAGGATTTCCGGCCCGGTGGCCAGTTTCAGGCGAACACTTTCCAGGGCCACTTTCCCGATACCAATACGGCCGAGGATGGCTTTGCGGGCACCGCGCCGGTAGGCTCCTTTCCAGCCAACGGATACGGCCTGTACGACATGGCGGGCAATGTCTGGGAATGGTGCGCCGACTGGTATCGGGCGGACTATTACCAGCAGATCGCGAAATCCGGCGCAGTGGTTCGCAACCCGCAGGGACCGGCGGATAGTTTCGACCCGGGTGAACCCGGCGTGGCGAAGCGCGTGCAAAAGGGAGGATCGTTCCTCTGCACCGATCAATATTGTGCGCGCTACATGCCGGGCAGCCGCGGGAAAGGCGAGCCCAGTACCGGGACGAATCACGTCGGCTTCCGCTGCGTGCGATAGGCAGCACAGGTGTCTGAAAAGCGAGAAAAAGAGAAACGTGCAACGACTGACTTAGCTGCCGAGTGGGCGCATGGCGCTCGGCGCGCCGCACGCGATCCCGATCCTGGTTGACGGCGTGGGCATTGGCGCAACCTCTACTCCCGGCGGCGCGGTGGCCACGCCCGCCCTCGACGAACAACAGGCCAGCCTGGGAATTTAACTGAGTCGTCTCTGAATGACTCAGACCAAGAGGAGATCTATGAGAAAGAAAAGCGTCCTGAAGGCGTTAACATCGGCGTTACTATTTGCGACGAGTGCAAGACTCTCAGTGCATGCCCAAGCGATACAGCCGTATCAGGGAGTCGTCGGCAGAACCCTCGCCGAGTCCAAAGAATGGTGGCCGGAACCTGTGAAAGCGCCTGCCGGCGCCCCAAACGTAGTGTGGATACTGTTGGACGATGTCGGCTTTGGCGCTGCCGCCACATTCGGCGGGCTGATCCAGACTCCCACGTTTGACATTCTTGCCAACAATGGTTTGCGCTATACGAACTTTCATACGGCCGCGATCTGCGCCCCAACCCGCGCAGCGCTGCTGACTGGCCGCAACAGCGCGTCGGTGCACGTTTCCGGATTTTCACACACGGTTCTATCCGCCGGATTCCCGGGCTGGGACGGCAGGATTCCTTCCTCGGCCGGAACCATCGCGGAAATCCTTCGTGAGAATGGCTACAACACATTCGCGGTTGGCAAATATGGTGTAACTCCGGACGAAGACGCCACCGACGCAGGCCCCTTCGATCGTTGGCCAACCGGAAAAGGCTTCGACCACTTCTTCGGATTTCTTGGTTCGCAGACCGACCAATACAAGCCGGACCTGGTGGAGGATCAGGCGCACGCCCGTCCGGATGGCCGCCACTTCAGCGACCAGATCACCGATAAAGCCATCGGTTATGTCGATCGTCAGAAGAAGGCAGCGCCGAACAAGCCCTTCTTCCTCTATTACGCGCCAGCCGCCACGCATGCTCCGCACCAGGTTGACAAATACTGGAGCGATCAATACAAAGGAAAATTCGACAAGGGCTGGGACGCTTACCGCGAGGAGGTTTTCGAACGTCAGAAGAGGCTTGGCCTTGTCCCCGCCGATGCGAAACTTCCCGATCGCAACCCCGACATTAAAGCCTGGGATCAATTGTCGGAAACCGAGAAAAGGCTTTATGCACGCTTCATGGAAGTCTATGCAGGCTATCTGACGTATACGGATTTTGAAGTTGGCCGTTTCATCAATCACCTAAAAGAGATAAACCAATTGGATAACACGCTCGTATTCATTATGATCGGTGACAACGGCGCAAGCAAAGAAGGCACCTTGAACGGGAATATCGATCGCCCTTTTGTGGGCAAGAAGTTAACCGAAGAAGAGAGTATTACCTACAACCTGAGTAAAGTTGGGGAGATCGGCACGTCCGCCGCCACCGAGGGAAATTATCCGCTCGGATGGGCACAGGCCGCAAACACGCCTTTCAAGTACTGGAAGCAGGATGCGAACAGTGAAGGCGGCACTCACAATCCGCTCATCGTCTTCTATCCGAAGGGGATTAAGGACAAAGGGGGAATTCGTACGCAGTACAGCCACGTAATCGACATTCTTCCGACGACACTCGATCTTGTGGGCGTCAAGACTCCCGATCAGATCAAGGGAATCAAGCAGGCTGCGATTGAGGGAACTTCATTGGCGTACTCGATAGACGATGCTAAGGCGCCTTCCCGTCACACGCTGCAGTATTACTATATCTTTGGTTCGAGATCGATTTATCACGACGGCTGGAAAGCTGAGCTAGCTTACCCAAATAGCTTTATCACTGGAAATGCGCAAAGCAAACAGGCCTTCGATGAAAGCGCTTGGGAACTCTACAACCTGAATGAGGACTACACCGAGCGAATCGACTTAGCCAAGAAGTACCCTGATAAATTAGCTGAACTAAAGGCTCTGTTCGAGGATCAGGCCCAATCGCATAATCTCTATCCCTACATTACTTGGGACGATGTACTGAACGGACGAATTCACCGCACCAAAGGCTCTAAGTCCTTTTTCGACGCCGTGAAAGACTTAAGCAAGAGCGATAATAGCCAATAAGTGTTGATTACTGGCGCATCGCTTGTCCGACTAGATAAAGAGGGAACAATGCAACGAATTACTTGGCTGCTGAGTGCAATGATGGCGTATGCCGCGGCCGCCGGATACGCGGCGGACACACTTCCGCGACCCGACCCCCCGTTTAAAGGCAAGATCGATCCCAGCCGCGACAAATCGAATCCGGATTGGCCGCAGCGGCTCGCCGCTCCCAAGGGCGCGCCCAATGTAGTGTTGATCCTGCTCGACGATGTGGGGTTCGGCGCAACCTCGACCTTCGGTGGTCCCGTGGCGACACCCGCCCTGGACGAACTGGCGAAAAGCGGATTGCGCTACAACCGGTTTCACGTTAACGCGCTGTGCTCGCCCACGCGCGCCGCGCTGCTCTCCGGACGCAACGACCACGAAATCGGCTTCGGCACGGTGATCGAGGCTGCCCAGGGCTACCCGGGCTACAATTCCATCTGGCCCAGGAGCGCCGCATCCATAGCCGAAATCCTGAAGTTGAACGGCTATAGCACGGCGGCATTTGGTAAGTGGCACAACACGCCCGCGTGGGAGACCAACCCGGCGGGTCCTTTCGACCACTGGCCCACCGGCCTCGGATTCGAGTACTTCTACGGATTCGTCGCCGGCATGGATGAACAATGGTACCCGAGACTTTATCGCAATACCGTGGCCGTCGAGCCGCCCACGACGCCTGCCGGCGGCTATCATTTGACCACCGACCTGGCGGACGACGCCACGCGGTGGGTCCAGCAGCACGACGGCGTTTCGCCGCAAAAGCCGTTCTATCTCTATTTCGCCACCGGCGCGACGCACGAGCCGCACCAGGTGCCGCAGGAGTGGATCGATAAGTACAAGGGTAAGTTCGACCAGGGCTGGGACAAGCTGCGCGAGGAAACTTTCGCACGCCAGAAAGAGTTTGGCATCATCCCGGCCAATGCCGAATTAACACCACGGCCGAAAGAACTGCCCGCCTGGGATTCGCTCACTGCGGACCAGCGGAAGTTGCTGGCCCACCAGATGGAAGTCTACGCCGGCTTTCTGGCGCACACCGACTATGAGATCGGCCGCCTGCTACGAAACATCAAGGCCGAGGGCCACAACGAAGACACTATCGTCTTTTATATAGCAGGCGACAACGGCGCGAGCGCAGAGGGCGGCCTGGAGGGTCACGACGCCTGGACCGCGGAGGGCAAACCGCGCAGCATCGAGGAACGCCTGGCGCACACCGGCGAATTGGGAAGCGACTTGTATCTGAACCACTATGCGTCGGGCTGGGCGTTCGCCACCTGCACGCCTTTTCAGTGGAGCAAGCAGGTGGCATCGCACCTGGGCGGCACGCGCGACCCGCTGATTGTTTCTTGGCCGGGTCACATTAAGGACGCCGGCGGATTGCGCGCACAGTTCCACCATGTCACCGACATCGCGCCCACGATTTACGAATTAGCCGGAATTCAATTCCCCGAATCCGTGGAGGGCGTAAAGCAGTTACCCCTCGAAGGAGTGAGCATGGTCTACTCTTTCGATCATCCGGACCAACCCAGTCCTCACAAGGTCCAGTATTTCGAAATGGTCGGCAACCGGAGCATCTATAAGGACGGCTGGTGGGCGGGTTCGCGCCACTTGTTGCCCTGGGATCTGGCGGCGCATTGGCAGGATCGCCAGCCGCAAAACAACCCATGGGAACTTTACAATCTCAACGAAGATTACAGCCAGGCGCACGATCTGGCGGCCCGCTATCCGGAAAAGCTGAAGGAGTTGGAGCAACTCTTCGACAGCGAGGCGCGGCGCAATAACGTTTATCCGTTGACGCCGTTTGGTTCTCCGTTGCCCACGCCATACGACGGCGCAACGTCGTTCGTATACCACACCGGCGTCGAGCGCATTCCGGCCGCGTCGGCGCCCAGGCTGGCTGGCCGTGCACACCGCATTACCGCGGACGTGGAGATCCCCGCGGGCGGCGCCGAAGGCGTGATCCTGGCCCAAGGTGGGATCTTGGGCGGATACACGCTCTTTGTCAAGAATGGCCGCGCAATATACGAAGTCAACGCCTCCGGCAACCGTGCCGGTTCGGTGGTATCCGAACCGCTCGCCCCGGGGAAAGCCCACATCGTCGTCGAATTCACTCCGGACAAGGTGGCGGCCAGGCCCGGATTGATCGCCGGGCGCAGTCCCAGCCCCGGTATCGCCAAACTCTCGGTTAACGGCAAGGCCGCCGGCGAGACGAAGGTCGCCGCCTTCGGCGTTTATTACTTCGAAACCATGGACGTGGGGTCGGACCTCGGCTCGCCGGTAAGTCCGGACTATACGAGCCCCTTCCGCTTCACGGGCAAGATCGAGACTGTGAGAGTTGACCTCCAATGAGAAGTGGAGGAGCGTTGTGGGGCAGGACTCCAGTCCTGCGGCCGACGTCCACGTCGGCCTGCGCGTGCGGGTTCCCGAGAATGACTTTGATTTGAGGTTGATGCAATGACAAAGATACGAAAGCTTGTCGTAGTAATGGGCGGATTGTCGTGGCTATCCGCCATGACTTGGGCGGCGGACGTCTTGCCCAAGCCCGACCCTGCCTTCAAGGGAAAGATCGACCCCAGCCGCGACAAATCGACGCCGGATTGGCCGCGGCGGACCGGCGCCAGGAAAGGCGCGCCCAACGTCGTGCTGATTTTGCTCGACGACGTGGGATTCGGCGCGACCGCGACGTTCGGCGGACCGGTGCCGACACCCGCCCTGGACCAACTCGCCAAGAGCGGATTGCGCTACAACCGGTTCCACGTGAACTCGCTATGTTCGCCCACGCGCGCCGCGCTGCTTTCCGGGCGCAACGATCACGAAATCGGCTTCGGCACGGTAGTCGAGGGCGCGTCCGGCTACCCCGGTTACAACTCCATCTGGCCCAAGAGCGCCGTCTCCATTGCCGAGGTGCTGAAACAGAATGGCTACAGCACGGCGGCGTTCGGTAAGTGGCACAACACCCCCGTTTGGGAGACGAATCCAGCCGGTCCTTTCGATCACTGGCCCACCAGCTTGGGATTCGAGTATTACTACGGTTTCATGGGAGGCGCGGACAGTCAGTGGCACCCGCGGCTGTATCGGAATACCGTCGCAGTGGAGCCGCCCGCCACGCCAGCCGAGGGTTATCATCTCACCACCGATCTGGTGAACGACGCCAGCCGATGGCTGCAACGGCACGACGCGGTGTCGCCGCAGAAACCCTTCTTCCTGTACTTCGCCACCGGGGCGACCCACACCCCGCATCATGTTGCCAAGGAGTGGATCGCGAAGTTCGCCGGTCAGTTCGACCAGGGATGGGACCGCCTGCGCGAACAGACCTTTGCCCGCCAGAGAGAGTTTGGGATCATCCCCGCCAGTGCCGAGCTCACGCCGCGGCCGAAAGAGATGCCGGCGTGGGATTCTCTGAGCGCGAACCAGAGGAGGCTGTTGGCGCATGAAATGGAAGTCTACGCGGCATTCCTGGCGCAAACGGATTATGAAGTCGGCCGGCTGCTCGCCAATATCAAGGCCGAGGGACACACCGAAGACACCATCGTGTTTTACATCGCCGGCGACAACGGCGCCAGCGCCGAAGGCGGTCCCGAGGGACTCGACGCCTACACCGTGGACGGCAAGCCGCGGCCGGTGGAGGCCCGTTTGGAGCACATCGACGACCTGGGCGGCGAACTCTTCCTCAACCACTATGCGGCGGCCTGGGCATGGGCGACCAACACGCCATTTCAATGGAGCAAGCAGGTCGCCTCCCACCTGGGCGGTACGCGGGATCCGCTGATCGTCTCCTGGCCCGGACACATCAAAGACGCCGGCGGACTGCGCACGCAATTCCATCACGTCACCGATATCGCGCCGACACTCTATGAACTGGCCGGCGTCGAGCTTCCGGACGCGGTCAACGGTGTGAAACAGCTACCGCTCGAAGGCGTCAGCATGGTCTATAGCTTCGATCATCCCGATCAGCCCAGCGCCCACAAAATTCAATACTTCGAAATGCTGGGGAACCGCGGTATTTACAAGGATGGGTGGTGGGCCGGATCGCGACACCTGCTGCCCTGGCAGAGTACCCAGCTTGCCAACTGGGAAGGGCATACTCCCGAACAGAATCCTTGGGAGCTTTACAACCTGAACGAAGACTACAGCCAGGCGCACAATCTGGCCGAACGGAATCCGGAGAAGTTGAAAGAGCTGCAGCAGCTTTTCGATAGCGAAGCGCGGCGCAACAACGTATATCCGCTGGCGCCTCACAGAGCCGCGCCGCCCACGCCCGCGGGGGCCCAAACATCCTTCGTATACCATGCGGGAGTGCAGCGCATCCCGACCAGCTCCGCGCCGCGTGTCGCCGGGCATGCCCACCGGATTACGGCCGACCTGGACATCCCCGCCGGCGGCGCGGAAGGTGTGATTTTGGCTCAGGGCGGACGCTATGGCGGCTACACCCTGTATGTCAAGGACGGGCATGTAACCTACGAGGTGAACGCTTTCGGTAACCGCACTGGGATCGTCGTATCCAGCAAGCCGCTCGCAGCGGGCAAGGCTCACATCGTGGTCGATTTCACGCCGGACGACTCCCAGCCCGGCAAACAGGTAGTCACCGGAGGAGTAGGGCAAGGAGTGTCGACGCGTGCGGTGGGGCCTGGTATGGCGCGCCTTTCGATTAATGGCGAGCCCGCGGGTGAGACGCCCATCGCCGTTTTCGGCGGCTACTACTACGAAACGTTCGACATCGGTTCGGATCTCGGCACGCCGGTGAGCGCCAGCTATGCCAGCCCGTTCGCCTTCAACGGCAAGATCGACACCGTAAAGGTGGAGATCCAATGACAGAGGCGGTGACGCTGAAGCCGCAATAACCATGCCCTGGAAAGCGACTGCAAAGGGGCAAGACAAAAGCACGTACGGGAGCGGCGGGCAGCCCCGACGCCGAAGTCCTGCTGGGCTGGTCCTAACGTCGTGGTCGAATGCACAGTGGTGGCCCGTGGCCACTCGAACGCCAGACCTGTACCGTGTGACAGGAAGCCTGTCACAATTCCTGGTCCCGTCCCTGTTTTACCAAAGACTCGACTGGGCGTTCCCACTCCACGAGCATCCTTGCGGCGCAAAAAAAAACAATTCCATCGCAGCCTGAAACGATCCCGCAATGCGCGTCACTAGTAAGACAGCCATCCGTGTGTGCGTCGGCGCCGGCTCATGCTGCTCCGCGCCGAGTCGCCATATGCGGGCTTTTCGGAGGAAGACGGTTGATGGGCCAAGATTGCATTACGGCACCACTTTCGGACGAAGCATTGCGCGAGCTATTCCGCCGCCTTGGCTTTCAGACCGGCTCCGCCGCCATGCTACCGGTTCTGCGGCAGGCCCACAAAGCGGCATGCGTGAGCGATATCACGGTTCTGATAGAGGGGGAAACCGGCACCGGCAAACAGGTCCTGGCCCACGCGATCCATCAACTGGACCAAAAGAGGAGCGGCCATCCGTTCGTCACGGTGCACTGCAGCACCATCAATGAATCGCTGGCGGAAAGTGAGCTGTTCGGTCATGAGTTGGGCGCATTTTCCGGGGCGATCAGCCGGCGAAAGGGCTTATTTCAAGCCGCGCATCGCGGCACTCTGTTTCTCGACGATGTGAACGATCTGCCGCTGGCCCTGCAGCCCAAACTGCTGGACGTTGTGCAGAGAGGCACGGTCCGGCCCGTCGGCTCCGACGCGGAAGCGGCAATCGACGTGCGGATCATAGCCGCGGCAAATCAGCCTGTGGCGCCGCTGGTTCAGCAGAACCGTTTCCGCGCGGATCTCTATCACCGCCTGAACGTGGTGAAAATCCGGTTGTCTCCGCTGCGTGAGAGACCCGCGGATCTGCACGCTCTCATCCTGGCCTTTGCGCGGCAGTCGGGCGGGGTCTATCCTGGCATCACAAGTATCGATCCGGAGTTGGTGCGATATCTCGCATCCCAGCCTTTTGCGGGCAACGTCCGGGAGTTGGAGCACGGCGTGGAACGGGCCCTTTTCGGCAAGGCCGAAGGCACGTGTTTGCAGTTGTCCGATTGGGCCGCGCCCTGCGGCGAAGGAACGCAGAATTCCAATCGGGACCCGGTCGGCGATGCCGCCGAATCCCTGCTGAAAGCCATCATCCAGGATGGCGTGCCGTATTGCATGGCGCTGCGGCAACTCGAAAAGAAGCTGCTGGAGGGCGCCTTGTCGGCGGGCGGGCGTACGCGGCGGGAACTCGCCGGCCGTCTGCAGACCAGCGAACGCACTCTCTACCACAAGTTACGCTCCTTCAGAGTGACTCACCGCCCACGGCCCACTGACTGACCGGCTCCCGCATTTTTCACTCGATCCCAAAGACTGCCGTGAATCCGCCGCGCCGCACGAGTCCCATCGCGAGCCGTGCGGGAAATGGCGGCTTAATCTACCGCCAACCGTTGCACACCGCCCTGCAATTCCTTGCAGGGCCATTCTTCGCCTAGACATGCCCTGCTTTGGCCCCGCGAATTCGCATGGGACTCCGCGGCGGGCACGCAACCTCCCGCAGCATGCAAGCCGCCTGGAACTCCGGCGAATTAGCCCGGGCGCCGCCCGCAAATCGCTCAGAACGCGGCATTTCCGGAGCCACCCGCGCCGTCCTGCAACCTGCAAATCAAACGGTCCTCATCGTGCTTCTGTCCTGGCTTGAACGCGGAGGGCACCCACGCGAGTAGGAGACCGAGTCACGTTCCGGCTTTCTGACGTTTTTCTGCCGGCCGCGGACGATCCGTCGCCCCGGGATGAAGAAATGGAAGGAACGGTAATCGACTTTTCCGATTCGGGTGCGCAGGCGCGGTTCTTTGCAGTCGTCGAGGTAGTCAGGAAGCAAACCGTGATCGTGCCAATGCACGAGCTCCGCATCTCACCAGGCCAAAAAGGAGGCTAAATGCCGGTTGTCACGTCGTACCCAGGAATTTATATCCAGGAATTGCCGAGCAACACTCACACGATCGCCGCGGCGCCCACGTCGGTAACGGTATTCGTCGGCTATGTCCATCCGTTCAAGACCGCGCCGGCGAACTTCGGATTGCCGCTGGAGATTTTCAGCTTCTCCGACTATGAGCGGCTGTTCGGAGGATTCTATCAAAGCTCGGTGATCGATGCGAACGTGTCGTATGCGGTAAACGAGTTCTTTGAGAACGGCGGCACGGACGCATTCGTAGTGGGTCTGATGCCGTCCTATTACGACGTGGCGACGGGGACGAAAACCGGCGCCGTCACCCCCGGCACCGTGATCCTGGATGGAGGCACCGGGGTCGGCGTTCTGTTCACCGCGCTCCAGCCGACCGATATCCCCGCCACCGCGGCCTCGCCCGGAACGGTCATGACGATTGCCATCGCCAATGTGCAGCCGGCCGCGACCAACGTCGCCGACATCACCATCACCTATGGGTCGCAGCAGGAGGTGTATCGCAAGGTCACGCTCGACAATACCAAGCCGGATTTTCTGGAAACCAGGATTAATAACGTCTCGGCGCTGGTCACCGTTGGCGCGAGCACGGCGTATCCCACCGCTTTCACCACCGCTACGGGAACCATCAACCAGACGCCGCCAGCGGGCACGACGGGCGTCATCAACGCTACGGATTTCACGGCGGTCTTCCAGGCAGATACTCCGCTGGACAAATTGCCGCTCTTCAATCTGCTGGTGACTCCAGGCATCTCGAAGGGCGCGAATTCGGTGCAGAGTGAAGCGCTGGCATTCTGTGAACGCAAGCTGGCGTTTTACATCATGGACCCGCCGGTAGAGGATGTGGCCGATCCGCCGACCGACTGGATCGGCGATTTCATGGGCGCCGGCGATACGGACGGCAATGTCGCGCCGCAGAGCCCCAATGGGGCGCTGTATTTTCCCTACTTGCAATCCACCAACCCGGTAACGGGAGTTCCCTTGGACCCAAACGGCAATCCCTTCATTCTGCCGCCAAGCGGCTACGTAGCCGGCATCTATGCGGCGACCGATTCGAGCCGCGGCGTCTGGAAGGCTCCGGCCGGTTACGCAACCACTCTGCTCGATACCACCGGCGTCGTGCCCACCGGCCTGATGACGGACACCCGGCAGGGCGTGTTGAATCTCATCGGCGTCAACTGCATCCGCTCATTCCCGGGAGCGGGTACGGTCGTCTTCGGGGCCAGAACGCTGGTTTCCGCGAACCAGGCTCTGCAGCAATGGAAGTATGTGCCGGTGCGCCGCATGGCGCTGTTCATCGAGCAAACGCTGAAAACCAATCTCACGTGGGTGATTTTCGAGCCCAATGACGACCCGCTCTGGGTCGCCATCCGGATCTCGATTGAAAGTTTCATGTTGTCGCTGTTCAACCAGGGCGCTTTCGCGGGCACCACGCCCAGCGATGCATTCCAGGTGAAGTGCGACAGCACCACGACCACGCCGGACGATCAGGCCAATGGCGTCGTCAATATCATCGTGGCGTTCGCGCCGCTGCGGCCGGCGGAGTTCGTGGTGGTCAAGATCGCGCAGCTTGCAGGACAGGCGCAGTCCTAAAAGGAGAGTGACATGGGAAAACCATTCACGGTAAATATCAACCGATTTGACCCGTACAAGTCCTATCGCTTTCTGGTGTATTTCGATACTTCGACAACTCCGGTGGCGGGCGTCAGCAAGGTAACCACGCTGAAGCGCTCCGCGGACCCCATCGAGTACAAGGAAGGCGGTAACGCCATCATCCGCAAAGGACTCGGACGGACCAAATACGAGGCCATCACCATGGAGCGCGGCGTCACGTTCGACACCGACTTCGAGGATTGGGCGAACGCGGCGCAGGTATTGGACAAAGGCTCGCCGTCCACATCGCTGCAGAACCTGCGCAAGGAGATCCGCATCGAGCTGTTGAACGAGGAGGGCCAACCCGTGCGGCGCTACATCGTGCACCGCTGCTGGGTGTCGGAGTATCAGGCGCTGCCGGATCTGGATGCGGGGACGAATGCCGTGGCGATCGAGCACATCAAGCTTGAGAACGAGGGCTGGGAGCGCGACACGAGCCTCGCCGAGGCGCTTGAAACTTAGCCCCAGGGTCCAGCCATGTTCTGTCTGCCTGTCAGTAGGATCGAGGTCGAATTGCGCCAGGCCACCGGCGCCGAGGATATGCTCTTGCTCGAGGGCGGCGGCGGCCTGGTGGAGACCTCCATCGCGCTCGCTTCGCAGCTCGTCCGCCAGCACGATGGCGCCGAGTTGGATGCCGGAGCGTTGCCGGCCGCCGATCTCGAGGCGTTGCTGCTCCAGCTCCGCCGCGTGCTCTTCGGCGATCTGGTGGTGTCGCGCGGGCGCTGCCCCATGGAGGCATGTGGGACGCCCACCGAGGTCTGCTTCCGCATCGGCGACTACCTGGCGCACCATCGCGCGCGTACCCCGGCCAACGTCGCGCCCGTGACTGGAGAGCCGCCTTGGTATGGGATTCTCGGCAGCCCAGTGCAGTTTCGGCTGGTGACCGCCGCTGATTTGGCCGCTGCCGTTCAGTCTCCGCATCCGGCGCGCGAGCTGGCGCGGCGGACCATCCGCGTGGACTCGCCGCGGGAGTGGAAGCAAGCGCAGAAGGAGGCCCAAAAGGCCATGCAGGCGCTGGCGCCTCCGCTTTCGGGAGAGATCCAGGGCCAATGTCCGGAGTGCGGCGCCACGGCGCGTTTCTGGTTTGACGCGCAAAGCTACGTGCAGCGCGAAATGCGCTACGACGCCGAGTTCCTCTACGAGGATGTGCACCTGCTGGCGGGCCGTTATCACTGGACGGAGGAAAAGATTCTGTCTTTGCCGCGCGCGCGGCGCGTGCAATACGTGGAGATGGCTCTGCGCGGGGCGGGAGGAAACTGAATGGCGCGGTCCTATTTCAGCCGCATCCTGCCAGGCGCGCGGAGCCCCGCACTGGCGCCTGCGCGTCCAGTATCGAATCTGTGGAAGTCCGTGCGGATCGATTCGACGCTGGCCGCCGCGTCGCCGGAAATTCCTGCGCAGGCTCCCGATCGCGGCAGCCGGCGCCGCGCCGCGGCGGCGGCCGATCCGGAGGCCGCGCCGGCGATCTCCCGCAGGTTTGAAATTCAGCCTAAGCCGGAGCCTCCCACGGCCGCTCCGGCCTCGCCCAGGCAAGCGCCCACGTCGAGCCCGCCTTTCCAGAAAGCCGCGGGGCCTGCGCCGCGCGAAGAACATGTCGTCCGGCCAGCGGATGGGCCGTTGAATTCGAAGGCCGCGTCAACGCGGTATGCCGGCGAGCGTGAGCCGGCGACATCGGATGTGCCGCGCGCGGCCCTGAAAAACGACGTCGCGCGAAAGCCCGATCAGGCCGTTACAAACGGCCCGGAACCCGCACCCGGCCAGCGGCCGGCGATTTCTCCGAAAGAGCCGCGCAGGGATTTGCGGCCGGCGATTTCTCCGGCGCGCCGGGATTTGCGGCCGCCGCAGGCACACGTGCGCGCCGTCCCGGCCGAGCCTGACACAAAGCTGCAAGCCCCGCCACGCGCGGTATCGGTGCAGCCCGGCGGCCAGCCGGTTCAACGCTCGGAACCAAGTGCGGCCTGGAACCCTCCGCCCCGAGAGGAGCCGCCCGCCGCCGCTGCGCCGCCCCAGGCCCGCATCCAGCCGGCGCGAAATCGCGAGCCGGACGCCGCCGCGAGCGCGCCGCAACAACAGGAACCGACTGCAGCCGCCGCCACTTTGGCTCCGGCACGCATCGAGCCGGTCCGCCACCGGGAGCCGGCGGCGGGCTGGAACGCTCCTTCGCGGGCGGAGTCAGGCGTGGCCGCCAGCAACGCGGTGCACATCGGAAAGATCGAAGTACAAGTCGTAACGCCTCCCGCCCCGGTGAGATACGCTGCGCCCGCCGCCCCGCCGAAGGGCCGTCTGGCGCGAGGATATGCGTTGTGGTCGACCTGGCAATAGAGAGGCAGAGGAATGGGACTGGCGCCGTTAGGTGTCCTGGATTTGTCGCTAGTGACGAACACGTTGATCTCCATGCTGGAGAACTACGTCACCACGGCATCGCCGCTGTGGCAGTCGCTTGAAGCCAGCGGCAACACGTTCCCGCTCTCTTACTCCGGGGCCCTGCCCGACGCGGTAAGAAAGCTGGCCGGCTGCCAGTTGACCTTCTCCCTCTTTCACGTCACCGAGGATAAGTACCAACGCAACTCGCCGCTGCTGAATCAGCGCGCGCAGACCATCCCCTTCCAGCCCTTGGGCCTGGACTTGTACTATCTGCTGACGGCGTTCGCGGATCAGCAGTATCAGCAGGAGCAACAGGCCATGAGCATGGCCGTGCAGTTCTTCTATCAGACGCCGATCGTGCGTCTGCAGGTGGCCCTTCCCGGAATTCCCGCCGCGGTCAACGAAGAATTCACGGTTTCGATGGAAATCGAAACGTCGGACGAAATGTCGCGCCTATGGCAGGCCATTACCGTCCCCATCCGTCTGGCGGTGGTCTACAAGGTCAGTGTCGTGCTAATGACACCTCCGGCGACGCCCGCGCTCGCCCCCAAGGTCACCGCGATGCAAATGGCTGCCGATCCCGCGGTGTTCCCGTATGCGCTCAACGGACAGGCGATCGGGACCGTGCGCACGTTCACGTTTGCATCGCTCTCCAGCACCGTCGCTAACCCGGCGATTCTCAGCCTGGATTATTCCCCGGCCGTGGCCACCCCCGGCCCGGGGCAGCCATTCAATCTCTACGGCGCGAATCTCAATTCGCCGACATCGAACAACGTCTACCTGCTGATGCCGGATGGCACCGAGTTTAACGTGACCGGCTGGATGGTGCCGGAGCCTACCGCCGGCGTACAGAATTTCCAGACGCCCAGCCGTATCACGCTGCAATTGCCGCTCAACGTGGGTTTACCGCCGGCCAACGTACCGGCTCCCGGCGTTTATCAACTGAGCGCGGGCAGCGATGCACCCACGAAGTATCGCACCAACGCGACCCCCTTCAGCGTGGCGGCGTGGGTGGATACGTCCTCCGTGCCGCAGCCGAATCCGCCCATACTCGGCGCGGTGGCGGGGACATACACGGTGAACGGCGAAGGGTTCGTTGCGGGAGCCACGGAGGTCCTGCTCGAAACGGTCGCGCTGGATTCCGCCGCGGTCACGGTGGTCTCGGCGGAAGAGTTGACCTTCGTGGCGCCGGCCACGCTGCCGGCCGGAACCTACGCGGTGCGGATTCGCGTGAACAACGTGGAGTCGCCGCCGGGCTGGTGGGTGGTGATCGCATGAGCGCCTTGGTTCAGCCTCCGGAGCCCAGCGTAGCGTCCGAGCCTGCCTTCCTGGCGCGTACGCGGTTGCGGGCGCAGCGGCGCGCGCTATGGCTGCACGCCCAGTGGTCCTCGGATGCGTCCGCTAAAGGCATCGCGATCACCCATGACGAGGTTGACCGCACCCTCAACGACCCTGCTGAAACGGCGGAACGCGAAGCTGGATTCTACGAACAGAATCGCGAGACGCGGGAGCTCACGCGGCTGATCGCCGAGGCCGATTCCGCCGCGCTGTCGGATGCCCGTTGGGCCACGCTGCGGCAGGCGTTCGGATTGACCGCGGAGGAGAGCGGCCTGCTGGGATTGGCGGCGGCGGTGGCGGCCGATCCGGCCTTCGGCCGCGTCTGCGGATACCTGCACGACGACGCCTCGGCTTGCTATGCCACGCCTCTGTTGGCGGCCGCGCTGTTCGGCTGGCGCGAACCCTTGCGCGTTGATTCGGCGTTGGCGCGCTGGCGTCTGGCGCACGTCGCGCCCGGCGCCGGCAATCCTTGCTCCTCCTACGCGCCGTGGATCGCCGACCCTTACATTGTTCAGTGGCTGCGCGGAGAACAGGGCATCGATCCGGTGGTGTCCGCCGAGACGATTTCCGCCACGTACGCCGCGCAACTCGAGATTCTCGATCCGGAGACACACCACGCCATGCGGAACTTTATCGCGGCAGTGCGGCCACCGGTCGAGATCGAATTAACGGCTGCCGCCGGCGCCGGCAAACGCACGTTGGCGGCGCAAGTCTGCGCTGAAATGGGTGCGGACTTGATGGTGGTGGATGCGCGCACCATGGCGGCCGAGTCGACGCCCGCGCAGACACTCGAACGCGTGGTCCACGCGCTCCGCGCCGCCCGCCTGGAACACGCGATTTTGTATTGGAATTACGCGGACCTGCTGGATCGGTACGCGCGCCAAAGCATCGAAGGCGCCTGCGAACTCGCGTTCTTCGGCAGCGAAGCCCCCGGAAAAGCCTCCGCGCCGGCGCGGGTGGCGCGCGCATCGTTCCGCATGCGGCCGCTGGGGCAGGCGCAGCGGTTGCGCTTGTGGGGCCAGTTCACCGGCGAGCCGCTTCCCGAGGCCATCCGCGGCTGGAGACTGCGGCCGGCGGAGATCCGCGCCGCCGCCCAGGTGGCCAGCGCGGGACCGGAGGCAGTGGCGGAGGCCTGCCGCGGCATGCTGCATAACGAACCAGGCGAACTGTTCACGCCGCTTCCCTGCCCCTACGCTTGGGACGACATCGTACTCGCGCACGGCGTGCGCAAACAACTCGTGGAGTTGACCGCGCAGGCCCGCCTGGGCGCGGCGGTGCTCGAGGAATGGGGTTTCGAACGCCTATGCCGCATGGGCCGCGGCCTAAACGTTCTGTTCGCGGGTCCCAGCGGTACGGGGAAGACCATGGCCGCCCAGGTTGTGGCGCGGGCGCTGGGCCGCGAGCTGTACCGCGTAGATCTGGCAGGCGTAGTGAACAAGTATATCGGCGAGACGGAAAAACGATTGAAGCTGGTGTTCGAGGCGTGTGAACGCTCCGCGGTGGTCTTGTTCTTCGACGAGGCGGATGCCCTGTTCGGCCAACGCACACAGGTGAAGGAGGCGCACGACCGCTACGCCAACATCCAGATCGATTACCTGTTGCAGCGCATGGAGCAGTTCGACGGCGTAGCCATTCTGGCGACCAACCGCAAAAACGATCTGGATGCCGCGTTCCTGCGGCGGCTCAGGTTCATTGTCGATTTTCTTCCGCCGGGCCCGCCGGAGCGGCTGGCGCTGTGGCGGCAATCTCTGGCCGAACGTTCGCCCACCGGGGAAGAGCTGCTGGATACGATTGCCTGGGAATGGCTGGCCGAGAATCTGGTGCTGACCGGCGCGGACATCAAGGCCATCGCGCTGGCGGGGGCGTTTCTGGCACGCGCGGAAGGCTCGCGCATCCGCATGGATCACCTGCTGCATGCCGCGCGCAGGGAAATGCACAAGCACGGCGCGTCCTGGCGCGCCAGCGATTGGAGCGCGAAACCGCATGCCTGAGATTCACATCGAGCGGCTCGTATTGAAGGCCGGCGCGATGGATGCAAGAGCCGCCCAGCGGCTGGCCGAGCATGTAGCGGCGGGATTGGAGCGCGCGCCGCTGGCGGGCGACCTGGCGCAGCGCGCGGAGCTGGTTCGATTGCAAGTCCGCGCCGCTCCCGGCGCCACCACCGATGGTTTGACTGAACAGATACTAACGGAGCTGCAGCGAGAGCTCCACCGGAGCTGAACCGATGCCAGGCAAATATTTTCGCGGCGCGTTTATCGAATTTACGTCGGCGTTCCTCGTTCCGATCCCGAATATCATTCTCTTTCAGTACAACCCGGAGACGCTGACGCATACGTGGTCGCCCGCCGCGCCCGCCGCGCCGCCCGCGCCAGCGCCGGGACAACAAGCGGGCGCAGGCAACCCGCTGGCGGTCACCGGAAGCCCCGGCGAGGAGTTCTCATTTTCACTCTCGCTGGACTCCTCCGATACCATCGCCGATGGCTCGCCTCCCGCGCAGGCCCTGGCTTCCGTCTCCGGAATTTATCCCACGCTGGCCGCCCTCGAGCTGCTGTTGTTTCCGTCCACGTCGGGCGGCGGAGCGTCGTTATCGCTTTCCGTCTCGGTCGGCGGCAGTGGAATCGGCGGTTCGATCGGCGGCTCGTCCGGAGGCGTCAACCGGTCCGTGCCCGTCTCG
>Ga0187887_10000745_pt1 | contig 31043 bp, 24 predicted proteins | sample June2016WEW_7_10_FD_132977 | JGI IMG/M metagenome (GOLD analysis project Ga0187887, IMG submission 132977) | Peatland microbial communities from SPRUCE experiment site at the Marcell Experimental Forest, Minnesota, USA - June2016WEW_7_10 | ecosystem: Environmental > Terrestrial > Soil >... | reverse complement strand
GCAGCGAGCGACCACCATCTCGATCGAGTCTAACGCAAATGCGTGCGGCGAAGCTGAGTGTTAGACGATCACTTTCCGCTGACGGCGGCGTAGGCTGCGGGACGCCTGCCGGATTCCCGAGCTGCTACGCAGAGTTCCTTTTCCAGGGAAGAGAAGCGCTGAAAAATCTCATTCAGGCGGAGCGCCATGTTGAGGATGGTTTCCGCGCCGGCGAGAACGCTGGCGGGAAGGCCGGGTTCAAGTGTGAGAAGTTCGGCGTTGCCCAGGACCGAGGTCAGCGCGTTATTGGCGTTGTGCCGCATCTCGACCATGTAGCGCCCCAAAGTGGCTTCGGCCTGAGCTGCTGCGCACCCATTCGCGGCCTCGCGCGCACGTGCTTCCGCCTGGCGGCGACCGAGAATCTCCCGCCCGAGAAGGCCGGCCACGATGGACCACAGACCGTCCTGCCCGCGCAACTCGATCATGATGCCATCGGAGTGCGAGAAAGGCAGGGAAGAATCGGCGTGGACCAGGATGGCTGGTTTCCCGGAAGAGGCAAGCGCCTTTTTCAACTCGAACTGAGAGCCGGGAGAAGAGGCATCGGCGATGGCGAGATCGAAGTGAGTGCTGGCGGAATCGCGGAAAATGTTCTCTTCGAGGACGATGAACTCCGGCGAAGTCGAATCGGCGGGCCAATGGTTTGCAATCTCGCGGGCGAAGCTGGGGTTCGTCGAAAGAATCAGTACAGTGGATCGAGTTGCGGGCATCGTCTTCTTATTTTCTCGGCTGTGCTTTTCTCGCAGGCGGAATTGCCTGGCCGGCTCTGCACGTAAGACCGGCGGAACTGATACCAAACCCAACGTGTTTATTCCGGGGCCCCCGACTCTGCTGCGGCGGCGGCTGCGCGCGCTGCTTGCGGCGCCTTGGCTGAGCCGCCCTGCAGCGCGTCATCGACCGCGGCGCGGAGATCAACCAGCATGCGCAAAGGCTGTCCGGAAGAATATTCGGCGTGGAACATGACCTTCCATGACTGGCAGATCATACGCAGACGCGCGGTCGGTTCTTCGGCGGAGAACTGGGCGCGGCGGCAATCAATCGCGTGCGTGCCCCGGCGTTCCAGTTCGCGCAGGCCATCCTGGATGGCGTTGAGGTCGTCGTGCATGAGACGGAAGAAGATGCGCCGGATCATGAAGCTGAAGCGCGCAAAGGCGACCATCGCAGAAGGATCAAAAAAGCGGTCCCGCACCTGCGCCTTAAGCTTGCGGCCCTGCTCCAGCGCTCCACTGTGAAGAAGTTCGCTGAGACGTTGACAGTGGGACGCCGACTGCAAAAGGGTTTCAAGCGGCGCAAGCCACGTGGGAAGCTTGGGCGACTCGGGCCCGATCACGGGTTCGAGCACCTGGGCGACATATTCGAGATCAACGTCGGAATCGGCGAGGCCGGAGGGCGCGCAGTACGAAAAATACTGGACGAGCAGAAAGTCGATCTTATCGCGGTCGGCAGGGGACTTGATCGTCTTGTGCAAGTGATGCAGGAGCAGGCCGCGCAGCACGGCTTCGTTGGCCATGGGCGTGGTTTGCAGGAACTGGCGCAACTGATGGACTTGAATTTCGGTGTCGACCTGCTGCAACCACGCTTGCGCCTCGGCCACGTTGATCGCTTCGGGAGCGCTGTCGGCGGCAAACGGGCAGGCAGGCACTTCGATGACGAATTCGCAGACCAGAGCCTGATACACGGGATGCAGTGCCTGAAACATCGAGGGAGACTGTTCGGGCAAAGGTTGAGAGGAGTTTTGGGCGTCAGTCATGATTTCACAATCCAATTGGGAACGGGTTTGAGGAAGCGGGCTGCGACCACCGTCCGCTCCGGATGATATTGCACGGCGACGACCGAGGCTTCGGCGCGAAGGGAACCATCCCTGCTTTCGACCAGCACGCGATCGGCGAATTCGAGCGGTTGAGCGACCATGAAAAAAACTTCGTTGGGCGTGCCGAACTCGATCACGGTTTCTTGCAGGGTGCACCACCCGTTCGCGGGAGTCGCAGAATCTCCATTGCCACTGCTTTGGCCATTACGGTGCTCGTTGCCATTGGCTGCATCGGGCGCACGGCTGAGACGGATTGGAATCCGCACCGGCGTGGCATCGGGAAAGAACCGGGCGAGGCGCGTTACGAAATCAGATTCAAGAGCGCGAGCGGTAGCAGTTGCCTGGTTGGGCACGGTAAACCTCAATCCCAGAATCTGGGCAGCCAACTCCCTCTTCTTCCCGGTTAGGAAGAGACACACGGAGAGTTGGTGTGCTTTATCGTGATTCCTTAGTGCACGATCAGCGCCGAACTCTTGTAGGACATGCACCGTTGAACAAATGCAAGAAAGCAATGGTAGTTATTCGCGCGCTCGGGGAGCTGGATTCGAGCATTCGAAGCAAGTCGGCGGAAGCTTGTCTCAGACTGACACATCCGTCCGGAATCGTCTCAATTCGCAAACGGGTATTGAGTGGCATGGCCAGATAACAGAAGTTAGCGACGCAACCCGTTCCGCCTCACGCAAAAAGAAGAGCCGCCCAGACATCGGGCGGCCCATCCGAGAAAGTCACCTTGAAAAGGCGATGCAATGCCCGCCGTCGTTACTGTTCCACAAGCTGCTTCACCGTTCCCGAACTGTGTCCGAGAAAACCACCTCCGGCATAGGTAGCATTGATAGTGTAGGTCTTCGCTTGGGAGAAAGATGTGGTCAAGCTCGCGACCCCATTGGTCGTCGAACCCGTTCCAATTTTCACCCTGCCGATCGTGAACGTCACGATTTGTCCGTCCGGAATGGGTCGCGTCGAAGTCACCGTTGCAGTGAAAGTAACACTCTGATTGACCAGCGACGGGTTGGGCGAAGACGCGAGTGCGGTAGTTGTCTTAACCGAAAGATCATTCAACAGCACGCCGACAGACGACAAGTTCGCCACCACGATGTCAGCCCTGCCGTCGCCATTCACGTCCCCGATCGCGGCCGCGGCGGCTTCATAGTCGCCCGAGCTGTAACTCCTGGAGGGCTGGAAAGTGCCGTCGCCCGTGCCCACGAACACGCGTACCGCAGGTTTGGTCTTGTCGCTACAGCAGAACGGGCTGATCGCGACCAGATCCGGCACGCCATCGCCATTCACGTCCCCGATTGAGACCCACCAGGTTCGAACCGCACCCGAGTTGTAACTGATGGGAGCCTGGAAGGTGCCGTCGCCGTTGCCCAGCAGCACACCCACGCTGCCGTTTCCCTTGCACTGACCTTGGTGCATTCGTCCAGTTAGGTAGATCTGGTAACACGCATTGGCGACCACCAGATCCAGCTTGCCGTCGCCATTCAGGTCCCCGATTGCGACCGAGATGGCTTCATACCCACCGGTGCCGTAACTGACGAGGGGTTGGAAGGTGCCGTCGCCGTTGCCCAGCAGCACGCCCACCGTGCTGGCCTGGGCCCAGCCGCCCCAGTTGGCCACGATCACATCCAGCTTGCCGTCGCCGTTCAGGTCACCGATGGCCACCGAATAGGCATTTGGTTCGCCGGAGTTATAGAGGATCGGCGATTGGAAAGTGCCATCGCCGTTGCCCAGCAGCACGCCCACCACGCCATGGTCGCAGCTCTCCACGCAGTTGTTGGCCACGACCACGTCTAACTTGCCGTCGCCATTCACATCCCCGACGGCGATTGAGGAGGGGGCGTTTCCACCCGAGTTGTAACTGACGGGAGCCTGGAAGGTGCCGTCGCCGTTGCCCAGCAGCACGCTCACCACGCCACCGTTGTCGGTGGCGCAACCGGTGCCGCTGCTCCCGCAGTTGGCCACGACCAGATCCAGTTTGCCATCGCCATTCACATCCCCGATCGCGACCGACATGGCATAGTCTCCGCCGGAGTCGTAATTAACTGGGGCCTGGAAGGTACCGTCGCCGTTGCCCACCAATACGCTGACCCGGCCATTGCAATTGCTTTCGTTCTGACAGTTGTTGGCCACGACCAGATCCTGCGTTCCGTCACCATTCAAGTCCACGATCGCGATCGAAGCGCCCCCAAATCCGCCTGCGGAGTAGGTGACTGCCTTGGCAAAGCCTACCTGCTGCGCCTTCGCAGCCGGGGCCAGTTGCGTGGGTACAAGTGCCTGCTGAACGGAAGGCTGACTTGCTCCGGTCACTTGCGCCGGGCCGGAGAGAGCGATGAATGCGATCAGAATTGCAACGAAGGGAACAACTACACTCAGACAATAATTCCGACGAAGCTTTCGCGTCATACCAGACCTCCTGCACGAATGAAAGCGGGGCCGCAGTCGAGGTCGAACCTTCAACGACAAGCGTTGCGGCCTCGAACTGCGCGACCCAAAACCAAGGAGCCGTAGCAACACGCCAGTTGCTGAGAGGGGCCGACGTTCAGCAGTTCTCGCCTCGGCGGGGTGCATACCGTAGGGAGCCTGCGCTTCGGGGAGGCGAAGCAATTTGAGTTGACACCTATGCGCGCGCAATGTCAGTGAAATCGGTCACATCCTGCTGTGCGGTGGTTCGCCAGCAGCCACAAACTAAAGCCAGACTGTCAATTGGCAAAAATCCCGATTTCGCGCATTGAACAGATTCTGCCGGAAGGATCTCTACGTCCCAATCGTCCTCCGCTTTCCGTCGTCCCTACTGCAAGGTGGTTGAGCCGACAGTCTGTTCGCGCGTGCCGATGTTGTAGCGCTTCAGCTTCCGATAGAGCGTCGCGCGGCTGATACCCAGCATCTTGCCGGCCCGGGCTTTGTCTCCGTGGACCTGGGAGAAGACGCGGGCGATGGTGGCGCGTTCGATATCTTCGAGATCGGTGGTTGAGAGTGGAGTGAATTCCTGCGAATCGAGGGTTGGGGAAGCGTCTTCGAGTTCGGCACGCGCAATCGCGGCCGGCAGGTCGTCGAGATCGAGCAGACGCTGATCGGTGAGGGCAACGGCGCGCTCGAGGCAGTTTTCAAGCTCGCGGACGTTGCCGGGCCAGTCGTAGGCGAGAAGGACCTTCATCGCATCCCCGGAGATCTGGACGCCGCGGCCGGGGGCGAGTCGTTCGAGAAACCAGTTGGCGAGGATCGGAATATCGGACCGGCGCTCGCGCAGCGGCGGCAGTTGAATGGTGACGACGTTCAGGCGGAAGAAGAGATCCTTGCGGAAGGTTCCTTTCTTATAGTCCGACTCAAGATCGCGGTTGGTGGCGGCCATGATGCGGACGTCGACCTTAATTTTCTGATTGCTGCCGACGGGGCGAACTTCTTTTTCCTGGAGAAAGCGCAGGATCTTGGCTTGCATTTCAAGAGGAAGCTCGCCCACCTCGTCGAGAAAAATCGTGCCCGTATCGGCGGACTGAAGCAATCCCTGCTTGGAGCGCAAAGCGCCGGTGAAGGCTCCCTTTTCGTAGCCGAACAGTTCGCTTTCGATGAGCGTGGGCACGAGAGATCCGCAGTCCACGGCGACGAAAGGCTGTGTGGCCAGATTGCCGCGGAAATGCAGGGCACGGGCGACCAGTTCCTTGCCGGTCCCGCTTTCGCCGGAGATCAGGACTGGAGTGCGGGTGTCCTTGAGGCGCGAGATCAGCCGCAACACGTGCTGAATGCTGGCGGAGTTGCCGATGATGCCGTGGACGGCAGTTTCGGTTTCGGAGCGCTCGCGCAGAAAAAGATTTTCTTCTTCTAGGCGGACCTTGTCAGCCATGCGGCGCAGAAAGAGACGTAGTTCGTCGAGCGGAGCGAATGGCTTGGAGATGTAATCGTAAGCGCCGAGCTTCATCGCCTGGACAGCCGTTTCGACGGAGCCGTGTCCGGTCATGACAGCGACTTCGATGCGCGGATGGTCGCGCTTTACTTGCTCCAGGAACTCAAGTCCTGACATGCGGGGCATGACCAGGTCGGTGAGCACCATGTGAACCGGTTGCTCGTGGAGCAAGGCGAGGGCAGCGTCGCCATTTTCCGCTTCAATACAGGAGAAGCCGAGCGATTCGCCGACCGTCATGCAGAGGCGGCGGATCGTCTGCTCGTCGTCAACGACCAATAAACGAATGTGAAGGTCGTGATTCATGCGGCCGCCTTGCCCATGGTTTTTTCGACCACGGTGATGAAATCGTGCACGCGGAATGGCTTTTCGACGCAGGGGGCGCCGGTGCGGCGCAGCGTGGACGCCGTTTCCTCGTTGGCAATGTCGCCGGTGATGAAAACGAGTTTGCCGGCGAGGTGAGGGCGATTGGCGAGGATCCAGGCATGGACCTGGGCGCCATCGACACCTCCGGGCGTCCGCATATCGGAAACGACGCCATGAAAGTCGCTTTCCGAGAGCAGGCGCAGCGCCTGCGCGCCGGACTCTGTGCAGACGACGGAGTAGCCATTGCGCTCGAGTGCCGAGCGCACGAACTCCATCACCGCCGGCTCGTCCTCGATGAGAAGCACGGGTGCACATGCGGGTTGAGTGCCAGTTTGGGTCATTGGGGATTCACTCCTGCTGCCGCTCCGAAGGAGGCTGCATCGGCGGCCAGAGGCAGCCGGACGATGAAGGTTGCTCCTTCGGAATCGAGATTGTTGTGACAGATAATTTCACCGCCATGTTCGCGGACGATGCCATAGCAGATGCTGAGGCCGAGGCCGGTTCCCTTGCCCACGTCTTTGGTGGTGAAGAAGGGATCGAAAATGCGATCAGGGTCGGAGATGCCGGTACCGTTGTCGCGGAAAGAGACCTCGACATAGCCGCTCGTGCGGGCGCTCATGATCTCGATGCGAGCTGGATGACCGGATTCACGGACGGCATCGTAGGCGTTATTAATGATGTTGAGGAAGACCTGCTGGAGCTGGTGCGAGTCGCCGATGATTTCGGGGAGCGATTCGTCGAGGCGCTCGACCACCTGAATGCCGTGACTGATGAAGTCGTAAGAACGAAGCTGCACGGTGCGATGCAGAATCGAATTCAGTTGCACGGGCTGCCGTCGTGGCGGCATCTGGCGCGCAAAGCTGAGCAGGTTCTGCACGATCTGCTTGGTGCGCTGTGCCTCCTGGAGAATAACGCGCAGATCCCGCCGGGCGCTTTCCGGCAGGTCAGGGTTTTCCATGAGCAGGTCGGTGAACCCGAGAATCGCGGTCAGGGGATTGTTGACCTCATGGGCCACTCCGGAGACCAGTTGCCCGACGGCTGCCATTTTTTCCGCGTGAACAAGCTTGGAGCGGAGCAAGGCAGAGTCGGTGACGTCGGTCATGACGACGACGACGTTGCTGACTTTTCCGTCCTCACTATTGATCGGACTGAGATTAACCGAGAACTGTCCGCTGGCACCATCGCCGCGGACAAGCGGCAGATCGAAGTTGTCGACCTGCTGGCCGCGCGCAACCGAGACTAATGCCTGACGGAGGGCCTCACGGCGTTGAGGAGCGCACAGGTCGAGAAATACGTGGCCGACAATTTGGCTCTGCTGAAAGCCCAGTCCGCTCCAGCGGCGGTTGGCATAGCTGATGATGCCTTGCGTGTCGGTGACCAGAATGAGGCTCTGGGTGTGGCTCAGAATTTTACTGGAGAAGTCCCGTTCCTTTTGGAGCTCCGTTTGGGACTGGCGGAGACTCGAGATATCGAGGATTAAGCCGCGATGTTGCAGGACCGTTCCGCCCGAATCGCGCATCGCATAACAGTTCATGAACACGTTGACGGCCGAGCCATCCTTGCGGCGCAACACTTCTTCGTGATTGTGCATTTCACCGCTCTGCCGGAGTTCCTCGACCAGTTGCTGACGCCGTTGCGGATCAAAATAGAGCTGGGTCGCGATATCGATACGAAGAAGCTCGTCGCGGCTGTCGTAACCGAGGATGCGAACCAGCGCGTCATTGACCTCGACGAAACGGCCCTGTGGAGTGGAGACGTAAATGCCTTCCTGAATGTTGTCGAAGAGTTCGCGATAGCGGCGTTCGGCCTCGCGGCGGTCGGTGATGTCTTTGAGAACGTGCACGGTCTGCAACTGTGCGCTGCTGTCGGCGTGAATGCGCGAGGTAGAGATCAGATACGTGCGCTCGAGGACGGGATGAACGTATTCATCGAGTCCTTCTCCGGATCGGCAGAACGGACAGGAATGGGGAGGAGCTCCGATGGAAAGTTCGTCGAGCGCCCGCATGTTGACACCGATCAACTGCTCCGGCGCGATTCCAACAAAATCGGCCAGCGAGCGGTTCACCCGCAGGATATTGTTCTGTTCGTCGTGGACGACGATGTAATCGCTGATGGCGTCGAAGACTTCGAGCCAATGGCGATTGGCCTGTTGCACACGCGTGAACAGGCAGGCATTCTCCAGGGCGATGCTGGCATGGCCGGCGATGGCGCGCACGAGTTGCGTGTCATCCGGAGAGGGTGCGGCGCCGCGATCGGCAAGGCAAAGCACGCCGATCAGCTCTCCTGAAGAGCCTGTTAAACGGACCAGAGTGCAATCGGCCCATCCCAGACTGGAGGTGAGAGCGGAGCCGAGGAGATCGTCGGCGGAAGTGAAAGCCACATCGGCGGTGTATCTCGGAAGAGCGGTGCGCAGAGCCTGGGCAAAGCGGCGGACCAGCGGCTTGTCCTCGAGTTCGACAGAGCCACACATCAACACGGTGTCGAGAGCTTCGCTTTGGAAGAGGCTGATGGCGACACAGCGTCCCCCAAAAAGTGCGGCCGTGCGAAGTGCGAAATTGCGCAGGAATTCGGGTAATTGCAGGACGGTGTTCAGTTCCAGAGCGATCGTAACCAGTGCTTCCGAGCGGCGGCGATGTTGTTCCGACTGGTGCAGGTTGCGGGTGAGTTCGAGCGCGATCGCGACCTGCGCGGCCAGCGCGCGGGCGCGCCGCACATCTTCGTCGTTGATGGGGCCGTCTTCGATACGGTCAAGTACCCCAAACATTCCCAGTAGTTCGCCATTCGAGCCCAGGAGCGGCACGGCCAGAAGTTGCTTGATACGAAAGGAAGCGACGAAATCGAGGTTCGCGCCGGGAGTCTTGGAGGCGTCTTCCGCGTGGAATACTTCGTGCTGTTTGAGCTTGCGGACCGCAACGCCTTCGTAGAGAGGGATATCGACAGGCCGGGCTTGACCATTCTCGAGTCCCCAGCGGATGTGGAAAGTCGAATCTTCGAGCAGTCCGATGAAACATCGTTGGAAACCGAGAAAACTGGCGGCCCGGACCACGGATGTCTGCATGAATTCGTCGAGTTTGCCGGCGGAACTGAGCTCGCAGGAAATTTCGAGGATCTCATGCAGCTCTTGCGCTTGAGCGCGCGCCATGCCGTACAACTCGGCGTTCGCAACGGCGACTGCTCCAAAGCCGGCGAGGGCGGAAACCAGTGCCTTGTCCTCTTCGCTAAATGTTTCGGCCAACCGGGGATAGACAAGAATGGCGCCGTAAGAGCGAGAGGTCCGGAAAGGCGCCGCGATCAAAGTGCCGGGAGGCGAGTCCGCGCCAAAGTGCGAAGATCCGTCGATATTGACGGTGATGCGCTCACCAGCGGTGACGGCGCGAGTCGCGATTTCGAGGGCCGACCGGAGGTTGTTTTCAGCGGCGCGCACCCGAATGGACTGAACCAGGCGAGGAGATTCCGCCGACACCGACTGCAACTGAAACAGATTCTCACGCTGAATGAAGATCAAGACGGCGGGCGACCGCAGGAGATCCCGAAGGCGGTCGGCTACGCTTTCCATCACAGACGAAGTGTCGGGCAACCCATGAAGGGCGGTGGCGACCTCTACGAGGATAGAGGCGCGCCGGCTCTCTTCACGGGATAACCGGTTCAGGCGCAGAGCTTCGAGCGCGGTGCAGAGGTGAGCGGCGAGGATGGAGGCCTTGGCCGCGTCGTCATCGTCAAAAGTGGCCTCGGCGGAGGTGTGGAGGTATCCGATCGCTCCAACCACTTCTCCTCCGATCAGCATAGGGGCGGCGAGGGCGGCGTGCGCCTCGTAATCCGCCAGGATCGGGTAGTGGGAAGAATTGATTTGATTGACCGCAATCGGGCGCCGCTTTTGAACGGCTTCCATGGCCAGCGACGGGTCGCCGGCCTGCAAATGCATTCCCCGAAAGCGCGCTGCCTGATGGCCGTCGGCTTCGGCTCCGATCAGTCCCCCATCTGCTGTGTATGTCCAGAAGTAGGCGCCGCTGGCGCGAAAGAAAACCCGTGTGTGTAGGCAAAACGACAAAATGAGCTGGCTGGCATCGCCACGCTGAAGGGTCATGCGCGACAGTTCCAGGAGAAGCTTCTGGAACGCTTCCTCAGAATGAGATACCGACCGGGATCCGGAATTTCCGTCTCTGGTTGTCAGGCCGCACCGCGTGCTGGGCTAAGAGATTGAAAACAAGTGAATTACATATTGAACGTACGCTGGAATCTCAAATTGAGTCAAGGGAATAGATGAGGGCAGGTGTCAACTTGGGAAACCGAGGTAATGGGCTCGTTTCATTGTGAGATGGAAAAGAGAGCGGGGAGCGAATGGAGTGGAACTACGTTCAACGGGAAAATCACCAAAGTAATGCAAGATAGGAACTTTTAGTTTCGATGGGCGTGTCGATGGAAGAAGATACACACGGAGAGGGAAGACAAAAGCGCTATGTCCTTTCATGGATTGCAACGTGTGTTGGTCGTGGGGCTGCTGATAAGCGGGAGCCTGGTGCTTCTGGTCCCTCAGGCATGGGGACAAGAAGAGGGTACTCGCAAGACGAAAGTCAAAGTTCCACCAAGCTATCCGGAACTGGCGCGGAAAATGAAGATCGCAGGAGTCGTGAAGGTGCAAGCGGTTGTCGCGCCCAACGGAACCGTGAAAGACATGAAGCTGATTGGCGGACATCCGGTGCTGGCGTCGGCTGTGATGGATGCAGTCCGGAAATGGCGCTATGAAGCTCGTCCGCAAGAAACCACAGAGATTTTAGAGTTCCGCTTTGACCCGAATGAGTAAGCAACGGAAGAGCGGCTGTCTGAGGAAGGCAGGAGTATGACCATCAAGAAACAGCTGTACCTGAGCTTCGGCATCATCCTGGCGATGGTGCTCGTGTTGCTTGCAGTGAACATGACGGCAGTCTGGCGCGAGCACGATGCCAAGGCTGCGGCCCAGCGCTCGATCGACATCACGGAAGCGACCTCGAATGTGCGCTTTCAGATGATGCAGAACCGGATGCATCTGCAGAACTACCTGCTCAGCGGGGACACGCGGGACGTCGAGAAGATGAATGACGGACAACGTCTTCTGACGGACGCACTGCGCCATGCCGTGGAACTGGCGATCTCCGACCAGCAGCGGGCCAAACTGGAAAAGGTGCAGGGGCTCGAGCAAGGGTGGGTGAGCGAGTTCGCGAACCCGCTGGTGGACCGGCGAAGGGCCGTGGACGGCGGAAATGCGACCGTGGCCGACCTGCAGATTTTCTACCTGCAGAAAGATCCGAATTCGTGGATCCAGAGACCGAGCGACGTACTGGACGAGGCCGACCGCGAGAATCGGCAGTCGCTCGACAAGCGGCATTCCGACGATCAGTGGGCGGCGACCGCGACGATTTTGATCGCGGTCCTCAGTTCGCTTTTTGCGGTTGCCCTGGGGGTGATTATTGCGTACCGCACAGCGACTGGAATTACCGGACCGCTGAACGAGTTGATCCACGTGGCGGGACAGATCGGCCAGACCGGCGATCTCGAACACACCATCGACGTGCACGGAAAAGATGAGATCGGGCAACTGGCGCGGACGTTCGAATCGATGGTGAAGTATTTGAAGGAGATGGCGGCGGTATCGGAGGCGATTGCGGGCGGGAATCTTGCCGTCGAAGTGCGTCCGCGATCGGCTAATGACACGCTGGCCAATGCCTTCACGCGCATGGTGGAAGGGTTGCGCGGGTTGGTGCGCAACGTACGGGATGCGGCATCGCAGGTGGCGAGCGCGGCCACGCAAGTGGCGAGTTCATCCGATGAATCGGCCCAGAACAGCCTGCAGACCTCTTCCGCAATTGACGAAGTCACGAGCACGATGCACGAGATGAGCGTGAACGTGCAGAACATGGTCAAGAGCACGCAGACGCAGGCTTCCAGCGTGAGTGAGACTTCGGCGTCGATTGACCAGATGGTGACGTCGATCCAGCGCGTGGCCGACACAGCGAAAGTGCTGCTCGACATCTCGAACCGTTCGAGAGAAGAGGTGCACAGCGGTATTGGAACCATGGAAAAAGCCACCGATGGGCTGAACCGGATCAACACGACGATCCGGTCGTCCGGCGACATTATCGACTCTCTCGGCACCCGGGCGGACGACATCGGCAAGATCATCGAGGTGATCGACGATCTGGCCGAACAGACCAACCTGCTCGCGCTGAACGCGGCCATTGAAGCGGCGCGCGCGGGCGAGCACGGCTTGGGATTTGCGGTGGTGGCGGACGAGGTGCGCAAACTCGCGGAGAAGTCGGCGCAGTCGACCAAGGAGATTTCCGAACTGATCCAGAGCATTCAGAAGGAAGCGCGCAAAGCGGTCGAGAACATGGAGAAGAGCACGTCGATCGTGAATGAAGGGCTGAACCTGGGGCAGGAATTAAACGGTGCGCTGCGCAAGATTTCGAACGTGGTCACCGAGGTTTACAAATTTGCACAGGAAATCGGAGCCGCCACCAACGAGCAGTCGCACGGCTCGACCCAGATCGCTCGGGCAACGACCCGGCTGAACGAAATCACGCACGAGATCAGCTCGGCCGTGGAAGAGCAGGCCTCGGGCGCGCAGGCGGTAGTGCAGGCGATGGAACGTATGCGCGAACTGGTGCGGTCATCGACCTCGGGCTCGACCGAACTGGCCGCTTCCTCGGACCAGATGTCGAAGATGTCGCGCGGGTTGCTCGATTCCATGGACCGTTTTTCACTGCAATCGTCGGACGGAAACGGAAATGGACAGGCGGCGCGGCATGCGGCAGCAGGAGCGCGCTGAAATGACTGCTTCCATGAACCGGGAAACGCATGTAGTGGGCTTCAGGGTGGGACGCGAGACCTATGGCATCCCCATCGCGGCCCTGCATGAGATCGTCCGCGTGCCCGAAATTACTGCCGTGCCGGACGCGCCGGCACACGTCGAGGGAGTCATCAATCTACGGGGCAAGATCGTGTCGGTGGTCGATCTGCGCAAGCGCTTTGGACAGACCGCAGCCGATTTGGACCGTCATAACCGCATTCTGGTGGTCGAGCACCGCGGCCGGCTGGCGGGCATGATCGTGGATTCGGCGTCCGAGGTATTGAAAATCCCCGAGACCGAAATCGAAGCCGCACCCGCCATGATGAAGGAAGGCGGACTGGATTGCGTGACGGGACTTGGAAAATACAAGGGACGTCTGATCATCCTGTTGGATGTGAACAAGGTATTAACGCCGCGCGAGCTTGTTCCCGTGGCGCCGGCAGTTGAGGCATCCGCAGCGCCAGGTTTGAAAGCGGGGGCGCAGGGCGCCTCGGCTGGAAAGTAGCGAGTCACCCGAGCCCACATGAGCACAAGCGAAGCACAGGCACCCGCACTGAATGAAGCGGAACTGAAACTCCTGCAGGCGCTGGTGTACCAGGAGTGCGGCATGCATTTTGACGAACGCCGCGCCCCTTTCCTCCAAGACCGCCTGCAACGCCGATTGAAGGAGTGCGGCGTCGATTCCTTCTACAGCTACTATCGCCTGTTGATCAGCCAGCAGGGGAAGCAAGAACTAGCGCAGTTGCTGGAGAACCTGACCGTCAATGAGACAAGCTTTTTCCGGAACAAAGCGCAACTCGACCTTTTTCAGCGCGACTTGCTGGAAGATCTGCTGGAAAGCAAGCAGGAGCGGCGCGACTACAGCCTGAGAATCTGGAGTGCAGGCTGCTCGACCGGGCAGGAACCCTACACGCTGGTCATGCTGGTGTCCGACGCACTCCAGTATCGCGCTCTGCGCCATCCTGGACCCCAGGACCCCACACTGCCGAAGCCCCTGGTGCCCGCGCCCTGGCGGCTGGAGATTCTGGCCAGCGACATCAGCTATTCGGTGCTCCGGGCAGCCCAGGAAGCATCCTATGCCGAGCATCAGATGGCGAGCGTCGATTACGGTTTCCGGCTGCGGTACTTCGACAAGGTTGGAGCGCGTTACGCGGTCAAGAAAAGCGTGAAAGAACTGGTGCACTTCGACTTTCACAATCTGAAGACGGAATACCTGCCCCAGCGCAATGACATGATCTTCTGCCGCAACGTGATGATGTACTTCGACGAAGCCGAGCAGAAACGCCTGGTCGAGAAGTTTTACCGCTGCCTGAACCCCAATGGATATCTGTTTGTCGGTCATGCGGAGAGCCTGCTGGGGCTGACCAGCAAGTTTCAGATGGTGCATCGGAATTCCGGCACGGCTTACCAGCGAGTTGAGGTGAAAGTGTGAGTGGTCCCCCTGAAGATCGGATGGGTGAACTGCGCGATTTGTTTTTCGAAAGCGCCGGGGAACTCGTCCAGAAGTTGAACGATGAAGCGCTCCGGCTGGAACAGACGCCCGGGGACGCGGAAACGGCACGGAACCTGCGCCGCATCGTGCATACGCTGAAGGGCGATTCAGCCGCCTGCGGCTACCGGGAATTGAGCGAACTGGCCCACGAGTTCGAGGATGTGCTCACACTCGAGAATCCCGCCGCGGCGCCCGTGGTTCCGGAAATCGCATTGCACGCAGCCGATGTTTTTGCCGCTTTGCTGGAGGCTTACCGGGGAAACAAAAAACTTCCGAGCATCCAGTCTTTGCGAGAAAAAATTGCCCGCCTGGCCCACCCCGGACCGAAGGGATCGATCGCACCGAAGAAGACGAAAAACAAGGGCGCTCGACACGCGTGCCTATGGTCGGAATACGAGCGGTTGGCCATTGCCCACGCGGTCGAGGAAGGCAAACGCATCCATCATGTGGTCGTGCAACTGGATCCGCAGTGTGGGATGCCGATCGCCGCGCGGCAGATGATTCAGGTGGCGTTGGCGGACATGGGAGAGGTGCTGGCGCTTTATCCCGCCGAAGGCAGTACTACGCCGATCACGCGGATTGAAGCCGCGCTGGCATCGCAGAAGCCGGCAGAGCAGATCCGCACCAAGTGCGCAATTCCGACGATTGCTTTAAGCGTGAAGGTCACGCTTTTGCGCGGGAAAGCGACGGCGGCCCAAGCGACGTTCGCCGAACCTGCGGGCGTCGAAGCGCAGGAGGAAGTCGCCAAAGAACCCGCTGTTAATCCCGCCGTCAATGAGGAACCGGCCATCGCGGAAGCGGCGCCGGCGGCGCCGACTGGCGCCGAGAACATTCTTCGCGTCGATGCGGAACGAATCGACAGCGTGCTGAATCTGGTGGGCGAGATGATTCTCGCCAAGTCCATGTTGCAGCAGACGCTGCTGGAATTTGCGCAACGCTTTCCAAAAGATACGCTGCGCAGCAAATTCAGCGACGCCATGGCGTTCCAGGCACGGGTTTTGACCGACTTGCAGCGCTCGGTGATGAAGATCCGAATGGTCCCGGTTGATCAGTTGTTCCGCCGGTTTCCGCGCACGGTGCGGGATGTGTCGCGGCAATGCGGCAAGGAAGTGGAACTGGTGATCCGGGGCGGAGACACCGATCTCGATAAAGGCATTCTGGACACGATCGCCGAGCCGCTCATGCACTTACTCCGCAATGCGGTGGGCCACGGGATTGAATCGACGTCGGAACGCGCGCGCGCCGGAAAGAGTCCGCAGGGCACGGTGCGGCTCAATGCGTATCACCAGGGGAACCAGGTGATCATTGAAGTTGCCGACGACGGCAGCGGAATCAGCGCCGACAAAGTGCGCCAGCGCGCCATCTCGCAACGGCTTATCTCCGCCGAAGAAGCGGCGCGCCTGACGGAATCAGAAATTCTGGAACTGATCCTGCGGCCGGGATTTTCTACCGCCGCTGAGATCACCGAACTGTCGGGGAGGGGAATCGGGCTGGACATCGTGCAGAGCGTGCTGGCTCGCCTGAAAGGATCGGTGCAGATCGAAACGGCGCCCGGACGCGGCACTACATTTCGGTTGCGGCTCCCACTGACGCTGGCGATCCTCAGAGCGTTGTTGTTCCGGGTCGAGCATCGGCTTTATGCGCTGCCGCTGAATGCGGTCGCTGAGATTACGCGCGCCACCGAAGGCCAGATTCACCTGGTGGAGAACTACGAAGTCCTGCAGTTGCGCGACGATGTCCTTCCGCTGCTGCGCCTGGGCGGGGCGCCCGGCTTTGGAACGGATGCGGCGAGTCACAAGGTCTTCGTGCTGGTGATCAACCAGGGAGAGCGCAAGTTTGGACTGATCGTGGACGAACTCGCAGGCGAGGATGAACTGGTCATCAAGGCGCTCGATGATCAGTCGATTAAGACGGATCTTGTGAGCGGAGCGTCCATTATGGGCGACGGTAGAGTGGTTCTTATCCTCAACCTGATCGCGCTGGTAGAACGCTTCACACGGAGCCGGGCAAATCCGAACGCACAAATGGCTGGATTGTTATCAAACCTCAGCGGACCTGCGGGGAGCCGCGCACCTCTGACGCATGGAATGGCCGGAGGGCAGGCATGAAGAAGCCCGTGCGAGTGCTGGTCATTGATGACTCTGCTCTGATGCGCAAGCTGATTCCGAGGATCCTCGAACAGGATGATCGGATCGAAGTTGTGGGCACTGCCATTGACGGTAATTTTGGCCTCAAGAAGATCCAGGAACTGAAGCCACAGGTCGTAACCCTCGACCTGGAAATGCCAGGGCTGAACGGCATCGACACGCTCAAAGCTATCATGCGGCGGGGGCGTCTGCCAGTGATCGTAGTCAGCTCGCACAGCACCGCCGGGGCGTCGATCACGCTGAAGGCGCTGACACTCGGCGCGTTTGACTTCGTGGCGAAGCCGAATGATGTATCCGCGTGCATGCCGGAAATCGCGAGCGAGCTCATACGCAAGATCCGGGCCGCGGCGCAGAACAGCGCCGTGCAACCGCTGTTTACGCCTGAGGAGGCACCGAGCGAACTCTTGCGCAAGCAAAGGCCGGTTGCGCCGACACGGGTGATTGCGATCGGCGTGTCGACGGGCGGGCCGAATGCGCTGCAATATCTGTTTTCGCATCTCCCGGTGGAATTCTCCGGCACGATTCTGGTGGTGCAGCACATGCCGGATGGCTTTACCGAGCTGTTTGCAAAAAGGCTGGATGAGACGTGTCCGATCCGCGTGAAAGAGGCGCAGTCGGGCGACCTGTTGGTGGCCGGACGCGCATTGATCTGCCCCGGAAACCGGCACATGAAAGTTAAAAGACTGCCGCTGGGCAACATCGTTTTGCTGTCGGAAGATGGCCCGGTCAACGGGCATCGCCCATCCGCGGATGTTTTATTTCGAAGCGTGGCCCATGAATATGGTTCCCAGGCGATGGCGGTCCTGATGACCGGAATGGGCGAAGACGGAGCGTTGGGAATGGGAGCGATCCAGCAGGCTGGCGGATTCACGGTGGCTCAGAGCGAGAAAACGTGCGTCGTCTACGGTATGCCGAAGGCGGCGATTGAACGCGGTTTTGCCATGCGGGTCGTGGATTTACAGGACTTACCCAACCTGATGCTGGCCCAGTGCGGGCCGGAACGTAGCCGTGGGGACGAGGCCGGCAGTTCGAAGGCAACCAGTGCCGGAAGTAACTAGAGTTACCTATCCGAAGGTAGGTAGGTCGTGTTTAAGTGATAGAAGTGGAGGAGTGTCATGGAAAAGTTTGCGCCCGTAAAACGGAGCGAAGACGGACAGCAGGTTCGGTATTTGATCGTGGATGACTCTGTGTTCGCCCGAAAGAACCTGGCCAAGATGGTGGAGACGTTCGGCGGCCAGGTGGTCGGCGAGGCTGCGGACGGGGTGACGGCGATCAGCGAGTACGCGCGGTTGATGCCGGACATCGTTCTGATGGACATCACGATGCCGCAGATGGAAGGCATCGAGGCGGCGGAAAAGATCGTGCGCGATCACCCCAGTGCGCGCGTCGTCATGGTGTCATCGGTCGGCTACCAGGAAAACATCGTGGCTGCGCTGCAGCGTGGTGCGCGCCACTTCGTGCAGAAGCCAGTCAAGGCGGAAGTCCTTTACGAAGTGATCAAGTACGTGATGCGCGACGAGCAGAACCCCGCGCAGAGCGCTGGAGCGGGGGCGTAACGATGCGCATGGAGCTGATTCAGCCCTTTATTAATTCCGCTGACGCCGTACTGGCGCAGGGGCTGGGATCTGCCGTTTCCATTGAGAATTTGACGATGGAAGAGGAAGCTTACCGGCGCCAGGGCATCGCGGCCGAAGTTTGCCTTACTGGCGACATCGAAGGACGAATCATCTTCGACGCCGACCAGAAGACGGCGACGCACTTTGCCAGTCGGCTTGCCGGTACGGAACTTCCCAGCACGGACGATCTGGTGCGGGAAGCAGTTTGTGAACTGGCGAACCAGATTATCGGCAATGCGGTGACGGTACTGAACGATCAGGGATTCCAGTTCCGGGTTCACCCACCTACGCTGCACACCTCCGAGCGAGGCAACAAGGGCAGTGAAGACACAGAAGCCTTGGTCCTGTGCTTCAGCACTGAGAGCGGCGCCGTTTACATGAATGTAGCTCTGCGATATCACCATCGCTGGGCGAAGCAGTGTGCAACCTCAGGGAACTGAGCTTTTCTCACGCATTCCCTCAACCGTCCGGTAGAGATCTCTCAGCAAAACTAGCCTTATCCCGAATGAGGCCGATTGTTCGCCGGGTGGAAATTGCGGTGTATTCATCTCCCATTCATACAAAGCAATGCCGCGAGCGCGCCCGCTGCTGGTGACTTTTCCTGCCTTGCCCCGTCTATATCAGGGACAGCAGGATACGGAACTTTTTCCGAGGCTGGTTCGTATGATTAAGAGTATGGAACTTCAATATCAAGTCGAATGCTTGCAGGATGTGGCCATTGTTCGCTGCTCTGGACGCATGGTGCGCGGAGCCGCGCTCGATGCTTTCCGGCGCCGAATTGAGCAACTCGATGGTCTGCGCGTGCTGGTGCTGGATCTCTCGGAAGTCGACAACCTGGATGCGGGTGGGTTGGGGACACTGCTCTCGGTGCGCCGTTGGGCAACACAGAATTCGGCGAGACTGAAGCTTGTGAACCCACCGGTATTTTTCCGCCGCCTGTTGGAAGCGACTCACCTGACCACTGTATTCGAGATCTCTTCTCTGAAAGAGGCGCTCTACATCTTGCGGCCGGGGTGTTCTCCGCGCTTCGCCGTCGCCTGATACCGGCCGGTCCGCGGGCGCGGATGCTTTATAATTCGCGCCCATGGGACGGATGCGACCGCGAAACTTGAGGCTTGAACCGGTCGCTCCTGCCGAAAATCACTCCTATCGTCTCCTTTCACATTTGCCCCCTCTTATTTTCCTGAGCATGATTAGCCGGCTTGTGCCCGACCTCTCATGCTGACCCGCCTGGCGCGCAAACTTAGTGCTGTCGATTATTTTTCCCTGGGTTGGGGAACGATGGTCGGCGTGGGATGGCTGGTCGTCATGGATGACTGGCTCTTGCGCGGTGGCCCCTTGGGAGGAATTCTGGGCTTCGCGATTGGTGGAGTGTTGCTCCTCCCCGTCGGATACGTCTACGGCAAGTTGGTGATGGCCATGCCCGATGCGTCGGGCGAGGTCGCTTACACCGCCAAAGTCTTTCCGCAGCCGGTCAGCTTCTTCACCGGCTGGATGATGATGCTCGCCTATTTCATCGTCTGCCCGTGGGAAGCGGTTGCGGTCGGACGGATTGCAGGTTCTATCTTTCCCGTGCTCAATCGCATCGAGATGTATCACGTGTCGGGCAAGCCTGTTTATCTGCCGCATCTGGTCATCGGCCTTGGGCTGACCGGCCTGGTCACACTTGTTAACTACCGCGGCATTCGGCTGAGCGCCACGTTTCAGAACTGGACCACCTTCGGCACGCTCGCCCTCTTCGTCATCTTTGTCGGCTTCGGCGTCGCGCGCGGATCGCCTGCCAATTTTCCGCCTCTGTTTACGCACACTCCATTTGTTTCCATTCTGCTGGTGTTGCAGATTGTTCCGTATTACATGACCGGGTTCGAATCGGTGACCAAGGCTGCGGAGGAGGCGAATCCGGAGTTCCGCGCGCGCGGTTTTTCCCGCGTGATCTTCACAGCCATTGTGGTCGGGTTCGTGTTTTATATCGTCGTGATTGCGGCGGTCGGCTTTGTCGCGCCCTGGCGACAACTGACTGACGCACCTTTCATGACCGCCGTGGCGTTCGAACATGCGGTTGGTTCGCGCTGGATCGTGAGCATCATCATGAGTGCGGCGTTGCTGTCGCTGTTCAAGGTTTTCAACGGAAATTTTGTGGCCGCCAGCCGTCTGCTGTTTGCGATGGCGCGGCGCGAACTGCTCAATGATCGGCTAGCCAGCGTGCATCCACGCAATCAGACGCCAGCCGCTTCGGTTCTTGCGGTCGGGATCGCCACCGGGTTGTGCATGTTTCTGGGGAGCGCGATTCTGGTCCCGATTTCCGAGGTGGGCTCGGTTGCCTCGGCCATTGGATGGTTTGCCGTGTGCTCTGCCTTTTTGTGTATGAAGCCCCGCCTTGCGGATTACCTGATCGCACTTCTGGGCGCGCTCGTTGGCCTGGCGATGGCGTTCATGAAATTCCTGCCGTTTGTGCCGGGTCATTTTTCCGGCTGGGAGTGGTTGGCTTTGGCGCTTTGGATTATTCTTGGCGTGCTGCTAAGACGAGGAAAGATGGGCCGTCCGCGCGCAACATAAAGCGCAGCGGCGGAAACAGTGGTGATTCGAGGCTCAATTTATGACCGCAACTCGTCGTATCTTTCTTGTATTTTTCTTGATCGTCTCCGCCCTTGGCTTCGCTGCCGGCACGACATTCGATCTCGTGATCACCAACGGGCATATCGTCGACGGAACCGGCTCACCCTGGTATTCGGGTGATATTGGCATCCGCGACGGCCACATTGCCGCTATCGGCAATTTATCGGCCGCCGCGCGCAAACGCACGATTGACGCCCATGGCAAAGTCGTCGCGCCAGGTTTCATCGACATGCTGGGCCAGTCGGAAACAACAATTCTTGTCGACCCGCGCCTGCCTTCGAAGATTTACCAGGGCATCACGACCGAAATCACCGGGGAAGGCGGATCGGCGGCGCCCGTGAACAGCACGATCGTGGCAGCGGATCGCCCTTCCTACGCGCACTACAAGGTCGATGTCGACTGGCAGACTTTCCGTCAATATTTTGCGCGGATCGAAAAGCAGGGCATGGGAATCAATCTGGCCAGCTACGTGGGAGCGACGCAGGTACGCCGCATGGTGCTTGGCGATGCCGATGTGCAGCCCACCGCGGAGCAACTCGAAAAAATGAAGGCGCTTGTGCGCGATGCCATGCGCGACGGGACAATGGGAGTTTCCACGTCACTGATGTATGCCCCAGCACCGTACGCGAAGACGGAAGAGCTGATCGCGCTCGCCGCTGAAGCCGCGAAGTTTGGCGGAATCTATGCGAGCCATATTCGTAACGAAGGGGACAGCGCGCTGGAATCCATTGACGAGGCGGTTCGCATCGGACGCGAGGCGCACATCCCAGTCGAGATCTGGCATTTCAAGATTGCCGGTAAGAAGAACTGGGGCCGCATGCCGGAACTGATTGCGCGAGTCAATCAGGCCCGAGCCGAAGGCATTGATGTTGAGGCCGACACCTATGCTTACACCGCATGGTTCAACACCATGTCGGCGTTCATTCCTCCCTGGGCGCATGACGGCGGTGACGCAAAGCTGATCGAGCGCTTGAAGGACCCTGCAACTCGCGTCCGTATTCGCAAAGACATGGAGACGCCTTCCAAGGATTGGGACAATGAATGGGACTCGATCAGCGGGCCGCAGGATGTGATGATCGGGGTGGTGCAGAATCCCGACCTGAAAAAATTCCAGGGTAAGCGCCTGTCCGAAGTTGCCGAGGCGATGCACAAAGACCCCATGGATGCCCTGTTTGACCTGCTCATCGAAGATAAGGCGTTCACCTCTTGCGCCGTTTTCGGCATGTCGGAGCCCGATGTCGTGCTTGCTTTGCAGCAGCCATGGGTCTCAGTGGACAACGATTCTTCCGGCGCTTCGCCCGACGGCGTTCTCGGCGAGGAGCATCCGCATCCTCGCGCGTATGGGACTTTTCCGCGGATCTTGCGCAAGTATGTTCGCGAAGAAAAGAAATTGACGCTGGAAGATGCAATCCGCAAATTCTCGGCGCTTCCCGCTCAACGCATGCGCCTCACCGATCGTGGCGTGCTCAAGCAGGGAATGTGGGCTGACGTGGTTGTCTTCGATCCCGAGACGGTGCGCGATGTGGCGACGTTCGATGATCCCAATCGTCTATCGCAAGGAATGGAGTTTGTGCTGGTCAACGGAGTTCCGGTGATCGAACAAGGAAAGATGACCGGCGCGTTGCCCGGGAAAGTTCTGCGGGGCGCAGGATATCAGCCGTAAGGAATATAGCCCCCACTCGGTGTGGCGCGGGCGCCTCGCCCGCGAAAAGCCGGCGGTCGATTCCGATGTCGATCGGACGAGCGGATGTTGGCCGTATCGATTCCGCCCATATTCTAGGGCTTGATTGGAGTTTTCCTGCCGATGTTGGTGCTGCTGATTTCCGTGTGACTTGCGACGACCAGATGTGGCTTGGCGAGCGTGCCGGTCAGGTTCCACGATTGTTCGTCGCCCCGTTTGAAGATGAAATCAAGCCCATCGTCGGCGGAAGCCGTTCCGCTCACTTGATAGAGGCCGTCGCGCGATTCCAGCCTGCCGCCGGCAAGTTCCCAAATGCCGTTCTTGAAGTGGAGGTCTCCAGTAAAGCGACGTACGGGAAGCGGCGCAGCAGCACCCGGAATCTGAACGTGGGTGAGGCGGCCATCGCGCATCGTGAACTGCGCCTTGCCCGTCGAGTTGGCCAGCAAATCACCAAAGCTCTGTCCCGAAGTTTCAAGATCAAAGCTGCTATCTGCACTTCCGGCGACCCAGGGATCGTTCATCAAACCGGCGACTGCTGCGAGCGAAATATTCTGCAATACGCCGGTGCCCTGATACCGCAAAGGCGAAACCGAGGCATCGATCGTCCAGTTTCCTTGATGCGTGCCTTGCCATACCTGTGCATGCAGGGCGCTCAGAGTGATCTTGCCCCGGTCGAGCGCCAGTTGCGTTGCCACCTGCGTGGCCTGCAATTTTCTCAATTCCAGCCGTGCTACATGCAGGTTACCGTGCGCCTGAAGGGCGAGCCACGGTGAAGAGCCTTGCTGATCGCCTGAACTGAGAATGCGATACCAGGGGCGTTCGGTTGAAGGAGGCGTAAACCATGCGGCGAGGTCCGAGGCCGAGAGTTGATCGGCGCTGAGATCAAATTGAAATACGCACGCCGGGGCGCAATGCCGGGGTGCTGTAACCGAACCGCTCCAATGTGTAGTGCCGGTCTTCACCGAAAGCTTTTGCATCGACAAAAGGTCCGGCGCGAGCACAACGCTGGCGGAGGCAATTTCAATGGGAATGTTCAGAGCGCGTGTTTCGGCCCGCACATTTCGCAGTTGCACGGTTCCGAGCGCGTTCGGAGCGGCGAGTCCCTTCCAGTTGCCGGAGACGCTCACGTCTAACCTGGCATCGCCTTCTGCTGCCGGGCGCGCCGAAGGCAGGCCGAATGCGGTCTCCAGACGGAATAAGTTCTTCAGTTCGACGTCGCCGCGCAAGAAGAAACGATAACCGGTGGCCGATATCCAACCGCCAGCATTCATTGGTGCGGCCGAGCTTACCACCAGCGAACCCGGCCCGATCAGTAGATGAGCCTCGGCTGGTTCGGTGTCTTTGCCGTTGCCGACTGCGCTTGCATTCGTCGTCGTTCGCTTTGTGGAACGAGCACTTCGATTGTCAGATCTGCAACACCGCAGATCCTGCACCAAGGTCAAAGGGACGTCTCCCAACGCGACCGTGTCTTTCCCTGTATTCGAAAGCAGTCGCACATCAACCGCCGCGCCTTTGCCCGTAAGCTGTGCTGGCTCACTTCCATTGCGGACGGCACGGAACTCGGCATTCAGCAAGCCGGTGGCTCGAAGATCGGCGGGCAATTGTTGCTTGGCTTCGTGAAACAATTCGAGCATCGAGGCGAGCGGAACTTTTTCCGCCGCGAACGTCAGCTCATAGGCCGGAGGCCACGTCATTGCTCCGGCGCTCCCCTGCAGGCGAAGTATGCCTTTGTTCACTGGCGATTCGCAGAGCAGATCGGCCAGTGATAAGGTCGTTGCGCTGTATCGGGCGTTGCAAGTGGCTGCGAGATTTACATTCCTGTTATCAGAAATGTCATAGCGCCGAAAACCGCCAATCGCTGCGCGGCTCTCAAGTGTTAACGCCTCCGGCGTTCCGGACAGATTCGCTGTAAAATCCACTCGTCCGCGCCATCCACGGTCTCTGCCTGTCAGCAAAGTTGTGATCTGCCCGAGTTGCCCTTTCTGCCATCCAACGGTGACTCGAAGTGGCGTCAGGTGGAGGTTCGCTGCTCGCTGCCAGGTGGCATTGATTTGCAGCAGACCCGTATCCGTGAGATTGAAATCCGTGCGCACCGGCTGAGCTTTCATGCGAGCGCCCCACGAGTTCTCCGAATCCTGCCACAAAGAGACGTCGGCTTCGGTGAGGGCGTAGGACTTCTTTTCTTGCCCGATTTTGAAATTGATGCGGGCATTGCTGGCTTCCAGATAAGGGAACGCCGGCCGGTGTTCCGACGGCGGTTTTTGGGTTGGAGCGGCGGGAATCTGCGCGTTGCGCTCGATCAGGCTCGCCAGATTCCAGCGGCCTTGATTATTGCGCACGATGTTGATGCTGGGCTCGGTTGCGCTCAAGGTCGCGATCTCAAGCCGCCCGCGCAGCAGCGAGTGCAGCCGGATGGCGGCAAAAACTTCCTGGGCACGAATCATCGGCTCCGCACTGAATGCAGGATCGTCATAGATGACCAGGCCATCGAGATCGAAGCCGGGTCGGGGCAGAACATGAAAATGCACATCATCGATTGCGACCCTGCGCCCAAGCGCGGACCCGATTGAGTTGGCGATCCGGTTACGAAATCGATATACACCGGGGCGAAAGAGAAACAGGATCAGCAGGAGAGCGACGATAGCGACCATCCCGCGTCTGGAGCGCAAGAACTTCACTTTACGATCCGGAGAGTGCGCGACCATCGCGTCTGGTCGAAGAAATGAATGATAATGTGCGCCACGAAACTTATGCGGTCGCCCCAACTCGTCATCTGGTACTGATCCGGAGGGGTTTCAAACGACCAATAGATGAACATCGGGTGTCCAATCACGTTGCGCTTCGGAATGAAGCCCCAGAAGCGGCTGTCATAGCTCACGTCCCGGTTGTCGCCCATGGCGAAATAACTGTCTGGAGGAACGACGAGATCCTGGCCCTGGATGTGCGAGGCTAAATCAATTTGCCAGTCCGGAGCGAGATTATCCACATTGGACGGTGCGACGGCTGGAAAATTGTCGGCGTAAGGCTTACGCGCCTCGAAGTAAGGATCATCCGGATTCCCGGTGTGCTGGGCGTAGGCCTCATCCAATTTTTCACCGTTGCGATAGACCACGGCGTCACGCATGTGGATACGGTCTCCGGGAATGCCGATGATCCGCTTCACAACAAACAGGCCTTGCTCGGATGGCGAAAGGAAAACGACGATGTCGCCGTGGCGAATATCGCGGTAGGGCAGCAGCGGCCCCAACCAGTGCGTGGGACGGGCAAACTGTTCCCGGTTCACAAATACATGGTCGCCGACCAACAGAGTTTTCTCCATCGAACTGGAGGGGATCTCGAAGGCCTGCAAGATAAACGTGATGATGAACAGACCAGTGACCAGCACACCGGCGATGGAAGCCAGGAATTCGACTGTTGACTCGTGCGGCTTTTCGTCCTCAATTACTTCTTTTTCTTTCCTCGGCACTTATGTGTTCCTTCTGGAATCCTTTTCCCGTCCGCTTTTTGCGAACGCAACGGATTTTACTTGGGGATTCGCAGCGTTCTGGACCAGCGCGTCAAATCGAAAAAATGGATGACCGTGTGCGCGATGGATCCGACGCGGTCGCCCATGCTCTGCTCGCCGGGATCCATCGGCGGCGTAATGAACGACCAATAAACGAACATGGGACGGCCGATTACGTTGACGCGCGGAAGAAAACCCCAGTACCGGCTGTCGTAACTCACATCGCGATTGTCGCCCATCGCGAAATAGCTGTCGGCGGGCACCACGAGGTCCTCTCCAACAATGTGGGAGTTCATCTCATCCCGCCATTTTTCGTTGCGCACCCCATATCGCATGGAAGGAGCAACAGCCGGGAAGTTGTCCCGGTAGGGCCGGTAGGGGTCGTAGTCAGCCGCTTGCGCCACGTGCTGAGCATAGGGCTCATCGAGCTTTTCCCCATTGCGGTAGACCACGCCGTCGCGCAGGTGAATACGGTCACCGGCTATGCCGATGACTCGCTTGACCAGAAAAAGCCCGGGCTGCTCCGGAGAAAGAAAAACCACGATGTCACCGCGGCGCAGGTCACGATAGGGCAGCAGGGGACCCACCCAATGTGTCGGCGGTGCAAATTGCTCGCGGTTTACCAGCAGATGATCTCCGATGAGCAGCGTCGTTTCCATCGAACCGGAAGGGATGGCAAACGTTTGAAAGACAAACGTCATGATGAACAGAACGGTGGCGAATAGTCCGGCGAGCGAGGCCAGGAATTCCACCGTTGTCTCGCGTGGTTTCTCGTCTTGCACGACTTCTTTCTCTTTATCTGACACGAACCTAGTCCGCCTCTTCGGAGCGCACTTTATCTTACGCAGTTTATCTTAGCGTACCAGCCTGAAGGTGCGTCCCCAGCGGGTCATCTGAAAGACATGCGTCAGAGCGTATGCGATGTGAAAAAGTCTATCACTGGGAGTTGGCGATCCCGACAGATCGCTGTCCGAACTGCCTGACGACCAGTAGATCAGCATTGGCCGCCCGATAATATTTTCGCGGGGCACAAATCCCCAGTAGCGGCTGTCTTTACTGTCGTCGCGATTATCGCCGAGCACAAAATATTGACCTTCCGGGATGATCAGTTGGTGGTCTTCCACAAGTTTCCGCATTTGCTTCCACCATTTCGCGTCCACTTCATAATCGGGAGCATCGGTACGCGGAAAGTCATCGCGGTAGGGATTGCGAACGTTGGAAATGAACTGCACGTTGTTTTCCTGCTGCGGAATCCCGTTTACGAAGACATGCTTGTTAATCAGCCGAACTCGATCTCCAGGGATGGCGACGACGCGCTTCACAAAGTCTTGCGCTGGATTGATGGGATAGTGGAAGACAACGACATCGCCGCGCCGTATGTTGCGGTAGGGCAGAAGACGATTCCACCGGGCGGCGCTGCCGTAGCAGAGTTTGTCGACCAGAACGTAGTCGCCGACCAGCAAGGTCTGCTCCATGGATTCGGACGGAATTGTGAATGCCTGCGCGAGAAAGGTCACCACGAAAACGGCAATCGCCACCGTGCCCGAGACCGACTGAATGGTCGCAGGCCAGTCGCCGGTCAAGATTTTCTCGCTCCACGTCATGACTTTGTTGGCTGTAATTATGGTGCGCTTTTCTCGGCGCGGATGCGCTCCGGAACGGGCATGGTGGAGAGATGCTCCAACATCTGCCGCGCCGCTTCCTGCTCGGCGCGTTTTTTTGTTGCGCCCTGGGCGCGCCCCACAAATTGCCCCGTTTCGGGCTCGGGCAGTCTGGCCTCGACGGTGAAGGTCTTCCGGTGCTCCGGTCCTTCTTCTTTCACGAGGACGTAAACCGGTTGCGCTCTGCCGCGAGCCTGCAGCGCCTCCTGCAAGGCGGACTTGAAATCCATTACCGGGAGGGCGCTGGTTTCCAGATTCATGTTTGCCAGCTCGGGCTCCACGATGGTGCGCACAATAAAGTCTCGCGCCACTTGCCATCCCCCATCCAGATACAAGGCCGCAAGAATCGCTTCCAATGCGTCGACCAGCAGGCTAGCTTTGGCGCGGCCGCCGCTCTTTTCCTCGCCGCGGCCGAGCCGCATATAACTGCCGATCTGTAGCTGTTCGGCCACGCGCAACAGATGCCGCTGTCCGACCAGATGAGCGCGCAGTTTGGAGAGCTGGCCCTCGTGGAATCCAGGGAAACGCTGAAAAAGTGTTTCGGTCGCGACCAGTCCGAGCACGGCATCGCCCAGGAATTCCAGCAACTCATTGTCGCCGCCGCTACTGCCGGACGCGCCAGACGCCTGGACTTCGCGCGCCTGCGAGCTATGAGTAAGAGCCTGCTCAATCAATTCCCGGCGCTGGAAGCTGTGTCCCAGGGTTTTTTCGAGTGCCGTGAGTTCACCTGACTTCATCAGAAAGCGCCGCCGTGCCTGGTAGGGTCGGTCCCCGGTCCCGTCAATTCTTGGGAGGCTGACTCTGGGGTGCAGCCGCAGTTCCGGCGAGCGCCTGCAAACGGTCACGCTCCCGGCGCGCGGACTGCCCAATCACGTTATCGTCCTTTGTCATGTCCACGGCCTTGTTTGCCACCTTGAGCGCGTCTGTATACAGCTTTTGCTGCGCGTCGTGGTCGTTTGTCACGGCCGTCGCCTGCTTATCAATCGAAAGCGCCAGGCGCAGCACGTCGGGCGCATAAGGGTGAGTGGGATCGGCGTCAATCGCCTTCTGGAAGTTGGCTTGCGCGGACACGAAATCGCTCTTGTTGTAATTGATTGCGCCCATCGTCGAGTAGGCCTGCGCCCGCATTCCAGACTTGAAAGCGTCCACCTTCTCCTGCGGAGTGCCGGGCGGGATGGGGAGATCCGTATCGACCGTCTGGAGGGCCTTCTGCGCCATCTTTACTCCCTCATCGTAGCGTTGATCCTTGTCGATGTCCGACTCGCGCGTTCTTTCTGCGATGACCTCAGCGACGACCGTCAGCGCATCCGGATCGTCGGGGTCGAAGCTCAGCACCTTCCGGCCCATGACCTCGGTCTTTTCGGCATTGTTCGCACTCTGGTAAAGATGCATCGCGTTCTTGCAGAGTACAGCGCGCAACTCGCTGTCCGGGTATTTGGCGGCAAAATCGTCAGCCGCTTTTTCCAGAGCAGCCGGATCGGTATTGGCGGCCGCTGCCTTGTAGGCGTCAAATTCCGGCTGTGTTTTGGCTTGGGGTGGACGTTTTGCTGCCGGTGCTGCGGCGGTTTGGCCCGCCGGCGCTGTTTGCGGCGCCGTCTTCGTGCCGGTCTGGGCCCCGGCCCAAATCGCAATGTTCAGTATCGCTAGAATAGCTGCCACTCGTTTCATGCTGTCTCCATAAACCGAAAGTTTCAAAGTTTCAGGGCTACAAAGTTTCTGCGAAACCAATTTGTGCGCGACCCATAACTTTATCACCACCAAATCGGAAACCTTGAAACTTTGAAACCTTTCTTTATTCCGGCTGTCTCGACACCGGGGGCTCATAGGGCTTGTCGAGCCCTCTTTCTGCCGCCAGTTTTGCTTCCGGAAGTGTCGTCCCGGCAGCTGTTAAGGCCGCGCGATATTCATTCAGCGCCGCGTCGCGGTTCTCATTCAAATCGAAGATGCGCCCGAGATAGATATGCGACCATGCAATCACTTTAGGTTCATGCGCAGCGGCGAGAGCCTGCTGAAAGTAATTGCGAGCGCCGTCCATGTCGCGATTCGCGGTGGCGACCTGGGCCAGGATGAACAACGCCCGCCCCGGATCCTCCTGCTTTTCGTTGAGCGCCTGCTGGGCCAGCTGTTGCGCTGTCTTCGCATCACCTGACGCAAGCTCTTTCTCCGCGTTCATGAGAAGATGCTCGTTTTTCGGGCGCCCCAGGTGCAGTAATTCCGGTGCCGCTTGGCTCGCATATTGGATCCGCGCTGCCCGCTTCGCTTCTTTGCCGACCTCAATCGAAGCCAGCATCGTGGGATAGGCGTTGCGCAGTCCCTGCGGATCAGTTTCAAACTTTGCCAGCGCGTCGTAGAAGTATCGCGTCAGCACATAACCTTCGCGATCGTCGTCTTCCAGGTTTTGCGCGTTTTCTTCTTCTTTCGCTTTGGGTGAATTGGTCCTTAGCTCAATGGCGCGTATCAGGCATTCGGTGACGAGCAGCGAAATGTTGCTTTTGAAGGCTTCGTCCATCGGAGCCCGCTGAATTGCATCCAGCAACGGCTCCAGCCGCTTGAACGAGCCACCGTTCTTGATTGCCAGCGGATCAAGAAGATAGTGCAGATAAGTGTGATGGATCTGCTGCATCTTGATCGTAGTGCCCGCGGTGGGTGAAAAGACGACGTAGTAATCCGAAGCGTAATTGCGGGCGTTGGTCTGTCCGGGCGCTCCCATCGCATCCAGATAGACGGTGAACTGGCGTCCCAGGTAGCCTGCCGATGGCATCTTCAGGTAGATCTCGGTGTCGAAGGTCATTTTCGCCAGGGGATCGTGATAGACCTCCATCAGTTCGGCGTAGCGCCGCTGGTGCTGTTTCCAGATGGTGTGCAAACCGATCTTCGTATAAAAGGCTTGCATCAGCGGAACCGTGTCCACCAGGCCCGCGGCGTCCGGAGGCAACTCGGCCTCCTTCAGTTTGAGCGTCAGTGGAAGGATATCCTCCATGTAGAGAGCCAGTGAGATGTACTGCGATAGGTTTCGCGCCGCGTCGCCGGGATCGTGGTGGCGATACCCCAGACACATCTTGTCCACCACTTCCTTCGCGCCGGAAGTGGTTTCGACCGCCTTAGCGACCTCCGACCGGATTTGCTCCCGCAAGGGATCGGAGAGATTCAGTTCCTGATCGTAGCCGCAGGCATTGATGGCGGTGAGAACTGTGAAAAGAGTCTCGCTTGTCTCCAGCGAAACCTGGGGTCGATTCTGCGCCATACCGGACGGCACGGTCAGGGAAAGAGCCAGACATAAAACGAACGACAGTCTAAAACGCTGTCCCAGGAAACTCCTCCTCAATTCAGGCGCAGAGGGTGAACTGAACGTAGTGTACGGAGTCGGTATCGGCGAGGTCAATCCGAGGTCAATC
>Ga0187887_10000739_pt1 | contig 31208 bp, 34 predicted proteins | sample June2016WEW_7_10_FD_132977 | JGI IMG/M metagenome (GOLD analysis project Ga0187887, IMG submission 132977) | Peatland microbial communities from SPRUCE experiment site at the Marcell Experimental Forest, Minnesota, USA - June2016WEW_7_10 | ecosystem: Environmental > Terrestrial > Soil >... | reverse complement strand
TTATGAAACGCTTCATGCCATCGGGAGTTAAAATCGGGGGTGAGCAAAACCGCAACCGCGGCAAATGACTGAAAGAAATGGTAGGCACGAGGAGACTCGAACTCCTGACCTCTACCGTGTCAATCGGCCTCTCTTGAATACTTTCAACAACTTAACACGGCTGCTGGGACTGCCACAATACCTGTAAATACACGGTAGCCGAAACAGGAACGGGTGCGAGTGCGGGTGCTTCGGAAAAGTGCAAAGTCGCACTCTAGAGTCCGACCCAACTTGATTCGCACTCTCCACAGCAGAAGCGCCCGCTCCCTGCAAGGCAAAGCCCGCCGATGAAAGCGGGCTTTGCATGGAAGTGATCTCCGTTAGCTGCCCATCGCTACCCCAGAGGAGATCGGATTAGAAAGAAGCGGCACGGGTACGAATTGCTCAGGCCGCTCCCATTCCGTGGCAAAGGTAATATCGAGATTGGACGCCGCGCTCGGCGTCGGAGGAGTCTCGGTCTTCTTTGGAATCGGTGCCAAGTTGAGCCTCTTGCGCTTCTTGTAAGGCTTCCTCTGCCTCGGCACGGGATTTCCGCTCAGAAAACTGTCAGCCAGCAGATGCAAACGATTGTGCATTCGAGTGAATTGGCTGTTTGTCATACCGAGGGAATCGGCAGTCGTTCCCTGCGCTCCCGCCAGAAGCAGCATTTCGATTGCTGGTGCAGAACTTGGGTCTTCCCGCCGCACAAAATCGACAAATTGCCTGAGAAAAGCCCTATCTCGATCTCGCTTTTCGGAAGCATTTGCGGCCCTTCGCAAGTAATCCGAGTTCGAGTGGCAATATTCATCATCGACAGAACAGGGGTCGTCCCATGCCATTTGTATGTCGAGCGACAAGTTTCGTGAGTTAGACAGCGCATCTTTCATGCGCTTCGAGTGGAGACTTCTGAATTTGTTGGCGAGGCAAAGATTGATGTAGTTCTGGAACCGAGCTTGGTTCGCGCCGTAATGCTTGTGCGGATCGAACGTCTGCACGATGTCCTTTTTGCCAGCCAAGCGGTGCTTGGAGGTCGGCGGCAAGTGTTGCAGGTGGATGAGCAGGTCTTGCGCCCAGTCCTCCAAGTCTTCCTTCTGGGCGGACGCATCCGCGTGCCTCCTGATCCAATTTCGGACGTACTGCGGAAACCGCTCGTGGAACTCATCGAAGTCTTTCGGAACGACGAACCCGTCGTGACCGATGAACCGACCGTCTTTGATCGCAAAGGGATCGGACTGGCGCGGCAGGTTTTCAACAGAAAAATTGGGAAAATTGATTGGTTGATTTTCGCTTACGGCGGTATTGCTCTGCATGGAGAAACTTCCTTTCAGAAAGGATTTGAACTACATGCGAGCAAGCGTAGGAGGTCGAAACGAACTGGCGGCGAGAGTTCAGCAGGCGTTGGCTCTGCTGACCAAGAAGGAAGCCGAGCATATTGTCAACGTGGTCGTCAGTTGCGTCGAAGCAACGTTGCTGAACAATCTAGGGAGGGATGGGTTCACGCTCAAGCTGAACAGCTTTGGCAAGTTCTCAGTCCGTCACAAACGGGGGATTCTCAGGAAGATTCCATTCACGGGCGAGACGATACTGACGAAAGATAGGCGGAAGGTCAGGTTCGTGAGCTTGGGGACGCTGCGGCAGTGCGAAACAGTAGTTTTGAAATGACAGGGAGCCTTGCTGTCCTGTCTAACGGTCAGGACGCCCGCCTTCAACCACCCGATATAATCGGGGCATGGCGGTGCAAACCAGAATTGTTTTTGACACAACGGGAATCAATGCGCTTGAAAACGGCGGCTCTGCCTCTGAACCGCTTATGAGGGCGCTGGAATGCGGCTATCAGGTTATCCTCACCGCAATGAGCGCCGACGAGATCATCTCTACGAAGAATCCCGTCAGAAGGGAGGCTCTCCTCTCCCGTTTGGGGCGATTGCTCTACACAGCCAAGTGCCTTTGGCCTCCCCACGAGATCATCCGACTGCTCATCTCCGCACACTTTGCAAATCCGAGCGCATTCGATTGGACTGGAGTGGACGTGAGGGAACGGGCGTATGAGGTCGCCATCCCTCGGCGCGATTTCGATGACCCGCTCTGCGTCCAGCAAAGGAAGGAGCAGTTCAGGGTGCAAGAACAGTTCGAGAAGATGTGGAAGGGGCTGCGCCCAAAACTCGACGCAATACTCAAGCGTGACCCGTCAAAGCGACCGAGAACGTATCAAGAGGCGGTCGAAATCGCCAGTGTGCACGGTCGCATCCTGTGGGGCTTCGGGGCGGGCCTCTATGAGCGAGTAGTGGGAAAGGAACCAACCGACACGGAGATCAGGGCGTTCATGGATGTGTGCCCGCCGTTCCGTGCGACCTGCTACGGGTTGGTGATGGCTTGGTATAACGGATCACTGAAGCTGCTGGACGGGACACCAACACCCAAGCGGAATGATCTGATGATGGCAGCATACCTTCCCTACTGCGATAGATTCGTCACGGCTGATTGGGCACAAGCGAAGGCACTCCGCGAAATTACGAACGAAGCCCGCATAGGCTGCGAAATTCTCTCGTTCGAGGAATTTGATCGTCATTTCAGCTTGGCGGTCTAAAGAGTCAGCCCTATACAAACCCTTGCCCAAGGAAGGCGATTCTAGGGGTCTTCGGCTGGCGGATGACCCCAACCCCTGATCCACTGTTTCAAGACCTGTTTTCGGGGTTTCTGACCACCCTGCGTGCCCCCTCTGGGAATTCCGCTCAGTAAGCTTACCCAAGAGGGGTGTTCGCGGCGACGCGGCTAAAGCGTAAAAGCAGGGTCTGAGCTTCCGTGTTGCATCCGTAGGTAGTGCTTCAACCTAAGACTCTTATCGAAAGCTGCAAATTTCGCCGCAATGTCTTCCTTACTTCCGTGCACTTCTTCGCCAAATGAATTCTCGAACGTATACCACCCACCCTGCTTGAAAGAAGTGCGAATGAACGCCTGAGCCTTAACAGCGTCTTTTCCAGTCGTTTCGTACCACGCATACGCAATCGCATTCGGCTTAGCTCGCACTGGCTCTACCACAACAGGAGTGCGCTCCATGAACTTAGTTGCCGCGTCGGGGTCACCATGAATGGCGAACTTTAAAATGTTTGCCTCTGCTGTATCCCGAAGTTGACCATAAAACTCTTTCCGTGCGCCCGTTCTAGCATCTTTGAAGAGGAGCTGCGTCGGGGACCATTCCATAGCCCTAACTGCTTGCATATCGATGCCAGCGACGATCAGAGCAGGTGGTTCAATCTCGCTCCGCATGATGGCCCCATCGGCACTGGTGTCATCGACGTACTTTCCCGACATGAGCGACACTGAGCGACACGCGAACGTAGAGCTATCAGACTCGCGGTTAACGTAATCAGCCTCAAGAGTGATTTCCGTCACGTTTTGCGTTAGATTTTCTTCGCTCGATAGCTGACTCAGCCCTGCATTCTGGTCGCCTGCGCCCCTTGGACTCGACTTCTGCTTCTGGTCTCTGATGAAGTCACGGTTCAATTCCTTTATCTGTGACATCAGTTCTAGTGGAAAAAACTGAGTCTCGATATTGGCATCGCTTAGAGTCATTTGGCCCTTGCCGCTGATGTCGCGGTTCGGATCGAGCATACCGATAAAAACGCGGGCAACTCCCCTTTCGACGAGTCGTTCTGCACAAGGGACTTTAGGGTGATTTCGGGTCGTGCATGGTTCCAGAGTTGCATAGACCGTTGCGCCGACCACAGATTCATTCTCAAGTTTCCTTTCGAGTGCGATGAACTCAGCATGTTCTTTGGGAAACTCACCACGGTGTGCCTTCGCGAGTATCCGACCGTCTTTGACGATAACCACACCGACCTTTGGGTGTTTGCGTCCGTCCGCTTCAGGGACGCTCAGTTTCGCTTCCTCAAACGCCATTCGTGCAAAATCTTCGTCCGCTTCCTTCGGCACCGATTCGGCGGCGTCTATAAGTTTGAGAGTCGGTGCGCCCGCACCTGTGGTTACCCTTTCAAGAAGTCCACGCTTTTCCATCAATGCAAGGTAGCGTTGCAAGTCAACAGCCGACACTCCCAAATATTCCAAGTCTGTGGGATTGTCGAATCTTATGGGAGCATTCAGTTTCGTGTTGTAGCGAAATCCAAGCCAATATGCTTCGTGCCTGATTTGGCTTTGTACATCGTCAGCGGCCCCTTCGTGCAGCTTGAAGTCTTCTGGCTGGAGCATGAGTTCGGTGTACTTGTTCGGATCGTGCGGACCATCGAATGTCAGTTGTCCAGAATCGAACGCACTTCTGATTTTGTTGAGGAGAACGCTGTTTATCCGCCCCTCGTAAGTGGGAACCACCACTCGCAGGGTTGCCGAGGCGAAAACTGACACAAGCCTGCGGCCCCTCCTTGCTTTCAGATCAGTGGCATGGAAATGGTAGAGCAGACCAATACGAATGCTGCCTTCCATCGTGCGATCAAGAGTCACTTCAAAGCATTCGCCTTTGCGAGTGACGAGTTTCAGCGGAACCCCTTGCTTCAGCGTTAGGGGTTTAGTTTGGATTGGCTCCTCAGGTGTCAAAGCGCGTCCTTGCGCTGAGATTTCCAGATTGTAAGCAGCGCCAACGGTGCCGTGAATGCCGCTTGGCACAAGCCCTGCGGTCATCATGCCGTCTGAAACGAGGTCCTTTATGATCGTGTACCAATCGGAATCGGGCACGTGGTCGAAGTCAGGCAGGGCTGCCTTCAGTTCCTCTATTTGAATCTTTGAACGCTTGTCTTTAAGCACGCCCAAAATAAACTCTGGCAGAATCGCGATTTCTGGCTGTCTTGGCTTGTCATTCGGCTCATCGTTTCGATGCTCCACTTGGCTGATTGCTTTGTGCGTTAAAGAGACTGAATCCTTAAATGCAGGGCTGTTAGCCAGCAATTCCTCAGATACAAGATAGTCGATAGCTTCTTTCGTGACCTGAGGATGAAGTCCCAACCGACTGCCGAGTTCCAAATATTCCGCAGGTTTGACGTGAAAGTCCGCACAGCCATGCACCAAGTCATAAAGTCCCCGCAGCAATTCTTTCTGCGAGGCCCCTCTCTTCTCAATGGGATTGGTGTCCATCTTCTTAACCACGGGCTGTACAACCAAAGAATACCAGTAGCCTTATTTGGGGGGCAGCAATTCCAGATGGATTGCAGCTTTCGGAAGAACCGTGTGCGCGGACGGCTTGGTTAGGGCTCAGCCTCCATTGTTTGTTGCTGCGGCGGTGCAGTTGTCCGATTAGAAGGCAGTGCTCACGTGCAGTTCGATTCGGCCAGCCGTTTGTATTCGTCCACGTCCAACACTCCGACTAGCTCGGACAAGTCGCCCTTGTGGAGACTTCGTTCGTCAACTGTAATGACATGAATTTCCGCTCCACCCTCACACATAATTCGCCGCCACAGCCTTTCATATGCGCGGATGTCCTTGCGGTCATCACGGTAAAATCGGTAACAGATATTCGCGCATATGTCGGCGACCTGTAAGCCGACCATCGCTTTCGAGTCCCGAAATTCAGTGTGGTTGTGAAATAGGTCCCTGTAGTCGTACAGTCCCTTGTGTATCAAGTATTTCTTCTTGTAGGGATGGTCAGGCGGCCACTCTTTGATGGTCATAATGGACCCGCGACTTGACTTCATCAAGTCAGCACGGAGCCATTCTCTCCAAAATTGAAGGTGCTCATCTCTATGGATAAAGCTCTTGTCAATCACGAATTCGATGTTCTCAAATTCGCTGCTGAACTCAGGTTCGGCGAAGCGCACAATCGCGTGTTGCAGAGTGTCAAAGATCGTCTGCAAGAGAACTACTATCCACAGACAATTTGGAGTACTGCGTTTCCTCACCCAGCCACTCATTTGGCGGTAAAACTCAACGATCTTCTCGTTCCTGTTTGTTTCGCTTGTGTGCTTAGCGCACAATTCTGACGACAAACGGAATAGCTCAGCGGATTGATCCCGCATCTTCTCGACATGAGATTCAGCCGTTACGCTTGTGTCGCCACCCACGACTGTCAAGACAACGTTGCTCGACGGCGGTAGGACCTTCGCTACGAAAGACTCCAACTGATTTGCGGTAAGCTGGCTGCCCTTCAGCTCCTCACCGCTGTCTCCGACAATGCTCCGCTTCCACATGACGAACCGTTTCTCCAAGTCGGGCAGTTCTACATCGGACACGGTGACACCACAGAACAGGGATTTGCCTTTGTTGTTCCCCCAAGAAAACGATCCCGAATCATCAATGAAATTCCACACTATCTTCCCAAAGCGATGGTAGCACGAAGCGAACAAAATGCGAAAGTGCTAAACTACTCTCGTGGATGAAGGCCGAAAGCGCGTTCTGCTGATCGCAGCGAGCATCCTTGCTGCTCGAAAGCTCGCGCATTGGGACGGGCGACCTTCGCCAATGTTGGAATCCGCCATTGCGGATGCGATCATGATTGCGGAGCGGATCATGGCGAGGATCGACAGCAGATGGCCGACGAGATAACACAAGGAGAGGTTTAAGTGAGTGAAGGTGAAGGAGTAAGCAGAATTGCAGCACTGATGAACGAAATTCGTGAAAGCCTTGCCATGCTCGAATCCAATTTGCCTCGGCAAATTGATGGCTTTGCTCTTTCAGAAAAATCGAAACTGCCGTGGAAGGTGCTACTTTATCGCGAGGCGCTTATCTGGAGGATTGTGGAATTGGGTAGGAGCGCACTTGAAACCTTCCTGAGTGACAGACTGGTGTCGGGCGTTGTTCTCACGCGGGCAGCGCTGGAGGCGAGCGCGGCGTTGTGGTATCTCTCTGCGAAAGTTGATTCGGTTCTGGATTCTAAAATGGTTGGGGATGTTGATGAATACCTGATGAAGCTTGCGATGGGCACGGCAACAGGCTGGCCCGAAACAGACTCCTCTACTGATGTTCTGACCATGCCCCGTCCGATCAAGATCGGCGCGTTTCTGAAACAGGTAGAGCAGGATATTGAGGGGTTCAGCCATCAATATGGCGTACTCAGCGAATATGCCCATCCAAATTGGGCGGGAACCGTTCTCTTGTATTCGAGTACCAACAAGCAGAAGGCCATTACGCATTTCGGGCAAAACATGCGAAAGGCCGAAAACGCGAAGGCCGTCGGAGTCGTCAATCTGAGCGTGGCGTTGAAGATGTTTCACACGAAGTACAACCACATCAGCGATCTCATTCCTGCGTTTATCAGAGTGTGCGAAGCGCAATCGGCGAACCAGCAAGGCAGTTAGACGCCGCTCGAATGATCAGGCGAGACTTAAAATGACCTTGGACGATTTTCGCAACTCACTCACCGAAGCACGACCGCCTGCGGAATTGACTCTCGCCCTCGCTGGTCTCTGGTGGGACGCCAAGGGCGATTGGAATAAGGCTCACGAATCCGCTCAACAAGACGAAGGGCCCGAGGGTTCGTGGGTGCACGCCTACCTGCATCGCAGAGAAGGCGATCAGCGCAACGCGGCATATTGGTACGGTCAGGCGGGGAAACTCGTTTGCCGACAACCACTCGACGAGGAATGGCTCAGAATCGTTAAGGGATTACTGAGATAGAACAAATCTTCTTCTTCAAAATGGGATCGGCGGGATCAAAGATGGCATGGGTGAACCTAATAGAACTGGTTCGGGATAATCCGCCGAGCGAGAAGGAAATCGAACAGGTTCTGGAATACAGACGCCGCAAGGCCAAAGCGCGATTCTATGCTGATGAGAATTTCCCTGTGTTGGCGGTCGAACTGCTGCGAAAGATGGGGGCAAAGGTAGTTACAGTTCAAGAGGTAGGTCGCAGGAGACATCCAGACGAAAACCACGCTGCGTACGCGCTTAAGCACGGGTATATCCTTTTGACGTGCGACCGCGATTACCTCGATGAAAGTCGTTTTCCGTTAATTCACTGTCCTGCGATCACAGTATTTGATTTTGGTTCGGGCTCCCCGCGCGAAGAAATTCAACAGTCGTTCACTTGCTTGAAGAGGGTACTTCGAAGCCCACAGTTCTTTGATAAGTGGACAAAGATTGATGCCAGACGCGACTCATGGACGGAGTACTCCCGACATCTGGACGGGACGACCTCGCGGTCGAGATACCGCGTTTACCGAGGCAATTTTCAGGAATGGACTGAGACAAACTGAGGAGAGACGAAGAACGATGAAGTGTGACGACGTGCGGGAAGAAACGAGAGTGTGACCAACATGAAGACATTGGACGGCAAACTTCTGTTGGGTTGGATGACCAAAGAAGAAGCAAGAACAGCGTTGTGCGATGCTTGTCATTTCGACCCCGTGATGACCACTGTGAAGGCTGAGCAGTTATGGCAGGAATATAAGCAAAGAGTCGATGTCCTGCCTGAACGACCGAGCACAGCCGCGACCGAACTTCCGCTTGATTCGCCCGAGCAGGCTGTTGCAGAGGAGTTCCTTTCGACTGCTAAGCTGCACGGAGCAAAGAATGTTGTTGAGGTCATAAAGGTCTTACCGAGCGACTTGCTGATTAACCAGTTTCATATCGTGACTGACTTGAGCAACAAATACGATGGTGCTCTCGCTGCCCCATCACCATCATGGGCGCGGACTTGTCTCGGATTTGAAATGCTCTCTGGAAAAGTTAATGCTCAGCAGACAGGCAATAGGATAGTTGCTCAGTTGCCCCATGCGGAGTATCGGGGCAGCTTTACACCAGATGGTCGGCTGAACATTATCGAAGCGCAACCGATGATAGGGATCGTGCGAGTGAAAGGTGCACTGTGGTTGTCATCGGGCTACCACCGCGCTTACGCTGCCCTCCGTGCGCAGAATGCTCCGATCTTCGCGGCGGTTGTGACACACCCTGTGGTGCCCGACGTAGTACTTGGCTCTCGTTCTCCAAGGTTTTCGGACTATACCAGCGAAACGCTGGCGATGTCCGTCAAGATGTGGCGAGTGCGGTATGAGTTGCACGTTGACTTGCAAGCGAGAACCAGTCAGGTGAGAAGATTTCGCAGTGCTTGAACGACGCGATCAGTTCGGGTCAAAAGGGGAACGCGCGTGTCGCCCTTCTCGGACCCTATCAAAGCGTGCTAGGCTGTGAGCCCGTGACAGGTGTGTCGGATTCAAATTTTCCCGTCTGTCGCCAGTTCACAGTAGCTTCGAACACGTCATTGGTAAAGTACCAACCCGTCATTCCAACCCTTGTACCCAGCAGGGCACGGAGCGACTTCCGCATTCGTTCCCCCATGTTTGTCATGCCAGTTTTGACGGCGAGATTAACAGCTTTCATTCCTTCATACGCCATGAAATCGGCAGGCTGAAGCGCAATGGCATCCTGCCAGCGGAGAGGGGCTACACTGACGAGCATATCTCGATAGCGAAAGTCGGGTGCCTTCAGTGCACTGAAGGCATTCTGTGCCGCATCATGGAACGGCCCGTGCTCATAGAAAATCGAGAATCGCTCCCTCGGCCAATGGATGTCCATCAGTTCTCCGATATGCAAGGCGCAATTCATCATGCACAGTCTGTAAACGTTTTTCTCTGCGCGTTTTCGGTCCGCGTAAGCTTTTTGCCATCCGCTCATAGATGCGCCGACGACGATTCCAGCAAGAGGATGTCTTCGCCTCTTGCCCAAAATCTCGATCAGCTTTTTTGCAAATCTAAGTTGTCTCCTGTTGTCCCAACCCTTCGAGCGATCAAACTCACCGAGTAAGCTTGAGCAATCCGCAGCGTGATATCTCGTGATCGGGGGGAATCCATGCTTTACCGATATTCTTTGTTCATGCTCGATTCTTCCTTGCCATTCGTCTTCTATAGGCCCCCAACCGTCGTCAGAACACAGCCACCCCCCAATCACAAAAGCGTTGCTGTTTTTGCTCTCGTCTAGATAGGCGCTAAACACCGCAAATATCCTCCCAGTGCGCTTCGGCCCTATGCCGCCTTCTTCTGCTGCGCTTTCACCTTCGCCCACCTTGCCCGCTGTGCCGCCGCGATCTTCCTACGGGCTGATGCTGACATGGTGCGCTTGGGTTTCGGCGCGTGCCCTTCCGCCTTTGCCCATCGCGCTCTCTGAGCGAGGCTCATCCGCTTGCGAGCCGACGCTGAAAGGGTACGCCTCGGTTTCGGGTGAGAACTGTCACCCTTCGACTTTACAAGGGCTGAAAGAGCCGCATCAACACGTTCAAGCTGACTTGCCAGACTCGTTCTCTCCACCCTCAATTCCGACACGATGGACGCCAGTCCCTTAAGATTCGCCATGAATTCTCCCTCGGCAAGAGATTGTAATTGATCGGCTCCGCGCCCTGAACTCGTGGGATCTTCTGTGCTGACTGGTATTCTTTGGTACTTGAGCCCCGCAGCCGACAATCGGCGGCAGCTCAAGAGGCACGTTGGCGTAAAATTGCTCATTCCAGCAATCAGCGGTTTGCAGGGCGAATAGCGCTTCTTTCACTTCATGAACAAGAGCAAAATTACACTCTCTCAGCTCGAAACCTTCCTGATGAAGGCTGCGGACATCTTGCGCGGCAAGATGGACGCCTCCGAGTACAAGGAATACATCTTCGGGATGCTTTTCCTGAAACGCATGTCCGACGTATTTGATGAGCAACGGGAAGAGATCCGAAAGAAGTTCAAACACCTGCCAGAGGCTGAGGTCAACGCGCTGCTGGAAGACAAAATCAGTTACGGTGACACGTTTTTTGTCCCCCCGCGTGCCCGCTGGAACGAAGGCTTCACCGATGAAAATGGTCAGCAGCAGCCAGCGATAAAGAATCTCCATCACAATATCGGCGAGATGCTGATGAAGGCTCTTGCTGCCCTAGAGGAAGCAAACGAGCCCCTTGAGGGCGTGCTCAAGCACATTAACTTCAATGAGGAGATCAACGGGAAGCGTAAGGTTCGCGATGGAAATTTGAAGGATCTCATCGATCATTTCAATCAGCCCAACTTTGTGCTAGTAAACGACAATTTCGAATTCCCAGATCTTTTGGGTGCCGCTTACGAATACCTGATCAAGTATTTCGCGGACAGTGCGGGGAAAAAAGGCGGGCAATTCTATACGCCGCCGCATGTTGTCCGTTTCATGGTTCAACTTCTGAAGCCATCAGACGGGATGAGCATCTACGACCCCACCGTGGGCTCAGCGGGAATGCTGATTCAGTCCAGCCAGTACGTGAGTGAACAGGGTGGTAACGGCGAAAACCTTGAACTCTATGGGCAAGAGAATGACGGTGCCGTCGTTTCCATCGCAAAAATGAACCTCATCCTCCATAACCTCAAGAGTGCCCACATCGAGTACGCGGACACGCTGGAGGAGCCTCTCAACGTTAAAGACGGCAAGCTTCTGCAATTCGACCGCGTTCTAGCGAATCCGCCGTTCTCGCAGAATTACGCGGCATCACGCTGCCAACGGCCAGAACGGTTCAAATACGGTTTTGCACCTGAGACTGGCAAGAAAGCGGACTTGATGTTCGTGCAGCACATGCTTGCGAGTCTGAAGAAAAGTGGTCGGGCTGCTGTCGTAATGCCCAACGGTGTGCTTTTTAGGGGCGGGAAAGAGAAACAAATTCGGAAGGGGATGCTCACCGACGATGGAGGCGTAATCGAGGCGATAATCGGTGTGCCGCCGAAGCTTTTCTATGGAACGGGGATTCCAGCGGCGATCTTGGTCCTCAACAAGAACAAGCCTGATGAGCTGCGCGACAAGGTCTTGTTCATAAACGCCGATGCTGAGTATGCCGAGGGAAAGAATCAAAACACGTTGCGCCCAGAGGACATCGAGAAAATCTCGTACGTCTTTCACCAGAAACTCGAAGTTCCGAGGTACTCTCGCCTCGTCGAGCGTGCGGAAATTGAAGGCCACGACTGGAACTTAAGCCTCCGTCGTTATATTGACAACACGCCAGAGCCTGAGCCAGAAGATGTGAGGGCACATATGCTGGGCGGAGTGCCCAAAGTCGAAGTGATCGGCGAGGAAGCTTTGCTGAAGAAATTCGGTGTGCAGCCGACCGTTGTCTTCAAAGAACGAACCGACTGCTATTTCGATTTCAAGGATGAGATAACCGATGCGAGAACAATCGGTGCCGTAATCGAGGAAGACGCCAATGTTCGGCAAACATTTTCACGGATGGAGGGACACCTAGCCAATTGGTGGAAACAAGCTCGGGAAGACTTTGCGAAGCTTGCCCCAGACCCAAGTTCAGGGAATGGCGGGCGGTCATTCCTACCCGAAGTGCGTCGATCCCTCATTAGCTCACTCAAAATGCAACTCGTACCTGTTGGAGTCCTCGATGAATTTCAGGTTGCGGGTGTCTTCGTCAACTGGTGGGATGGAATCAAGTATGATCTCAAGACCATCATGATCAACGGGTGGAGTCCCTCGTTGATTCCAGACCGTTACCTCATCGAGACGTTCTTTGAGAAAGAGGCAAAAGAAATTGAGGAGCTAGAGCTTCGAGTTGGAGAAGCGGAGTCGGCACTTAATGATGCGGTAGAGGCTGCGCAATCGACGCTCGATTACGAGCCTGACGAAGATGAGAGCATAACCGCCGCGCTCATGCGAAAGGAACTCACCTCAACGATCAAAGACCTGAACGCAAGTAAAGATCCCAGTCTTGATACAGATCTTTCACGTCTTAAGCACGCCCTCAGCGATCTCAAAGAAGCACAGGAGCAATTGAAAGCGCTCGACCAGCAGGTCACGAAAGCGAAGTTCGATCTTTCCGTTAAGCTCGGACTCAAACGATTTGGAGCTGACGAGGAAACGTGGGAAACACGGCGTCTTAAGGAACAGGCGGAACGTGAACTCAAGGAACTCGGGGCGGAAGCGGACGATGACAAGAAGCAAAAGGCCAAGGCCAAGCGGGTCAGAAGTGATGTCGCGGCCCTACACAAACGCATCGAGGCAATCGAGCGTTTGACGGAATCCATCGGAGGGATGATCACGGAGGCAGAAGCTAGAGCCCTAATCTTAAAGAAACATCACGATCTAATTTCTGAGCAGCTCAATCGATACCTTTCCGTTGAAAAGCGGACATTGTCGTTCGTTTTTGAACACTTGTGGGACAAATACTCACGATCCGAAGCGCAATTGGCGACCGCGTGGCACGATGCAGCGCTCAAACTGTCGTCGTTTCTTGAGCAGTTTCAGTACGTTACGAAATGAATAAAGCCGACCAACACCTTCCACAGAATTGGCGATTAAGATCGCTCGGGTCTCTTGGTAAGGTGCTTTCAGGTGCGACTCCTTCTACGCAGGTGCCCGACTTCTGGAATGGCGATATTGCTTGGATAACGCCAGCGGATTTGAATCGGCAGGAAACGCCGTACATCAACTCAACAGCAAGGAGCATTTCAGAAAAGGGCCTAAACAGTTGTGCCGCAACCCTGATTCCGAAGTGGAACATTGTCATCTCAAGCCGTGCGCCAATCGGTTACATAGCGGTTCCCACGATAGATTTCACCACAAATCAGGGCTGTAAGAGCTTATGGCTAGGTGATGACCAACACTATCTGTTTCATTATTACAACCTCTGCTTTCACGTACGACAATTGAAGGAAAAAGGCGAAGGGACAACCTTCTCAGAGATCTCGAAAGCGGCACTCGAAATGATCAGCCTTCCTGTGCCTGATTTGGAATCGGCTCAAGTTGTAATCGGACAGATCCTTGGCTCGGCAGATCGAACTATAGAGTGCCTAAGGGCGCTGGTTAGCAAGCATAAGCGCATTAAGAGGGGTGTTGTACGGAATCTGCTCACTTTCGGCATCGACAACAGTGGCAGGATTCGCACCGAATCAACTCATACGTTCAAGAATTCCCTCTTGGGTCGGATCTCGGAGGACTGGCGGCTGATTAGAACAAAGGACGCGTGCTCTCTAATCACCAAGGGTACAACACCCAAGAAGCGAGCGGTCGAGAATGCGGAGCACACAATCCCGTTCCTGAGAGTCCAGAATCTTACCTTTGACGGTCGGATAGATTTTAGGAATGACCTCGAATTCATAAGCCGTGAAACACACAGACATGAACTGGCTCGGTCGGTTGTGAGATACCGTGACGTATTGATGAACATCGTTGGCCCTCCTCTGGGAAAAGTCGGAATTGTTCCAAACGACTATCCTGAATGGAACGTTAATCAAGCTATCGCTCTTTTCAGGCCAACTCAGGACTTGTGCAGCGATTTCTTGTTCTATTGGCTCCAATCCCCGCAAGCTCGTACTTGGTTCGAGATCAACTCAAAAAAGACTTCTGGTCAGCAGAATCTCACGCTGCAACACTGTCAAGACTTGCCTCTTCTGTTGCCCTCCTTTGAAGAACAACAGCGCATCGTGTCCTCAATTCGCACCGTAGAGGCAGCGCTGGACATCGAACGGCAATACCTAGGAACGTTGCTTTCTCAGAAGGCGGGCCTCATGCAGGATCTCCTGACGGGTAGGGTATCTGTCGATAAACCTGTTGGGGTTGAAACGGCGGCAGGCCAATCATGATCCTGTCAAATGACAAGCCGATTGATGCACTGCGGATCGACGAGAAGACCCACGTTGAAAATCCACTCCTTGAGCAGCTCGACAAACAGGGCTGGACGGTTCTGTGTCTGGAGCGCAAACAGACGCCGCAGGATAGTTTCCGCACGAACTTCGGACAAGTCGTGCTGTTGCCGACGCTCGAAGAGGCGCTTCGCAAAATCAATACGTTTCTCCGCGAAGATCAAGTCGCCGAGGTCGCTCGCAAGATCACGTCTTTCAGTCAAAAGAACCTCATCGAGAACAACCGTCAAGTTCTCCAGTACCTGCTAGAAAACACCACAGTCTCAATCAATCACGACACTGGCGAGCCGAGCCCCACGGTTCGGTACGTAGATTTCGAAAACCGCTCCAACAATTCCTTCATTGCCATCTCGCAGTTCAAAGTCAGCGTCTCGGGAACGGAACACCACATCATTCCTGACGTGGTGCTGTTCCTCAACGGACTCCCGATTGGAGTGATTGAATGCAAGTCACCCAAGGTGAAGGAACCGATTCCCGAGGCCATCGACCAGATGCTGCGCTACAGCCAGCAACGCGCCGACAGCCCTGAGGGGAATGCCGAGTTGTTCTATTACAACCAGTTCCTCCTCGCTACCTGCCGCCAACAAGCTAAGTTTGGCACGATCACGACGCACATCGAGAAGCACTTTTTCCGTTGGACAGACCCTTATCCGTTAACCCTGAACGACTTGCCGCACGAAGGCACCGCACCGAATGATCAACAGCGCATCGTCGCTGGCATGTGCACCAAGGACAACCTGCTCGACTTGATCAGGTCTTTCACAATCTTCACCACAAATGACAAAGGTAAGACGATTAAGATCGTGGGACGCTACCAACAATTCCGCGCTGTCAAGCTAACCTTGAAACGTTTGCGCGAAGGCAAGAATTCGCGGGAACGAAGCGGAATCATCTGGCACACGCAAGGTTCGGGTAAATCGCTCACGATGGTTTTCATGGTGCGCGAGATGCGCCAGTACGTGGAGTTTAGCGATTGGAAAATCATCTTTGTCACTGATCGAACCCAGTTGCAGCAGCAACTCGGCGAAACAAGCCAGAGCATCGACTACACAGTGAAGGTCGCGGACAGCATTCACAAGTTGAGGGATCTCATCAGAACGACTTCACCCGACCTCATCATGGCAATGATGCAAAAGTTCCAAGACCGCGACCTAGAAGAGATGTTCCCAGAGCTGAACCCCAGTCCAAAGATCCTCCTCATGATCGACGAAGCGCACCGCTCGCAATATCAGCTCTTGGGTGCCAATCTCGACCGTGCCATGCCAAGTGCCGCCCGTGTCGCCTACACGGGAACGCCAATCGATAAGACTGAGGTCACTTTTGGTGACTACATCGACAAATACACAATGCGGCAGTCCATCGAGGACGGCACCACCCTAGAGATTGTTTACGAGGGACGCACCCACAATGCCGAGCTGCCCGACAAAAAGGGCATGGATCTGCGATTCGAGGACGTATTCAGTGCCTACAACCTCGGCGAACGCCTTCAGATCTTGGGTTATGGCTCTCGGGAGGCGTACCTTGAGGCCAAGGAGACCATCAAGGCAAAAGCATTCGATTTGATCGATCACTACACGCAATACATTTTCCCCGACGGCTTCAAAGCGCAGGTCGTCGCTACCTCGCGGGAAGCAGCAACGCGCTACAAAACGTACATTGACGATGCACTCAAGGCAAAGGTCGGCGACCTTGAGAAGAGCAATCCGCTTTGCATTGATGTGGATCGGCTCCGCACGCTGGAGACGGCAGTCGTGATCTCGGGGAGCCACAACGACCTGCCACACATCAAGGCCTACATTGAAGAGACGTATCACAAGCGGAGCATCCGCCGCTTCAAACTGCCATTTGATGCCGAAGAAAAAGAGGGAGAAGAGACGTTCGACGGGCGAGTCGGAATCATCATTGTGAACAACATGCTCGTGACTGGCTTCGACGCACCAATCGAGCAGGTACTGTACTTGGACAAAGTGGTCACGGATCACAATCTGCTCCAAACTATCGCTCGTGTGAATCGGATCGCCGATGAAAACAAAGACAAGGGCTTTGTTATTGACTACGTGGGTATAGGCCATCACATCAAGCAGGCGCTGGCTGCCTATGACGAGCGGGAGCAGCAGGAGATCCTCGCCGCTTTAGGCAGCCCCGACAAAGACCTGAACGAGCTGATACAGGCACGTCGGGAGATGTGGGAGTTGCTTCACAAGTATGACCTGAAGGACTTCTCGGACCCAGATGCTTTTTTCGATCTGTTTCACGATGAGGATATTCGGTTTCAGTACATCCTCGCATTCAAGAAGCTGAGCCGAGCCTTCAATCTCGTGCTTCCCCGAAAAGAGGCACTGACCTATTTTAAGGACTATGAGAGCTTCTGCGAGATCAACGCCCTCGCCAGCAAGCACCTTCGGGACTCACGCCTGAGCATGACGGGCATCCCCCCAAAGCTGAGAGCGATCACAGATGAATTTCTGAAATCGAAAGGCATCGAGCAGAAGATAGCCCCCATTTCAATTCTGGATGCTGACTTTCAAAAGGACGTTAAGGCTCGGAAGCGCGGCAAGACCAAGGCCGCCGAGGTCGAACATGCCATTCGGCATTTCATCAGTCTGAATATTTCCGAAGACCCTGAACTCTTCGCCTCGTTTGCCGCCGAGCTGGAGCGGATATTTCAGGAGTTCCGAGACAACTGGGATCGGATTTATCAGGAACTGGAAAAACTTCGGCAAAAGATGGCTGCGAAGGAAAAAGAGCAGACGTATGGACTGGATCGGAAGAAGCAAATGCCGATTTTCCGAATGCTTAGGGCAGAACTTTTCGATAGTCGAGACCTCAGTGAGGATGAAATTGCCCAGACGGTCAATCTAACGCAGAATCTATCGAACCTGATTGCAGGTGAGATTGTGAGTGCTGGATTTTGGAGTTCCACACCTGCACAGAGTCGGCTGAAGGCTGAGTTGCAGCAGTTGATGCTTTCTGAGGAGTTCAGCAAGTATCCCAACATGATGGTCAAGTGGCGTCCTTTGATCACGCGACTCATGGAATGGGCTAGGGAGAATCACGGGGTTCTAACGCGAGCCTGATATGGACTTGAGCTTCCAAATCGTTTATTCGCGGCGGAAGACGGTTGCTATGTCGGTTGAACGTGACGCTTCGGTTGTTGTCCGTGCGCCCGAAGGGATGACGGAAGAGAAGATCCATCGATTGATCGAGGCGAAGCGGTTTTGGCTCTACCAAAAGACTAACCACGGTCAGAAATATCCCCTTCGCCAGACGCGCAAGGAATTTGTCTCAGGGGAGACTATCCTTTACCTCGGGCGAAACTATCGGTTGCAGATTACGGATAAGGATGTCGCTGGCGTAGGCTTTCAGTCGAGATTTGAGATCTCCCGCAAGAATCAGCCACGTGCAGCCGAACTCTTCAAACGGTGGTATTTGCAGCAGGCTGAAGAACGAATCCCGCCACGGGCAGAATACTTTGGGGAGGCGCTAGGAGTTGGCTTCAATCGTATCTTGATATCCGACCTGAAGGTTCGGTGGGGATCGTGTACACCGAAGAGCAATTTGAATTTTAACTGGCGATTGATGAAAGCGCCCACGACCGTGATCGACTACGTGATTGTTCATGAACTAGCTCACCTCATTGAGCCAAACCACACTCGACAATTCTGGAACATCGTTTCGATTCAGATTCCCCGCTTCAATTGGGCTAAGCAGTGGCTTCGCGAGCACGGGGACTTGCTGGAGACCGACTTCTGACTTCTTTTTAATCATGTTGGTCGGTAGCCACTTCCTGCAATCAAGAAGGCTTGTTGAACTTCGGCATCGCGTCCAAGATAACGTAAGCAGGATCGATCATGAGCTTGTATCGGAGATTGACCAGACCCATGAAAAACAAGGTAGTCTGCATCAAGTACTCGACTTCTTCACTTGCATTAGCAATCACTTTTCCGAGACTCTCACCATGAATCACCTCATGCCTGAAACGATCCAATCGTTCAAGCCGCTCCTTGTCATAAACATAGTTGTGCATCGGGCTCCATTTTTCTGGAGGCTGACATCTGGCGAAGAGATATTCCGCCTTCTTCAGCAAAGACTCCCGCTCTAGCTGCGCGAAAAACTCATCCAGTTTCTGCCCCAACACTTTCTCATAATCTGAGCCACGCATGTCGGCAAGAGAAATGTGACGCTTCTCAACAACTGATTCCTAGTCACGAGGAGCAACCAGTGCAGTAACGCGACAATAGTCCAGAGCAGCACCGTCGAGCACGGAGTGAGCAAAGACGATGGATGCGGCGTTCATCGCAATTTCGGTTTCCTTGATCGTCTGCTCAGTCATATCCTGAACTATTTTGTCGGGCGGGTTCGCCTTGAAGAACAGTTCCTTGTCTATCACAATCCTGTCGTAATCAGAGCCTTGAAGGATGTCGGAGACAAACTTGATCTTCTGAGCTTCGATGTCTTTCTTTGCGGCATCCATCCCCAAAGTGGAAGTGATACGAAACGACAAAATAAGCCGCCAACGATCAAAGCATCTAGCAACGACATCGTTAAACAGCTTTTCAGCCTCTGTCATGGATTCAGTGGGATTCTTGCTTTGATCAGCAGTGTCCCGATTCCTTCCGTGCAATCCATCCTAAATGGATCGGGAGCCCAGACGAAGCTCTTCTAGCAGCCTGACTAGCGCCAACGTGTCCAGACCGCAGTATTCCAAAAGAGACTTCCTAATGCTGTGGCGCTCGCCAGAATCGAGGGTTCCCCGCACCAGTGATTCCCAAGCCAGCCCCGCATCCTGACCGTTCGCCACAGCCATCCCGTCGTAGCTCATCTCGGGAACCATCGCGGGCAACACCGCCTTCAGCGAGTACGACCCTGCGAATGCGGGATAGTAGACGTGGTTCCGAACGACTGGCAGCAAGTCAAAGAGGCGACCTTGAATTGTCTTGATAAGTCCCGCGAACTCGGGCAGCCACGCTGCGAGTTCAGAGAGCCTCTGCGACTCGAATGGGGCGTAAACGACGATGCTGCCGCTCTCACCGAGTGCACAACAAAGCGAAGTGATGAACTCGCGTCGAGGATCGGCATCATCGGTCGCCAAGAATTCGTAATGCTCGGGCTCCGCTGCGGGCTCTCTCTGTACGTGCAACGACCACTGAAAGGGTAGTTGATCGAACGGACGCATTCCCGCAAACCTTGGAATCGCTGGATTCACGCTTTCAAAATCCGTGAAATACAGCGGATATCTGAGCGTTTCGAACTCCTTGCTGAGTTCCGCACTGAACCACCTCTGCCCCCTCTGCACACTCGTGCAAGCAATTCGCTGCCGCTCGCTTAAAGGGAAATCGTCGGGGATTTCGAGGATGGATTCGACACCCATTTCCTCCAGATCCTCGGCGGCACTGGCATGGAGCCTTGGCAGATACCCGATGTGGTCGCTCGGGCGCGGAGGATTGCAGCGGTCGAAGAACTCGCATGTGATCGGATTGGTGCAATGCGGCCCGACGGGAATGTCTGGCGGACTTGGCATCGCGAGGACGCGGAGTTCCGACCGCACTTGGAAGGTGAGCTTCGGCTGGAGCCTCTCGACTCGCCGCGTCAGGTTCTTGATCTTGAAGAAACGACGCACGTCGATGGAGCCGCCTTGAAACACATAGTTTCGATTGACGTGGGCGAGGCACGAGGAAGCCAAGTCGAGTCCGCAGCGGGATAGGACGCGGTGCTGAATCGCTACATCATCAAGATGCTGCTCTTTGAGGTCGGCGGTTGATTTGACCTCGATCAAACGCCATCTGCCATCTCGACGGCGGTGCAGGATGTCCACCCGTACAAATACACCGCCGTCTTCGAATGCCGCTTCGAAAATGGCGGGAACTTCGGGGTTCGCGATTAGCTCGCGTGTCGTTCGGACCGCCTGCTCGGGGTCGCGAGAACTGACTTCCACGCCGCCCGCGAAAAGCTGACGTGCCAGTCTGCCGACCGCACCGCCTTGCTCCATGATGGCGACCGCTGCGGCATCAGGAAAAACGCCCAGTTCTGGCTCACGCACCTGCCAATACAAACGCTTGAGGCACTGGACCCCAGACATGAATTGCGACTTGGAAATAGTGATTGGCATTTATGTTCGCTGTGAGCACACGCCGCCCCAAAGACGTTCAAGTTCTTCGACTTCCGCTCTGCCCTCCACGAAAACGAAACACACGCCCTTGACCCACGCGCAAGGCACTGCGGCAGGTAGATGAACCCCAAATAGCTCGGCGAACGCTTCTCTCGTAAGCCTCATAATGCTCCTGCCGATTGTGGAATGTCGCTGCGATCACGCTGGCGCATTGGCAACTTCTTCGCCGCTGCTGTGCTGTCGCAGAGCGAGTTTAATCGGACTTTGTATTTCGCGACCAGCCCAGAGACGGACTGGATCGCCTTGGATGCCTTTCCCAACTCCTTTTCAATCGCATCAATATCGGCAAAGGTGCGGCGGACTTCCTCCGCAAGGGCGGCGTTCCGCTGTAGAAAATCAGGGCCTTCGGTCCGCATTCGTTCCAGTAAAGGTTTCAACACTTCGAGATCACGAGGGAGCCACTGGCGGGTGGTACGTAGCACCCAAACACCCTCCTCCTGTTCCCAGCGGCACTCGCGATCAACCTGCCTAAGCTGCTCCTCTGTCCGAGCGACCAACACCGCGACCGAAAGCGACCGCTCCTTCGCGTCTCTGACGAGCTTGGCAATGTCACCCTCGGTGACAGTGGCTTTGTCCTTGTTATCGACGAGCATTCGGGGCTCAACCGACGCACCGCTCGGATCGCGGTAAGCCACGATGAAGTCACCGTGTCGTGGTAGTTTCTCGCTGACAGACATGCCAGCCCACGTTCTAGCTTCATCAGCGAAGTCCATCTCTTCCCGCTTTCCGATTCGGGAGACCTTGGACATCTCGGCCTCTAACTCCTGATTTCGCTCCCGAAGCTGAGCAACTTCCCGCAGGCAATCCTCCACTCTGCGGGTCAGGTTGTCCCTCTCGGATTGGGTCGCGTGTGATTCATCTTTGTGGCGATCCCTGATCTCTGCCATGCGTTTCGCAAGCTCGGTCTCGAAGCGTAGCCAGACACTCTGCTCATCGTGGCGGTGCTTCTGTTGAAGCAGGCGGAAGGCTTCCTCGGCGCTCAGTTGGGCAACCCTCGCGAAGTCCTTCACACCGAGGCGATCCAGAACCTCAGTTCGCTTTAGCTTGCCTTCACCCAAGCAAAGTGGGCACTCGATGGCATCAGTCGGCATTTCTGATCGTGTCGTCAGATGACCTCCATAAGGGTGGAAGAAAAGGGGGAGGTTTGAGGGAACAGATTCCGCTACTTCTTGTTGTGGTTGCCGATCAAGAGACCTGCATCGGCGGTGTTGATCGAGACCAACTTGCCATGTTCGTCGCGGGTCGTGCCGAAACTCTCGCTCGTCCGTCCGATTATGTGCTCGTGCTCGTCCCTGACAAGCGTGTCGAATGAACCGACGTACCCCGTCGTGGTCGAGCCGATGATCTTGCGATTTGCATCCCGAATAAATTTCTTTTTCAGTGACATGTTTCCTCCTAGGTATATATACCAACGGCGTTCGCAAAATCGCTAGGAATTCCCAGATAATTTTCAGGAGCAGCACGCGCGTAGCCAACTTTTTGCTCAAATTCCTATCGATTTTCGAGATCAAGTAGGTATAACAGCAGTGCAGGTGAACGCGTGCCCGACTACTACGGCGAAGAAAAAGAGATCAGCGTGGAGGGCCTCATCGAAGAACAGCGGAGGCTCGCTCGTTCCAAGACTTTCTTTGAGAAGGTCGTCGGCACATTGTGCGTGGCAGCGCTTCTCAAGGAGAGGCTCGCTGCATTGACCGACGCGGCAGTTGGGCAGTTGATGGTCGATCACGTTTGTAACGAGATGAATGTGTTCAGTCCAGAATTGACGATCTGCGAGGTAGCAACCGAGCGGCTAATCCATCCCTCCCCAGTGCTAGTCAAAAGCGACAAGGAGAATCTCAACCGATGAAAAGAGCAGCCGTGTACGTGCGGGTTAGCACCATCGATCAACATCCCGAAAGCCAAACCCTCGACCTGAAACAGTTCGCTGCCCAGCGGGGATTCCAGATCGTGCAGGAATACACGGATCATGGCTTCAGCGGAACCAAAGCACGTCGGCCTGCACTGGATCAGCTTATGGAAGACGCACGTCGCCACAAGTTCGATGTGCTGATGGTTTGGTCAATCGACCGCCTTGCTCGCAGCACTAAGCATCTGCTCCAAACGCTGGACGAACTGAACGGCTTGGGAATTCAGTTCCTCTCGCAGCGGGAAGCAATCGACACCGAGGGTCCCCTTGGGCGTGCGATTGTCGTGATCGTCTCTGCGATGGCCGAGTTGGAGCGGTGCGTAATCATAGAAAGAGTGCGAGCAGGAATGCGGCGAGCGAAATTGGAAGGTCGGCGGATCGGGCGTGCACCCCTACAGGTAAACCGTACCGCCCTGCTCCGAGATCGTGAACGCGGCTTGAGCCTGAATCAGCTTGCGAAGGCCCACGGCATTTCGAAAGCCTCCGTATGTCGGGTCTTAAAGGAAGAACGTGAGGCTGTCTCCAGAGGCTTCGAGCAGACCGCCTCCGCCTTTAGTGAGCCTAAAGAGGTTGTGTCCCCAATTCCGCTGGCCTAGCTGTTGTCCAGAAGACTATACGTTTTGAGGCTATTCGCCTGAGTGTCGATGAGGTTGTTACCATGACACCGTGCCCACGCCAAAACTGCTTCTACTGATAGCGGTCTTTTTCCTGACGAGCGTAATCAGCGTCGTTACAGGCAGTACCTCGCTTATCACTGTGCCTGTGATGATCCAATTCGGTATTGAGCCCCATGCAGCCATCGCGACGAACATGATGGCTCTAGTTTTCATGAGCCTTGGGGGTTCTCTGCCCTTCCTGCGTAAAGGCATTCTCCACCGCCGTCACTTACCGACCTCAATCGTCATCACTGTCATCGGGTCTGCTCTGGGTGCTCTGCTTCTGCTGGAAGTGCCAATAAGAGCGTTACAACTCATCATTGCTCTAGCCATGATTGTTGTGGCGGTGTTTTCCATTGTGAAACGAGACGGTGCAGAGCGTGAGATTCCTGTCTCCCGAAAAAGAGAAGTCGCGGGTTATGGAGCGACTTTTCTGCTGGCGGTTTACGGGGGATTCTTCAGCGGCGGTTATGTGACTTTGTTGACGGCTGCATTCGTCTTCCTCTTCGGAATGACCCTTCTACAATCTGTGGCGACAACCAAAATCGTCAATGTATTTTCTTCCGCAGTTGCCACTGCGGTCTTCATGAGTCGCGGCGTGGTTGACTACAAGCTCGGCTCGATTCTCGGGGTCACGATGTTCGTGGGTGCGATGGTCGGCGGGCACACGGCAATGAAGCTCAGCCACGTCTGGCTTAGGCGGATATTCGTTACTGCCGTTCTGGTTCTTGCAATCAAGATGCTGGTGAGCTTTGTGCATCATTAAGTCCAAGAATCGGCTTGACTCTGGAACCGATTCGGGGGTGTAACCTCAACTCGTGATGGTGAAGCAGCCATGCAATCAGGTGAATTAGCAAATCTCGCAGGGGTAAGCACTGACACGCTCAGACACTACGAACGATTGGGTCTTTTGGAGAGACCACAGCGTACTGAGAGCGGTTATCGGCAATACACTCCGCAGTCGCTAGAAAGGGTTCGGTTGATTCGCCGTGCCTTGAGCGTTGGCTTTTCGTTGCCTGAACTGACTGCGATCCTCAAGATGCGGGATAACGGAGAAGTGCCCTGCAACACAGTGAGAAGGATAGCTGAATCCAAACTGCAAGCAGTCAAGCAGCAGATCGCAGACCTAATTGCGATGCGAGACCAACTTGAGAACATTCTTAAGGACTGGAACTCAAGGCTGGCTCACACACCAAAAGGCTTGCCAGCACGGCTGTTAGAGTCGTTGCCAAGCGAATTGCCAAGGGCGTCTTGCCCTTCCCCGTTGAAGATCAAACATACCAAGGAAGGCAGATTATGAAGCTTACGATAGCAGTGGTTGTCGCTCTCACACTGTCCGCCTACAGCCAGCAGAAGGATTCTCCAGCAAATCCATCTGGGAAGCATTGCGAAATGGAGAAACGCGGCGATGCGGCTATGGGATTCTCTCACGAGAAAACAACGCATCATTTCATACTATTCAACGACGGTGGGGCGATTGAAGTTGAGGCGAATGATCCTACGGACAAAACTAGCCGCGATGAGATTCGTATGCATCTTTCTCACATCGCCAAAATGTTCGCGGAAGGCAACCTCAACGTGCCAATGTTCATTCACGGCACAACACCAGCAGGAGCACCCGTCATGGAGGAACTCCACGACCAGATTCATTACAAGTTTCAGGAGATTGAATCTGGGGCGAAGGTGCGTATACGGACAGCCGACGAGCGGGCGATTAAAGCTGTCCACGAATTTCTTAGGTTTCAAATTGCTGAACACCAGACAAGCGACAGCACGGACATCGCGGATGGTAGCGGTGAAAAGTAGCAGGGGTTAGCAACAGCCGCAAGCCTTCCCGTGCATCGCCTCCCGACCCTCCCAAAGGATGAGCGGCACAACCACCAAGGCGGCAATCGGGTCAGCCCACGTTACGTGCCAGATTGCGTTAATCGCCAGTCCCGCCAAGGCGATCAATGAAAGATAAGCACACAGCACCGACTGAGCGGCATCCGCCCTCAATGCGGCACTACCTGTAACTCCTGACAGTCGCCGCTTCTCTTTCGCGAGCCACGGCATGACGACTGCGGCAGCAACCAGAATGGCGATCCCTAGAAGTGTGGGCTTGGGTTCGCTATAGCCCAATAGACTCGCGAGCGAAGTGATTGCGACATAGGCAGCCAGTGCGAACAATAAAGCTCCCGCGACACGGGCAGCCCGCCTTTCCGAATCCCCACGTTCGGCACTTGTCCGAAATCTCCACAGCACTACTACCGCCGAGAAGAGTTCGATGGTGCTATCTCCACCGAAAGCAAGCAGTGCGGGACTCCGTGCCCGCCATGCTGCGAAGAGGGACACCACAGCCTCCACACTCATCCACGCGATTGTGACGGTTTGCACCCGTTGAATTCGTCGGATAGCGTATGGAGTAGCGATTTGCAGCACCGAGGCCATTCAGGTGAGTATTATCGCACCGTGCTTCGAGCCTCAGAGCCCTTTACGAGAAAAGACTGTTCTGAGTCTGCACCAGTTCCACGGGTGCGGAGCAAGCTTCGTCGTCGTTCGCCACGTGATTGATCCGCGTGCTTACTGTGGTGTCGAGATTATGACAGATCGGGTCCCTTACTCGGGCGTCTGAGCGAACAGGTGGTCAAGCGCGAAAAACGCACTTTGCAAATTGCGGTCGCGTAGATGCTCATCAGCGGAATTTGTGCCTTTCCAGTGTTTTTAGAAGTTCTTCCTTCGTCTTAAACCGCGCGGCATTTCCGACCATTGCATGTAGGCCGTTCCACGCCGCCATCAGCAATTCCGTCAAATCAAAATCTTCGACCCTTTCGCCGTGATGCACAAAGGAGGATCGTACAGCGTAAGCCTCCGCTACGACCTTCTTAACTCTCAGCCGCGAATCAGCGTCACTTCCAACCAAGAAAGCCAGCCGTTCGCCAATGTTCTGCGTAATCGCCTCGCTCTCATTCAAAAGCAGAATCGATTCCAGCGCAGGAAAAATATAAAGGAGCTTCTCGGCTGTTTCGGGGACGAGCGAAGCCTTCGAATATAGGAATAAAGCATCGAGCACAACATTCTCCAGTTCGCTCTTCGGCTCTTTTGCAAACAGATCGCTGATGGCGGTCAGTCCCGAAGACTGGAATTCGCGAACAACCGCGTCCTCGATGACCCACGGGTCAGTGCCTCGCGGCAACACGCCCCGAGTTTCGCCAACGATTTTCCCGTCTTTCACGGTGAGGTAGTGATGCCCCTCTCGTTGGTGACTCCCCAATGGAATGCAGTATGAAAGCTGTCGAGGGTCAAAGTTTGCAGGGGCAAACAAACGTAACAAAGCCGTCGCAGAGTCAATCCGCTCGCTCGCAATCTCGACGGCTCTATGCGGTTCGGCAAGCACCGAAACAACTCCTGCGGCGAGACCTTGCAACTCCTTCCGCCTACGTTCAAGTGCTTCGTTGACTTTGGGCGAGTTTCCCGCCTCGGCAAGGATGCTTTGTTGCCATACATCCAGCATTCCTCGGGTGATTGTCTTGTAGACCACGGGGCCGATATTGAATGCTGTCTGAACGTAGAGCGAGTAAATTGGCATCCAAGTCTCAATCTCACGAACGCTGGCGGAAGCCTCCTCGATGATGAATTCACAGACTGATTGAGTCGAGGTTTGCTGACACGTTTTCAGGCACCAGCGAAACAAGGCATCTTCAACAAATTGAACGCTCACAGTGTCACGGAATGCGGAGGCCTTCTGGATGGATCGAGCGAGTTTCTCCAGTTGAGGATAGTCATACTCGCCCAAACCGATTAGTTTGTCGCCTTCGGTCCTGAATCGGCTGACCCTGTTGCCGTTCGCATCGTTTGAGGACACTTCGACAGGCCCGCGCAGGTCGTCGGCGGTCAACGCATGTCCCACGTAGGCGTCAATCTTGAATCCCGTCTTCGCCGACTCAGGAGCTTGCTCTTTCAGTCGGACCCTATCCGCAATTGCCTGCGACTGGGCTGTGAAGCTCGCAACAGCATCGGGGTGCAGGTCAAATCTCATCTGATCCTGCAATTCATATCACACCTTTTCGTTCGTTGATCGGCTAGAATACTCCGTTTCTGTCATGTTACTTCCGTTGGCAGTGTCGTGCCGACGGCGCGAGTGATTGAAAGGGCAAATCGAGTGGGCGACTTCTATCTACAGACAAAGAAAATCTCGAATGTCTTTCAGCTTCTGAGCACTCTTGGAACCTACGAGAATGACATGAGTCGAAGCGTGGCGTGGGCGCTTGGTCAGTGCCCTGAGTTTCTGAAGGAATTTGTGAAGTCTGTAGCAGGTATCGAAGTCGAACCCGAAAGCACTTCGATCCGTCTTCAAGTGGCAAAGAAGGCGACGGGCATCACGGATGTAGAGATAGAGTCCCTCGGCAAGGCGCACATCATTGTTGAAGCCAAACGCGGTATGACATTGCCGACAGAGAAGCAGCTTTCGATGTACGCGAGACGACTTGCAGCCGATGGAGAAGCAGCAAAGTGTCTAGTTGCCCTAACCGATTGCCCAGAGCCATACGTTAAGGCGCACTTTACGACCAAGCAACTGAGCGGTATTCCTGTGGTTCACGTCTCGTGGGCAGAAGTCTCGAAGATGGCACGTCAGGCGCACTCACGAAGCAGGTTGAAGGAAAAGTATCTGATTGACGAATTGCTCACCTATCTGAAAGGTTTGGTCACTATGCAGCAAATTGACTCGAACTGGGTTTTTGTAGTCGCTCTTAGTAATCAAAAGCCTGAAGGCTGGGAAGTCTCTTGGATTGAGGTCGTCACGAAAAAGCACAGATACTTCCATCCAGTGGGCCAAAATTGGCCGCCTGCCCCGCCCAATTACATCGCATTCAGGTATGGGGGTGAGCTTCAGTCAATTCACCACATTGACGGCTATGATGTCGTCACCGACCTACACGGAGCGATCAGCGAAATCCCAGAAGGCGAAATCACTGGTCCTCATTTCGTCTACCACTTGGGCCCAGCGTTCAGGCCCGACCATAGGGTTCCAAGCCAAATACCACGGTCAGGGCGTCGGTGGTGTATGCTCGACACGCTCTTTACGAGCGAAACGATTGCAGCGGCAAACAAGCTGTCAGCCAAACGCAATAATGCGGTGGACTAGCCTGTAGGTGGGAAGGATTGCTGCCTAATCCTTTTTAGCGGCTTTGCCGCTCCAGTAACGTTCGGCGAGTTCAGTGATTCGCTCGCGGTCAAGAAAATAGACAGAGCCCACAACGCTGTTCGACATCTTCTCCACAATCTTTTCGCGGGCGTTCTCGGTGAAGGAACCGCTGATCGCGATGATGAACGTGGAAATGTATCGCGGTTCCTTCGATCCAATTTCGTAGTAAGGCATCGCAAATGCGTCCGCTATCTGACCGAGAAGTTCATCTATGGGAGCGTTGACCCCGCCTTTTATATCGCCCGCCTTCGCCTGTAATCCGTAATGACGATGGTTGCCAAAAGGCGTAATCTCGGAAAAAGTGAAATCCTTCCCATACTCCTTCTTCCCGTGCGCGTAGCGGACGAAAAGAAATCCCATGCGGCGAAGCAATGGGTGAAGCAATTCCCGACAGAATAAGTCCTCATCAGTCGAATATTCTTCTTTCCATTGCAGTCCCGAAAGAGCAGTCTCGGCAGCGTGAAGAAGCGTGCTCAGGTCACGCGCAGCTTCGAGAATGCTCGCATGAAGGGGATCACCCTTTGCGATGACGCGGTGTAACGTTATGCCTTTCCAATCGCCCTCGACTTCGACCTCTGTGACTTCCCAGTTCTCAAGATGACGAGCTTGATCTTCTATCGCCCCAATAAATGTAGCCAGCCCGAAGCGGCCCTCCCAGTATTTGTTGGGTGTGTGACATCGAAAATCCAAGGCAACTCCAGCAGGGTCATCTGAAAGACGCAGGTCGTAAAAGAAGTACGTACCGAATCCGTCTTCACTGTGGATTTCTAGCTGGAGTGCCTCTGGAAACGAAGCAGCGGTCTCTTTTGCGAGGTCGCCAAGGCCGCATTCGGCGAGCACGTAGTCGTCGCCCGTATCGAGTATTTCCACTTCCTTGCCCGCGATCTCAACGAGAGCGTCTTCACCGTCGATGGTCAGTCTTATCATGGGCTCGGCTCAGAATCGTGCGATCCAATATTGAAGAGACTGGCAACTCCGCTCATCGAAGAGAAGAGTCGCCCTCATCCGAAAATGATAGTCTCAATCTGCTGCTGATCCAAGAAAACACCACTGGTGGACAGGGCGGGGACGACGACGCAATCAAGCGAAGCTGGGAATCCGACCTTCTGGATCGCGGCGATCTGTCTGTCAAATTCTGCCAGATCGATTCCACCTCGCTGTTCAAACACATCCCGTGCGCGAGCAACGTCGCCATCAAACCAAACGAGCTTCACACCACAGTTCTGAAGTTCCTTCACGAAAGAAAGAGCAGAGACAGGAAAACCCCAATCGAGGACAATGCGGTCGTGATGCTGGCGGACTCTCTCCACGAAAGCCGAGCGATTGGCGTCCCATGTTCCTTTCAGTTCTGGACGCGGCCAGCCGCGTGGATAGCACTCTAGGTCGTACTGCGCGAAGCCATACTTACGGGCCAAGTGACGGGCGAATGTGCTCTTACCCGTTGCGGGTATTCCAGATAGCAAGATGATGCTTTCCTTCGGAACCACTACATGCTTCTCCGCGAAAGTCCGTATCGCCCGCACCTTGGAAGATTATGGCAGATTGATAGCAGGACTAAGAATGTCCTCCTGTTACAGGATGCTGCTCTTCGACGTAATCTTCAACCGCATCAAGCAGCATTTTGAATTGCCGAAGTCGGAACTCAAGATAACGTTTGATGGCTTCAGGTTTGCGGTTCTGCATGTGAGGCAAGTCCAACATCGCGGTCTCAGTATCGAAGTCCGCAAATGCGTTATCCAGCGAGTCGAGCACCCGCGTGAGATAACGCTCGCCCTCGGGTATGGCTGCAATCTGTCTTTCAGCTTCCTTCGTGCTCACTCCTGAATAGGCAGCGGCGAAGTATTCAAAATAGGAGGCGTCTAGAGAAGCCGTGAACGCTTCCGCCAGTCCGCGTGTCAATTCGACATCTTTAACGTCCTCGTCTGCCCAGATCAACCAATCAACGAGTTCCTCATCGGTGAAAGCGGAATACGGTTCCATGCTGGTTTCCCGTGCTGTGACCGTGAGGGTCCCAGCAACAACTGGCTTGTGAACTGGGCTGCCCGCTCTCCAGCCGAGATAGCCGAGGCGGGGGATGCCGTCTTCATGTTTTGGGTCGAGTCCAACCTTCATCGCTTCAGCACGGATGTCGTCATTCCAACTTGTGGCGACGGCTTGGCGGTCGCCGAGTATCACGCAAATGTCAGAATCACCTTTAGCGAGTAACTCGGAAACTTTGGCGACTATGTCGGGATAGGAGTTGAAATCCCTCACCACTTGACCGCTGACGCTCATTGCGACTCCTCGCCTTCTCGTTCCCCTGCTAAGGGGGCAGGCATGTCCGCCCAATTGGGAGCCGCCCCATCTTCGCAGGCTGCATCTTCGGCAATTCCTTCTTTTTCGATGCTCTTCAACCTTCTATCGAGCAATTCCTGCTTGGCTTCCCAGTCGGAGACTTCACGCTGAAGCATGTCCGCCAGCAGATGTGGATCAATTCTTACAGTTTTTCCGAGACGAAACGCAGGAACACGGCCCTCGCGAATCCACTTCAATGCTGTGTCTTCGGTGACTCTGAATATCCACGCAAGTTCCTTCACATTTAAGGGCTGAAGCCTGAGCCTCAGCGCCCCGATAATCGACTTCGTTTCTTGAACTGACATGTTTCCTCCACTTTCGGCTTGTTTGGGTGTGTTTCGCAGCCCTCTGTAGATGCAGTTCCGAAGTCGAGAAAGTTCGCGAGCGTTCGTGAGAGGTGGAATTTTCCAAGAAAAACCCTAAAAGG
>Ga0187887_10000730_pt1 | contig 31349 bp, 26 predicted proteins | sample June2016WEW_7_10_FD_132977 | JGI IMG/M metagenome (GOLD analysis project Ga0187887, IMG submission 132977) | Peatland microbial communities from SPRUCE experiment site at the Marcell Experimental Forest, Minnesota, USA - June2016WEW_7_10 | ecosystem: Environmental > Terrestrial > Soil >... | reverse complement strand
CGGGATCGTGTCGGTGCCGGTGAATGAAAGTAAGTGACCCGCTCCCGACGCGGCCGCCGCTTGCACGCTGCTCATCCCGCGAAACGAGAAGTCGTGTCCCTGAAAAGCAACGGCCTCGGAATCCCCGCCGGTCTCCTTGGCGAAACGTTCGAATAACTTGCGGTATTCGAATGCCAGTGTGGCGCTGGTCGATGGCAACCAGCACTCCGAGCTGAACAGCGTTTCGACGAAGTTAGTCAGCCAGAAGAATTCCGGCTTTGTATTGACGAACGTAGCCGAGGGTACGCGCAGCGGCGCCAACGTACCTTCGCGAAGTGCCCGAACCTCGAGGGGCAGGTAACCCAGGGTCCACAAAGCCTCGAGGTGATCAGTGGGGGGTTGGACGATACCAAGGGTGTTTCGGATGAGTCGAACGTATTCGGCAACGATCTGCTCGAGAGGACGGTCGAAGAAGTTTTCTTTGAAGTAGTCAATGAAGTAGCGCTTGATGAATGCCTGGACGCCAAAGACCACGACGTGATCAATTTCCTCGATGGTGCTCTCGCGCGCGGTCCAGGTGCTGTAGACCACGGTCGTGGTCGGCGGGTACTGGTCACGGTGACTGATCTTGTAGAAGTCGGTGAGCAGCGTCGGCGGAAAGCTCACGTTGCGCGGTCGGCGTGGTCGTAGGTCGAACTTGGCACTAGAGCCCAGAGAGCTTTCGGATGCTCCGAGCGAGGGCGGAATTGTCGTCATCGCCGTGCCCCTCGGCGATGATGCCGTCTTCGAATGCCGCCGCGAGTGCAGAGACTGGCAAGACTGCTCCCACTTCGCGGGCGAGTTCAAGGCCAATGCCGAGGTCTTTTCGGTGAAGGACAATCTTGAAGCCGATTGGGTAGTCGTCATCGATCATTCGTCCACTTCGGTTCTCGAGCACCCAAGACCCCGCGGCGCCGCCCGCGAGGGCCTCCATAACCTTGGGGACGTCAAGGCCCGCTTTGATGGCCAGGGTCACGCCCTCGGCCACGCCCAAGTACGTACCAGCAAGAATCACTTGATTCACCGCTTTGGCCCACTGTCCGGCACCGAGTGGTCCGAGGTGGCTGATCGTGCGGCCGACTTTCGCCAGGACGGTACTCGCGCGTTCGAAGTGCTCCGGTGCACCCCCCACCATGATGGTGAGCGTGGCGAGGCGAGCGCCTTCTGATCCACCCGAAACGGGGGCGTCGAGCATGTCGACGCCGATTTCACCCAATTTGTTCGCAAAATCGCGGGCTCGGGTCGGGCTGATGGTCGAACAGTCGACGACGAGTGCGCCACGGTGGGCACTTTCGGCCACTCCATTCGGGCCAAAGAGAACATTTTCGACTTGGGGAGAGTCGGTCACGCACGTGAAGATGATGTCGCTGGATCGGGCGAGATCGGCGGGACTGGTCGCCTCGCGTGCGCCGAGCTCGACGAGTTCCTTCGCGCGTCCTGGCGTACGATTCCAAACGGTCATGGGATAACCCGCCCGGGCCAGGTTCGCGGCCATATACGAGCCCATAGTCCCGAGACCGGCGAAGCCCAATCGTTCCATTGAGGTGGTCGTCGTCGAACTCATCTTCCCCTTCTTTGAGTCTTAGCCCGTGTCAAGAACGTCGTGCGAGAGCCATCTAATCTCACGGTGCCAATCAGAATACGGCGAACACGTGAAGCCTAGGGGGTATCACGACGACATATTATTGAGCGACTCGTCAGAGGGATGAATTGACGGTCACCTTCGCGCGAGGCGCGAGCCGACAGCGCTAGGCGTTGTTTCGGTGCTGCGCGAGTCGCGCGTTCCTGCGCTCAAGCCACGAACCCATGATGTGGTCTTGCATGGCGAGGAAGGCACCTTCAGGGTCGCGCGCGGCAATTCGTTCGTAGATGGCCACGTGACCGTCATGGGACGCGGCGATCTCCGCTCTCCGCATCTGTGGGTTGTAGCGCGTGCTCGCTCGAGCATAGGGGTGCACGGTGCGGATGATAGAACGACCTAATTTGTTACCAGATGTCCGAAGAATGACGTCGTGGTATTCGATGTCCGCGAGGACGTAGTCATCGGGCCGGTCGAGCAGAGACTCGAGGTGATTGAGGGCCTCGTGAAGCTCTTCGAGTTGTTCGTCGGTGATCTTCTCGACCGCGCGTCGGGTCATGAGACATTCGAGCCCAACTCGAACGTCAACCAGGTCATCGAGAATCTCGAGTTTCTCGTCGAATCGGATAGCCGCCTCCAGCACCATGGGATCGAGGAGATTCCACTGACTCGCTGGGGCCACCGTCGTGCCTTGGCCCTGTCGTACTCGGATCAGTCCCTTTTCCTCAAGCAACTTGAGCGATTCGCGCACGACTGTTCTGCTCACGCCAAAAGCGACGCCAAGCTCGGGATTGGTCGGCAACGTGGTTCCGGGAGCCAATTCGCCGCTGACGATGTTCTCCGTGAGCGTCTGCAACACCGCAACGCCAAGACTCGTTGGTCGCGGTGGCGCTGGATTCGCGACGAGCGACGTCAAACTGGAGGCCAATTTCGGCCCATTCATACGAACATCTGTCACTTGACCCCCGGACCGAGAAACGCCATCAGACTCGTTTTTCCTTATACATATTACCTACCCGTTCGGCTCAGCGAAATCAGCCAAGACAGTCAATGATTATGGAAGAAATTCCACCAATTCCTCTGGGAGTTCCTTTTGCATTCGTATGTTATCATACGAATGTTGTGCTATGAATAAGCGGTTAGTGGTTCGTTCGGGAACTTCCTTTCGAACGAGCATTCGGCAATCGCAGCGTCGAATCAACGTGATCATACGGGGGGATTGTGCGAATAACGAGCGTGGAGAGTTTTAGCGTCTTCTCACCTGGCGCACGGCCTCAGTTCGCGTGGCGCGAAGGACTCCCCGGTGGTCCGGACGACGGCTACGCGTCTGTCCTGCTGATAAAGACCGATGAAGGCGTCGAGGGAGTAGCCATTGCCCCTCGCCCCGGAAGTGGTCCCGTGGTCAGTGATCTGGTGGAGCGCGTCTTGCGCGACGAACTCGTAGGGGCAGATCCTTTGCAGCGCGAATGGCTCTGGCACCGAATGTGGGAGCTCGACCGCGTCTACGAGTTTCCCATCAACGTCCTTGGGTTGGTCGACACCGCCCTGTGGGATCTCGCGGGCAGACTGTACAACGCGCCGACGTGGGAAGTTCTTGGTGGCTATCGCCAAGAGATTGAAGCATGCGCGTCGACGTCGACCTTCTCGACCCTGGAAGAGTATCTGGACGTTGCGACCCAATGCATCGAACTCGGTTACCCGGCGATTAAAGTTCACGCGTGGGGTGACGCCCGTAAAGACGCCGCGCTCTGTCGTGCCCTTCGTGAGCACGTGGGCGACGAGTATCCATTGATGTACGACGGTTCCGCTGGTTTTGACCTCGTCGACGCAATTTACGTTGGCGAGGCCCTGTCGGAGGCGAATTACCTCTGGTACGAAGAGCCGATGCGTGAGTTCAATATCACGGCGTACAAGTGGCTCGCCCAGCGAGTTCGGGTGCCACTCAACGTCGCCGAGACGTCGGACGGCGTTCACATGAACACCGCGGACTTCATCCAGAGCGGATGCGCGACCTTCGTGCGCACCAGCACGGAACTGCGCGGCGGGTTCACCGGGGCAATGCGTATCGCCCACCTCGCTGACGCCTTCCGGCTTCGTGCCGAACCTCACGGCAACACCATCTACGCGCGTCATCTCTGTATGGCGATTCCCAATTGCACCTATTACGAGTCTCTCGTGACGTCGAATCCGGCAAAACGCGAAGTTGGCATCAACGCGAAGGGAATAGTTGGAGCGCCTCGAGGCCCAGGCGTCGGTCTGCCGCCCGGTCTCCACTATCCGCCCGAGTTGGAGTCGTACGTTGTTGATCTTGCGGGATCTGCTGTTCCGTAGTCCGGGGTGCGTACGAAGTTGTGAAATTCCTTCAAGCAAGAAAATCCAAACATTAGAAAGAAAGTAGGGGGAAAGTAATGAGTTCACCGATTACTAAGAAATATTGGCGTAGGCCTATTCGACCTAGGCTGCGTGCCTCGGTTATCGCGGTCGTGGCTTCGAGCATGGCAATTGCGACGTTCGGGATCGCTGGCGGCGCCTCGGCTACGTCAAAGCCCAAGCCCAAGCCCACGATTACCGTCTGGGTTGACTCGACGAGAGTCCCTCAGGTCAAGGCGTATGAGAAGGCCCACCCCACCGTGAAGATCTCGATGGTGATCTACAACGGTAATGCGAACGGCTCGGGCGTGCTCCAGTCCAAAATTGCCTTGGATAACAGGGTGCATGGCGGCTGGCCCGACATCGTCTTCAGTGAGGAGAACAACGACGCGGCATCATTAGCTAGTCCTCAGTTCAACTATCCAGCCGTCCTGAGTAACGGTACGGTGTCAAAACCCATCTTGAACGGCTACGCGGCGGGCACGCTCGCGGGCTGCACGGTGAACGGCAAGGTCTACTGCCTGCGTAACGACCTGGCTCAGAACCTATTGTTCTACAACAGCGCACTGATGACCCAGTTTGGTTACACCGTTCCCACAACGTGGCAAGGCTGGCAGACGCTAGGCGAACAAGTAGCGACCCAGCACCCGGGCTACATCGTAGGCAGCGTGGGCGACAACTGGGACGACGACATCTACCTGTGGCCGAGCGAATGCCACGTGAATGATGTGGTGAGGACCGACACCATTGACATCAACGCCAACGACCCCAACTGCACGCGTGCGACGCAACTCATCGACCCGCTGGTCAAGGACGGCGCAGTGACGACGGACAGTGTCTTCTCGTCGACGTTCACCACGGCGTACAACGACAAGATTCTGATGATGGTCGGACCGGCCTGGTACGGCCAGTACCTGTTCCCGGGCATTGTTCCCAAAGGTGACCTTGCTGTCGCTGATCCGTTGAGCTGGGGCAGCGGCCCGACCTACACCGGTGAAGTTGGCGGTGGTCTTTGGTTTATGTCCTCGCACATCTCGGGGACGACCAAGAGTCTTGCGGCCTCGGTACTGACGTGGCTCTCGACGTCCTACGGTAGCCAGGGCATTTCCCCCGGCTACCCGGCGTACGTCGCTGACGAGACGCAGTGGATTGCGGCCCAGCAGGCGTCAGGTCTGTACTCGAACGAGATCGCACCGGTCTTCGCCAAGGCCGCCACCGAAGTGTGGCAGGGTTGGTCGCCGGTGCCGTGGAGCACTGACTCGGTCTTTGGTAGCACGGTAGTCACCGGGCTCAATTCGGGATCGACAATGTCCTCGCAACTTGCCGGCTTTGCTTCGCAACTGGCGGACTTTGCCCAAAGTGATGGCTACACCGTCGTCACGTCTCCGTAGTAGTAGGAAGATTCAATGCAATCGGTCGTGCCAAAAAGAACCTCAGCCCCTCTCGGCGCGACCGATTCATTGAATCCAAAGCTACGACGAAAGCAGAGAAATGGAGTAGCCGGGTACGCCTTCGTATCCGGCTACTTCGTTCTGTTAGTGCTCTTCGGCGTGTTGCCCGCGGTGTACGCCATTACCTTGGCGTTCACTTCCACGGGTGGTCACTTCGTCGGACTCTCGAATTTCGTCAAGACCGGAGAGGACTTTCGGTTTCTTCCCGCTTTCGAGCACGTGGGTGAGTATCTGCTGATCTGGCTCGGGTCGCTCTTCGTTATTGTCGTCGGGCTGGCCCTCATGCTCCACAGCATCTCGAGGCGGGTAAGTTCGGCCTTTCGCTTCATCTTCTACTTGCCGGGAGCGTTGGCCGGTGCGGCCAGCGTCCTGGTGTGGCTCTTCATGCTTGATCCGACCGTGAGTCCGTGGCGCGAGTTCTTGTCCCTCTTTGGTTTCAAGAATCTCGGTCAGACAATCTTGCCGGGCCACCTACCCATAATCTTCGCCATCATTGCTTTTTGGGCCGGCGCCGGTGGTTGGATTGTCGTGACCTACGGGGCGCTCAACAACATACCCAATGAACTCATCGAAGCCGCAGAACTCGATGGCGCTGGAGCGATACAGACCGCGCTTCGAGTGAAATTACCCCTCATTAAGAAATGGGTCACCTTCATGTTGATCCTGGCCTTCGCCGCGGGCACGCAATTATTCGTCGAACCACAGTTGGTGGGAGAAGCGAGTCTCGGACTGATCAGTCCTACGTGGTCTCCCAATGAGTTGGCCTACTACTTCGCTTTCCAGGACAACAACTTCAATTACGCGGCTGCAATCTCAGTGGATCTGCTCGTCATCGGTCTGCTCTGCGCCGCCGTCCTGGTCTTTCGCACGAAGCTCTTCGAGGTGGAGTGATGCGACTCTTCAATCGAATCTGGTCGCGCACCTTTGCCTACGTCGTTCTTCTGGGTTTTACGGCGTTCTTCGTCGTACCGGTCATTTGGCTTTTGTTGTCACCCACGAAGACGGACCACGAATTGGTGGTGGGCAATCCATTCGCCATCGGAACACTTCACAACTTGTCCCACGCCATCCACGTCATGTTCACGTTCGAGGACTATGCGCTGTTGAACTGGTTGAAGAATTCGGCGATCTACTCCTTCGGCGGCATCCTGATAGCCCTCGCCTTTTCAATACCCGCTGGGTATGGACTGGCTCACACGCAGTTCATCGGACGAAGGACGCTGCTCGGCGTCACGCTGTTCGTTATGATCATGCCCGCGACTGCCCTGGTTCTGCCACTGTTCCTTGAGGCGAACGCGGTTCACGCCGTGGGCACGCCGTGGTCAGTGATCCTTCCGTTCTCTTTCTTTCCGTTCGGGGTCTACCTGGCCTATATCTTCTATTCATCCTCGGTCCCCAAAGACCTTCTCGCGGCGGCCCGAATAGACGGGTGCAATGAATGGAATGTCTTTCGTAGGGTGGCGTTGCCTCTGGCGCGACCGATCATCGCACTCGTGACGTTCTTCGCCTTTGTCGCTAACTGGAACAACTTCTTCCTCCCGTTCGTCATGCTTCCCAATAGCACCAACTATCCGCTGCCCGTTGGACTCCAAGACCTCCTCGCCGCGACGCCGGCCTTCAATCCTGGACAAGGTGGCCAAGTACCCATCTATCGACCGGAACTTGCCATCGCGACGATTGTCGCCATGGCGCCCGTGCTAATCGTCTTCCTCTTCGCTCAGCGTTCTCTCGTTTCGGGGATGCTCGCGGGAGCGTCCAAGGAGTGATGCAATGAGGCGGCGATCGTCCAAAGAAAGTGCGAGTAGGTCGCGGCGAGAGATCACCGACACGCTCGTGTTGAACCAACGAACAAAGGCTTTCACGAAAGGAACAGCTGATGTGTCCCGTCACGCTTGAGAAACTGACCAAGGTCTATCCCAATGGTTACGAGGCCGTCCACGAATTCGACCTTGAAGTCGCGGACGGCGAATTCATGGTCTTGGTTGGGCCTTCGGGATGCGGAAAGACGACGGCAATGCGCATGGTCGCCGGTCTGGAACAGATATCGAGCGGCACGCTGCGAATAGGCGATCGAATCATGAACGATGTGTCCCCGCGCGATCGCGACATCGCCATGGTGTTTCAGAACTACGCCCTGTACCCGCACATGACTGTAGGCGAGAACATTGGTTTCGCCTTAAAAATGAAACACACGCCTAAGCAAGAGATCGTCAATAAGGTCCGTGATACCGCGGAGATTCTCGGGTTGACGGAATGGATTGACCGCAAGCCGGGCCAGTTGTCGGGAGGTCAGCGGCAGCGCGTCGCTATGGGGCGTGCAATCGTCCGCGAGCCCAAGGTGTTCTTGATGGACGAACCCCTTTCCAACCTTGACGCGAAGCTCCGCGTGCAGATGCGAGCGGAAGTCGCCCGTATTCAGAGGCGCTTAGGTGTCGCGACCATCTACGTGACCCACGACCAGGTCGAGGCGATGACCATGGGTGATCGCGTGGCGGTGATGAGGGCGGGAGTGCTCCTGCAGTGCGATAATCCGCAGCGTATCTACGACAGTCCCGTGAATATCTTCGTGGCGGGATTCATGGGGTCACCGTCGATGAATCTCTTCGAGGCGAGTTTGGGCGAAGGTGCGCGATCACTTCGGCTAGGGAGCCAGGAGATCGTCCTACCGGCATCGGTTCTTGCGGCTCGACCCTCGCTCGTGAAGTACGCGAACAACGAGATCGTCATCGGCGTAAGACCCGAGAGTCTTGCAATGGCGGGACCAAAGCGTTCGGCCAGCGGCAACGAGACCGTACAGTTCGAAGGCGACGTTGATCTGATCGAGGCGCTCGGCTCCGAGATCCTGGTGCACTTTTCCACCGATGCTCACCGTGTGGAAGCGGAGGGAATGTACAGCGACGACGCTGAGGGCTTGGAAGCGGGATCGATTACCCGACCGGGTGACGGCGTCGCGCGGATGGCGCCGGACACCCAGGTGACGATCGGCAGTCGAATCAAACTTCAGATGAATACGAAGCGTCTCTATTTCTTTGACGCCGTGACGGGACTCTCGATTGAGGAATGAAGACGTGGGCACGAGCGAAGCGACCGAACGGTGTTTGAACGTGACCGAGCCCGCCAGTCGAGGGATGGTCGACCGCTTCGATCTCAATGGCGTGGACTATGAGTGAAGGTCGTCTCGATGCCAGAGGAGACTTGAGGCGCGCGGGTTGGGTCATTCAGTTGAAGCCCGGCGCGCGCGAGGAATATCGACGTCTGCACGAGAATGTGTGGCCCGGCGTCCAAGCGAGGCTCCGCGACGGTGGCGTCGAGCGGTACACGATCTTCATGCGCGACAGTCTCCTTTTCTCGTACATGGAATATCGAGGAGATTGGCACGACGTGAAATCATTCATTGAAGTCGACGAGGAGACCCAACGGTGGTGGAAACTCACCGAGCCGCTCCAGAATCCACTCGAGAGCGCTGATGTCGATGAGTGGTGGGTCAGAATGGATGAGGTCTTTAACTTGAGTGGGTCACATGAAGCAGGCGGTGAGGAGAAGGTATGACGCCCAATGAGAAATCGAAGGCCTCGGCGCGGGGCTCGATTGAGTTCGCGGGACTTACCGCGATCGTGACGGGTGGTGCGTCGGGGATCGGACGCGCGACCGTGGACAGACTGTTGGCCGAAGGATGCCGCGTTGCTGTTCTGGACCTTGACGTCACCAGCGTCGACGTCGGAGTTGGGCTCCTGGCCATTGAGTGCGACGTGTCTGACAACGTGAGTGTGTCTCGCGCGGTCACCATCGCCGCGAACGACTTCGGAAGTTTGGACGTAGTGGTCAATAATGCTGGAATCGGCGCCCAAGGGACCGTGGAGGATAACTCTGACGAGGAGTGGCGCAAAGTCTTCGAGGTGAATGTCTTTGGCATGGTGCGCGTCGCGCGAGCCGCCATCCCCTCACTGCGAAACTCGAAGCATGGCGCAATCGTGAACACGTGTTCGGTCGCCGCGGACATCGGCCTACCTCGCCGCGCCCTCTACAGTGCCAGCAAGGGTGCGGTGCTCGCTCTTACTCGCGCGATGGCGGCTGATCACCTGGCCGATGGGATCCGCGTTAATTGCGTAAATCCTGGAACGGCCGATACTCCTTGGGTGCAGCGACTTCTCAGCCAGGCCGAGGACCCGACGAAAGAACTCGAGGCCCTTTCGGCGCGTCAACCCCACCGTCGCCTGGTGAGCGCCGATGAGGTAGCGGGGGCCATCTGTTATCTCGCGAGTCCACGTTCGGGTTCGACGACCGGCGTCGCGCTTGATGTTGACGGGGGACTTGTCAGCCTTCGCGTGCCGAGCGCTTGACGCGTAACAGCGCGTTGAGACCATGAACTCGTCACCGATCATCTCGCTGGGCATGGGTTCTGGGGGAGTGCTCAGTCGGTTCATCTTGGGTTGCGCGACCATCGGCAACCTCTCGCACCCAATGAGTGACGATGACGCGACTGAGGTATTGGAGACGGCGTGGAACGCCGGTGTGAGGACCTTCGATACGGCTCCGCACTACGGCGTTGGATTGTCCGAGGAGCGACTTGGCCGATTCCTGTCCGGACGCGACCGCTCACACTTCGTCGTCTCAACCAAGGTCGGACGCCTTCTGGTGCCAAGCGACCAGGACGTTGACGGCGTCGAGGGCTTCTTTGCGACACCTCGACGCGCTCGAATTCGTGATTACTCGCGTGAGGGCGTTCGCAAGAGTATCGAGCAGAGTTGCGAGCGATTGCAGCTCGAACACGTCGACATCGTGCTCATCCATGACCCCGACGACTACGAAGAAGTAGCCCTTGACGAGGCCTATCCAGCGCTCGTAGAACTACGCGATGAGGGTGTCGTGCGCGCGATCGGTCTTGGGATGAATCAAGTACCGATGCTCGAACGTTTTGTGGCGAAGACCGACATTGACTGCGTCCTGGTCGCTAATTGCTACTCTCTCTTGAATTCAGAAGCGGATGCTGGTTTCTTTGAGTTGTGCGCGAGTCGCGGTGTCGCGGTGTTGGTGGGTGGGGTCTTTAACAGCGGCGTCCTGGCCAATCCTTCCGCGGGCCAGTACGGCTACGCGCCACCGAGTGAGGAAGTCCTTCACCGCGTAAGCGAGATCGAGAGCGTCTGTCTGCGCTACGACGTGAGCCTCGCGGCCGTGGCTCTCGACTACGTCCTTCGCAATCCCCGGGTGACGGCCGCGGTCGTCGGTGCTCGCAGTGGTGGGGAGGTGCACGAAAACGTTACGAATCTCTCAGTTGAGGTTCCCGACGCCCTTTTCGTCGAATTACGGGACCGTGGTCTCACAGAAGTACCACGGTGGGCGCCGTCGTGATTCTTGACGCTCACTTTCACGTATGGGATGCCTCGCAAGGAGGGCACGAGTGGCTCGAGGGCACACCCACCCTGGCGTGTCGTTACACGATTGGCGAGTACGAGGCGATCGCGCATGCGAACGGTGTCGAAGGTGCCATTTTGGTGCAGGTGAGAAATGATGCTGCCGAAACGTTCGAATTCCTCGATCTGGCGAAGGAGTCGACCATGGTGAGTGGCGTAGTGGGTTGGGTCGATCTCGAAGCGCCGGACGTGGTTGAGCAACTCGCCGCCCTTCGCGAATCCCCGTACGGCCATCTCCTTGTGGGCGTGCGTCACCTCGTGGAAGCCGAGAGCGATCCGCACTACCTCGAACGCGACTCGGTGCGGCGAGGATTGGCCGCGGTCGCCGCGAGTGGTCTCGTCTTTGACTTGCTCGTGCGCCCGCGTCAATTGTCTTCGGCGCTTCACGCCGTGCGCAACTGCGAGGGTCTGAAGGTGGTTCTCGATCACGCAGGATTTCCGAACGTCACCGACCTCGATCAAGAGTCGTGGTCTGCGAACGTTCGTGGTCTGGCGCGGACCGGACAGGTAGCGTGCAAGCTTTCGGGATTCGTGACCGAACTCGGTTCACGAGGGAGCGAGGCGCACGTTCTGCGAGCATCGGAATTCCTTGTCGAGATCTTCACGACACGTTCGCTGCTCTTCGGTTCGGACTGGCCAGTCTGCTTGCAGGTGGCGTCATTCAAGGAGGTCCTGCGTCTTGCTCGTGCGAGCCTCGTCAATCTCCTGCCTTCGGAGCTTCATGATGTCTTTGGCGAGAACGCCCGACGGTGGTATCAAATCAATAGTGATGAAGTAAGGAATCGAACGATGGTGCAGCGTTGATGCTGCATCGAGAGAACAAAGGAGATGGAAAGTGCGTTTACTGCGCGTAGGTGAATACGATAAGGAGCGTCCGGCCGTGCTAATGACGGACGGCCGAGTTCTGGACTGTTCGGAACTCTGTCGTGACTACGATCCCGAGTTCTTTCGGACGAACGGCCTGGCGACCCTCGAGGCACGCGTCGGCGAGTCCAATCTCCCTGAAATCGACGTGTCCTCGCTTCGTATCGGCGCTCCCGTCGCTTCACCGCAAAAAATAGTGTGCGTGGGAATGAATTACATCCTCCACGTTCGAGAGAGCGGCTTTAAGATACCTGATGAACCCGTACTTTTCATGAAGTCGCCGGGGACACTGGTGGGTCCTAACGATACGGTCCTCATACCGCGTAAATCCACGAAGACCGATTGGGAGGTTGAACTCGCGGTCGTCGTCGGACGCCAAGCGCGGTACATCACTTCACCCAGTGACGCGCTCTCGTACGTCGCCGGCTACGCGATCTCCAACGACGTTTCTGAACGTGAGTTCCAACTCGAACGAGGCGGACAGTGGGATAAGGGTAAGAACTGCGAAACATTCAATCCTCTCGGCCCGTGGTTGGTAACGGCCGACGAGATTACGGACCCTCAAGACTTCGACCTGCAACTTTCGGTGAACGGTGTGTTGCGTCAGAGTGATTCGACCGCCAACATGATTTTCAGTGTCGCTCACGTCATTTGGTACATCAGCCAGTTCATGGTGCTCGAGCCAGGCGACATCATCAATACCGGCACTCCCGCCGGGGTCTCCTTGGGACACGATGACGTGGCGTACCTGAAGTCAGGCGACGTCATGGAGCTCGAGGTGCGCGGACTCGGTCGTCAACGACAAACGGTCGATCACGCTTGAGTCACCTCACGCGTCGGGTCCACGTGAATCTTCGGACCCGGACCCGCGGTCGCCGGTCGTTTGCCGTTCAGCACGTCGCCGACACCTTCAAGTCCAATCGTGGCCCCAATGAGCGGGCGAGGATCAACGTTCCCCGACGCGTAGATCGAGATCGTTTCGGCGAGAGCGGGCGAGGCGCTCAGAATTCCCACCGCGGTAACGTCCTTTAAGGTCATCGCGCGAGTGTCGATTTCGCTCGGTCCCGATCCGAATCCGACGTAGACAACCCGACCCCCGGGTACGACGAGGTCGAGCGCTCTCGCGGGAGAGTCCGCGTCGTTCGATGCGTTGACGACGGCGTCCCACTCGAGTTCGGGGATCTCAGATTGGTCCCAGGCTCCCCCAAATCCCAGCGTGCCTGCGAATTCGATGGTCGGTGCAGTGACGCCAGCCACGTGCACCTCGATGTCGCGTGCCTGGGCAAAGAAGGCCACGAGTAGGCCAATGGTTCCGGGCCCCAGAACAAGGAGCCGGCTGCCGGCCCGCAGATCCGCCGCCAACAGCGAGCGAAGTGCGTTGCCGCCGGGCTCGACGAGGGCGCCCGTGGCGTCGTCGACAGAATCGGGCAGAGCATGTAGTGACGTCACAGGTACGACGAGCTGTTCGGCCAACGCCCCGGGAAAGTCGTCGCGGATGCCCACCTCTCGACGTGTTTCACACACGTGCTGATGGCCCGAGCGGCAACGTCGGCAGGTCCCGCAACCGAGCATCGTGTCGCCGGTCACCCGTCGGCCCATCCAGTGGCGCTCGACGCCGTCGCCGACCGCCGTGACCGTGCCCATCCATTCGTGACCGAGGCGCATCGGGAAACTCGCGTGACCGTCGTGCAGGTAGGCCATGTCGCCCCGGAAGAAATCGACGTCGGTCCCACACACGCCAACCCGCTGGACATCAACGACGACCGACCCCGCCTCGGCAACGGGGGGTGTCACTTCGCGGACCTCGACCGCAAAGGGTGCGGTGACGACAAAGGCGCGCATCAGACTACTTGACCTGGTTCGTTGGAACTCGGTTGGTCGAGCCTGGAGAGGTCAACGCATCATCGATGATCATTGGTCATTCTCGTCGCTGCGGCCCTCAACAATCGCTCGAATGATCGTCACATCGTCCACGAGCTCGTGCAATGGCGTTCGGTAGGAGAGCGCACTGATGCTTATCGCGCCACTGGCGACTTGCGGTGATGACAGATAATAGGGCAAGGCAATACAGTTGACACCTTGTTCGTTCTCCTCATCATCCACTCCGTAGCCGCGCTCGCGCACGAGTTCGAGCTGGTGATGCAATTCTTCGGCGGTCGTTATGGTGCGCTCGGTGCGTCGAGTGAGCGGACGACTTCCAGCCCACTTTTTGACGTCGCCTAAGGTCGACAACCGTTGCGAGAGCAGTACCTTGCCAATCGCGGTGCAATGGGCCGGGTTGCGACCTCCGATGGTTGAAGTGAGACGAATTGAGCCGCCAGACGGATCGACTTTCGCGCGATAGATGATGTCCGGTCCATCGAGGATGGCGTAGTGAACGGTCTCCTCGTAGCGTTCAGCGAGCTGGCGTAAAATCGGCTGCACGCGAAGATGGTCGGGGCGCGACTCGTGGTGGGAAAAGGCTAATCGCAAGAATTCGTCGCCCAGGATGTAGTGGCCTCGTCCGTCCCGGTTGGCCAGTCCTGCGCGACAGAGCGACGCGAGGGCCCGGTGCACCGTGGTTTTAGGACTCCGCACCGTCTTGGCTATGTCGTCGAGCGTCACTCCATTGGGGCGGTTGGCCAGTTCGATGAGCACGTTGAGAACGCGGTCCGACCCGACGACTCGGCCACCCTTCAGCGAAATATCAATCGCCGAATCAGGAATCGCCGTCACCATATTCCATATAGTAGTCATGTATTTCAAAAAACGGAATGGAGTCTGGGTGGTCGCGAAGCGGAGTGCACAGTGGTACGCAGGTTCCGACCGCAACGCCTACATCCACCGAGCGTGGATGCGCCGCGGGCTTCCCCACAACGCCTTTGACGGTCGGCCCCACATAGCGATCGCCAACTCGGCATCGGACCTGACACCGTGCAACGCGCACCTCAATGAGGTCATGGAGAGCGTCAAGGCCGGTATCTACGAAGCGGGCGGCATCGCGCTCAACTTGCCCGTGGTGTCCTTGGGCGAAACCCAGGTTCGACCCACCGCCATGCTCTGGCGCAATATGGCGGCGATGGCGACTGAAGAGATGATCCGGGCGAATCCTATTGATGGCGTAGTCCTTCTCGGAGGATGCGACAAGACGATCCCGTCGTTGTTGATGGCGGCGGCCTCAGTGGATCTGCCCGCCGTCGTCGTGCCGGGCGGCCCCATGAAGACCGGGACGTTTCGCGGCGCTCCGCTGGGTTGTGGTACCGACGTCTGGCGGCTGAGCGAAGAAACGCGCGGAGGTTCACTCAGCGAAGAGGACTTCTTGAGCTCTGAGTCTTCGATGATCAGTAGTCGAGGCCACTGCAACACGATGGGCACCGCTTCGACTATGGCACTGGTCACCGAAGCACTCGGCATGACGCTCCCGGGCGTCGCGGGAACGCCCGCGGTGGAAAGTCGCCTGCTCGAGAATTCGTACGAGACGGGACGACTGATCGTGGAACTCGTAGCGAACGAGCGGCGACCGAGCGCGATCATGTGTGAAGGTTCCTTTCGCAACGCGATTGTCGCCCTGGCCGCGATCGGCGGTTCCACCAACGCCGTGGTGCACCTCCTCGCCATAGCGGGACGGCTGGGTGTCGAACTCACCTTGGATGATTTTGATCGCATCGGCTCGCGAGTCCCATTGTTGGTGAACCTGCAGCCGGCCGGCACATACTTGATGGATGACTTCCAGCGCGCGGGAGGTTTCTTGTCAGTCCTGCGCGAAGTGAGGGACCTGCTCGACCCCCAGGCACTTACCGTGACGGGCAAGCCACTGGTCGACTATCTGGACGACGCACGGATCTGGGATCACGAGGTGATCAAGGTTCGCGAGACTCCCATTGAGGCCGAAGCAGGGATCGCGGTGTTACGGGGGAACCTCGCTCCCTCCGGTGCCGTCATCAAACCGGCTGCTGCGTCGGCGCATCTGCTTCAGCACCGCGGCAAGGCGGTGGTCTTTGATTCGATCGAGGATATGCACGCACGCATCGACGATCCGAATCTCGACGTCGACGCGGATTCGGTCCTGGTGCTACGCGGATGCGGGCCGCGGGGCTATCCGGGGATGCCGGAGGTCGCGAACATGCCGTTGCCCACGAAGTTGCTCGAACAGGGCGTGCGCGATATGGTGCGGATCTGCGATGGTCGCATGAGCGGCACCGCGTACGGGACCGTGGTCTTGCACGTTGCGCCCGAGGCCGCGGCCCAAGGGCCGCTAGGAATCGTCCAGACGGGTGACTACATCGTCCTCGACGTCGCCGGACGTTCGCTAAACCTGGAGGTCTCCGAAGAGGAGCTCCGGGCGCGCTCGCCCAGCCAAGCAATGATCGAAGCATTTGCCAAGCCGACCCGAGGCTGGGAGCGGCTCTACGTCGAACACGTGATGCAGGCCGACACGGGGGCCGATCTTGACTTCTTGAGGGGTTCGAGTGGCGACCAGGTCTCGCGAGAGTCGCACTAGAACCCGTCTCGAGCACTTCGAGTGTCGAAAGATGCGGGTGCGGCGGCCAAATGGGAAAGGTGATTGAGTGGTGACTTTTGTGCCCGGTGATTACGTCGATCGGGCGAACGTCGACGAGCCGACGCGTCAGCGACTCGAACTCGAGCTGCGCGGTGTAATGAGGGGCGACGTGGAATTCGACACCTCATCACGCAGTATCTTCGCGACTGACTCGTCGAACTATCGTCAGATCCCCTTGGGTGTTGTGTATCCACTCGATGAGGACGACGTGAGGAACGCAGTCGAGGTCTGTCGACGTTTCAATGCGCCGATACTTGGTCGCGGGGCCGGCACGAGCCTCGCGGGGCAAGCCTGTAATGTTGCGGTCGTCGTCGACATGAGTCGTCACATGAATTCCATCCTCTCCATCGATCCCGAACGGCGTACCGCTCGCGTGCAGCCTGGGGTCGTGCTCGATCAATTGAACGCGTCGGCTCGCGCGCTCGATCTCACTTTTGGACCCGATCCGGCGACGCACGCCTGGTGCACGCTCGGGGGCATGGTCGGGAACAATTCGTGCGGCACCCACGGTCTCTACACGGGTAAGACCGTTGACTGCGTCGACGAGATCGTGGTCATCACCTACGAGTCTGAACGAATCGTCCTGGGTCGGTGCGACGATGCTCGATACGAGGAGTTGACGAGGGAAGGTGGTGACCAGGGGCGAATCGTACGCGAGCTACGAGAGTTGCGAGACGATTTCGCCGACGAACTTCGATCCGGCTTTCCGGCGATTTCGCGGAGGGTCTCTGGTTACAACCTCGATCAACTCTTACCAGAGAACGGTTTCAATCTGGCGAGGTCCATCGTTGGCAGTGAGTCGACGTGTGGCCTCGTCACAGAAATCATGGTTTCGCTCGCGCCGTGGCCCAAGCACCGTGTTTTGGTGGTCGTCGGATTTGACGACGTGTACGAAGCCGCGGACCACGTGCCGATGATGCTGGCCAACGACCTCATTGGTCTCGAAGGCTTTGACGTGCGACTCGTCCAACAGATGGCCGCGAAGCGGATGAACCTGGAGAATATCGAGCTGCTCCCACCTGGTGGAGGCTGGTTGCTCGCCGAAGTGGGTGCCGAGACCGACGCGCAGGCGCGCCAGAAGGCGCAGATAGTACTGAACAATCTCCCCCGGCAAGCAGGCGCAGTGATTCTCCACGACGCCACCGATCAGGAAAAGGTCTGGAAGATCCGTGAGTCGGGACTGGGCGCGACCGCGCGACCCGTGGGGGCGGCGGTCAACTACGAAGGGTGGGAAGACGCCGCCGTGGCACCGGAACACCTCGGCCGGTATCTTCGAGGCGTACGCGACCTCTGGACGGAATTTGGTTACGAGGGCGCCTGGTACGGCCATTTCGGCCAGGGCTGCGTGCACACGAGAAACAACTTTGACCTTTCGAGCCACGAAGGTTTGCAGAAGTATCGTTCCTACGTCGAACGCGCCGCGGACCTTTGCGTGAGCCTGGGCGGATCGATCTCGGGTGAACACGGCGACGGACAGAGTCGCGGTGAGCTACTCGCTCGGATGTACAGCACGCGAATGATGCAGGCGTTTGGACGATTCAAGGCCGCGTGGGACCCCAAGGGCCGGATGAACCCCGGCAAGCTCATCGATCCGTTCCCACTCGATAGCAATATCCGCTACGGACCGAAGTATCGTAAGTCGCTGCTCGTGACGTCAAAGTTTGCCTTCGATCACGACGAGGGCTCGATGCAACAGGCCGTCGAACGTTGTGTGGGTGTTGGCAAGTGCCGAAGCGACGTCGCGGGTGTCATGTGCCCTTCGTATCGGGTAACTCGAGACGAACGGCACTCGACGCGCGGAAGGGCGAAGTTGTTCGTCGAGATGTTCCAAGGTGAGGTCACCCCCGAGAGTTGGCGAAACCGCGACGTCTTCGAGTCCCTGGAACTTTGCCTGTCGTGCAAGGGTTGCGTGTCCGAATGTCCGACTCAGGTGGACATGGCAACTTATAAGGCCGAATTCCTTCATCACTACTACACGCACCGGCTTCGACCGATCGCGGCGTACGCGCTCGGACTCATACCGTGGTCCGCCCGCGTCGCGTCGAGATTCCCCCGTCTCGCCAATGGACTGTTCTCGAACAAGGTCACCGGTGGGATCCTCAAGCGCGTCGCGGGCATCAGCTTCCAAAGGTCCATTCCCCGCTTTGCTGCTGAGAGATTTCGCGGGAGTCTTCCGGTCCGTTCCGCGCAGCGTCAACTCGAACCCACCGTCGTCCTCTGGCCCGACACCTTCACGGACGTGTACTTGCCCGAACGCGGAAAGGCCACGATGGAAGTGCTCGAACTGGTGGGCGATACCGTGGTCTTGCCAAAGGACTGGGCATGTTGTGGCCGGCCGCTCTACGACTCGGGGATGCTGGGCCTCGCGCGAGTCACGGCCCTCAAGGTCCTGGATTCACTTGAGAAGTATCTCGATTGTGACCTGCCGGTGATCGTGCCCGAGCCGAGTTGCCTCGCGACTTTTCGCGATGAATTCATTCATCTCCTGCCCGACGACGCACGAGCGGCCAAACTGGCCCAAGTCAGTTGCAGCCTCACCGAGCACCTTCAGCGAACGTCGTGGCGCTACGTTGGCCCGCCACTGAGCGGCCGGATCAGTATTCACCCCCATTGTCACCAACGAGCGGTGGGTGGAGTGGGCTCGGACGTGGCGGTCCTTTCACAGTTGGGCTACGAGGTGGAGGTGCTCGACCTTGGTTGCTGTGGTCTGGCGGGCTCGTTCGGATTTCAAAAGCAGCACGACGCCATGTCCAGGAAGATCGCCGAAGACCGGTTTCTTCCAATCGTCATTGAAAAGGGACGTGATGGTCTCGTGGTCATGGATGGTTTCAGTTGTCAACTTCAGGCGGGAGAACTCGGGGATGTTGCCACGCTCACCACGGCTCGCGTGCTCGCCGACGCGCTGGGCTCGGTTATGGCTTCGTGACGTCACGAGGCTCCGTAGAGAAAGCGCTGTGTCGCCACAAACCCTCGGACTAGTGTCGTCCCGCCAGTGTTTCGACCCGAGCCGGCGTCTCGTGGGACTGGAATGAGATCTTGTCAGCCGAAGTAGGACGGCTGATGTAGTAGCCCTGGGCGATGTCGCACCCCAGATCATTGAGGATCTCGAGAGTCGTGACGTCCTCGATTCCCTCGGCGACCACCCGCAGACCCATCTCGTGGCCAAGATTGATCGTGGCTCGCACGATTTCAAAGTCACGAACGTTTTCTTGGGTAGACAGGGACGAGATGAAGGTCCGATCGAGCTTTAGTTCGCCGACGTCCAGGCTCCTCAGATAAGCGAGTGAGGTGAATCCGGCGCCAAAATCGTCGATGGAGACAAGGACGCCGAGGCGGCGCAGGTCGCGAATCACTTCTTGGGACCGAACGAAGTCGGAGATGATCGTGGTTTCGGTGATCTCGATGACGAGGTAGTCGGCCGGTACGTCGTAGCGTGTCAGGAGTTCTTCGACCAACTCCAAGAAACCGACCTGTAGTAGCTCGGTGGTCGCCACGTTCACCGACACCGCAATGTGCTGACCTCGCCGGTGCCAGATGGCACATTGTCCAAGTGCCTCATTCAGCACCCACGTGGTCAGGGTCCACATCAGTCCCGCCTTCTCGGCTAACGGAAGGAATTTCATGGGCGGGATGAGTCCGAGCGTGGGGTGAGGCCAGCGAATCAGAGCTTCGACGGCAGTGATCTGTCCGTTGCGCATGTCGAGCTGCGGCTGGTAGTGGAGCGTCAGGTCGCCGCTGTTGACCGCGTCGCGCAGTGATTCGCTGAGTGTGACCTGGTCCTCCTCGCCGTCGAGTTTCTGGTCGTAGAAGACGAAAGGTGCGTTTCCCAATTTGGCGCGATACATCGCGACATCCGCGCACCACATGAGGTCTATGGCGCTCTTGGCGTCATGGGGCATGAGCGCAATACCGATACTCGCCCCCACCGTCGCCGTTATCTTGTGCAAGATGAACGGCTTAGTGATCTCGTCGACGATTTGATGAGCAACTTTGGCGGCGGCGTTCGCGTCGGCGTCCATGAGGACCACCGCGAACTCGTCACCACCCATCCGGACCGCCAGGCCTTCGCCCTCCAAAGACGCCGCGAGCCGCGGGCCCAGCTGGCGCAGCAGCTCGTCACCGGCGGGGTGGCCGAAGGAGTCGTTCACCTCCTTGAAACTGTTCAGGTCAACAAAGAGGAAGGCCATCTCCCTGGTTCGGCGCTCGTCCGCGCGTTGTTCGTCAAAGAAGATGTCGAGTACTTGGGCCAGCTGGCGACGATTGCCGAGGCCGGTCAATTCATCGGTATTGGCCTGGCGGTGGCGCTCTTCGGTGATCATGCGTAGTCGCCGTGCTGAGATCGTGAGACGGATGCCGATGACGACGAGCGTGCCGACGGCCAGGCCGATTGCGACGTGGCTGACCTCATTCAACGTCCCACTGACGAGGACGCCCAGGGCCGCCACCGTGGCCAGGGCGGTGATGATGAATCCCTGAAGATGCTGTGGTCGGAGAAGATTCGTAAATCGTCTGGGGGCCCAGACCGAAGCCGACATCAAGAGTATGGCGAGGGGCCACGCGACAGAGTTGATGTCGCTGCCAAAGCGTGACATCTGACCTGATGCTTGGAAGACGTTGAACGTGTCGCCCACGACGATGACGATCAGGCCAGAGGCCATGAGGAACCATTGACGGGTGCTGTTGGATGACAGGACCGCAGAACCGCCGAACACGAAGAGCAACAATAGGAAGTCGCCAATCGGGTACGCGAGGTTCACCGTGGTCGACAGGGTGCTGCCGCCTGTGAAGTGATTGATGCTGTGGAACGCGAAGGCCGCGCACAGGGCCGACGCCCCGCCGCCAGCGACGATGCCGTCGAGCCAGTTCGGCTTGTTGATTCGATAGGTACCCCGTTGAAAGAGCAGGACGCAGGCGACGTACGCGAGCGGGTAGAAGAGTAGATAGAAGACATCCGCGACCGACACGGACGGCGCCGTGGACCGACCAATCGATTCGGCCGTGAGCAAGACGTCGCCGATGGACCACATCAACAGGGCTGATCCGAGAGAGAGGGCTACGGGCCGCGAGGGTCGGTTTCGTATTCCACGACTAATGCACAACACCGACGCGGCGAGTTCGAACGCACAGACCATCCAACCGTCCAGCCAGGTCCACTGCTGATCGCCTCGGCGCACGACGAGCGAGATGGCGTAGGCAAGCAACAACGCGACGAGCAGCGCGTACGCCATCGCTACCATTGAACTCTCCGACCGAGTTTTCACATCTACCTCTTCGTCACGCTCGACGTCATGGATGACGTTATTTTCTTCACGTATTTCCCCACCCTGTACCATGTGCTCTCCACGTCTTGGGTTCAATGGCCAATTTGCGCTGTTCTTGTAAGCGTCGGGTCTGATGATTGACGGAAAACGGTTCGGCTGTCAGGCAACGTCATTCAAAATTCTGCCTGAATATTCGAACACAGTCGTGCATTTAGAAAGACATTCTTGCTGAGAGTATTACTAGGGCTAATGACCTGGAGTTGCCTCGACACCTCTATATCAATAGGTTGCTGGTCTCGTGAGCGAGAGTCGGACCTTACTCCCGTAATTTCAGTACGCAATCGGAGGTTCGCGAAGAACTGAGTCATCTGCATTCCTCAGTGGTCGTCGAGAGTTCGGTTAGGGACCGGCTCCGCTTTGAGGCGACGTCGGACCGGTTCGACAATGGTCGAGTACCGCTTGAATCATCCGGTCCCAGGCGCGCAAGAGCGATCAGGCGCGTGCCGCCTTGCAGCGAAGTTGCACTTCTCTGAGAGTGCGCGTGGAGCATCCTTCGAACTGAAGCTGACGCTCAGCAGTGAAGTTTTGCCAGAGGGACGACGTGCAAGTGCGATATCGACGCGCCACTGGACGAATAGACGGTCTGGATCCACAGGAGATCTGACTGGTCAACGCGTACTTCACCGACGGTACCCGACGTTACCTCGACGCCAAACACGTTGGGCACCTGACACCATTTTTGGGCCTTCGTTTCGAGGGCGTACAAGGTCTGCTCTGTTCCGGAAGGAGCGGTGACCACCGCGTAGAGAAAACCATTGGGTGCCATCAGCAAAGCGTTGCTCATCGGAATCGAATCTGGTCCGTACTGCGCCGCAGTGAGAAGTGGAAGCGCGACGTAGGACCAAGTCCGACCTGAATCCGTCGAACGAACCAGTTGATACTGCGACGAGGGATCGACCAAGAGCAGGTCGTTCGATGACGTGGCGACAAGTTGTTGGGAGAAGCAACTGTTCACTGTTGAGGACCAGAACGTAGTAGCCCAGCGAACATCCGACGAAGCGTGCTCGCTCGCGGGCGCAGTGAGTACTGGCTGTGACGCTCCGTTCATGGCACAGTTTCCCCACTGGACAGGCCCCAGTGTCGTGCACGGGCCTATATGGGGGCATCCGAGCGTCGACGTTGACCAAGTAGCGCCGCCGTCTGACGTCTCTTCAACGCTGACGAGGCCGTGGTTGGTCCCAGGGGGATAGAGCCTGCTTGAGTAGTCGCTGTTGGCAACGAAGAGGGCGTCGACGCGATTACCCTGGGCGGAGAATCCGGCAAAGTCCTCGAGTGACATATGGGCGGGCGTGGGAACCGTGCGCCACGAAGTGCCACCATTCGTCGTGTAGAGACCGGCGACATAAACGGGAGGAGCGGTGTTGTTTTGCGCCGTGTCAAATCCCGCGTAGATGCTCTCGTGATGAGTGGAATCGAGTTGCACGGATGAACAAGGTGGGCTCGTCACGTTTGACGCGAAGAGACTAAGGCCAGTGCCCCGCAGTGCCGAAGCGACAGAGTTCGTCGGAATCTTCACTGAGGCGGGACCGCCAGTAATGTCGATGCCTGACGAGAGGCACCAGGCCGTCAGTTTCGACTCGCCGTTGACCTGAATCGTCGAGGTTCCCGCGAACATTGACGCAAGGTAGGGCACCCGCCCCAGGCTCGCCCACGTGGGACTGGCCGCCACGTGCAGCACCCGGGGGGTCAGCACCACGTCGAACCCGCCCCCCTTTAGGTTTCGAGAGTACGAGAGTGGGGGAAAGTGCGTTGTCGAGTTCCCGGCGGTTACCGACACGGAGAAACTGAAGGGCTGGCCGATGATGGCTTGCAGAGGTGCCCAACCTTTGATGATGATTTCTTGGCCCACGTGAGCGGTTGAAGAACTGAGTGACATGGTCTCGCACTGCTTTCCGGGCACGCAGCGAGAGGGTTTGGGTGCAATCAAGTCGATGGGAATCTGAGCTTGCGCCGGGCCGAGCGCGCAGCCGGAGATCGAATCGAGGCACTCAACGCCAACCTCGTAGTGCCCCGAAAGTAATGGGTGTACGGAGACGACATCGTTTCGGGTCGTCAACCAGGCGGTTTCGGGGACTACGAGCTTGGTGGAGAACGTCGTGGCCGACGTCCAGCGCACGGCGACTCCTTCTTCTTGGAGGCCGGTCTGGCAACCGTCCCAACAGACGTTCACGTGGGTCTCTCGCTGCTGGACGGATGGTGCACCACGTAAGAAACGTCCAGTGATCGTGACCACCTTCCCGGGCGACGTGCTTCTCGTGCTCAGTGACAACGAGATCTGGCCCCCGGGTCTTGAAGGTGCAAGCGTTGTCGTGGGGTTCGTCACCTTCGTTCCCAAAACGTACGACTGGAGCGCCACCACCTCAGAAGAACGGTAAAGGGCAGGTACGCGAAGGCAGTCTTCGAAATCGCCGCTCAATGATTGTTGAACGTAGTCGCCGTTCTCGCCGCACACCGAGCTGGGCGGGATGTCCTGGGTGGCGATTGGAACACTTCGCGAGGAACTGGAGGAGGGACCGTTCGAAGTCCCGCATCCCGCAAGTAGCAAAGCCGAAGCCATGATCAATGTTGCTCCGGCAATGAGTTCTTTCCCAATGGGCATCTTGTTCAAAGCATTGCACGATTCCACTTCAAGGGGCTCGAAGCGTACGAGACCTCGGGCGATCTTCTCAGAGTCCTCCTTCGAAGGCTCCGAACGTTGCTCTCGTCTTGGGTCTTCGTCTTTGAGGATGCCTCGGCGAGGTCCCGGGGCCTCAGTATCCGTGAAAGACCGACCGATTGTCGCAGCACGTATTCCAATTCTCGGTCTTGACCAACTTTGGCCGGCGCATGGAAGGGCTAACCGAAACCTCGTGTATTTTGATGACCATGAACAAATCTCCTACGAAGGGTGACACGCCATCGAAGTTGATCGACGCCAGGATCAAGGAGTTGAACGACTGGCGCGGGGAGATGCTGTCGCGACTTCGCGCGGTAATCAGGTTGGCTGACCCCAAGATCGTTGAAGAGTGGAAGTGGAACGTCCCGGTCTGGTCGCGTGACGGATTGATATGTACGGGTGAGTCGTACAAGAATGCCGTGAAATTGACGTTCGCGAAAGGCGCATTCTTGGACGACCCCGCGGGTCTCTTCAATTCGAGCCTGGAGGGCAACGTACGTCGAGCCATCGACTTTCACGAAGGCGACAAGGTGAACGCCACGGCGTTGAAGGGTCTCGTCCGCGCCGCTGCAATATTGAACGCCTCCAAGAGTACATAGCGAACGTACGGAGCGGACGCACAGGGCATTTGCGCCTCACAGCGCTGTTCGAAACGTTGGACGTTCCCTCGATTCTTCTCACACCTTGAACCCGAGCTGACCTACCCCCCTGAAGTTCGTCGGGATTCAACATCAGGTTGATGTGGGCGACTTCAGACTCGAGTGCGACACCGGCTCTCACTGCGACGAAGTCGCCCGGCGCGGGCATTGGCCTTTCCTCTCGTCAATGGCTTGACGTCGCTCCTAACCATCTCGTGACGGTCGGCGCTGAAGCCCGTTCCGTGCTGTCTCAGCACCGCGAGCCTGTTCGCCGCGGCACGAACTATTGGCTACGGTGTTTTCCAGGTGTGGAACATTGGTTTGGCGGTGACTACATGAATCTCGACGTTCCTACACCAACGTCGCGTCGTCGATGACGACGTCACGTTTCAATGCGCGAGGAGACATGGAACCATGGACCTACGAATCTTCTGTGAGCCACAGCAGGGGGCGTCGTACGAGCAGATTCTGGCGCTCGCGCTGGCGTCCGAAGAGAGTGGTTTCGATGCTTTCTTTCGTTCCGACCACTACCTCAAGATGGGCGCCGTGAGTGGTCTGCCGGGGCCGAGCGATGCGTGGGTCACCCTGGCCGCCCTGGCCCGGGATACCAAACGAATACGCCTTGGGACCCTTCTCACGTCAGCAACCTTTCGACTCCCCGGAGCACTCGCAATCAGCGTCGCTGAGGTCGACGCTCTCAGCGCGGGCCGTGTCGAGCTCGGGCTCGGTGCGGGATGGTACGAAGAAGAACACCTCGCTTACGGGATCCCCTTTCCTGGTGTCGCCGAACGATTCGACAAGCTCGAAGAACAACTCGCCATCATCACTGGCTTGTGGGAGACGCCAATCGACCGTACGTTCACGTTCTCTGGCGTGCACTACCAACTAAAGGAGAGCCCCGCCCTCCCCAAACCCGTCCAGACACCTCGTCCACCGATCATCGTCGGTGGCCACGGCTCCAAGCGAACACCGCATCTCGCCGTTCGATTTGCGGACGAGTACAACATCCCCTTTTCCCCCTTGGAGTTTTGTCGGACCCAATTCGGAAGAATCGACGAGGCCTGCCACGAGGCCGGTCGCGAACCCACGTCGCTGCTGCGCTCGGTGGCGCTCGTTGCGTGCTGCGGCCCCGACGATCGAGAAGTTGCTCGGAGGGCGGCTTCGATAGGCCGCGAGGTTGCCGAGCTCAAAGAAAGTGGACTCGCGGGAAGTCCTTCCGAAATCGTCGACAAAATAGGAACCTTCGCGCAGTTGGGTGTCAAGCGCATCTACTTGCAGATCCTCGACATTGAGGACCTCGATCACGTGGGTATCTTGGCCTCTGACGTGCAGTCGGCTCTTCGTTAGTCGGTCTTGAATCTTCGTTGAGTCAAGGTTGATAGTCCGCCTTTCTGTTCTTTCAACAAGCAACTCGGCTTCAAGTATCCGAGCGTGGCGATTTGGTACCGTCTCGAGGTTTGGCTACGTAGTGTGAGAACTTCGTAGGACAGCACTTTCGATTGACTATGCGTGATGTGGCGTTGTGGCTGTCGCACGGCGCTTGCCGCTTCGAGGCGCTGGTTACGCCGGTCTGACATGAGGAGTGCGGCGAAAGCGCAGTTACTTTTGGTCTTGATCGTCGCGGTGGAGGATCTTCATGAGACTTGCCTTCGACGACGATGAGGAGGGCCAGAAAGAGTCCCTGATCATGGGCAGTATTGGGTGCAGGTCTTTGCTCACCACTTCGCTTTCGGAGTACCTCAGGCTTTGCGTAGTTTGGTGTGAACTGCCATCACCCACTTCACTTGCCAAGTAGATGTTCCATCGAGCGACAGATTCGGCTGCTTCAAGTCAACTCGCGTGACTGCACGAAGTCGCGGGCACGCTGTGGTCTTCGACGGAGGCGGTCCTGAGCGAGCGCAGCACCAGTGAGGATGAGCAATGCGCCCACCGGTTCATTCCAACTCAAGGATTCGCCGAGAAAAGCGATGCCGACCACGACGGCAAAGACGGGTGTGAGGTAGGTGACGCTGCTAGCAATCGTCGCGGGCGCTTGACGAACGATGAGAAAATTCAGAATGTAGGCGATGCCGGTGCCGAGCACGCCCAGCGCGCCGAGCGCCAGCAGCGATGACAGCGGGCGATGGTCCTTCACATGGCCGAACGCGAGGGAGAAGGGCAGTAGCTGCAAGGTCCCGCATAAAACTTGGCCCGCCGCGAGGGCAACCGGCTTGTCGGGGAGCCGGCTGAGGTGAGCTCGAGCGTACGAGTAACCAAAGCCGTAACAGATGACCGCAACGAGGCAGGCGCCGATACCCAGGAGTTGATTCTTACCAAAACTATTCCAGACCCCGATCACGACCAAGACGCCGACGAATCCAATGGCCAGACCACCGACGATCATGGCGTTGAAAGCTTCCTGGCGAAGTACGAACAGTGTGACGATCACCGTCGCGAGCGGAGTGATGGCATTGATGAGTCCCGCCAACACTGCCGAGATGTGCGTTTCGCCATAGGAGAAGAGGGTGAAAGGGACGCTGTTGATGAGCACCGAGAGAACGAACAGGTGGCCCCACGTTGCCAGTTTGCGAGGCAGAGGCGTGCGGGTGAACATCGCGATCACCAGCAGCGTGGCTGAACCGGCGACGAGTCGCGTGAAGGCGACGTCCACGGGCGACATCGAACGCAACCCGAGTTTGATCCACCAGAACGAGCAACCCCAGATTGCTCCAAGCGGTACGAACCACGCCTGCCACGCTACGACCACGCGCCCGCGGCCAATCCTGACACCTTGCGTGTCGGCCACCTCACTCATGGGCGTTGACGGGCGCCTTCGACTTCGAGGAGCGCCTCTTTTATCTCTAGCCCCCATCGGTAACCACCAAGAGATCCGTCGAGGCGGACTATTCGGTGACAAGGCACCGCGAGCGCAACGGGGTTCGCCGAGCACGCCGAACCGACGGCCCGTACCGATCGTGGCGCACCGATTTTTGACGCCAGCTGCGAGTACGTGAGCGTCGTGCCGGAGGGGACTGTGCGTAGGGCGTCCCATACGCGCATTTGGAACGCGGTGCCCTCCAGGTCAACGGGTAACGATGCCGCTTCGACTTCACCTCGCACGGCACCTTGGAGTGTTCGCGCTAACTCGGCGAGTCCGTCGTCGTCGCGCTCGAGTTTCGCGTGAGGAAATTCGGCGGCGAGCTCGTCTTTGAGAGCATCCTCGTCGGTACCGATCCGCACCGCGCAGACGCCTCGGTTGGTGCTTGCCGCGAGAACAAGGCCGATCGACGTTGCGATCACGGTGAAGGCAATCCTTTCTCCCTGTCCGCCGGCCTTGTACTTTCCAGGTGCCATGCCTAGTCGAGGAGCAGCGTGCTCGTAGAAGGCTCGGCTCGAGCCGTACCCGGCCCCGTAGATCGCCTCGGTCACGGGTACTCCCGAGTGAAGCGCACGACGGGCCCGCTCGGCCCGCTGCGACCTGGCGTAACTCGCGACCGGCACTCCCACGACTTCGGTGAACCGCCGACGAAGATGGCGTTCGCTGTAGCCACACTGAGCGGCAAACGCTTTTACGTCAACAACGGTGTCAAATTCCTCGAGCCGACGACAGAGCAAGATCACTGAGGCCAAGGACGGATCAATGACGTGACTCTCGTCTGGTCGGCACCGTCGACAGGCTCGATAGCCAGCGATGGCGGCGTCTGACGGCGTCGCGAAGTACTCCACGTTTCGCCGCAGTGGCCTACGCGAACTGCACCCCGGCTTGCAAAAGACGCCAGTCGAAGTCACGGCGTAGACGAAGACGTCGGCGACGTCGGCGTCACGGCTCTCCACGGCGCGCCACCTGCTTTCGTCGAGATTCTTCATAACGCGTAATCTACGAGAGGCATTTCCCTGGCGCTTCCCGTTTTTGGACATGTAATTCCTAGGAGAGTCAGTTCACGGCGGATTGTGAAGGGTCCGTCTTTTCTGGTCATTCCACGTGGAATTGACAAGATGCACTCAACGATCGCCTCGCACCTTTCGGCACGTAAGAGCCTGGAATCCTGGATCGTGTGGCAATCACCTTGAAAAGTTGGCAGCTGTTCTCACGCGAAGTGGGCATCTAACCTGGTCAAGACGTGTTGGGATAAGCAATGCGTTCAAAGTTCTCGAACTTCAGCATCCATGGGCAAAATCGAGTCGACGTGAGTTCAGGGAACGTCCATCAAATCGAGTCGACATCGCACCCGGGGCTAGATGTGCCCCGACGCACTAATTCTTTGATTCGCCGAGAATCCCTTCGCACTGTTAAGAGCCGACCTTTCGTGTCACTAGGGAGACAACTGAATGGTCTTGGCGAAATTGGCGAGTAGTTTCGGCTTATTCCGGTTAGAGCGGGCCAGCATTTCGTCGAGAGTTTGCTGAATCGTGAAATTCGCGAGTGCGTCGTCCGCCGCCCTCTCGGCCGCCGCATAAACGGCGGAGAGGACGGGCCTGATGCTTAAGCCGATGGGACAGTTCTCCGACGGCGTAGAACTATGCAGGGCAAACATAGGGCTCTCCTCGAGCGCACTCTTGACGTCCAGAAGCGAGATCGCAGTGGCTGGTCGCGATAACGTCCATCCCGCCGGCGTACCACGGTGTGACTCGACGAGACCCACTTCACGTAGCCTGCCGAGCAAGCGGCGAATCACGACTGGGTTCGTTCGAACACTCGCGGCGATGCTCTCAGAGGTAGCTGGACCACCGCCAAGTTCAGAGTGGAGTTGAACCCACGCCAGTGCGTGCACCGCGATCGTCAATCTGCTATTCGCGCTCAATCGATCACTTCCCAGGCAATGTCATGGGAGAACCTTTGAACTTCTTCGCCGCACCCCACAAGGAACCTGGATTGGCCCGGCGAGGGTGACGCCGCAGAACTGCTTCATACAACTCGAGCGCCGTCATGGTGGTGCGTTCGGCTTCAATGAAGTCCGTCAGATACTGAATTGAGTCGTCAATCGTTGCCGGGTCATCCGCACGCCCAGGATATTTATGCCCGGCGACAACGTTGATCGGATCAAGTGCCTTGACCAACTCAAGAGACGTAATCCATTCCGTTCGTGACTCGGGAGTCGATTCGGCCATGTACATGTGAGTCTCGTTGTACACAACGTCACCAGCGACGACGAGGCGAATGTCGGGCACCCAAAGAATGGTCGTGCCCTCGGTATCCGTGTGTCCGGTCTGCAGAATCTGGAGTTCGTGGCCTTCGAGCGTGAAGTGGTCATCCTCGAATACTTCGGGCAGCACGGGTACCGGAATCTGTCCGGGAAACAGGCGCCCCCAAAATCCGTCACGGTATTCTTCGCGCGCCTGAATGCGCGACTCGGCGACGGTCCCCGAGGTTCCAATTGCTCGTGCCGAGGGAAACGCCTCAAGCAGTTGACCGATTCCGTAGACGTGGTCACCATGACCATGGGTGAGGTACACGTGAGTGAGCCGACGGTCGTGGTCTTTGACCCATTCGATAAGTTCCTCGTTCTGGGCAACCGTTGTGAAAGTATCAACGAGGACGGCGTCATGGTCGCCGAAGATAAGTGTGGCTGAGTTGGTCACCCAGCGCAGGTCCTCGTTGTCGCCCTCGGGCAAGTCCCTTGTAAGCCCTTCGCGTCGTATGAGGAGTGATTCGTAGTGAAGATCTGCCATTGGTTTCCTTTCGTGGTTTTAATGTAACCATAGTAGTTACATCAAGCCATTGCAAATGAATTTAATGAAGCTGAGACCCTTAACGACAGCAGCCCCCTCGCTTAAGCAAGAGTCGTGCGCAGTGGTATTGAAGTGGCTATCTTGTCAGTCAACAGAATCGCCTCTTCAGTCTTTTAAGTTGATGAAAGAGCTACGAAATCCCCACTCGATAGAAGGGAAAGTGGAGCATATGACGCAAGAACAAGACATGAAAATTACGATTACAAAAGACGGGCCATATCTGGTTGAAGGATCAGTTCCCCTCACTTCTCAGACCATGGTCTCCGATGGAAGTGGAGGCTCAAAAGACTGGATCAAAGGCGATGCGATCGAAGGCGGGTCAAGCTACAAATTATGTAGGTGCGGCCAATCGATGAACAAGCCCTTCTGCGATGGGTCTCATCTTTCGAACGGCTTTGATGGAAATGAAACCGCAAGTCGCGCTCTTTATGCCGAGCAGTCTGGAGCTGTCCACGGTGCGCACTTGACTCTCACAGATGCGGAAAAGTATTGCGCATCTGCTCGTTTCTGCCATCCCGGCGGCGGAACGTGGAAGTTGGCACGTTCAAGCGATGAAGCCGACGTTCAGCATGCCATACGTGAGGCAGGAAATTGCCCTTCGGGTCGCCTCGTTGCACGAGATGTGACGACCGGAGTCGCAATCGAGCCTAAGTTCGCTCCATCAATTGGACTTATTGAGGATCCAGACGCTGGTGTGTCGGGACCAATCTGGGTGCGAGGTGGCATCCCAATCGTCGGAGCTAATGGAGAAACATACGAGATCCGTAACCGCGTCACACTGTGCCGGTGCGG
>Ga0187887_10000728_pt1 | contig 31371 bp, 25 predicted proteins | sample June2016WEW_7_10_FD_132977 | JGI IMG/M metagenome (GOLD analysis project Ga0187887, IMG submission 132977) | Peatland microbial communities from SPRUCE experiment site at the Marcell Experimental Forest, Minnesota, USA - June2016WEW_7_10 | ecosystem: Environmental > Terrestrial > Soil >... | reverse complement strand
CACCAACCGGCGATCCTGCCGAACTTCGAACCCGAAAGAGCATCTCACAAGTCGGCTCCGGCGGGGGCACCCTCTCGCGACACGCCTCGGGGTCGTACGTTACATGCAAAAGGTACGTGCGGTTCCACGCGACAGGGACATCGTGGACCACTACCTGATTGCACATCCCACCGCTGCCCACCGTAACGATTACCGGCAGGATGCCCAGGCCGCAAAAGCGAACGTCCTCCTTGCCCTGCTCAAGCTCGTCGGTCCTCCCGCTCCGGTCGCTGACGGATATGGGCACTTCGGGCCGTCGCCCGTCAGGTGACAGAACCCTTACGATGAGGGAGCAGTGATCCTGCGCGCAAACTGGCGTCGAAACCCAAAGCACGGTCACACAGAAAAGCGCTGCGATCCTCATCCTTGCCTCCGCCGTTTGCGCCAGCCTTACTCCACCGGTCCTCTGCCGAGCCGCTCATACTCCGCGTTGAACTCACATCCCAGCAGCGCGACGGCGGCCACCAGGTACATCCATATCAGCAACGCGATGCTGGCGCCGATACTGCCATACATCACGTTGTAGTGGGCCACGTGCCGTACGTACCAGCCAAACCCGTTGGTGGCCAGCATCCAAAGCACCGCGGCCAGAGCCGCGCCAGGGAATAGCGCCGTGAAGCGCTGCCTGCGCTTCGGCCCAAAGTAATAGAGCAGCATGGTCACCAGAATGGTGGTGCCGAACGCGACCGCGTATCGCGCCAGGCGGCTGAGCAATTCCCAGGCCCAGGCCCAGGGATTCCATAGTGGGTCCACCTTGATCCAACCCAGGACGACATTCTCCACCTGAGTGCCGAACAACAGCAGCGCGGAAGCCGCCACCAGGGGCACCGCGGACAGCAGCACCAGCGAGGTCGCTACGCCCGTGTTTTGCCAGAAATTGCGGCTGCGCGGCACACGGTACGCGGCCTGAAAGCCTTCCATGAGGCTCTTGAAGACGCTCGAAGCCGCCCATAGCGAAACCAGCGCAGCCACCGCCAGTACCAGCCACGGGCGCGTGCCACGGGCCTGAAACTGGCGCAGGACCAGGTCTTCGGTTCCGGGCGGGACCACCTGGGCGAGGAAGCTTTCGATGGTGTCGTGGACGAATTGGGCGCGCGTCTGTAGCAGTATGGCGGCCGCGGATGTCAACACCGGGAAAAAAGACAGCAACGCCGAGTAAGCTGCGCCCTTGGCGATGCTGAAGCAGTTGTCGTCGGCCGCCGCAACGACGCTTCGCTGCAGCAGGTAGGGAAACGTCTTCCAGGTAGAGGGCACAGAGCGGGGCACAGAGCCAGTATAAACGGTGTGCCGTAGTCCAGTAGTGACACCACGGGATTCGTGCTGAGTCTTACAGACATCGCGCCACGACCGGCGACCGGCTCAGTCTCTGGAGGAAGCCCGGACCTAACCGGCCTACTTGGCTTCTTGAGCTTTTCGGTAAGCCGCCCAGCGCTTCTTCGTGGCCGCTATGATACGAGCCCGCCCCGCCGCGCTGATGACGCGCTTGTGCGGCTTGGGCGCGGCCGTCTTGGTTCCGTGCTCGGCCTTGTAAGCAGCCCACCTCTTCTTTTGGGCCAACGCGATGCGCCGGCGGGCGGATGCGCTCATACTGCGTTTCTTAGGTGCGGCCGCGCCGGAAGCCGCAGCGGCGGGAGCCGGCCGAGAGGCCGCATTCCCTCCGATCTGGCTGCGTAGGTCCGCTATCTTCTGCTCAAGCTGGTCCCGTTTCTGCTGGAAACCGATTAAAGCCGCTTCGAGTAGTTCAGTGTCTTGCTTGGGTAATCGTGGCATCAGCTTGATTATACCCATACTTATCCGGCGTTGTCTAAGACTTTTCGGTCACTTCGTCCAAAACGACCCATTTCGACAGGCGCACGGGCGATACAATACCAGGGTGGACCGCAGAAGGTTCCTCGGCATGGTGGCCCCCGTAGCCATTCGAGATAGGCTGGCTGGGGCTGTCTCTATCCCGATCGTCGACACTCATATCCATCTCTTCGACACGGCTCGTCCACAGGGCGTGCCATGGCCGGACAAGAATGACGCTGTACTCTACAAGCCGGCTTTACCCGCCAGATATCGCAAGGTCACTCAGGGTCTCGGCGTCGCCGCCGCCATCGAGATTGAATGCAGCCCTTGGCTGGAGGACAATCAGTGGGTCTTGGATGTGGCTGCCAAAGACTCGATTATCGTCGGCGTCATGGGAGACCTGGAACCCGGTCATCCGAGGTTCCGCGCTCAGTTGGAACGTTTGGCGCACAACCCGCTGTTCCGAGGTATAAGGTATGGCAACCTGTGGGGCCGGGATCTCGGCGCGGAACTGGAGAAGCCGGAATTCATCCGCGGACTCACAGCGCTGGCCGAGGCCGGCTTGGTGCTCGATACCGCCAATCCTACCCCGGCACTCATGGCGGATGTGGCGCGGCTGACCGATCGCGTTCCCAACCTGCGCGTCGTCCTGGATCACCTGCCACAACTCGATCCTTCCACGGCCAATCTGCGGGAGCTTGGCAAACGTCCGCAGGTCTACGCCAAGGTTTCCGGAGTGCTAAGGCGCGTGTCGGGCCGTGTGCCTCTCGATACGAACTTCTACCGGGGCAGACTCGACGAAATCTGGGATGTCTTCGGCCCGGACCGGCTGATGTATGGCAGTGACTGGCCGAACAGCGATCCGTTGGGGACTTATGCGCAGGTTCTGAAGATCGTGCAGGAGTACTTTCATGCCAAGGGAACCGCGGCCGCCGAGCGGTACTTCTGGGAGAATTCGATCGCGGCATATCGCTGGATCAAACGGGATGCGCACCAACCTGGGCCGGTCTGAGGCCGCCTGACCACGCGGTACTGGTTGCCTGCCAGTACGATCCACGCGCCGTACTGCCCTCTGGACTCTTGTTTTGCCTCCGGGAATGCCGCACACTTCAATTTCGAAGCACACTATCGGAGGACATAAAGACTATGACATTTCTAGGAAGTAAGACCTTATCCCGCCTTGTAGTGCCGATCGCCGCAAGTATACTGGGCGCCGCCATTTCGCTCGCCTCGACCCTGCCGCGCCCAGTCTCGACGCAACCGGCCGGCGAGACCACGGATGCCACACAATCCACGCTGCTGCCCAAAATGATGGATGCCTCGGCCTCCTATGCGGACACCGGGAACGCCTCGCCAGCCACCGCCACCGAGCGCGAAACGGGCGCCGGCCCGCAGAGTTCATCCGCGTCGATGTCCGGCTTGCATGCCAGGGTGGCTCCCGACGAACTATCTGGTGGCCTCGTCGACCAATGCAAACCGATTCAGCCTCAAGGACACGTCCCGGAGCCTATGTCGATCGTCCTGATGACCAGCGGATTGCTCAGCCTCATCGGCGTGCGGCGCTTCAGGAAGTCAGCGGTCCGGCTTGGTTAGAGTCCCGGCCGATCATCGCGCCAACGGTACGACCTTCGAGTCTACCTGGAATCTGCGGTAGTCACTCCACGCGATCTCCTCATCCATGGCGATTTTCACGACTAACCCGAGCCTTCCGCCGCCCTTCATATACATGCGCTTGGGTAGCCACAATTCACCGCCGACCCGGGTCTGTTCGAAGACCAGCCTGGCGCCCGGGTTCAGGCGGGCCAGAAACAGCCCGAATGCGATCGTCTCCGTAGTCTCCGCTTCCAACCGGACCCACTGGTAGCTCGACTTATCTACCCAAATCTTTCCACGTATTTTGGGCAGCGCCTTGGCGTCCCGGTCCTTAGCCCGATATCCCACTTTCGGCGAGCCGTCGATTACCCACGCATCGTGGCCGTCCACCTGCGCTTCTCCCTCGATGCGGAAATCGTAGGCATCCGGTATCTGGAGCAGGAACTCACGTTCCTTGCGGCGGCGCATTTCGTAGTCCGCCAGACGGCGTCGCTTTTCTTCCGGTGTTTCGCGCGCCAGCCGGGCGACGCTCTTGTCCAGCTTGTCCTGTTGCCTCTTCTGTTCGGCGGGCGGGAGGGTCTGGCCGTTACGCTCCAGCATGCGCCGGTACGGTTCGCCATCCACCATCACGGTTTCCCAAGCGCTCCGCTCCACCGATTTCACCTTGCCTTCGGAATCGAAGTGCCGCTCGGTGGAGCGCGCAACCCAGGTATAGTCCTTCATGCGCAGCCAGTTGGCCCGGTCCAGTTCCACCGATTTGCGCACGATTTCGCGCGCATCCTCCGCGGTGAGTCCGGTAGCCAGGCCGGCGGCCGCCAGGCTGGCGGCCGCCACAACTAACGCAATCAGTCGCAAGGTAGTATATCGTCCCGTACCGCATGCTTCGAAGAGCGGGTCCTGGAGGACCCGCGCAGACCTGGAGGTCCGCCCCACGGCTGCCTAGTGGGTCAGATCGTAGACGAAATAATCCACCGCGATGCGGTAGGCCAGTGACGCCCACCTCTCGTAATAGCGCGCGTCGTCGGACCATTCCCAGGCATCGCCCAGGTCCATGTTGTGACAGATCGCCACCATCACCCGGCCCCTGTCGTCGTATATGGCGCGCCAGCGGGGCTGGTACCCGTCCTGTTCGTACGTCTTTCCGCTCTCGAAATACTGCGCGCCCGGTACTTGAAACCGTTCGTCCAGATCGTAGACGGTGTGAAAGATGGCATCGCTATTGGGGATCTCCACAATGGACCGGTCGGGAAAAACCTTGCGCATACTTTCCACGAATACGTTCCACTCCTTGGTGCCGTGGAAATCGTCCACCATCAGGAACCCGCCGCGCAAAAGAAACTCTCGAAGCTGGCGGGCCTGATCGTCGGGCAAGCGCCAGTGTCCCACCTCGACGGCGTACAGCGTGGGCCAGTTGTAGACCTCGCCGCTGCCATCCAGGCTCACCACCTGCTCGACGGAGCGCGTCTCGATGCGGGTCAGCCGACGTATGCCTGCCATCAGATGGCGGTCCGAGCGCGGGTAGTCCATCGTCCAGTAACCCGGAAACGGCTTCCCGTTCTGCATCCGCAGGTCGACGAACGGATAACCATAGATATCCGGATAGCGCAGCCGGGCGCGGGTCCACTCGGTCTTCTGGTTCCAGTCTTTGGGGATTTCGAAGTTCTCGTACTCCAGCGCGGGGTATTCCTTCCAAGGCGCCTGTGCCCGCAGGAAACCCCAGGCGGCCAATCCCAGGAAACCCACGCCAAGGGCGGTGCGGAAACGCATAAGCGGCAGCGATTTGAGAATACCACAGCGGGACGGCCGGCGCGGAGGCGGGGGGAAGGGAAGGGCCGGATGGCTCGCTGCGCAGGCGGGACTTGACTCTCTAATGGTTATCTTAGGTTATCGCCTGCGCGTTATCCGATATGGGCGTGACTTCCGGGGAGCCCATCTTGTAATCTTGAGGGGAACGGATTTTTGGGAGGCAACATGCCGCACTGGAAGAAACTATGGCTCAGGGAAGAAGGCCAGGACCTAACGGAATATACGCTGTTGGTGGCCTTCATCGCAACGCTATTAATTACGGCCTGTGTCCTCGGGCCGATGACCAGCGTTAACAAGATCTGGGGCCTATCGAACAACGAATTGAGCACTGCCGTATGTACGGCCGCTTCCTAAGCGCCTGTACAGCCGCCACCGCCACATGGGCGTGGAAACCCTGAAGGCGGCGGGCGGCCTGCCCTCCGAAAAACCGCTATATTCGTTTTTGTGAGGTATTTTCTCCGCCGCCGGCAGCCCCCGGTCTCGCGCATTCTGCTGGTCGAAAGCGGCTCGCGTCACTTGATCGAGCGAGTGCTGCCGGGCTTGCGCCAGACTTACGGCGATGGGGTGCCCATCGATCTGGTCACCTGTTACCCCGGCGCGCCCGCGGACATAAGTGTGGTCCACCGCGTCACGGACCATCGCGGACCCGACGGACGCCGCAAGCTCTATCGCGCTCTCGCGGCCAACCGCTACTCCATCATGGGAGTCCTCTGTTCCGCCGAGCCGATCATGACCAAGTGGAAATGGGCGCTGGCCGCGCGCCTACCCGCGAAAATTTTCGTCATCAACGAGAACGGCGACTACTTCTGGCTCGACCGCGGCCATTGGCGCGCCATCCTCCACTTCGCGCTGTTTCGCGCCGGGCTCACCGGTTCGGGGGCCTTTCGCACACTCGCGCGCCTGCTCGCATTTCCGTTCACTTTGTCGTATCTGTTACTCTATGCATCGACCGTTCATATTCGCCGCGCATTACGCAAAGGTTACCAATGAAAGCCATTCAAGTTAAAGAAACCGGCGGACCCGAAAAGATGGAGTTAGTCGACCTGCCGCAGCCCGTCCCCGGACCTGGGCAGGCGCTAGTAAAGATCGCCGCTTCCGGCGTCAACTTCATCGACGTGTATTTTCGCGCCGGGTTGTACAAGGCCGAGTTGCCGGCCACGCTGGGATCGGAAGCCGCGGGCACGGTGGAGTCCGTCGGCGCCAGTGTCACCGAGGTCGCGCCCGGCGATCGCGTGGCCTATGCCATGGCGCGCGGTTCCTACGCCGAATATGCCGTGGTTCCCGCAGCGCAATTGGTGAAGATCCCGGCGGCCATCGATTTTCAAACGGCTGCCGCGGCCATGCTGCAGGGCATGACCGCGCACTATCTGACGCATTCCACTTTCGCGCTGAAGTCCGGCGACGCTTGCCTGGTACACGCCGCCGCGGGCGGCGCCGGATTGCTGCTGGTGCAGATGGCCCATCGCATCGGCGCGCGCGTCTTCGGCACCGTCTCCACCGAAGCCAAGGCGCAGCTTGCCAGGCAGGCCGGCGCCGATGAAATCATCTTTTACACGCAGAAGGATTTTGAGGCCGAGGTGCGCCGGCTCACCGGCGGACGAGGAGTCGACGTGGTGTACGACTCGGTGGGCGCCACCACCTTTGCCAAGAGTTTAGGCTCTTTGCGCCCCCGCGGCATGCTGGCGCTGTTCGGGCAATCCAGCGGCCCGGTTCCTCCCTTCGATCCGAACATCTTGAACGCCAAGGGTTCGCTCTTCCTCACCCGGCCGACCCTGGCACATCATTTGTCGACCCGCGAGGAACTTTTGTGGCGCGCGGGCGACGTGTTGGGCTGGGTCGCATCCGGCAAGCTGCGGATTCGCGTGGACCGCGTGTATCCGCTGGCCGAGGCGGCCGAAGCCCATCGCGCCCTGGAAGGGCGCCATACCGCCGGCAAGCTCCTCCTGATCCCCGCATAGCTCACTCGCGATGAGCACCCAGACCAGGTTGACGCTCTCTTCGGTCCTGGTGATGACGGCCATTGTCGCCATCATTTCGATCCTCGATCTGGGATATCAGATGGACGCGCAGTACCAGGCTACGCTGGAAACCGCCGAGTTGCTGAAGCGCCTTGCGTCGAACGCGGTGGTCGACGCGCTGAACAGCGACCGGCAACACCCCTGGCGCGAGACCTTGCGCGCCTCCAAGCTGGAACATAACCTGCTCGACATCATGAGCTCTTCCCACGCTTTGCTGGAGATCGCCGTTTGCGACAACAATAATGAAATTCTCACAGACAGCGACCCGAGGTCGCAGGGGAAAATGTTTCCGTACTATGCGGATTTCGGGCCGATCGTCGACAACACCAACTGGCTGGACAAGGTGAAAATCCTCAACCAGCGGATTTACTACCAGCTCCAACAGCCACTGGGCACTCCCGGGCACCCGGAGCTTTATGTGCGTGTGGTCATCGACCCGTCGCTGATTAAGGCGAAAGATATCATGCCCACGCTGAAGAAAAGCGCCAGCGTGGCTCTGGCGTCGGTGGCCGGCGCGCTCTGCATCACGCTTCTGTTTTCGATCATCGCTTTCCGGCCGCTGGGCCGCCTGGGACACCTGCTCGACCTGGTGGCCAAGGACGAATACGACCCAAACGCGCTCGCGCTGGCCTCCCGCGCCCGCGCCGATGAGTTCGGCATCATGGCCACCAAGGTCAATCTCCTGGGCCAGCGGCTGCGCGGCGCGCAGTACGATTTCTCCGATCTGCGTGGCAATTTCGAGCGGCTCCTCGATCAACTGGAGGACGCCGTGCTGATGTTCGGGCGCGACCGCCGCCTGGTGGTGGCCTCCGGCGCGGTCGAGAAATTTTTAGGCAAGATGCGCGCCGACCTGTTGGGCCTCTCCCTGCCGGAAGTTTTCCCGCCCAACACCACGCTCGGGCTGATGCTGGCGCAGGCGGCGCAAACCGGCCGTCCCATCCGCAACCGGCGCGTGCCTATCGCCAGCCGCGATGGTTCCGGCGCATTCGTGGCTTTGCTCTCGGTGGATATCCTGGAGCCCCCCGGCGCGGGCAGCAACCCGGGCCGGGGCACCGGTCTGCTGGTGCGGCTGCGCGATCCGGAAGCCGCCCGCCAGGTCGGCCGCCAACTGCAGACGGCGGACCGCCTGGCCGCCATCAGCCGCATCACCAGCGGCGTTGCGCACGAGGTCAAGAACCCGCTCAACGCCATCCTGATGCACGTGGAGCTGGCGCGCATGAAGCTGGCTCGCGAAGACACCGATGTGGCTCCGCAAATGGAAATTATCTCGCGCGAAATCCTGCGTCTGGATCGCGTGGTGAAGACTTTCCTGGATTTCACGCGGCCCGTGGAACTGCACGCGGCGGAGGTGCCGCTGGATTCCTTTGTGCGCGAAATCGTGGACCTGGCCGCTCCCCAAGCCGAGGCGGCCGGCATCCGCGTTTCGGTAGGGGCGGATACGGACGCGGCCAACATCCGCGTGGATGTCGACTTGATGAAGCAGGCCATTCTGAACGTGGTGGTCAACGCCATTCAGGCTATGCCGCACGGCGGGGAGCTGCGGATCGAGTGCGCGGTGCGCGACGAAGAGGCCGAGATTCGCATCAGCGACACCGGTGTGGGCATCCCTCCGGAGCTGCGCGACAAGATCTTCCGGCTCTACTACACCACCAAACCCGAGGGATCGGGCATCGGGCTGGCCATGACCTTCCGCATCGTCCAGTTGCACGACGGTTCCATAGACTTCACCAGCGAGCCCGGCGCGGGCACTACCTTCGTTTTGCGGCTCCCACTTTCGGTGTAGCGAGCCGAGTTCCCAGACCGGGTGGCCTTACCGGGCTCCGCGGTAGCGGATCTGCACGCCGGAAGAGAGCGGCGCCGTCGGGATGCCGCCTAACCGATCCCGGCGAGCTTCAGAAGTGGGCTGTCCATCTACGATCCCTAAGAACCGCATAGCCCCAAACCCCGCAATGCTACAATCGAAGTTCCCGCCCCGATGCGTTTGCCACTTCATGAATCGCGCTCGTTTGGGTTCCTCCGCGCGGCGCTCATACTGCTAATCGTGCCCCTAGTGGGATGCACCCTGGGCGCCAGCAAACGAGCCGCTGTGCCTCCGCCTCCCAGCCCTGCCGCGGTCCAGCCACCCGCACCGGAAGCGGCGCCGCTCTCCATCCCGCAGACAGCCGTGACGCTTCCCGGCTACCAGGAGGTCAATCCGGATGCTATCCCGCAGGTAGCCACGGCCCAGGCTTCCGCGCCTGAAAAACCGGAGACTCCGCCGGCTGCTACCCATACCAAGCCCCGAGTCGCCGCGGGTCCGCCGAAGCCGGAGCCGGAGGACGAACCCGAGACGCCGGCCGCTCCGGCCGTTCCGGAGAAAGCGCCCATCCAGCCCATCTTGACCGGCGAGGAACAAAAAAAGATTCAGGACGCCATCGACGGGCGCAAGCGGGAGATCGACGAGAAGCTCAACCGCGCCAAGGGCCACCCATCGAGCCACGATCAACCCCTTGTGGAACGCATCCACTCTTTCCTGACGCAGTGCGCCGAAGCGGAAAAGCGCGGCGACTTCGCACAGGCGAATGCGTTGTCCGAGCGCGCCTTGATCCTGGCCCGGGAACTCCAGAGTGAGTGACGAATTCGCTGAGCGCCGCCGCCTGATCGGAGCCGGACTTGAGAACCGCGAGCTCGACGCCATGCTGGTCGTTTCGCCCGCCAATGTCCGCTATCTGACCGGCTTCACCGGCAGTAACGGGGCCGTGCTGGCGCTGCCCGGCGAGCGAATCTTCTTCACCGACCCGCGTTACGCCATTCAATCCGGCCGCGAAGTCTCCTGCCGCACGCAGGTATGCAAAGGTCCCATTCTGCCGGCAGTGGCAGCCGTGGTGGCCGCCAGGCGTGTCCGCCGGCTGGGCTTCGAGCGGGCGCATTTGTCTTACGACGGCTTCGATCTGCTGCGCGCCAACATGCCGGTGAATACGGCCCTGGAGCCGGTTTCCGGCTGGCTCGAAGAGCATCGCATGGTGAAATCGGAATCCGAAATCGAGCTGATCCGCCGCTCCGTCGCGACCAATTCCAAAGCCTTCGAGTCGGCCGCGCGGCGCATCCGGCCAGGCATGTGCGAGCGGGATCTGGCTGCCGAAATCGATCACCAGATGCGCCGCCTCGGCGCCGAGAAGCCGTCGTTTGAAACCATCGTGGCCTCGGGCGAGCGGTCGGCGCTTCCGCATGCGCACCCCACCGGTGCGGTCCTGAAAGCAGGGCAACTGGTGCTGATCGATATGGGCGCGTTCCAGGATGGATACGCCAGCGACATGACCCGCATGCTCTTCCTGGGTGTTCCCGGCGCGCGCGTCAAACGCTTATATCGCGCCGTGCTGGAGGCGCAATGGGCCGCCATTGACGCCGTACGGCCAGGGGTCACCGCCGCTCACGTGGACCGCCAGGCGCGCAAGATTTTGAAGGCTTACAAGCTGGACCGCGCGTTCGTGCATTCCACCGGTCACGGCCTGGGACTCGAGATTCACGAACTGCCGCGCATCGGCAGGAAGGACAAGACACCGCTCGCCGCCGGCATGGCGATTACCATCGAGCCGGGTGTCTATCTGGAAGGGATCGGCGGCATCCGGATCGAGGATACGGTGGTGGTCACGCCGGCTGGGTGCGAGGTGCTGACGCCCACCAGCAAAGAGTTGCGGGTGGTGTAGTTTGTGGGCGGGCTCTCGGAGGTGCCCACTGGACCCGACTTCCGAGCGCCTGTCCGTTTTCGGACATACATGTCTCGAAAGCGCCCATCTGCCCGGCAGCTTTGCTCGGCGCGTCATATCTTTGCGAGGGCAATTCGCGTGCCGTAGGGAATAGTAGTGCTCCAAGACCTCCGCTACTCGCTCCGCCTGCTCGCGAAGGCCCCGGCGTTTTCCGGGATGATTGTCTTCGCCTTGGCGCTTGGCATCGGGGCCAACACCGCGATCTTTACCGCCGCGAATGACTTTCTGTTCCGGCCGCTGCCGTTCCCGGACTCGGGTCGGCTGGTGGCGCTCACGGAAATCGGCAAACTAAAGCAGGTCTCCGGCTGGACCTCTCCGCGCGACTACCTGGATTGGAAGGAGCAAAGTCATTCCTTTGTGGAAATGGCTGCCTGGTCTCCGGCGGGATATAACCTCACCGGCGGCGGAGAACCGGAGCGCGTACCGGGAATGGAAGTGACGGCGAGTTTCTTCCCGGCCCTCGGCGGGAAGCCTCTCCTGGGGCGCAGCTTTCTTTCACGCGAGGACGTACCCAAAGGCAACCCTGTTGTTATGCTCAGCCATTCGCTCTGGCAGCGCCGATTCGGCAGCCGGTCCGATATTCTGGGTCAGTCGATCACGGTGAACGGTAGACCATTCGCCGTGATCGGCGTCATGCCGCCTGGTTTCTGGTTCTCCAACGCCCATGAGGACATTTTCGTTCCGCTGGGGTTGGACCCGGCGGAGACCTATCGTGGCGGGCACTACCTCAAAGTAATCGCTCGCCTCAAGATGGGCGTGCCCCTGGGACGGGCGCAGGCTGAAATGAACGCGATCGTCGCGGCCATCGTCCGGAACGATCCCGAGAATGCCGGCCAGGGGGTCACGGCCGAACGACTGCACGACCGCATGGCCCGCGAACTGAAGCCCGCGTTACTAGCGCTGCTCGCAACTGTCGGATTGGTGCTCCTGATCGCGTGCGCCAACGTGGCAAATATGCTGCTGGCGCGTGCGGCTGCGCGGGAGAAGGAGATCGCGGTGCGCCTCGCAATTGGCGCCGGCGCCGGCCGGATCGTGCGGCAGATGCTCACGGAAAGCGTGCTTCTGGCCACCGCTGGGGCGAGCTTGGGCGTGCTGTTCGCGCTATGGGGTGTCGATATCCTCTACGCTTCGATCCCCGCTGGCCTGCAGCCGCTGCGTCCGGCCGGCGTGGACTGGACGGTGCTCGGCTTCACGGCGCTTGTGGCTGTGTTTACGGGTTTGCTGTTCGGGCTGGCGCCGGCATGGAGCGCGGTCAGCGCGGACCTGGTCCAATCGCTGAAGGAAGGCGCGGGTGTGCAGGCCGGACCCGGCCGCCGCCGGATTCGCGGATGGCTGGTGATCTTCGAAGTGGCCCTGTCGGTGGTGCTGTTGACCGGTGCCGGTGTACTCGCCAAGAGCTTCGCCCGGCTGACCGCCGTGAACCCGGGTTTCCGCCCGGAGAACGTACTGACGGTGAGAATCCAGCGGCAAAGTGATCAGAAACAGTTTTGTTCCCAGGTGCTGGATCGTGCCGCTGCCACGCCTGGAGTGTTGGCCGCGGGCGCCGCCAGCAACCTGCCGATGACGGGCCAGGATTGGGGGCAGAACCTCACCGTGGAGGGCCGGCCCTTCCGCGGCGACCAGGACTACGTATGGGCATGCCACCGGGTGGCCAGCCTGGATTACTTCAGGACCATCGGCATGCGCTTGCTCAAAGGCCGCTTGCTCAGCGCCGGAGATACCTGGGATCGTCCAAGCGTCGCTGTAATCAATGAAGAGTTCGCGAAAAAGGCTTGGCCCAACGAGGACCCGGTTGGCAAGCGCTTCCGGATCGGAGATTACCCGAAATACGCCGGTGATCCTGTTGCGGTGATCGGCGTGGTGTCCGACGCCAAGTATCTCGGCTTGGCCGACGCGCCATTTCCGGAAATGTTCTTCTCCATGAACCAGGGCGGCGCAACGAATGGCATGACGTTCGTGTTTCATACTGCGCAGGATCCCTACGCGCTGGTCGGCAGAGTGCGCGATATCATACGCGCTATCGATCCCAATCAACCGATCACGAAAGTAAGCACGCTCGAAGCTGTAGTGGCCGAGTCAATCGCCCCGCAGCGACTTACGATGCTACTGGGCGGCATCTTCGCGGCCTTAGCCCTGGTGCTGGCTGGCACGGGACTTTACGGCGTGATCTCCTATGCGGTGGCTCAGCGCACACACGAGATCGGCGTACGGATGGCACTGGGCGCCGCCCATAACCACGTCATTCGACTGGTGGTCGCCCAGGGGCTCGAACTGACGCTGGCAGGTTTGGCCCTGGGACTGGCCGCCGCACTGGCATTCGGGCAGTTGCTGGCCAGTCTGCTGTTCGATGTGAGCCCACGCGATCCACTCATTCTCGCAGGCGTTGCCGTTGCGCTCGCTTTGATCGCGCTCGCCGCGAGCTATCTGCCCGCGCGACGAGCTGCCGGAACCGATCCGCTATCCGCATTGCGGCATCCCTAGCGCCTCACCCTGTGGGCCAGACTGTGCCGGACGCGCAGGCATCCCTGCGTGCAGTTTGCTCGATTCGTCGCGTAGCGTAGAGCTATCGGCGGCCACAAGGACGAAAAACGCCCTGCTCGTAGGACTGAGCCCACGCTGGGCCGGGCGGCCCGGGCCACCGCTTTTGGTTGCGGCCATGCCGATCCGCGGGCCGGAGCTTCGGCGGCGAAGCGCGTGCCAGCGGCAGGCGGCCTGGGAGGCCGCCGCAGGCTGAGAGCCTGCCCCCACAAAACTGCTATTCTAGTCAGTGGCCATGACCGTAGACGAAATTCGCGAGCTCATCAACCTCGCAACCGAAACCGCCATCGACGAGTTGGAAGTGCAGCGCGGCGACAACCGTGTGCGCATTCGCCGCTCCGTTGCCGGCCATCAGGGGCTTGTGTTGGCGCAATCCGTCCCCCATCCGGCCGCGCCGCCCCAGGCGGACGCGTCTTCCGCGCCCGCCAGCCCTCCCGCGGCTGCCAAAGAAGCGCCCAAAGACCCCGGCCCGGATCCGAACCTGCTGCTGGTCCGCTCCCCCATCGTGGGCACTTTCTACGAATCCTCCGCTCCCGGTTCGCCTCCGTTTGTGCGCGTGGGCGAGCGCGTGCAGCCCGGCAAGGTATTGTGCATCATCGAGTCCATGAAGCTCATGAATGAGATCGAGGCAGAGGTTTCCGGGATCGTCGAAAGCAAGCTGGTGATGAACGGACAGCCCGTGGAGTACGGGGAGGCGTTGTTTGCCATCCGCTCCAATTAAGAAAATCCTCATAGCCAATCGTGGCGAAATTGCCCTGCGCATCGTCTGCGCCTGCAAGGAACTGGGCATCCGCACCGTGGCGGTCTATTCCGAGCCAGACCGCCACAGCCTGCACGTGCGCTTCGCCGACGAAGCCGTCTGCATCGGTCCGGCCAAGAGCTCGCGCAGCTATCTGGACATCCCCTCGATCATCAGCGCCGCAGAAATCACGGGCGCCGACGCCATCCATCCCGGCTACGGTTTCCTGAGCGAGAATGCCGGCTTCGCGGAGGTGTGCGAAGTTTCCGGGCTGAAGTTCATCGGGCCGCGTCCGGACGTGATCCGGCTGATGGGCGTGAAAGAGCGTGCGCGCGCCTTCATGCGCGATGCGGGCGTGCCGATTTTGCCCGGCTCGCCTGGCATCCTGCAGACGCCGGAGGAAGCCGTCCAGGTCGCGGGCGAGATCGGATATCCCGTAATCCTAAAGGCGTCGGCGGGCGGTGGCGGACGCGGTATGCGCATCGTGAACGAGGCGTCCGAACTGGAGCCGCTGTTCAATTCCGCGCAGCAGGAGGCCGGCGCGGCCTTCGGTTGTCCAGACGTCTACCTGGAGAAATATGTCCGCGCGCCGCGGCACATCGAATTCCAGGTGCTGGCGGACGAGCGCGGGCGCGTGGAGATCCTGGGCGAGCGCGAGTGCAGCATCCAGCGCCGCCACCAAAAGCTGCTGGAGGAGTCACCGTCGCCGGCCATGTGGCCCGAACTGCGCGCCTCCATCGCCGCGAAACTGAAGGAAGCGCTGGCGGCCGCCGGCTACACCAACGCGGGCACCGTCGAGTTTTTGATGGACGAAGACGGCCAGTTGTACTTCATGGAAGTCAACGCGCGCATCCAGGTGGAGCACCCGGTGACGGAGTTCGTGACCGGCATCGACCTGGTGAAGAGCCAGATCCGCATCGCCGCGGGCGAGCCGCTCGACCAGGTGATCGAGTTGCCGGTCCAACTGCGCGGGCACGCCATCGAGTGCCGCATCAACGCCGAGAATCCGGCGACTTTCACGCCGTCGCCCGGACGTATCACCGGGTTCCACGTTCCGGGCGGTATCGGTGTGCGCGTGGACACCATGGCGCACACCGACTGCGTAATCACGCCCTACTACGATTCGCTGGTGGCCAAGCTGATCGTGTACGGCGCCGACCGCGCCGAAGCCATTCACCGCATGCAGCGCGCGCTGGAAATGTTCGTGGTGGAAGGGATTCACACCTCCATTCCGCTGCACCAGCGCATCCTGGCCGACGCCGATTTCCAGGCCGGGCGCTTCGATACCAACTTCATCAAGCGGTTCATGCCGCCGGAGCGTGGCGCGCGATAGGCTTGCCGTTATGCGCCTGCGCACCGCCAAGGACCGGCTCAAGATCGAGCACAGCATCATCGACGGCGTACGCGAGATCCTGGAGCGCGTGCTGGCAGCCACTCCGGAAATTCGCTCCATAATCCCCGGCGTCATCCGTCCGGTGCGCGACGCGCGCGGCCCGGTGAAAGTGCGCATCACGGTGCCCGTGCAGAATGGATGGAAGGCCATCGCGTTGAGCGCCGGCGCCCGGCAGGAACTTTTCATCAGCACGGCGCTTTCCCAGGAAGAAGTCGAGCTGGCGCTGGAGCGGGCCGGCGCGCTGCCGGGCTGAGATCCCGTGGTAGGGCGGTCCCCCTGGACCGCGGCCGACGCCCTAGTTGGCCTGTCACGATCGTCAAAGGCCTTGATTCAGAGTGGGTCTAAGGGCACCCGCGCGGATTGGGGTCTGCCCGGGGGCAGCCATGTGCCAGTCACCCAGATTCTGCTCGCATGGGCGATATTGAAAAGTATGCGGCTAGGCTCCCAGCCCGCGCCGGCTTCCGACTTCTGACTTCTGTCTTCTGACTTCTGTCTTCTGTCTTCCGTCTTCCAGCCTTGCCCGATCAGGTCAGCTCGGCGAAGGAAGAGGCAACCTGAACCAAGCTCTGCGCAGCGAGGCTCTCCGGTTGGAAGGTGACCACGGGACGCCGCGCCTTCTGGGCGGCGCTACAGAGATCGCCGGCGGGAGGCACGGCTCCCCAAACGGGCACTCCTGTCAATCTTTGCACTTCATCCACGCCGATAGGGCACGCCAGAGCGGCGCGATTCACCACCACGATTCCGATGCCCCCGCGCGGACCGAGGTCGGGCTGCCCGATCGCGCTCACCACTCGCCGCGCGCATTCTACCGACAACGTCTCCAGATCTACAACCACCCCGAGAGCGTCCAGCCGGGGCAGCGCGCTTTTCACCAACGGCGTCAAGGCCGAGCCGAGGTCGAGGACCAGGTAATCCGCCTCAGCCTCCATGGCTTCCAACGCGCCGGCCGCCGTTTCGGGGGAGAGTCCGTTTTGCGCCAGAGCCAGGCGCAGCCCCGGAATCCCTTTTACCGGCCACAAGCTGTCCAGCGCGGCGCCCGGAGGCTGCGCCGATTTGGCGGTAGTCCGAACGTGCAGCGCCAGCGTATCGTTGCCCGCGCCAAATTCTGCGAGGACCACCGCGCACTTCTCTCCCAGGGCCACGGCCATGTTCAAGGCGACAGTGGTGGCGCCCACGCCGCCCTTCGCGCCCAGCAACCCGATGATCTTGGTTTTGCGCGCCTGGCGGACTGTGGGGCGCGGGCCGGACGTTTCCGCATGGCGGACGCCCGCCGCGACGATTCGCCGCAGGTCCGCCGTCCAGTCGCGCGACTCCGAAACAACGATGGTCAGCGTCCGCTTCGAAACCCCGCGCAGCCGTTCCGGCAAATCCCCCAGGTCGTCGCCGCCGGGGCGGGTCGAAGCCGGATCGACGACCACGGCATCGATGTCGCCGCCGCCTACGCGCGCCAAAGCCAGCGCGGCGTTTCTCAACCATTGCACGGACGCCGGCGGCTGGCTTTGGGCAACGCATTGCCGGACCTTCTCGGCCAAACCGGGGTCGCCGCCGACCACCAGGATACGCAGACCGTCGCGCATTTGGTTCTCTATGAGCAAGTGGCTGCCTCGTTGGGGGCGGGCTCCCGGCGTTTGCTCCCGGTCAGGAAAGACAGCAGGCCGGGAATTGTGCGCCTGCGCTTGAGCTCTTCGAGACCCAACAATTTACGCGCCACGTCTCTCAGATTCGAACGGAAGGCGCTGGACTCCGCCGGCGGCTTTCTCTCCAGGAGAGCGCTGGCCAGGGCCTCGCCGTCATAGGGCAAGCGCGCGCACACTTCCACTCCGAAAAACTTAATCAGCTCGCTGGTGCTCAGCGTTTCCGCGGCTTCATCCACGCGATTCACAATGAGATGAACCCGTTCGCGGTCGACTCCGCCGGCGCACAGCACTTCGACGGCGCGTTTGGCCTCATGCAGCGACGCGATGGAATCCGTGGTCACCAGGGTCGCTTCCGGGGCCAGCTCGAGCAGCGCCAAATTGCCGCTTCGCAGCCTCCCTAAATCCAGCACCGCCCATCGATACAGGCCTTTTGCGAATTGGATCGCTTGCAATACGCCGGGCTGGTCCGTGTCGCCGCCATGGCCGAGGCCCGGCGACTGGACCACATGCACTCCCCCGACCTCCGTCACCAGGCTCTCCCAAAACGTGGCATCCAGGCGCTCCACGTTCTGCGCGGCATCCAGAATGGAAAAGCGGCTGGTCACTCCCATCAGGAACCCCAGCAGATCCGAATCCATGTCCAGGCCTGCCAGTAGCACGGTGTCGTTGCTCTGGAGCCGCAGTTCCGCCGCCAGCGTGCAAGCCACCGTGGTGGTCCCGGTGCCTCCCTTCGCCCCGATGACCGCCACCACCTTGCTTTGGATGTCGCCCGCCGCGCCCGCCCCGGTCTGCCGCCGATGCCGCACCACCGCGTGCGATATGTTGCGCACCAGCAGGTCGCGCGTGCAGGTGCTTTTCACCAGGTAGTCCTCTCCGCCGTGGCGGATGGTCTGCAGGGCCATCGGCTCGCTATCGGCGGAACTCAGGACAATCACCGGAACCTCGGCGCACCGGCTGTGGAGCGCCAGGAAGGTCTCGATTCCATGGCTGTCGGGAAGGCCCAGATCGAGCAGCACGATGTCGATGCCCCCCCGCGCCAGACGGCTCAGGGCCGCGCTCAGCGATTCGGTCCAGCTCAGCGCAAATCCGGGATCCGGTCCGGCTCCGTCCAGCCACTGCTGGACCAGAGTTGCGTAACCGGGGTCGTCTTCGACGAGTAATACCGACAGGCGATTGGGTGGGCCATGCATCGATTGCAACTGTTCCATTAGGTTATTCGGCACAATGCGCGATCGGCATTAGCTCACAGGCTAAAACCTGTGCCACCAGAGGCTCTCACAGGCTAAAGCCTGTGCCACCAGAGGCTCTTAAGTTGCACAAAACAGGTGGCACAGGCTTTAGCCTGTGATTAGCTTCTAAGTTCTAAGGCGCAACCCGCCGATAGGATGTGCGGAGCGCAGTCATGAATCCATCTCTCGACAGGCAGGCGCAAATCGTGCAGCGGGCGGCGGCCGCCTGGTGCGCTCTGGCCGGGTTTCTGGTGCTGGTGGTGGGCTGGGGTTTCGGCGTGGATTGGGTGCGCACGGTGCTGGACGGCGCGCCATACATGCGAGTCAACGCGGCGATCGGGTTTATCGTCCTGGGAGCCGCGCTCTGGCCCAACCGGCGATGGCGCCGTTTTGCCGCGATCGCCGGCGGTCTTGCTGCGCTGATCGGCGTTCTTACCGTCGTCGAGTACGCCTTCAGAGTGAATCTGCGCATCGATGAACTGGCGATGCGAGGCCATATGCCGCCGATCCCGGGATGGCCGCCTGGGCGAATGGCCCTCACCACGGCCGTCTGCTTCACGCTGCTGGGTACCGGGCTGGCGCTGTCGGCCTTCGGCCGCGCGATCTCCGCCATTCAATGGCTGGCGCTCCCGGTCGCCGGCCTTTCCATGGCGGGTCTGTTTGGCTACGTTTACGGCGTTCCGAATGCCTACGGCCTGGCTTGCTACATGAGTATGCCGGTGCATGTCGCGTTTACGTTCTTCGTGGCTGCCATGGCGCTGCTCTGCGCGCATCCCCACCGCGGCGCGATGCGGACCCTCATCGGCAACGGGCCGGGAGGCGGGATTTCCAGACGCCTGCTCCCGGCGGCCATTCTCATCCCGCCGTTACTCGGATGGTTCCGTTGGCAAGGCGAGCGCCTGGGTTACTACGATACCGCTTTTGGACTGTCGTTATTCACCTCGGCCAACGCGATCGTCTTCACCACCCTGATCTGGGCCGTCGCGCGCGCGATCGATCGGAGCGATGCGCGCCGGACGGACGCGGAGCGGGATCTGCGCGCCAGCGAGGAAAAGTTCCGGGCGCTGCTCGAATCGACGCCGGACGCAATGATCATCACCGACCGGGAAGGCAGGATGGTCCTGATAAACGCGCAGGCCGAAGCGCTCTTCGGTTATCGACGCAAGGAACTGCTGGGCGAGCCGATCGAAAACCTGGTCCCGCAGGAGGTGCGCGCAGGGCACCGGGATCATCGCGCCGCTTATGCGGCCGCGCCCCAGATGCGGAAAATGCACCACGGGCTGACGGGAGTTCGGGGCCTCAAGAAGAATGGCGGGGCATTCCACGCCGGCATCACCATGAACGCCATCCGGACTCCGGACGGCATGCGGGTGATCGCGGTGGTTTGCGACTTGACCGCCCGCGACCTTGCCGAGGCGGCCCTGCGCGAAAGCGAAGCGCGCTTCCGCCAACTCGCCGACGCCATGCCCCAGATCGTGTGGACCGCCGGCCCCTCCGGCAATGTCGATTATCATAACCAGCGCTGGTACGCTTACACCGGGCAAACCTTCGCGGAAAGCCTTGGTTGGGGATGGCAGCCGGTACTGCACGCCGGCGACCTGGCCAACTGCATCGAGCGCCGCACCCGGGCTATCGCGGCTGGCGAGGCCTATGAGGTCGAGTATCGATTGCGCCGCGCGGCGGATGGCGAATACCGCTGGCACTTGGGGCGTGCCACGCCCGTTCGCGATGGGGCCGGCGCGGTGGTCCGCTGGTTCGGCACCTGTACCGACATAGACGACTACAAGCGCGCCGAGCGGGAAACCCGCAGAGCGTGGCTCGAAGTCAAGAGCCTGAACGAGACCCTCGAACAACGCGTCCGGGAACGCACCTTGCAACTGCGGGATAGCGAAGCGCGCTTCCGCCACCTGGTGGAAGGGGTGAAGAATTATGCCATCCTGACGCTCGATCCCCAGGGATGCGTGATCAGTTGGACGGACGCCGCGGAGCGTCTCAAGGGATATTCGGCCGCGGAAATCCTGGGCGCGAATTTCGCGCGCTTTTTCACCGCCGACGACATCGCACGCGGGCATCCGGAAGAGGTTCTCAGGGCCGCCGCGTTGGATGGCCATTTCGAGGATCAAGGCTGGCGGGTGCGCAAAGACGGCTCCCGGTTTTGGGCGGACGTCTCCCTCACCGCGATGCGCGGAGAGACGGGAGAGCTGCGCGGATTCTCCAAGATCACGCACGACATCACCGGGCGCAAACAGAGCGAAGACAAGATCCTGCAGAGCGAAGAAACGTTTCGCGCACTGCTGGAGTCGGCTCCAGATGCCTTGGTGGTCTCCGACGCGCAGGGGACCATCGCTCTGATCAATGCGCAAGCCGAGCGGATGTTCGGCTACGGACGCCCCGAAATCGTGGGGCGGCCGGTCGTAATGCTGCTTCCCGTTCGCGCGCCGCAGATGGGCGTCGGAATCGAGTTGAGCGGGATCCGCAAGAATGGGGAGGAGTTCCCCGTCGAGGTCAGCCTGAGTCCCGTCGAGACGGTCCAGGGTTCCTGGGTGGCGGCCGCCGTCCGCGATATCGGCGAGCGCAAACGGTTTGAGCGGCAACTGGTGATCGCCCGCCAGCAGGCCGAGGAAGCCAACCGCGCCAAAAGCGCCTTTCTGGCCGCCATGAGTCACGAGATCCGCACGCCCATGAACGCCATCCTGGGCATGTCGGACTTGCTCAGCGAAACCGATCTGGACGATGCCCAGAGACAGTATGTGCAGATCTTCCGGCGCGCCGGGTCCAGTCTGCTCAGTCTCATCAACGATATTCTGGATCTTTCGAAAATCGAAGCCGGACATCTGGACCTGGAGCGCACCGAGTTCCACCTTCGGGAGCTGGTGGATCAAACCGTCGAACTGGTCGCGCGCAAAGCGCACGACAAGGGTATCGCGCTGGGTCGGCGTTTCCGTCCAGGCATCCCCAATTGGTTTGCCGGAGACCAGGCCCGCCTGCGGCAGGTTCTGATCAACCTTCTGGGAAATGCCATTAAGTTCACGGATGCGGGCGAGGTGGTCTTAACGGTTCAAGAGATGCCGGGGGGACCGCCAGGCCACCTGGAGTTTCTGGTCTCCGATACAGGCATCGGAATCCCGGCGGAACAACTCGCGACCGTTTTCGAAGACTTCACCCAATGCGATTGCTCCACCACCAGGAAATACGGCGGAAGCGGGCTGGGACTGGCGATCAGCCGCCGCATCGTAGAGCGCATGGGTGGCGCCGTTGCGGTGGTCTCGGAGGTGGGAAAGGGCAGCACCTTCCGCTTCGACGTGCAGCTCCAGCCGGCGCCCGACCGGCGGGAAGAGCAGGTGGAGGTCCGGGACTTCGAGGGACAGCGTGTCGCCATTATCGACAGCAATACCACCAACCGCCTGATCTTGCGGGAGACTCTGGTAGGGTGGGGGCTAGAAGCGACGGAATTCGCTTCCTCCGAAGACGCGCTGGCCGATCTGACCGGAATGCCGCACGCGCAGCGCCCGTACTCTTTCATCGTTGTCGATAGCCGGGTCGATCGCCGGGTCAGCGGCGGTCTGGCGCCTATCGACGGCTTCGAAACCGGCGCCCGGATCCGGAGGGTTTTCCCGGATTTGCCGATGGTCATGCTGTCCTCCGACGACCTTCCGGGCGATGAGGCGCGCTCCCGCGAGAGCGGGTTTTCGGGCTACGCGGTGAGACCCGTAAGCCGCGCCGGCCTGCTGCAACTCGTCTCCAAGGCTCTGGGCGGTTCGCGCGCCGAAGCCGCCACGCCGGCCGGACAGCCGACGCCGGGAAGTTCCAGCGGCATCGCGCCCCGGAAAGCCTTGCGCATCCTGGTCGCCGAAGATTCGCCGGACAACCGGCTGCTGGTGCAACTCTATCTGGAGGGCAGTCCCCACTCGCTAACCTGCGTCGAGCATGGCGGCGAAGCGGTGGACCGAGCCGCTACCGAGGAATTTGACATGGTCCTGATGGATGTGCAGATGCCGGTGATGGATGGACTGACTGCCACCGGCAAGATTCGCGCGATGGAATTGGCGAGGGGCAGGCGCGCCGTTCCGATCCTGGCGCTGAGCGCCAATGCACGTCCCGAGGATATCGCGAGCAGCCTCGCAGCGGGCTGCACGGCGCATCTCTCGAAACCGATTTCCAAGCAACGCTTGCTGGCGGCGTTGGATGAGCACGCCAATGCCTTGCCCGCCGGAAAGCCCCGGTAAGCGAATCCCGGCGGAACCGGGGCGTTTTTAAGGTCCGGCTACTTCGACCGATTCCAAGTGCTCTTCCACCGCCGCGGCCCAAGTCCGGAGATCGGCGTCGTTGCGGGCGTGGGCGGCCTGCTCTATCGAAGCGCCCGTTTCCGTCAGCTTGGGGAAGCCATAGGCGCCCCCGGAGCCTTTCATGCGGTGCCCGTACATCCCGGCAAAATCGTAATCAGATCGCTCAATGGCGTCTTTCAACGACTGCACGCCCTTGCGGCAATTGTCCAGGTATGTGGCGACCACCTGGTACGGGAGGTCCTCCGGCGGATGTACCAGAATTCTCGGCTTGCTGCCGGTGGCATCTTGTGTTTGAGACATCTTGGATTCCATTCTCTTTCCTACCTTATCGGCACGGATGCGCGATGTTTGATCCGCCGGCCGCTTCGCCGCGCCCTAAAGATTCCAGCCTGGGCCGCCGATTCACCCATTGATATGTTTGAATGGCAACCCGAATATAGCGTTCAGATCCCTGAAATCGACGCCCAGCACCAGCGGCTCTTTGCCTTGGCCTCCAACCTGCACGACGCCATGGCGCAAGGGAAGGGCAAGACTGTCCTCGAACAGTCGCTGGCCCAATTGGTGGATTACACCAAAGTTCATTTCGCCGCCGAAGAGCAGTTCATGGGCAAGTACCGGTATCCCGAAATCGCCGCCCACAAGGCGCAGCACGACCAACTCACCGCCCAGGTGGTCGAACTTGAAAAGGAGTTTCGCGCCGGAAACACAACCTTGAGCGTTGGCCTGATGACTTTCCTGAAGAATTGGCTGGAGCACCACATCGCCCGCTCCGACCAGCAGTACAGCGTCTATATTCGCAGCAAGCTCGTCGCCTGATCCGTTCGGGAACAATCCACGCTTGCCGGTGTCTCCAGATCTGTGCGCGGTTTCCTGTCGGATCTTACCTACTCGCTACGCCTGTCCCGGAAGTCCCCCGGCTTCTCGTTCGTGGCAGGGCTGTGCCTGGCGCTGGGTATCTGCGTGAACACGTCGGTGTTCAGCACGCTCAACTTTCTCTTTTTCCGGGCCTTGCCGGCAACCAGCTCATCTCGTGGCCGGATTACCGCGAGTTGGCGACCGCACGCGATTGCCCGCGGGCATGGCGGCGTCCAATCCAACGGAATCGAGCCTGGACTTTGACGGCGAAACGCGGCGTCCGGTCATTTCTGGGCCGCTAGTCCAAACGTGAGGACGAATAGGCCGCCGTGTTCGGCTATCGCACGTGGCAGTGTCTGTTCCATGCCGATCCGCACATCCTCGGCAAGCGCGTCCGCTCGGAGACGTGTGGTACACCATAGTGGGCGTAGCCCCCAGGAATTCGCTGGCATTTACCTGCCTCTCAACATGGATATCCGGGTGCCGTTCCGGGCCTGCGCCCTGCAGTTGGGAGGTCTGCCTCCTGGGCGCGTTTGGCCGTTTGGCGCTGGTGCTGGCGGCGATTGGTCTGTATGGAGTCGTGGCCTACCACGTGACTTTGCGCACGCGCGAGATCGGAATCCCCATGGCTATCGGCGCGCAACCGGCCGATTCACTGCGGATGGTGTTGCGCCAGGGATTGGCCCTGACGCTGCTCGGAGTAGGCATCGGTCTGGCCGCCTCGGTGGGACTTGCGCGCGGCATGGCCCGGCTGCTGTGCGGCGTTAGCCCGACCGATCCGCCCACGTACCTGGCCGTATCGCTGCTCTGGCTGGCGGTAGCATCGGCCGCGTGTTACTTGCCGGCGAGGCGCGCCACGCGCGTGGACCCCACCGTAGCCCTTCGGTATGAGTGAGAGCGCCGCAATTCAGGAGGCCGAAATCTCATCCAGGTCCGACCGCTTGATTCGCCACCGTCCGCCCAGGCGCGCGCCGGTATCCAATCCGGGGAGTTTGCGGCTTGCCAGCAGCTTGCGGAGGATGGATTGTGGCAGTCCCGTGTAAGCGGCCGCCTCGGCCAGGCAAAGCCATTGGCCTGGATGATAGATGGGCGGCTGAAAGACAGATGCCGCTCCAGCCTGCGACGCCCCGCCAAACGGAAAGGCGCTCGTGGCGCGAACCTCGAGCTTCCGGGATTGTCGCTTGCTTTCCCTCATCTTCTTTACAACCAATTTGTCTTAGGCTCTTAAGATAGTGTATCGGCGAGGCGGAACGTTTCAGCAAGGACGCTACCCCGCGACCTATTTTTCGTCGAGATAGTCGCGAGAGGTCCGCCGCGTCCGCCCCGGAGACTGCGGGAAACTGGCCAGTGCGGGGCGCTGGTACCCGCTGGCGCAGTCCATCCGGCGCTTCACCGCTGCGCCCAATAGCGCCCGCGCGTCTGCACCGTCAAGCCCTTCCGATGAGCAGTTACTTGTAACTTGCGCCACTCCGAGACACCCACGGGCTGATCCGACTCATACCCGATGCTATACTGGCTCCGCAACTCCTCCTGAATCTGCGCGAAGATTCCGTCCAGGCTCTGCTTCTTGGATACTTCGAAAAACCCGCCGCCGGTTTCCCGCGACATGCGCATCAAAACGGCCCGCCCATCCGCGCCGCCGCTAAAGATGCCGTAGTATCCCTCATCGGAGAACAGGATCGAATAGATGAGCGTGTCGGCCCGCTGGGCGGCCTCGATCGCATCTGCGATGCTCGCCTCGCTGCCGGTATCCACGCCGTCGGTCAGCACGATGAGCGCTTTGCGGCCGGTCTGCGGCTGCATGATCTCCTTCGACGCTTTCCACATCGCGTCGTACAGCATCGTGCCGCCGCCGGTCTGGCTTCGTAGATCGTTCATGCTGGGCACGTCCACGCGCTCCAGCGCCTCGCTCAGCTTCAGGAAAGAGGAGGTCAACTCCTGCCGCAGGATCGGCGACAGATCGAACTGCATGATGAATACCTGATCCTTTTTCTCGCGCAGAACGTGCTCCAGAAAGCTGTAAGACGCAATGCGCTCCGCTTCCATGACGCGCTTCTGGCTCAGGCTGGTATCGATCATCAGGCCCAGCGTGAGCGGCAAATCGGTCTCGCGCGAAAAATAGCGCATGGTTTGCGGACGGCCGTTCTCCAGAACCGAGAATTCATCCTTGCCCAGGTCGCGGATAAATGCGCCCCGCTTATCGCGCACGGTCGCCAGCACGTTCACCACTTTGACTTCGGCCTTGAACGTCGGCTGTTCCTCCTGCGCGGCGAGGTGCGCCGGCGCAACGGCGAACAGTGCCGCCACGAAAGCCAGGAGTGGGGCGGGACTCCAGTCCTGCGGCCGGCGTCCACGCCGGCCCGTTCGTGCACCGGTATAGTTGATTTGCATGCCCCACCTCATCGCATCCTCCACGGCTCGGGGCCGTTACCCAGGTCCGGCATCCGCTCGAACAGTTTCGGATTGTACTTAGCGTCGATCTCATAATCGACGTCCCAGATCGATGCGCGAACTCCGTCGATCGACGTCACGCGCGCCGGCAGCATCACGCCCTGGAAGTCGCGGTACCGTTGCAGCCGGTAATCGTATTGGATCTTGGGCTTCTGACCGGGCATCGGAGGCGATAGGACGCGCTCCGGCAAGTTCGCACTGTTGAGAGTCAGTTTGTAGGTGCGCCCCGCCGCCTCGACCACCAGGACGTTATGCCGCACCTCGACCGGCCGCGCCTGGAGCCACGCGCTCTCCAGCAGGAAGACAATCTGATGGAGCGCCAGCCGGTCGTGTTCGTAAGACGTGAGATGTCGGGCGTTGCGCGGTATGCCGGTGGCGTCCATGGCGACCCGGTCGGCGGTCCCATCCACCACAATCGCGCTTTGGTGGCCGCCGGCGCGCGCTCCGTCAAATTCAAAATACCGGTCGGGAAAGACCAGGAGCCAGTTAGTGGCGGGTCCCCTCAGATTCACATCGGCCGGCTTCATGTAGATCGCCAGCGAATGCACGCCGCGGAGCCGCTCGCGCCCGCCCTTAGCTTTGACGGCCTGCTCCCAGACTTCTTGCGGATCGGCCGCGTTGGCGGCGGCGATCCCGGCGAGCAGAGCGGTAATGGGGAGCCAGCGATGCATCGTCAGAAATCGTACTGCAACCGGACGCTCGCGCCGCGGGGTGGCGCAATGGCCGTGCCGGAAAACAACCCGGCAAAGTTAATGACGTTCAGACGGTTGGTCAGGTTCTCCACCACTATCTGCAGACGCAGCGTCCGCTTTTCCTGTTTCCACAGGTCCGCACCGGCGCTCGCGTCCAACGTAAAGTTCGGCCGCACGCGCCCCGCATCGAAATTGACGCGATCGACGATCTGCTGCCCGTACTGCGACACCAGTGCGGTGAGATCCACGGCGCCGTCGATGTCTACCGGCAATCCGCTCCCGTAGCTCGCAACCATTGCCACCCACAGGCGCGGATGAACCTGGTAACGGAGTCTGGAGCGTGCCGTGTTGCGCTGATCCTGGGAGATCGGAAACCCGCCGGTCACCCCCACCACACCCACCGCGTTGTCCCCCAGAAACAGGCCACCGGCGACGGGCAACTGCGCAATGCCGATCATATTGGAGTAACTTAGAAATCCGGAAAACCTGCCCCAATGGGGCACGGCCAGCTTTACGTCGACGCCGCGAATCTGTGCACTCTGGAAAGCGATCGGGAAGCTGATGCCGGTATTCAGGAAGACGTCGTCGTCGGCATAGTTCGCGAACGTCCGCCGGTAGAAGCTGGCGTCCAGCCGGGCCTTTCCCAACAGCGCCTTGCTGAAACCGGTCTCCAGGAAGTTGCCGAGCGAAGGCCGCAGCGGAATGCGCAGCACCAGCGGGTCCACGCTATCCACCTGCGGCGAACTGGCCAGCAGCAGGTTCTCCATGGCGGGCGTGATGAACGTACGGTCATAGGAGGCGCGCAACACGACGCCGGCTTTGGGCCAATACCACGCCGCGCCCAAACGCGGGCTCCAGGCCTGGTCGCGCACCACCAGTGAGTAATGGTCCCAGCGCACGCCCGCGCTCAGCGTCAGGTTGCCGAATCGCATGGTGTCCTGCGCGAAACCGGCCTGCTCGCGGTCCAGCCGATGGTCGAAAAAGCGGAAGGCCAGCGGCGTGCCCGGATCGAAATAGGACGGGTCCGTGATCTGATACTGCAGCGCCTCGGTGACGGGCGCATAGTAACCATCCGCGCCAATCTTGATCTCGTGCCGTCCCGCATGCGCGGCTAGGGTGGCATTCGCGTAGCCTCGCCGGAAGCCGCGCTGTTGGAAAGCGACGATTGGCGTCGCAAGCGCGTTCGACCACAGGTTCGCCGCAAGGTCCTCCACCGCCGCGCGCACGCTCAGCAACAGCCGCGCCGAGAATTCGTGCGTCCACGCCGCCTGGCCCAGATCTTCGCTGCTAGTGCGGTCCTGCCGCTGCCCGGCGGCTTGCTGCAGATTCTCGTTGGGAACCTCGAAGGCCGCCTGTTTGCGATGCACGGAAAGGTGGATGCGATCGGAATCCGAAAGATCCTGGTCGTAAACCGCGGTGGCGCCATCCAACGTGCCGGTGTTGGTGTAATTCCCGAGCACCGGCGGATCCAGGTAATGATCGGTGTGTTCGCCCGAAGCGCTCAGTGTGAACGCGCTGCGCTTCCATCCATACACCACGGACGCCAGTCCGGTGGCTTCGCCAAAGCTGCCCCCGCCGATCTCCGCCTCGCCGTGCAACCCCGGCCGGACGTCGCGGCTGGTGGTCACTTCCACCACGCCGCCCAGTTTGCGCCCGTACTCGGCCGGATAATCGCCGGTGAGAACGCTCATGGATTCGATCTCTCCGGTTTCCAAGTCGGGCGCGAAGCCAGGCGAGCGGTTCTCGTCCATCGGCACGCCATCCACCACGAACAGCGTCTGGTTCTCCGAGCCGCGCGGATGCAACACGGCATTGGCTTCGAAGAGCCATCCCGGCTGCATGTTCACCAGGTCCATCAAGCCGCGGCCCGGAATCGCGGACTGCTGCTCCTGGATCTGTTGCGCGCCCACCGCGTAATTCACGCCAGTACTGTGCGGATCGATCAGCGTGGCCGCATCGGTAACCAGCACTTCGGTGGCCGCGGCCTCCACCTTCAATTCCAGGCGGATCTCTCGCGGCACCGCCGACCGGATCTCGATCAGCGACGACGAGCGAGTGAAGCTGGAGTGCTCCACGGTCAGCCGGTACACGCCGAAGGGAAGATGTTGGAAGGTGAAACGTCCGGCGTCATCGGTTTTGAACTCGCGCCGCGTCTGGGATAGCGCGCTCATCAAGGTGCCGGAAGAAGGCAGCGCAAGGCCCGTCGAATCGCTGACCCAGAGACGCAGTTCGCCGGTATCCACCTGCCCCGACAGCAACCCGCACGCCAATAACAGCAACCCGATCCGCATTCCGATACCTCCAAGTTAGCAGAGTCTTGCCAAGACGCGATACGCTGTTAGATTACGTGTGTGCTTTGTGGGGCAGCTTGGTAAGCTGCGGCCGATTGTCAATCGGCCAACAGCCTGCCCCACATAACAGTGCAGTGTGAGCCGATGCCCGCGGAAACCGTCCGTTACGCCGTAATCATTCCCGCCTATCGTCCCGAGGAGAGCCTGCTCCAACTAATCGGCGCGCTGTCGGAGACGCCCATCCCCGCCATCGTCCTGGTGGATGACGGCAGCGGCCCCGCGTACCGCGAAGTCTTCCGCCGCGCCGCGGAGTTTGAAAAGGTCCGGCTGGTGCGCCACGCGGTGAATTTGGGCAAGGGCGCTGCGCTGAAAACCGCATTCAACTACGCCTTGTGCGCCTTCTCCGAATTGCAGGGAGTGGTCACCGCGGATGCCGACGGCCAGCACCATCCCGACGATATCGAGCACGTCGCCGATGCGCTCGCCGCGGAGCCGGATCGCGTCATCCTGGGGGCCCGCACATTCAGCGCCGCCGTCCCCCTGCGCAGCCGTGTGGGCAATATCGTCACGCGTACCGTCATGGGCGCGCTGGTGGGCCAGCATGTCTCGGACACGCAGACCGGCTTGCGCGGCATCCCCGCTTCCTTACTGCCTCACCTGCTGCGGCTGGAGGCCAACGGCTACGATTTCGAACTGGACATGCTCATCGCCATTCGGCAGCGCGCCATCCGCATCGCCGAAGTGCCCATCCGCACCATCTACGAACCGGGCAACCGCACATCGCACTTCAATCCGCTCATCGATTCGATGAAGATCTACTTCGTGCTGCTGCGGTTCAGCTCGGTTTCGCTGATGACCGCCGCCATCGACGCGTTGGTCTTCTATCTGGCGTACCGCCGCTTCGGCAACGTAGCCGCATCGCAGGCTCTTGGCCGGCTGGTGGCCGTGGCGTTCAATTACTCGATGGTGCGGCGAGCTGTCTTCTTTTCTAAGTTGCGGCACGCTTCCGTGCTGCCGGAGTATCTCCTGCTGGTGTGCGTAAGCGGAGTCGCTTCCTATGCCGGCATTCAACTGTTGAACTCGCGTTTTCATTTCCAATTGCTCCCCGCCAAGCTGTTAGTCGAAATGCTCCTCTTCTTCGCCAATTTTGCGATACAACGCGACTTCATTTTCGGCAGAAACCCGAAGGGGTCCGGCCCGGAGCGCGCCCGGCCGGCCTGGATCGACGGGGTTCCGTCCTGGATTCCGCGCGCGGTGCTGGCGGCCCTCGCCCTCCTGTTGCTGGGAAGCGTCCTGCACGGCTTCCGCGTCGAGCGGATGTGGCCGAATGCGAATTGGTCGCCGACCGGCCAGTATCGCTTCCTGCACTACGCCAAGATCTTCTGGGCGGCCAGCCTCGCCATCCTGCTGATCGTTCCCTCTGCCTTTGCGCCCATCGTCGCCCTTCTCGTCGCGGTGGCTACGGCGCTCGCTATCGGACCGCTCGCGGTGCTGGCGGTGGCGGCCTTTCTGATCGCCTCATGCGCCTTGGGATCGAAGCTGTTGCGCGCAAGCGGCGAACCGTCCCCGGAAAACCAGCTCTCGGCCACCATGCTGGGCATCGCGGTTTATATCTTTCTGATGACCTGCATGGCGCGGCTGCCCGTGAATTACCCGGCGGTTTATCTCACGCTGCTGGCGATTCCGGTGCTGCTCGATATCCGCGGCGTGGGGCGGCGTTTGGTGTCATGGGCTACCGCGCTCTTCCCATCCCGCCCGCGCTCGCGGCCCCAGGCGGCGGCCTTCGCGCTACTGGTGTTCGTGCTGGGCATGCACTGGCTGATCGTGCCCCAGCCTGAGTCCAGCGCCGACGGCTTGGCCATGCACTTGGCGGCACCGGTTAATATCTCCCTGCACCACGCCTTCACCTATCTGCCCGGCCGCATCTTTTGGTCCGCGATGCCTATGGGTGCGGACTGGTGTTACACCATGGTCTACCTGTTAGGCGGAGAGTTTGCCGCGCGGCTGCTCAACTTCGCGATGTTACTGCTGGTGGAGGCGTTGCTCTATCGCGTCGTGCGCCGTTTCGTAAGTCCGGCGATCGGATTCGTACTCCTGGCCCTGTTCGCCAGTACTCCGCTGGTGCAACTGGTCACTGGCTCGCTGTTAGTGGAAAATTTCCTGGCCGCCATGGTGGCTGGAATGGCCGTGGCGATTTGGCAGTTCGGCGACACGGGCCAGAGGCGCTATCTTTATGCCGCGGCCGTACTGGGCGGGACCACGCTGGCGAT
>Ga0187887_10000727_pt1 | contig 31372 bp, 27 predicted proteins | sample June2016WEW_7_10_FD_132977 | JGI IMG/M metagenome (GOLD analysis project Ga0187887, IMG submission 132977) | Peatland microbial communities from SPRUCE experiment site at the Marcell Experimental Forest, Minnesota, USA - June2016WEW_7_10 | ecosystem: Environmental > Terrestrial > Soil >... | reverse complement strand
GATTCGTAATCAGCAGGTCGCCGGTTCAACCCCGGCGGGTGGCTCCAGAATAAAATCAATCACTTAGCGGCCCGCGTCACGCGGGCTTTCGTGTTTTTGTCAGCAGTTTTGTCAGCAACCAGGTTCGGTCCGGGCATGGCGAGGACGCGGGGCCTCGCCGGCTCTTCACCGAACAGGCGCTCCATCTTCTCTGCGGAGTCGCGGTCACTGCCTTCGAAGAGATGCCCGTACGTGTCCATGGTGAGCTTGATAGAGGAGTGTCCCAGACGCTCGGAGATCTTTTTCGGATGGACGCCTTCATGGATCAGGAGGGAAGCGTGCGTGTGCCGCAGATCGTACAGCCGGAGTTTCGGGAGATCGTTCGCGGTGCAGATCGCCTGAAAACGGCGCAACACGTTGCGCTCTTCGAGCGGCGTGCCGACTTCCGAGGGGAATGCCAGGGCGTTTTCCTTCCAGCTCTTTCCTGCGAGGGCGCAGCTCTCCATGACGCGCCGCCGCTCCTCTGTTAATAGGACGCGGACGAACTCAGGGAAATCGATGGTGCGCCGGCTCTTATCCGTCTTCGGCGGACCGAAGACGAAGCGCGGCACGTCCTCGCCTTTCTTGCGGCGCGTTTTCGAGAGCACCTGGTTCACCGTGAGGCGCTTGGCGTCAAGGTCGATGTCCTTCGGGCGGAGGCCGTACAGTTCCTCGGGCCGCAGGCCGGTCGTGATCGCGAGCGCGAACAGGGCTTCGTGGCGGTCTCCCCGCGCCGCCTCCAGAAACCTTCGCGCCTCATCTGGATTCAGAAAATGTACCTTGGGGCCGCCGGGTTTGACGGTCCGTTTCCGCTTCGCCGCACGGAACCGCGCCGCGGCGGGATTGCGGTCGAGGATTTCCCATTCGACGGCGAACTGCAGGGCGCGACGGAGGACGGCCTGCGCGTACTCCACGGTCCGGTCGCCAAGGCCCCGATCACGGAGCGATTTCAGCCAGAGGTCGACATCGCGCGGCTTCAGATCCGAGAGCCCCATCGCGCCTATGGCGGGGATGATGTTCTCTTCGGCGTGGTAGCGGTAGTCCTGCCAGGTCCGCAACGCCACGCCGCCCTCCGTCTTGTAGAACTCCAGGAAGTGTTTCAGAAAACTGGCGAGCGTCGCTTTCGCTTCTTCCGTGCGCAGGCCCTTCTTGCGCTTCTGCACGATCTCGTCCGCCCGGTCGAGCGCCTCGCGCCGCGTCTTGCCCATCGCCGACCGGCGCTTGCCGTCGGTGAAAAGATGCTTCGGCAGATCGACGCGGAAATACTCCTCGTTGTTGCGATGGACCTTGAACGCCTTCATGACGGACCCCCATTTGTCAGCATAGCCAGTCTTGTCAGCAAAAAGTCAGCGGGTACATGGTTGCGGGATGAATCACGCTGCACTTGGAGGCGCCGCTCGATGGGCGTCCAACCAGGCGCGGAGTTCCTTCCGCGACACCCGCACCATCGGTCGCCGCCCCTGTCTGCCCCCGAAACGATAGGCGGGCAGCGTACCATCCGTCATCATGCGATACGCCGTCGCGCGGCTGACGCCGAGTTCGCGCTGGACCTCTACGGCCTTCAGCAGGCGATCCTCCGCTTTGGTGGTGTCTTCCGCTGCAATGCTCCCTTTATCCATCCGCGCCATGAACTCGCACCTTGCAAAACCGACGGAAAGCGCGCCAAGCTGACCTCAGAAGAGACCAATGGACACGTTCTAACTCTGCAGAATCCGGATGTCCAGCCTGGGCCTGGCTCGTTAATGCAGCAGCAGTCCGAGCCAAAGGCCGCCTGCGAACAACAGGCTGCCGAAGACCGCGCCAACGGAGGACCAACAGATCAAGGCGGGACGACGGTGCGCCTCGTTCACCGAAGCTACAATCTCTCGCGCTTTCATGCCGGCGATCTGAATGTCATTCTGCAAACCCTGCCGCATTTTCTCCGCCGACTCCTTCACCATTTGCGCCAGCATCTTTCCGGCGCGCCCTTCTGCTTTGTGCATCGAGGCTTCGAACTCGGCGATTCGCGCCTGAATGTGATCCTGCAGCTTCTGCGTGGCTTCGTCCAACACGATTCTGTTGATCGTCACCAGTGCGAATAGCGGATCGTCAGGCTCCACACGGATGCCGTTCTGCGCGGCAACTTCGCTGATTAATCGCTTCACGTTTTCCATGACGTTGCTCCTCACAACAGCGGCATCTGGTCTAGCTGCTCGAATAGCTCTCGCTGCACTACCTTGAGGCGTTGTTTGCTCATCACCGAGGCCCTGCCGTTCCGAATCGCCTCCTCAAACGTCTGCTTGCGTGCGATTACGTCTTCGATGTCGCGGCCGAAAGTGTCCTGGTTTCTCTTTGGAATGCGAACCAGGCCGAAGACCTTCAACTCGCACTCCTTGTAGGCCAGCATCTCTGTGAAAGACTTGCCGTCGCGCTCGATGGCGCCGAAGTACTCGTTCAACCAGACGACGATATTCCGTTCGGCGCTACTGTCGGCAAGGCTCTTGAACCCCTTTAGGGTGTCCCCAAGCGCCTGTCCGCCCGTGACCACCGTGTGCACGCACAGGCGCCGACCCGAGGCACAGAGCAGTTCGAGCACGTTGTTTTCGACGATGTAGCTCCAGAGCGGGATGAAGGTGGACGAGCCGTTGTCGACGATGAAGATTCCGTCTTCGGTGAGAAGCCGCTCCATCAAGTCATCAAAACCGCGTGAGTCAATTCTTCCGTCCTGCACGAGCGCCACGTGCTCGGCACCCAATTCCGTGTATTGCGAGAAAGTCTGGTTCACCGGATCGGTATCGAGACAGTGGATTTCCGCGCCGCGATGGCGGAAGTATTTGGGCGAGGATGCTGGCGACCAGGCTCTTTCCAACGCCACCCTTCCCTTGCAGCGTGAGGTGGATGGCAGGTGTGGCACGATCTTCGCCAGAACCGATGGTTGTATTCAACATTTCGGGGCCTTGTCCGCTGACGTCCGTCGTATTCCGGGGCATTTTGTCTCCTTGAATTCGACCGCTTATATATTTAAGGGAATGGCAGAGGCTGTGTGGGACACTAATTTAACGGATGTTTCGAAAGCGGAACTTAGATCGGACTTAGATCAGCTTACTTTCATCTGGCGGGCCGGGAGGGTACTCGAACCTGGGCTTTCTCGTCGCAGCATCCCGAGACTTCGCTGGCGCGTTCGGAAGTGGCAACGCCATTTCCGCAGACGTTTGCCCGGCCGGCGGAGTTGGCGCCACTGGTTTGGCGAGTTCTTTGCGACGTATGCGCGTGAGATAGGAGCCGAGGCTTTGCACGGTGACGATGACGCCGCCTTCCTCTTCTAGCCACTGCCGGATGCTTGCTAAACTTTGGCCATCGTTAATTGCAGCTCGGATCTCGGGCCAAAGGGCGCGAATCTGGCCGGCTTTGGTGGCAGGTTTTTTTCCGCGCCTCTCCGCGAGGCGGTGCCGGGTTTCGGCAATCCACTGCTGCTCGGCTTTTGTGTCTTCTTCACCCCTCGCCATTTGTTAAACAGTTTACGACGTATTTCAACGTCTCTCCACAGTATTCAACAAATCTCTGGCGTTTCGACAGTTTTCGACTTGTTTCAACAGCCAACAGCGCAGATTGGTCGCCCTGCGACCGCCTCCCAGGCCGAAAACACTGGTAGTGGAACATAAAGGAAGTGTCGAACGGTCGGGTGTTTTCTTGATTGCAAGCGGCGCGCGATCAGTGGATTTCGCCGTGGGACAAAATCGGTCGCGTGTTCGACGAATGTTCGACGCTCGGATTTCAGTGAGAGATCATCCCGATTTCCGGCCCTCCGTGGAGATTTCTTGTCCCGGAGTGCCTCTCCCATTTCCTTACTAATTGAAGGGGGGCAAATCATGCGGCGACACGCGGGCGCAGCCCGAACCGCCAGGATAGGGGTCCGGCTCAGCAGCGATGAGCAACATCAAATCGAGGCAGCGGCGAAGACGAGGGGCTACGCAAATCCGAGTGCGTTCATCCGTGCGGCGATCCGAAACGAGTTGAAGGGGCGAACGGAGATGACCGGCACCGAGGAGCGGATTGCAGGAGGCTTCGATGGTGCCTCACGGGACATTTTTCGCGTGGACCGGGGACAGCAGGCTCTCTTCGCCCTGGTCGACGCCTTTGCCAAGGCGGTCTTGACCTGCGTGCCGGAACCGCCGCCCGATGCCAGGCCGCAGGCCACCGCCCGCGCCAGAGAGCGTTACGACCGGCTCATAAAGGCTGCCGGTCAGGCGATGTCAGGCGATGCGCGCACCGCCATCGAGGGTCTGGCAAGCCATGGCACAATCTGATGGGGAGCGTCCAATGCGCCTCCGGCCGCCAAAGGCTCGCGTTCCGCGGAACGAACGAGCGGCGTGGTCGAGCGGCTTCAGGCTTCTCATGCACTACGCCCGCATGAGTCGCAAGACCGGCAGGCGCGGCGAATCCAATGCAATGTATTCCTTCACACCGGGACGGCCCTTTACCGACAGCCAAAGGCTGCCGTCCGCCGCATGGAAGTCGACTTGGAATTCGTAAAACGGGCAGCAACGCCGCCACAGTTCCAACCATTGCGCCACGTCCATCAGCGACGCCTTCGCCGGGTCGACGCGGAATGCATACCCGTCGGCCAACTTGCGCGATGCGATGATGGCCGAAATGACATGCTCCCCCACTTGCCCCAATTGCTTTCGTTGTTGCGACGTGAGCGCCTTCAGATTGCAGGCGATCGGTGGAAGAGTCTCGCCCAGTATGGTCCAGGTGCACCCCGCAAGAACGGCGGGCAGGAGAAAGGTCTTGATCTTCATATACCGATCATCCGGGTTAAAGTCGACTTGAGGTCAAGTAAACTTATAGGAATGATGATCGGGCAGGTGACGAAAGAGTCCGGTTTGGCCGCTTCGGCGATCCGCTTCTACGAGCAGGTTGCCGTGCTGCCGAAACCTGTCCGCGTTGGAGGGCGAAGGCAGTACGACCCCTCGATCCTGGAGCGGCTCGCCGTGCTGGAGCGTGCCAAGGCATGCGGCTTCAGCCTGGCTGAAATTCGGCAGCTATTTTATGGATTTCCCCACGGCACTGCGCCTTCCGAGCGGTGGCAGGCCTTGGCGCGCCGCAGGATCGCCGAATTGGAGCAACTAGAGGCTAAGATCGCCGCCACTAAGGAACTGCTGCTACGCCCTTGCTCGTGCAAGGATCTCGCCGAATGCGGCCGACGATCTTCGCAAAGAAGCGTGCAACTCGCAAAGTACCGTAGAGTCTCTCGATCGGCGCACAAGTCGGCGTGTGATGCGTAGGCACGCCACTTGGCTGTATCACGCCGTACTCGTGGATTGGCCGGAGCGAGGCTCTGGCTGGGTCCGGAACGATATGTGAATTTGGAGAAGACGCCCGAGCCGGGCGCCGGGCCGTCCCGGCATTGTTGCCCCAAAGCCCGTTTCCCAAGACGGATCCGGTTGTGGAGCGGAAGGGCTGTTATCGCCACCAATGCAGCAGAGTGCTGCGAATTGGTTTTTCGGTCAGGAGTTTTCCTGTTGAGCGGGACGCTTTCGACCCAGACAGCCGGGCGCCCATGTCTGCCTTCACCAAGCCCGAGCGGGTTGGCAGGTAGGCCGGCTCAACTGGCCGCTCAACAGACTGTAGTTTCGGCTGCCGCCAGACTTCGGTATACTACAAGGCGCAAATGTACCCGGTTCGGCTTTCACCGGCACTGAATATCGCACGGGCGCGCATCCGGTGTCTTGTGTCGCGAGCGGTGCACACGGAAGCCGCTTCGTTCGCGCGTACCGACCATGTACCAGCCGCCATTGTGTGGTGGTTCGTTCCATGAATGGACTTTCCCGGTCTTTTGACTACGATATTTTCCTGAGCTATGGCTGGTCGGGCAATCTCTTGCCAGACGAAGGCGATCGGGGCTGGGTCGGAGCGTTTTATGAACGCCTGAATGACCGCATGCGCACACTGCTCGGCGAAAGCGCTCGTATCTTCATAGATCGCGACGCGAGCCAGGCGGGCTACCTGAGTGACCGGCTGGCGGCGGCTGTGGATTCCTCGTCCCTGATGCTTTTCGTCGTCTCTCCCGGGTCGTGCCGTCCTGGTTCCTGGTGCCACAGGGAAGCCGCTCGCTTCTGGGATCGCGGCGCGCGGCCCTTGATTTCCGATGCAGGTTAGTGCTTGCTCCGGAGGACCGTATCTTCAAAGCCGTCTTGAGCCCGGTCGAACCGGCGTCACAGCCCTCGGTGCTGAAAGAGGTGACCGAACGCATCTTCTACGATTCGGTGCTTGGAACCGGTGGCTCGATCGCCCGGCCCACGGACTGGAGCCGGCGCAGTCCGGCGGTGGAATCGGAGTTTTTGAACCTCACCCAGGACATAGCGAGCCGCCTGAGTCTGCTCAAGAAGATCGAAGAGCACGCGACGGCCGCGACCGGCAAGCGCGTTTTTTTGGGCGCCTGCTCTACGGATCTGAACCGCGGAAGATTCCGCCGTCTGCGGCGCGAACTGTTACTCGAGGGACACACGGTGACCTCCGCGACGCCGGTTCCGGAAGAAACGGAAGCGGACTTCCTGCTGCGGACCGGAGACGCAATGCATAAGGCGAACGTCGCTGTTTTCGCCATCAGCGACGCCGCGCAAACGCCAGGCGGATGGAGCGCCAGCGCGGTCGCCATGCAATTGGAATCGGCGTTCGGGCTGAGTCAGGCGGAGCCCGGTTTTTCGGTCTTCGCTTGGGAAGATCCAGCGGCGGTGAGCATCGACAGCGCCGCGCTCGATCGGGTCAAGCCGAACCGGAGGGACCAACATATCCGAGGCGGCAAGGCGTTCGAGTACTTGCAGTCGAATGTCATAGCGCGCCTGCGCATCCCGCCCGAACCTGCAGTCAGCGAGAAGACGGCGAACAGCAAGACGATTTGTATCGAATACCGCGAAGAAGACGGCGAGCGCGCGGCGCTGGTCCGCGACGCCCTGCGCGAGCGGAACATTCAGGTGCAACTCGCGATCCCGACGCCGGCGAAGGGCACGCTGATCAACCGCATCATCAAAAAGAATCAGTTGCGCTATTACTCCGGAGCCCACGGCCTGGTGGTCTTTTTCGGCGAAGGCGATTACGAATGGGTCAGTGACGTCTGCTTCGCCATGAAAGACTACGTACGACCGGGGACCGGCGTCATTATGCTTGGCCCACCGCGGGATAAACCGCCCGGCAAGGATCGTTACGACCAGCCTGGATTTCAAGCCATGAAGTGTTTCGAGCCACCCTTCGGCCCGGAATTCGAAGCGTGGATCGAACAGTTGCGTTCAGGTGCAATATGAAGCCGCCGTTCCCCGGCCTCCGCCCATACCTGGAATCGGAATCCGACATCTTCTTCGGCCAGGACTCTGCCTTGCAGGCGCTGATCGAGCGCCTCAACTCGCAACATATCGTAACGCTGCTGGGACTGTCCGGCTGCGGCAAATCGTCGCTTCTCAACGCCGGGCTCCTGGCCAACCTGCGGCCGCGCGCCGTGGACGGCGGACAACTGCACCGCTGGCTCATCGCGGAGATGAAACCCGGAGACAACCCGCTCGACCGGCTGGAGGCTGCACTCGAACAGCTCTTCCCCTCTATCCCCGTACGGGAGGAACTCGGCGCGGACACCTCCGGATTGGAGCGCCTGGTAGCTCGCGCGGGGCTCGATCCCAGGCAGCGAGTCCTCATTGTGGTAGATCAATTCGAGGAGCTATTCCGCTATCGTCGCGCGGAAAGCTCAGTGGAACGGGAAGACAGGGCCGCCTACTTCGTCAAACTCCTGCTGCAAACCAGGCGCGCGGAGGCGTCGCAGATCTACGTTCTTTTCGCGATGCGCAGTGAGTTCCTGGGCGAATGTGCGATGTTCTACGGCCTGGCGGAGCAGGTGAATTCCGGAACTTTCCTGCTTCCGAAAATGACCCGCGATCAGCTCGAGGAAACCATAGTGGGGCCGCTGGACGACTTGAACATTGGCATCGAACAAGAGCTCGTCCAGTTGCTGCTGAATGAATCCGAGGATCAGGACGATGGGCTCCCCCTGTTGCAACACGCTCTGCGGCGCACGTGGGAGACCTGGCAGCGGCGCAGCCAGCCGCAAGCACCGCTGACAGTGGCCGATTTCAAGACTTTCCGCCGACCGGCGTCCCCGAATGATTCGCTCCTGAAACACCACTTGAATGACCACCTGGACTCGATTTACGACGATCTGAAACCGGCGCAGCAACTGGTTGCCGAGCGGATGTACCGGCTCCTTTCCGAGCACGATGGCAGCGGCCGGGCCGTCCGGCGGCCACTCCCGTATAACCAATTGGCGTCGGAAATCGGGCCGGAGGTGGAAGCAGTCGTGGAAGCATTCCGCGACGTCAGGTTGGGCCGGACATTCCTGATGCCGCCATTCCCCCAAGAGCTGGCCGGGGCGACGATCGATATTTCCCATGAATGCCTCTTGCGGCGGTGGAACCTCTTGAAGTCGTGGCTTGAGGCCGAAGTTCGGGATGCCAAAACCTACACTTCCATTGCGGAGGATGCTGATGCGGCGCAACGGCGGCAGATAGAAACCGGCGGCCGGAAGCCTCTGGCGGGAGCGACCCTCGATACCTACCAGGCCTGGCGTATTCTCGCTCAACCTTCATCCGCATGGGCCCGCCGCTATCAGGGAGCCTTTGACCCACAGTTGCAGCGGCCACTGCGCGAATTCGCGGCTGCGATGGAGTATCTCGACTGGAGCATCCGGTTGCGCAACGAAGATGAGGCCCGTGAGAAGGCGAACCGGCTTCGGATTAGAAAACTGAAGATCTCGGTTTGGGCAGCGGTCGGCGGCATCTTGGTTCTCTTGCTGGTGATGTATGTGAATCGTCTGCATGCGCAACTGGAGGCGAACAAAGCGAATGAAAGGTCTCTTCATGTGCAGATCGCCCAGGCAGCCGCCAAGGGCGATGCCGCCCAAGCCGCCGCACAAAACATCGGGGGATACGCGCAACAAGAGCTCAATCAGCTCGACGCCACAAAGAACCCGGCCGCTGCGCGAGAGGTTTTGGAAGGGGTAATCGCGCTGTCCCAGGCGAAGCCCGTCGCCGCGGGTTGGCTTTATCTCGGGATTGTCGACAAGACGGGCCGTGCCTGGGCACCCAGCCTTGTCTTCAACAAACTCGCCTTCGAACCGCAACTGTCGGCGGATTCGCCGATCCTGCAGCAACTGCCGGGGAGGCGCGTGCGCATGGGGGATTTCAATAACTTGCGCGAGTATGCTCAACCGCACGCGGCGGGCAAGGTCAGCCAAGTGCTTGCGCCGAACGCCGTGGTCACGATTGGTCGCGTAGATACCACCGGCGCGTCTGCCCAGAACGTGTGGGCGCTGGTCGAGGTAGCCCGGTAGCCAGCTCAACAGCGATGTGGTGCTACGGTCGCGCTTGGCGTCTTCATCGGGATAGTAGACGACGGCAAGAACTTAAATAGTATGATTTGTCGATTTCGTGCCGTTTGCTGTTCAACCTCGGAGGTCCTGAGTCATGAATCCCTGTGGCCCTACTGTCGAGAAATCCGCATATATTGAAAGATGAAACGCCGGTTAGCTACGACCAACGACCAACCGATTCGGCGTGAGTTACATCAGATTCTTGGGATCGGTCCCGGTATGTCCGGATCAATGGAATAGGGAACGACAACGTGCCAGAATCCCGCAATCGCCCGTGTCTGGCGCCGGGGTGCAAACGTTGGAAACATCGTCCCAGGCGTGTTGACACCGATGCTGTGCAAGAACATTAGATCATCCGCCGTCTCCGCTTGTCGATCTGAGTTCGCCAGTTTCGCCGGTTCCTCGGTCGAACACTCTCGCCAACATTCGGCAAGGGGTTTTGCCAAATATACGTTTTTGCGGCACCATGGACATCGCCAATGGACTACAAGTTCGTGTGTCGTTGAGAGGCCGACCACCGATATGCGCTTTGGTACTCCACCACACTCACAGATCAGCGGCAACTTCCAGTACTCCATTTCTTGGTGCGCTTTCCTCCATTTGTATTCGGTTCAATTCTTTCAGCGATTTACAGCCGGAACAACACCAGCAATGGTTAATGATGGATGGATAACGACCGATACGGAGAAGGAGCATCCAGCGTATATGTCCGTCCAGGACTGCTCCCGTCACATTCACCTCGTCAACCCTCCATCGAAAGCCGGTCGTTCTGGCGGATATTTGACTTTCCGAGGTCGGACGGCCAGGCTGATGAGCAATTCTTATATTGAATGGCTGTGGTATTCTTATGGAGGTGCGAGGTTCACCCGTTCACTATGCCCAACGCCGTCCTGCTCGTCGATGATGACCCACAGATCCGGGCGATATGCAGAACGACCCTGGAGGAAAGTGGCTACGTCGTGGGCGACGCCAGTAACGGCAAGCAAGCGTTAGCGGCGATCAAGAAAGCAGTTTATGACCTGATCGTGCTCGACCTCTGTATGCCCGAGGTGGACGGATTCGAGTTCCTGAAAGCCGTCCGTCACAAAGCGCCAAAACTCAAAATCATCGTTATATCGGGGTTGCCGGGTGGAGCAATGCTTACGTCTTCGAAATACTTGGGCGGGAACGCAACACTTGCCAAACCATTCTCTCCTGATTCGCTGCTGTTGGTTGTGGACGAGGTATTGAGAACCGAAGATTCAGCCGTTGGGTCTGATTGATTTGCCCTTCACGATCCTACTATCGGCTTTGAGGGTTCGGCCAGCACTTCCCGAACCTTCCGTGCCAGTTCCTCCTGGCCGAAAGGCTTATGCAGGAAGGCCACGCCAGGATCAAGCACACCTCGATTAGAAATCACATCCGCTGTGTACCCAGAGATGAAGAGCACCTTCAGATTCGGGCGCAACTCCTCCAAGCGTTCAGACAACTCTTTGCCGTTCAATCCCGGCATAACGACATCCGTCACCAACAGGTCAATCTGCCCCAAATGTTGCTTGGCGACGGAAAGCGCTTCGTCGCCGTCCGATGCTTCGAGGACCGGATAGCCGTGCTGCCGCAATGCAGCTTTAGCGAAAGATCGAACCTCTTTTTGGTCTTCGACTAGCAGAATCGTTTCACCGCCTCCTTCGGTTGGGGCGCTAATCCCTTTCCGCTCTGCGCCTGGACAGGCATCGATCCGGGAAAGATATATTCTGAATGTAGTTCCGACGCCAACTTCACTCCACACATCTATCCAGCCGCCGTTCTGTCGTATAATGCCGTAGACAGTTGACAACCCTAGTCCTGTTCCTTTACCCACTCCTTTTGTAGTGAAAAACGGCTCGAAGATCTGTTTTCGGATCGTCTCGTCCATGCCGTGTCCGGTGTCCGTCACGATCATTAAGACATACCGCCCCGGATCTCGTTCAGAGTGATCGGCTGCGCCATCTTCTCTTGTGAGTTCAACGTTCAGCGTCTCAATATCGAGCGCCCCGCCATCGGGCATTGCGTCACGAGCGTTTACGGCGAGATTCATGATGACCTGATGAATCTGATCCGGGTCTGCCATGACTTGCCCCAAGGAACCGTCCAGGTGCGTTTCCAGAACGATGTCGTCGCCAATCAAACGCCGCAGCATGACCGTAGATTCCCGGATAATGGCATTCACGTCCAAGACCTTCGGCTCGATCACCTGTTTACGGCTGAATGCGAGTAATTGCTTCGTCAGGCTGGCGGCACGTTCCCCGGCAATCGTGATCTGTTCTGCGTGTGCTCGCAACGGATCACCGGCCTTCAGCCTCTTGAGAAGAAATCCACTGTATCCATTAATGACGGTCAATAAATTGTTAAAATCATGCGCCACGCCACCAGCGAGTCTCCCGATACTCTCCAGTTTTTGGGCTTGGCGAAGTTGTTCTTCCAACTGTATGCGCTCAGTCACATCATGCTTAACGGCTACGAAACCGGATAGTTTGCCAGAGGTATCACGGATTGGAGATATTGTCGCATCTTCTTCGAAGAGGGAGCCATCCTTTTTCTTGTTTATCAGATGTCCGCTCCACACTTTCCCCTGCGTAATCGTGTCCCACAATTGCTCGTAGAATTCCGGGCTGTGCTTGCCAGACTTCAGCACCCTTGAATTCTGCCCAATCGCCTCTTGCTTCGAGTAGCCCGTGACCTTTTCGAATGCAGGATTGCAGTATTGAATTGTCCCGGCCAGATCCGTAATCACAATTGCTTCGCTTGCTTGTTCGATAGCAGTCACCAGAGTCGTCCTGGCCTGTTCAGCCTTCTTCTGTTCCGTAATGTCGATGGTCGTTGAAATAACGCAAGCCTTGCCTTCAAGCGCAAGCGATTCGGAGAACATTAAGCCCGTCCGAATCTCTCCAGTCTTCGTGTAGAATCGGAACTCCAAATTGCGAACTCTGCCATCCGTTTGCAACAGAGTCCTATACTCGTCGAACTTCCCCGGATCAACCCACAGCGCAAAGTGTTTGCTCATACGGCCAACTACTTCTTCACGTCGATAACCAGTTACCTGTTCGAATGCTTCATTTACATCAGCGATCCGGTTCCCTTCAGCTTCCAGGTAGAACAGCATACTGATCGCAGGGTTACTCAGAAACGCCATGGCAAATGTTTCTTCTGATTTGCGTAGTGCATCTTGCATCCGCTTGCGCTCAGTGATGTCTTCGATAAAGCCTTCGGTATACAGTAATTGCCCGTCCACCCCGCACACTCTCCGGCTATTGAGTGAAACCCAAACTCCTTCCCCGTCCCGGCGCTTTAACTGGCATTCGTATCCACGAATGATCTCCTGTTGTTCAAAAACCGCCAAATACTTTGACCGCTCATTCGGGTCCATCCATATCTGATGGGCCGAATCCTTCATCTGAGCCAAGTATTCCTCTGCTGAACCGTAACCGAGCATCGTCGCAAGGGCGGAATTTGCCAACAACGCTCTGCCGTCTAGTGACGTTCTAAAAATCCCTTCGAGCGCACCATCGAATATGCGTCGATAGTTCTTCTCGGCTTCCTTACGGTCGGAAATGTCCCTCACGCAAGAAATGATCGTCTGCTCTCCCTCAACGTCCACGAGATGGGTGTTGATTTCGACCGGAATCCGCCGCCCGTGATTGGAAATATGCATCCCCTCCCACATCAGGTGACCGTCAGCGATAATGCTCAGTGCCCTGGCCGGGGTTGCGATGTGCTCTTCGGGAGCATCAATGTCGTCAGGCCCCATTCGCAGGAGTTCTTCTCGTGTGTATCCTAGATAACGGCAGGCAGCGTCGTTGACTTCGACAAAAGTGCTAAGTAAGCCGTTTTCTCCGACCTTGTGAATGAAGACCGCATCTGTAATGCTGTTGAACAAAAGGCGATAGTTACGTTCGGCCTTTGCGATGGCTTCATGCGCCTTTTGCGCCGCCGCCTGTGCTTTCTTCTGCTCGGTTATGTCGATGATCGTTGCAATCGCCCAGGGCTGGCCGTCCAGTTCAATCCACTGCGCTGAAAGCAGCCCAATCAGGTCGTCACCCAGTTTGGTACGTAAGTGAGCTTCGAGATTGCGGATTCTGCCAGTCGCATAAAGTTCTCTCAGCCCTGCGGCCTCTTCCCCGGCGTCGTACCACAAGCTGAGCTCCAGAGAGGTCCGACCAATTACTTCCTCACGCCGATAACCTGTAGCCCGTTCAAAAGCCTCATTGACATCAAGATAACGATTGCCGTCCTGATCGGGCCTAAAAAGGAATGTGATGGCAGGGTTTGACCGGAACGCTGTGGCGAATCTCGCCTCCGAGCTCCGAAGCGCCTCTTGAACGAGTTTCTGGTCTGTAATGTCCTTAACAAAGCCATCGTAATAGAGGGTGTTCCCGTCAGGGCCACAGACTTTTCGGCCATCTACTGACAACCAGATTAGCGACGCATCCTTGCACTTGACTTGGCACTCGAAACCACGAATACTCCCATGCTCTTCCTGGAGGGCGGCGAATCGCAAGCGCTCATTTGGGTCCACCCATATTTGACGAGCCAAGTCATTGATTGTAGATACGACTTCCTCTGGTGTCTCATATCGAAGCATCTTTGCTAACGCCCGGTTTGTCGCCAACATCCTGCCATCAGGGGAAGTCCGGTAAATACCCTCGAGCGCACCGTCAAATATGTCTCGATAATGTTTCTCGGCTTCTTTACGTTCGGAGATGTCCCGCACCGACGAGATGAACATAGGCGAACCAACAACGTCGAATACATGAGTGTTGACTTCTACAGGAATGCGCCCTCCGTGTTTCGCTACAAGTGGTCCCTCCCAAATCAGATAACCGTCATGCATGAGTCTTTCTACCTTAGCTGCCACATTGGGCCGCTCTTCGGGAGCGATAACGTCGAACACTCGCATTCGCAGGAGTTCTCGTCGTGTGTGCCCTAGCAGCCGACAAGCACTGTCGTTCACTTCGAGGTAGTGGCTTGGCAATCCGTCTTCTCCCAACGTATGAACGAAGATGGCATCCGAGACGCTATTGAACATCAGGCGGTGATGGGCTTCCGCCTTCGAAAGCGCTTCATTTGCTTGCTGGATTGCCTTTTGAGCTTCCCGCTGTTCGGTAACGTCAATGACGGTCACAATCGCACAAGGCGTGGTACCGATCTCAACCGACTCTGCTGAAGCCAGGGCTATACGAATAGCGCCACTCTGTGTGCGGCACGGGAACTCGAAGTTGCGGATCCTACCACTGGTTCGAAGCCGGTTGATGAACTGGGCAAGGTCATGAGGGTTAGCCCAAAGCCCGAGTTCCGCCGAAGTGCGCCCGATCACTTCCTCACGGCTAAAGCCCGTCGCATGTTCGAACGCTTCATTGACAGCAACAATCGGCCTGACCTCGCCGTCGAACCTGAACAATATCGTGGCGGCAGGGCTGGACAGGAACGCCTTCTGAAACGTTTCCTCCGACTGCCGCAGTGCATCCTGCATCCGCTTGCGTTCGGTGATGTCGATGGTCGTTGAAATCGCAATTGGCTTGCCGCCGACCTGAACCACCTCCACCGAAGTCAAGCCTACACCAATGTCGCCACTTTTCTTGCGGAAGTGGTGCTCAAAGTTGCGAAGACGGCCATCAGCTACAAACTGTTCGACACTTTTACTAAACTCGTTGAGATCGGCCCACAGCCCAAGCTCCAACGCAGTGCGCCCGATTACTTCTTCACGCCGATAACCGTTTGTCAACTCAAACGCCTCATTGACATCAACAAACCGACCGCTTTCAGTAAGGTCGCAAAGGCTGACAATGGCGGGGCTAGAGAGAAAGGACTTTGCAAATGTCTCCTCCGACTTCCGCAACGCATCTTGCGTCTGCTTGCGTTCGTTGATGTCTCCGATGACTCCCTCATAATAGGCGGTCTGTTCATCCGAGTAGACCTTCCGCAAACTGATCGATACCCAGAGTGCCGTACCATCTTTGCGCCTGACTTGACACTCGAAGCCACGAACGAGTTGGTGGTCTTCAAGTAGCTGCACACAACGAGTACGCTCGGCCGGGTCTATCCAGAGTTGGTGGGTCGTGTCGGTAATTGTCGATACTAGCTCCTCAGCCGAATCGTAGCCTAGTATCTTCGCCAAGGCCGGGTTCGCAGCCAGACTCTTTCCCTGGAGTGTTGTTCGGTATATTCCTTCGAGAACGCCTTCGAAGATGTTCCGATATTTCGCCTCGGCTTCTCGCAGGGTGTCCTCGGCTTGTTTGCGTTCAGTAATGTCCTTTCCAAAAACAGAAACGCCCACCGCCTGACCGTTTTGGCGAATTGGACTTATTGACAACTCCAAGGTCCGACCATCGAGAAGGAGATAGTCGGCCCTGAAGGGACCTTCAGACAGCGCACGCTCATAAAGTGGCGGAAATAGCGCCGCCCTCTCTGGTGGGAGCAAGTCGTCAGGACCCATTCCAACCGATGCTAGAACACCAAAGCTGCGCTCGAAAGCCGTATGTAACGCCCTATTGAACGTCACGAGCCTGTAGTTTAGATCCACGGACCATACAATGTCTTCGGTGCTTTCGATCAAGGCGGTAAGATTGGCTTCGGCCTCGCACATCACTCCTGCCGATCGCTTGAGGCCGGTCGTGTCTCGCTTAGTAATCCAGAAACCCATCACCTGTTCGGCGGGGCCTCGTAGCGCTGTAATGCTGTGCTCGGCGGAATAGGTCTCACCCGTCCTGCGTTTGCAGACGGCCTGACCCCGCCACGGTTCGGCGGAAGGGGTAGCGTGCAGGAGTTCATCCCAGGCGAATGTTCCTGCGGATTGACCTAAGAGCTGATCCGGGCTGCAACCCGAGAGTTGGGCGTAAGCGGCATTCGCCCACGTTATCGTCCCATGAGAATCAGTGATTGCGGCTCCAAATGGGAGTGCTTCGACGGCAGCGACAACGGCAGTCGGATGCCCTGGTGGATTTGGCAGCATCGTGCCAGTATTGTAGCCCATGGCACGGCAGCGTTCTCGGCTGCACATTCGAGCGCCCGCCATCGAATCTGCCGTTCCATTGCCGATTGGCGAACCGATTGGCGACCTCCAGGGCCAATTCCACTAGGCGAAGTCGTCAGCGGCACCTGGGCGTCCGTCTTCGCCTGGAAATGGCATCGTAGACAAATGCGAGGTCTTTTTGTCCGGTGGCGACGCTAGTTTTGGTGGCACAATAGATGTCGCCAGCCTGGAGCGCTGGTAGTGAACGGCATCTCTGCTCCGTCTTCCTTTTACTAGGCTCAGTGGTGATTGCCGTCCTTTCTATCACCAAACCAATCACACGAATTCGCTGAACTCGTTCTTGCTTTTCTCTGGTGTTGTGACCGGCACAGCGCATTTCAGACGGTCGGCCGGTGTTCCACCAAGACGCCCCAGTACGTTGATTAGTTGCGCCAGTTCGGATGCGTTCAGTCCCGTAGTTCGCATCTTATCAGTTAAGCGCACTCCGACTTCGACTGCAACTCTGTCCGCTGCTTTTAACAGAGATGTGGATAGGTTCGCTTTAAGCTCTTTCCAAATGCCACGCTGCGCTTCTGTCAGGTGCTTTGGAGCGTGGCCCAGGTACACGGGCCCGATGAGCCTTGCAGGATTATCCCGAGCACGATGCAGCGCTGACCACGACGCTGTCTTTCACGGCGCTGCTCGGGGCAGATACGCAACTCGTTTTCGATGCCGAGGTCGCGGGAGGTAAAGGGTTCAGCGGTGTCACCGGAATCGCTAATTCGCCTAACGGCGAGATGCCACGAGTGACCACCGCGACGCCCAAGCCATACATCGCGCGCCTCTTCATAGCTCACGGTTTTGGTCTTGGAGGAGAAAGAGACGGTGGAAAGCGACATCAACCAGCTCGCTGGCGAGCGCCCGATGACGCGTTACTCGATCTTACGCTGGAGGCTTCGCGATCACAGCTAGATTCATGGTTGTCTGCGAAGCTGCGCAATTGCGTCTTCGACCACCTTTAGATTCTGGGGGGAGTCCTCACAGTCGAGGGCCTCGAAGGAGGTGATCTTCGTCAGCATCGCCAATTGCATGCGCCCCACGGGCCCCTTCTCGCGGCCCACCTCATCATAGAGATTCTTCAGCTTAATACCCATCTCAGTCCTCTCAACCCATCCCGGCTGTAGTGCTTCGTGTCAGTGCGAGGCAGCTCCCAGCAATTCCCTGATCGCGGCTGCGACACTCTTCAGACTCTCGCCGAACTCGCCAATCTCGTCGTTTCCGGAAATGTCGATGGAAAGCCCTTGCACGTCCGCCTTGGCCAAGCGGTCCGAGACCGCCCTGAGCCGGCCCAGGCGTGTCAGAACCCCACGCACGACGATGAAGCCCACTACGGAGATCAAGACGAGGAGTGCGCCCGACACGATCAGGGCAGTGTTGCGTTGCCGAATTGCCTCGGCCTGCTGGGCGGCAGCCTGGGCGGCGACGCGTCCATTGAGTTGCGCGACTACTTTGTCGAAGAGATCGGTGGGAGCACGGTCCTGCCCGCGCACGATCCTGTCGGCTGCCTTAAAGTCGAATTTCTCAGTCACATAGACGTCGTACGCGATTTGATACTTCTTGCTGAGGGTGTCATCGGCAGTCAGGAAGTCGTTGAGCGACTGCTTGGCCGCCGGGTCCCTGACGGTGCCGGCTAACGTCTGAGCTTCCGCCTTGACCTTGGCCTCCTGTTCGTGAAACTGCTTGGCGTACTTGACCAGATCGTCGGGATTCTGACCGCGCAGGAGGATATCCTTCCACTCCTGCACCTGCTTCTTGAAGTCAACCTGAGTGACCCGCGCGGCCTCGGCCTCGCGAACCGGGCCTTGCAGAAGATCGTTGTAACTTGCGGACAGGGATTTGAGTTCTCCCACAAGCGTGGCCGCAAGTCCACCGACAACGACGACTGTACCAAGAGAAAGCCCGACGAGTTTCGTAGAAATGTTCATTCACAGCCTCTCAACCAGTATCCCCGTTTTGGAATTCCCGGTCCGATTCAGTATAAACCGAACCGCCGTCCTTTGATCCCGCAAGTTGCATTCTTTCCTCTGTGAGCCGTCTTAGGTCCCGTAAGGCGCGGTTGTCAACTACGCGAAAAGTCCAAAATCGGGAAATTCGGCGTTTTCAGTGGATTCAACAAACTCATCTCCGGCCATCACGCTTTTTGGGGATGACCGCCGGCATTTTACTCGAAACTTGCTCTGTTTTCGCCGATATACAGGATATGTTTGAATGGAAAAGAGAGTACAGTATTAACATCGCGTCGATCGACGCGCAGCATCAAAAACTTTTCGCCATCGCCGGTGAGCTCCATGAAGCCATGCGCATCGGCCAAGCGAGGCCGGTACTAACCAAGATCTTGGATCGATTGGTGCAATACACGAAGGCGCACTTCGCACACGAGGAAGGGCTGATGAGAATGCACGGCTACCCGGACCTCGCAATTCATAAAGAAAAACACGAGGCGTTGACGAAGCAGGTGCTGGACTTCCAGCAGGCGTTTCAGGCGGGAGACGCGTTCATTTCGATCGAACTGATGACCTTCCTGAAAGACTGGCTCGAGACGCACATCAAGGGAACAGATATGCTCTACTCGCCGTTTCTGATTCAGCGGCGCGTTGCATAACAACTGCCGGCGCCTAACCCCCACCCAATGAGTGCGATCGCTCTCCTGGCGATCGTATCGAGGGCAGCGCATGCTCGAAGGCTCCGACGAGTTCGACTTCGACCTGCTTCTAACGGAGCGGGGCCTTTTTGAGAATCGACCAGTGCCTCGCCGGCGCCTGCCTGGCGCGGGACTTCTCAACCAGGTTTGCGAGGTGGGTTTGAGAGGCTTCTCGGCCTGCTGCTGTACGTCGCCAAGCAGGTAGTTTACGCTTACAACGTCGCCGCCAGCCGCAAGGCCGCTCTCACATCGAGCGCGATGCCGGAGGCGCCGAGCTTCTCATGCAGCCCGGGAGTCGACCGGAAAGCGCCTCCGCCCAAGATCACGCGCAGATTTCGTCCGGGAACAGCGCGGGCTTCGGCGATCAGCCGCCGGACAGCCGGAAGATTGAAGAGCATGGTGGCTGAGATCCCGAGCACGTCCGCGCGGTGCTCCTCAATTACCTGCAACACTCCCGCCGGCGGCGTGTTAGTTCCCAGGAAGCGCACGTCCCAGCCGGCCGATTCAAGCACGTCCGCCACGATGTTGGGGCCCACCTGGTGCTGCTCACCCTCCACTCCCGTGATCACCATTCTGCCCCTCGGCGGTTGCACCGGTTGGATGAGGGGATAGAGATGCGCGATGACGTATTGGGTGATCGCAGTAGCCATGTGTTCCTGCGCAACGGTGATGCAATTGGTCTCCCAGAGCCGGCCGATTTCGTACATCGACACCTGCAGGACATCGGTGTAAATATCCGTCAAAGTGTGGCCTTGGCGGACCGTTTCGATGGCGATGCCGACCGCGGCCTGGCGCTGGCCGTGCAGGATCGTCTGCAAGTAAAGCGCCTGAACGGCGCCGAGCTCACCCGAGTTCGCGGCCGCGTTTCGAGCCCGGGGTCCGTCGGCCAGCGCCAGATCGAGCGCGAACTGGACGAACTCCGCCACTTCCGTCGCCGTTGGCGCTGGCAGCCGCGACCAGAGTCCCCGGGAGATCAGCTCCACATATTCGCGCAGAGAACTGGAAGCAATCTCGCGAGACCCCAGAACGCCGGCCGTCCACCGCAGATAGTCGCCGAATGCGGACACTTCTCCGATTTCAATTGCCGCGGCGAGAAAATCTTGGTGGTAAATCGCATCCTCGATGCCCAACCGCCTGCCGCGGCCGCCGTAGCGCGTCACCCAATCCGGATGCTGGACAAGGAACTCCTCGGTCACCTCCTCGGCAATCTGCCGACTGAACCCACGCAACTGTTCGGCCAGGCGGACGCGCTCTTGAATCGGTTTGTCGCTCAGCACTCGTTAAACCGGCTTCCCCGCCTCGCCGATCATGTGAATACAATCGGGACAGCACCCGTGGCTAAGAAAAAGGCTGTTCGCCTTCAGGTATTCGACTACATCCTCCCACCGCGCATCCCCCGTTTTCACCTTGCCGCAGTACATGCAAATGGGCAGCGTTTCCTGGATCTTGCGGAGGTGCCAGTGCGATTCCTTCAGCTCCTTGAGAGCCTTCTCCAGTTCGTCTTTGGTCTTGCGCAGCGCCTTCTCGTTTTTCTCGTTGTCGCGAACCAGCAGCGCCCAACGGTTGTTCAATTCCAGAAGTTCCCTGGCCAGTGCCCGATCGTGTTCCCGAATGGGTTCGCCGGCCAGCACGAAGGTCTCACCCTGCACCTCCAGGTGGCACTGCAGGGTCTGGACACTTTGGTCGCGGCCGATGAAATTCAGCAGCATGGGGCCCTCGGAACGCGGGACTTCGGATTTCAGGTTCGTCCGGATGGAGGCGGCATCGGGTTCGGTCAAACGATCCCAGAGCACCTGCCCGGCCAGTGCTCCGGCGGATTCCTGAAGCAGCGACTCGAAGGCTGGGTTGACCGCGACGATCCCACCGTCGAACGAAGCCCTGAGCCAGTGAAGACACCGACTGCCGGCGAGGAAGCGGGCCAAGTCGGCGATGGGCGCGCTCGGCCCCCCAGGCGACAGCCCGTCCTGGCCTGGCAGAACGTCGAACGTGCGAATAACCGTGTGGGACGGATCGAGCTTCAGGCCTTTGGGAATCCTGCGATGTGACAGTTTGTGCAGCGGGCCGGAATGCCAGCGCTGAAAAGACCCCTCGTCAGTCCAACGGGTCAGCAATTGAAAGATGGTGCCGTCCCGGCGGTCGACGAGCACTTCCATTCCGAGAAATCCAGCTGCGTCGTCCACCAGTCCCGGCCGGTCGAGAAACGCCTGCCGGACCGCGGCCTCCATTCCGTTGGCCACTCGAAATGTCGATATGACGAGGACCGCGCCGCGCCTCATAAAAGTGCGCGCAGAAACCAGCTCACTGCCCTTTTCTCCGGATCTGGAATTCGATGCCTTCCACCCCGCCCCTGGCCGCACGTTCGGACTTCAGGTCCCTATCGAGATCGGGAAAAGACCAAGTTAGGCGGAAGTCCTGAAGCGCGCTTGTGCGTCAACTCAAGCCTAGCACCCTTCTATTCGGCGCATATGTCCAATACTGCACATCTACCAAAGACAAAGACGGGCTCTATTCTGGATTGTTGTATGTGGGGTTCTCATGCGCCGATCGGGTAAGTTCGCGTTTTGGTTATTGGACAGGTAAGCCCTTCGACCTTGGCCGGAGACCGAATCGCGCGTGCTGGCCAGCGCCGTGACAACTCCGCTACTTATCGCCTGCGATCCGCAATGGCGCCAAGGACGCAGGCCTCGAGCGCCACCACTCCCGGTCGTCTTGGCGAAACCGCGCCGGGGCGGCGATTCACGTGTTGGCAAAACCGATTGGGCCGCATTCCCGCACATCCTTGGCCCGGTCTCGGATCCGCACAGCGGTACTACTTATCAGGTTTGGGCCATAGTGCGGGTGAGGAGGTTGATCCCGACAAGGCGTTTGCGGGGTTCGAGACGCGATTCAACTTAGACCTGTGATCCAGTTGTAGTAGTCAGGATCACCATACCGCGTCTCGAACCAGGCTTCATCAGTCTATTTCGATTCTGGATTTTCGGATGTCTGGCTGGAGCTCGGGCCCTTCGTTGCTTACAAGGTTCCTGCCGTTTCGGACTTGCTTCGGAATACTGCGTCGGCGTAAGTCGCATCGGCCCCAATCCAACTCATCCTTCTGCCTTCTCGCATATCAGGCCGAACGAAGGTTGAGCTCTCGTTCGTAGAACTGAAGCCCAGACTTGCTTACGACGAACGTTCGCGTCGAAGTGGCTTCGATAAAACCCAGGTCCGCCAGTTCCTTCCCTACGCTCGACTCGACCGGGTTACTAAATGGCGCCCTAAACTCGTGAGGCCCCTTCGAGCGCCGTGGGAGCAGGGACCAAGGTGCCTGCCGCGATTGGGCCACGAGATACATCTGCAACTCGACCATGTCCTGTAAGGCGCGCCGACCATCGACACTCATAGCGTTTTCTGACGGGACCATAGCTCTCCTTTGGGCGGGTTTGAAGGGGGGCGAATCGGAGGAGGCGAAACCAAGACGATTCGCAGTCGGATCAAAAACATCTTTAGTATAGCAGAGATTAGCGCCGAGAATCCGGATTCGGCACCATTTCGGCCGGAACGAACCCTCCGCCGACGCCTCACCCGTCATCGATCAATGAATGGTGTGTCGGCCGCCCGTCGCTGCCCATGAACAGCTAAGAAAGCGGCGCACGAGGCCGCTGGTGACTCGATGAACTGAGAGCCTATCGTCTAGAATATAGATCGTTCGCGGCCATATGCCACCGATTGGGCCTGCTGGGGCAGGCCCGTGCGCGACCATCGCCGGGCCGGCAAGGTAATCGCAAAAGACTGCCGATGTCCCATGGCCACCGCATTCGGCCCGGCGCCCTGTTCGCAGCGTCACATCGAAACGCGTCGCCCGAAATGCATCACCAGCCAAAGCACAGTGGACACCGTCGTTCGCCGCAGCGCTATTCGGTTCGTTGCGGTGGGCTACAATACGGGCACGATGCTGCCTAATCTACCAGGGCAAGCGACTGCCGTTGTCGCTGCCGCTCAAGCACTGCCATTCGGAGTTGCTATCACCGACCCTCACGGAACCATAACGTGGGCGAATGCCGCTTACGCCCAACTCTCGGGTTGCAGCCCGGATCAACTCTTAGGTCAATCCGCAGGAACATTCGCCTGGGATGAACTCCTGCACGCTACCCCTTCCGCCGAACCGTGGCGGAATCAGGTCATCTGCAAGCGCAAGACAGGTGAAACTTATTCCGCCGAGCACAGTATTACAACGCTGCGGGGCCCCGCCGAACAAATTATGGGTTTCTGGATTACGAAGCAAGATATGACTGGCCTCAAACGACCGGCAGGTGTGTACGAGGCCGAAGCCAACCTTTCTGCCTTGATCGAAAGCACGGAGGACATCATATGGTCCGTGGACCTAAATTACAGGCTCGTGACGTTCAATCGGGCGCTACACGCGGCTTTCGAGCGCAGTTTTGGTGTCGCGGCAGCCGTTGGAATGGGGCCGGACGACTTGCTTCCACCAGAGAGGGCGGCGCTATTTCCTCCCCTTTATAAGCGTGCGTTGTCAGAAGGTCCCTTCCGGGCCGACTATGTCCTTCTCGATGGTCGGACACTGGAGTTGTCATTCAATCCAATCCGCCACGAGGGTCGAGCGGTGGGCATTTCTGTTTTCGGCAAGGACATCACTGAGCGCAAGTCGGCAGCGAACTCGTTACGGGACGCCGAGGCGAAGTACCGGCAAATTTTCGAACGTGCAATGGAGGGCATTTATCGGACCTCACCAGACGGGAGGAGTCTGGCGGCTAACCCCGCCCTTGCAAAGATGCTCGGGTACGATTCAGCAGATGACTTATTGTCCGAGATATCCGACACGGCGCATCAAGTCTGGCTGGACCCGGATGAGCGTGTTCGCTGTCTGCAACTGCTATCAGATCATGATGTCGTTCGTGGGTACGAGTGCCAGTTGAAACGCAAAGATGGAGCCGCAGCGTGGGCTTCGCTCAACATCCAAAAGGTCCATGGCGACGATGGACAGGCGTATTATGAGGGCTTCGTCGAAAACATCTCTGACCGCAAGGAGGTCGAGCCTCTTCGTTCCGTTTTCGAGAACATGGGACAGGGCGCAGCCTTCTGCAAACTGCTGTTTGAAAACAACGAGCCGCAAGACATCCTCTATATAACCGTGAATGCGGCGTTTGAGAGCCTGACCGGATTGACGAATGTGCAAGGGAAGAGGATTTCAGAAGTGATCCCCGGCGTCCGCCGAACCAATCCTGAACTGTTCGAGACTTATGCCAGAGTTGTTGCAACCGGAAACCCAGAGTCTTTTGAAACCTTTGTTGCACAACTGGGAGCGTGGCTTTCCATTTCTGTTTATCGTGCTAAACCGGAGCACTTCATCGCTGTTTTTGACAACATCACTGACCGTAAGCGTGCTGAAGAGGAGCTCTCGCGAGCACACGAAGCAATTGCCAAAGGCGAAGCGAATCTTTCCGCTCTGATCGAAAGCACCGACGATCTGATCTGGTCAGTGGACCTCGATTATCGGTTACTGACCTTTAATAATGCGCTGCGAGCCGATGTTCTCTCTAGTTCGGCTATTCAGGTGGCTGTCGGTATGCGACCGGAAGAATGGATGCCTCCAGAGCGGGCGGCGCTGTGGCCCCCGATGTTTGCTTGTGCGTTATCAGATGGTCCGTTTCGAGTCGAGTATCCGGTGTTAAGTGGTCGAACCTTGGAGTTGTCCTTCAATCCGATTCGCAGGGACGGTCAAGCGATCGGCGTTTCCGTTTTCGGGAAGGATATAACAGAACGGAAGCAATCCGAGGACATCCTGCGAGAAGCTGAAAGAAAGTACCGAAGCCTTTTCGACGGGGCGCTGGAAGGTGTTTACCGCACGACCCTTCAGGGTACAAGTCTCGCTGCGAACCCGGCCCTGGCGAAGATGCTAGGTTACGAGTCGCCGCAAGAACTGATTTCTACGCTCACCGACACGACCCATCAACTGTGGCTCGACCCTCACGAGCGTTCGCATTTCTTCGGACTGGTCAACGAACAGAAGATCGTCCGCAACTACGAGTGCCAATTTAAGCGCAAGGATGGGACAGCAGTTTGGGTGAAGCTGGATATCCGAAAAGTCGAAAATGAAGGCAAGGCCTATTATGAGGGATTCATCGAAGACGTCTCCGAACGCAAGGGTGCAGAGGCGAACATCCAAGAAGCCAATGAAGCTCTCGCCAAGGCGGAACGCCATTATCGCCACCTTTTCAACAGTATCGGCGATGCCCTATTCGTCTACGAACTTCGAGAAAACGGCTTGCCGATGCCAAGCCATTACCTCGAAGTGAACGACAGTGCTTGTCGGCTGCTAGGGTATACACGAGAGGAGTTGCTGCAATTGGGAGTGACCGATGTCGTTCCCCTCGAGGAGCGATCCGCTGGACCAGCCAATGCACGGAAGCTTCTGGCTGACGGGCAGGTGACATGGAGCGGGTCAGTAACGACGAAGAAAGGCGCTCACGTTCCGGTGGCGGTCAGTACCCATGTATTCGACCTTGACGGTTCATCACTGGCGATTTCTTCAGTGCGGGACATTACTGATATCGAGAAAGCCGAAGAGGAGCGACAGCAGACCGAGCAGCGCTACAGATCGCTCTTTGACTCCATGGAGGAAGGAGTTGCGATCCATAAACTGGTCTATTCCAACGGCACTCCAGGAAACTACGTCCTGTTGGAAGTGAACCGACGCTACGAAGAAATCGTCGGCCTTAGCCGTGAAGATGTTGTAAGCAGGGCTGCGACCGAAGTATATGGTACGCAAAGCGCTCCGTACCTGCAAGAGTATGCATCCGTTGTCGAAACAGCAACGCCCAGTCAGTTTGAAACATACTTTCCGCCGATGGACAAGCATTTTGCAATCTCGGTTGCACCTATGGGCGATGACCGTTTCGCCACGATCTTCTTCGACGTTACCGATCGAAGGAAGGCTCAACAGGCGATTCAGCAAGCGCATGAATCCGTCGCCAACGCCGAGGCGCATTACCGTCTCATGTTCAATAACGTTTCGGATGCGGTCTTTGTTCATGAGTTTCGGGAAGACGGTTTACCAAGTCGCTATCTGGAAGTGAACGACAGTGCGTGCCGCTATTCTGGCTATACACGAGAAGAACTGGTGCAAATGGGGCCATTTGATCTGGACGCTCCCGAAGAACATTCCGACGTGGCAATCAGATCGCAAAGAATTCTTACGGACGGCCACCTCGTATGGGAAGGAACCCACGTAGCGAAGGATGGTCGGCGTATTCCGGTCGAGGTCAATACGCATCTCGTTAATCTGGATGGATTGCCGACGATCATATCGTCCGTGCGGGAGATTTCTGACCGAAAGGAAGCTGAGAGCAAGTATCGCAACATTTTCGACGGTGCGCTCGAAGGAATCTTTCGAACCTCACTGGACGGCACAGCCTTGCTGGCGAATCCCGCTCTTGCGACGATGCTCGGTTACGATTCAGCAGAGGAATACTTGGCCCAGATGAAGGACACGACTCATCAGATCTGGATGGACCCGAATGAGCGGTCAGAGTACTTGAAGCTATTTGAGAAGCAAGAGGTCATCCGTGGATACGAGTGTCAGCTAAAGCGTAGGGATGGGAAAGGAGTGTGGGTTTCAGTCAATAGTCGGAAAGTTGGCGGGCAGGACGGACAGTTGCTCTACACCGAGGGCTTCATGGAAGACATTACGGAGCGCAAGCTGGCGGAACGGAAACTTCTGGAAAGCGAGGAGCGGTTTCGAAGCCTGTTCGAGAACGCCACGTTGGGGATCTACCGCACCACGCCCGATGGGAGGATTGACATAGCAAATCCGACGCTGCTGAGGATGTTGGGTTACGAATCGTTCTCGGCTCTGGCCGAGCGCGATCTTGAGAAGAGCGGCTTCGAGCCTAGCTATTCCCGGTCTGTTTTCCGGAAGATTCTTGAGGAGCAAGGTACGATTCGGGGCTTGGAATCCACCTGGACTCGGCGGGATGGTTCGAGTGTTTCAGTTCTCGAAAGCGTGCGGTGCGTAAAAGACGAGGCGGGCGCAGCCACGTTCTATGACGGAATCGTTGAGGACATCACCGAACGAAAAGGTATGCAAGATGCGTTACGGAAGTCGGAGGAGAAGTTCGCCAAGGCGTTTCGATGCAGTCCTGCTGTCACTATACTTGCCGAAATTGTAGGCGAAAGTGATCGGATCGTCGAAGTCAATGAGGCATTCGAGCAAATTACAGGCTATCGAGTTGAAGATGCAGTTGGGCACTCTACCGAAGAGCTTGCGCTGTGGGCGGACTCCCGTGAGTTCAATGATTACGTGCAACAGCTTCAAGCTCATGGCAGGATTCGGAACTACGAGATGCGTTTCCGCAGAAAGAACGACGAAGTAGGCGCAGCCTTGCTTTCGGCGGAGTTTATTGAACTGGATGGCAAGCCACATGTGATTTCAGAAGCGGTAGACATCACCGAACAGAAGAAGGCTGAACAGGCCAGGACGACCCTGGTGACCGCTATCGAGCAAGCCAGTGAAACAATTGTGATTACGGATCTGGCCGGGACAATTCAATACTGCAATCCTGCATTCTCGAAGGTTACGGGCTACTCGAAGGAAGAGGCGATTGGGCAGAATCCAAGGGTGTTGAAATCCGGCAAACACAGCCAAGAGTTCTATGAGGAACTGTGGGCCACGATCACACAAGGAAGCGTGTGGACCGGACACCTAGTAAACAAGAAGAAGGATGGCTCGCTCTACGAAGAAGATGTGACAATATCTCCAATTCGTGATACTCCGGGCGAGATATCGGGTTTCGTAGCCGTCAAGCGTGATGTGACGGACCGGCTGCACCTAGAAGATCAACTTCGCCAGGCTCAGAAGTTGGAGAGCATTGGCCGACTAGCTGGTGGCGTGGCGCATGATTTTAACAATTTGTTGACGGTCATTAATGGATACAGTGGATTTCTTCTCAAGAGGCTGAAGGCCGGTGATCCGTTGCGAGCATACGCAGAGCAGATCACAATTGCCGGGGAACGTGCCGCCAGCCTGACGAAGCAATTACTCGCATTCAGCCGTAAACAGGTGATCGAACCGACGGTGTTGGACGTTAATGCCATTATCCGAGAATCTACAGTCATGCTTCGGCGTTTGATCGGTGACGACATTGTTCTCGAAACCCATCTCGACAGTTCTTTAGGGCAAGTCATGGCAGACCCGGATCAGATTCATCAGATCATTATGAATCTGGCCGTCAATGCTCGGGATGCAATGCCTGACGGCGGGGCACTCGATATTGAGACGCTGAACGTTGAACTCACAAGAGAAGATGGTGCTGCCGACCGCGGTGAACGAGATCCTGGGCGGTATGTCTTGATGACAGTGACCGATACGGGACATGGCATGGACGAGACGATCCAAAAACAAGCCTTTGAGCCGTTCTTCACAACAAAAGGAGTGGGTAAAGGAACCGGGCTTGGGTTGTCAACTGTCTATGGCATCATGCGACAGAGCGGCGGCTGGATAGATGTGTGGAGCGAGGTTGGCGTCGGAACTATATTCAAAATGTATCTTCCCAGCATTGATGCTTGTCAAGTCGCAGAGCGGAAGGGAATAAGCGCTTCAACCGAAGGAAGTGGTGAAACGATACTGCTAGTCGAAGACCAAAAAGAGGTGCGATCTTTCGCTAAGGCTGCATTGCGGCAGCACGGCTATCCGGTCCTCGAAGCATTCGATGGCGACGAAGCGCTTTCCGTCGTAAAGCAACATTTGGGGCAGATTGACCTGTTGGTGACGGATGTCATTATGCCGGGCTTGAACGGTAAGGAATTGTCCGAACGCTTGAAGGAGTTGCGCCCGAATCTGAAGGTGTTGTTTATCTCTGGCTATACGGCGGATGTGATCGCTAATCGAGGTGTGCTTGATCCTGGCGTGGCCTTCCTGCATAAGCCTTTCGGCCAGGAGGAACTGGCACGGAAGGTTCGGGAAGTGCTGGCCGAGCCCTCAAAGCCGAAACTCGATTCGTAGCGACTACGGGTCAATCGGACCCAACGACTGAACCTTCGGTTGCCAATACTTCGTTCACGAGTAAGAGCAGCGAATCGGCAGAGAATGGTTTTGCCAGTGTTGCAGCCGCACCGAGTAGTTTAGCCGCCTTGAGCATTGTGCCACCCAGAAACCCCGATACAACAATGACTTTGAGTTTCGGCACTTTAGGACGAACGGCGCTCAGGAACTCGAACCCGTCTACGTCGGGCATAGACAGGTCGAGCACGATCAGATCGCAGGGAGTTTCCTTGATCGCCGTCAACGCTTCCTCGCCGTCCCTGGCTTCTCTCACCAAGTAGCCGGTTTCCTCCAGGGCCACCCTGCATAGCGCCCGGATCTGTGGGTCATCATCAACGAGCAGGATGGTTTGGCGCATACCGAATCGGCGAACCTCGACCTATCTAAGAGTATCATAGCCATTTTGTACAAAACTGCTCATCAGCCTTGCCGCTCGACCTCGAAAGTCAGATATCGCCACAGACAGGACCATCCGCTTGCCGAGCGCGTGATGGTCCTCAATAACCCCAATAGCAACGCGTGGCTCACTACCGGCACCGTGCCCGCTTTGCTCCGGTTGCAGGGTCTCGATGAGTTCCTCGCAGATTCGTCCGCTCATGTAGACTTGCGATAGAGCTAGTTCGCCTGTCTCCCACCGGTTTCCGATGCGCTCCAGCACGGGCCTCACGAGAGTTTCGAGTGCGTTGGTGGGGCTGTCCAACTGGCAAGCCGATTCCAACACCCGCCGCGCCGCCTGCCGGTCGGTATCCAGCAACGCCACAAGGAATGCTTCCTGGGCAGACATTTCAGTTTCTAATGGCGTCACAGTTCTCTTATCGGCTTCTATTTCAAGTGTTTCACCTTATTTCACCTTTTGTTGCAAACTCTTTGCAAACGGTAAGCGGCACTCGCCGGCACGCACATCCCGAGCGCGCCCCCGACTCACGTTATGGCCTCGCGTTACTTTCCCAGAGTTCCCACAATCCCGCAAAAACCCGCTTTTTGTGCGCCTACGCCTTGTGTTTGCAACGCGCGGCAGCTTACAACCGGCTCGGCAACTTCTCGAACTCGGTAGGTTTTTAAGAGTTTCAGGCCTGATACACCGGTACATTCTTGACGTGTCAATTCCTTGACGCCAGAAGATGCAAATTAACAAAGTGTAGTTAAGCAACGTAGGTATAATTCACCCGCACTGTTTCTTCCTTTTCTACCTTTTCTACCTTTTAATCGGTCGCAATTCCGTTTGGCGGGGAACGTGCGGTGGCTAGCATTCAGATGGCAACAATGACTTCACCCGCGCCGCCAGTTTCTCTGCCGACGCCCCCGCCGAACACGTCTCCGAAGTTCCAAATGACGGGCGCGCGGAAAGCAGCCATATTCCTGACCAGCATTGGTGACGAAAACTGCGCGGCCTGCCTCCGCCTCATGACGGAGGACGAAGTCCAAGAGGTAACACGCGAGATCAGCGTTTTGACAACCGCCTCAAGCGAGGAACGGCACTTCGTCTCGGAGCGCTTCGCGGAGGCACTCGACCACGGACAGCTTCTTGGTTCAGGGGGTGTCGAGTACGCTACCTCAGTTCTCCTAGCGGCATTTGGACCTGAAACTGGCAAGCGCATAGCCGACCGTGTCCTGAAGTCGCTGGGGACACAGATGGCTGGTATCGATACACTGCAAAAAGCCGATCCGCAGCATCTGGCCAAGGTGGTTCAGCGCGAGCACCCGCAGACCATCGCGTTGGTTTTGTCGCACCTGGGCCCCTCCCACGCCGCCAAATTGCTGATCGGCCTGCCTGACACAGTGCGGGCCGAGGTGGTCAGCCGCATGGCCGTGCTGGATCAGATCTCTCCGGACGTGATCAACAAGATAGCTAAGACTCTGAGTTCTCGGCTGCGGCTGCTAGGAGAGTCGAGTCTCGAGTCCTTCGGCGGCGTTCGAGCGGTAGTAGAAGTTCTGAATCGGGTTGACGCGGCAACGAGCGATGTCATTCTGAATGAGATTACCCAGGAAAATGCCAACCTAGGGCAGGCAATCCGAAACCTGATGTTCGTGTTTGACGATCTCCTCAAACTGGATTCGGAGGGGATGAAAAAGGTCCTCGGAAAGATAGACCAGAAGGTGCTCCGGGTGGCCCTCAAAGGCTGCACTCCCCAACTTCAAAACCACTTCACGTCGTTCATGTCTGCCCGGGCATCCGAGATGCTCAAGGAAGACATGGCGGCTCAGGGACCCGTGCGAATCAGGGATGTTCAGGAAGCGCAGCAGACTATTATC
>Ga0187887_10000720_pt1 | contig 31471 bp, 29 predicted proteins | sample June2016WEW_7_10_FD_132977 | JGI IMG/M metagenome (GOLD analysis project Ga0187887, IMG submission 132977) | Peatland microbial communities from SPRUCE experiment site at the Marcell Experimental Forest, Minnesota, USA - June2016WEW_7_10 | ecosystem: Environmental > Terrestrial > Soil >... | reverse complement strand
TCAGCTGAGGTCGGCTGCGCTCAGCTGCGGTCGGCTGCGCTCGGTATCACCGCGGCAAGATCGGTCGCGGCAACCCATCCTTCCCGTCCCTGCGAGTCGCGGATCAGTTCGAAGCCGCCGTGCTCGTCGAGCACCCGAACCGTGGCCGCGGCCGGAATTTGAAACAATGGATCGGCACCCACGACCGGCGAGACACCCGCCGACGCCTGCCGTAGAGCCACCGACTCGGACAACACGCCGAACGTGGCGGCCGCATTGAATGCGCTCGCGGCCGCCGCGGCGAACCCCGCGATCGCGCCGGCGAGAAGCGCGCCACGAAACCGGCTATCAGACCGCCTCGCCAACAGGCAGCCTCCGCCGAGCACTAGACCGGCGATCCCGACCCAATACAGCGTATTGGGATTTGCGAATCGACCGTATTGCTCGAGCCAGCTCCCGGTGTCCGCGGGCAGGCCTGCGGATTCCCGGACGCGGCGCAGGTTCAAGCGCAGATCGCGATCGGTCGGAGCGAGTACTCGGGCGCGCTCGTACTCGAGCACCGCGAGCGCGGTCTTGCCGGAGCGCGCATACGCGTTCGCCGAGTTGTACAGTTGGGCCGCGGAATAGCCGGCCGACGGCGTCGGCTGCGGATCGGCAGGAGTCTGCGCCTGCGACGCGCCGCAGAGGCCGAGGCCCAGCAGCATCGCCGCGAGCGATCCAACGATCGGTGTGGCTCTCATGACGGCATCTCGCCATCGACGTTGCGCAGCACCACGTGCTTCCATTGACGAAAGTCCGGAGGCGTCAATTTCAGCGTCGAATAGGCCGCCTCGTCCGCCAGCATGAACGCACGAGTAATTTCACTGTCGGACCCCAGCCTCGAAACCACCTCGTTGGTGGTCACTTCCGGGGGAGTGACGCCCCATTTCAACCCGAGCACATTGCAAAGCGCCCTGCGGGCGGCGCCGAAGAACGATTGAGCGTCGCCGGCTGCCGCATATTGGTCCAATTCGCTCGCGAGCGACTCGACCGACGGCGGCAGCATGGAGGGCTCGATGCGCCGCGTCTCGGCCGAGCGCTCGCTACGGCGCATCCAGAACCACGCCGTGGAGAGCGCGATCACGACCAGCGGAGGCACCGTCATGAACGCGGGCTGAAAATAATGCGGCATCAGAGAACGGGTCCGGCCGCCGCCGGCATCGGGATGGTCCGGGCGCCATGCCGGCGCCGCATCGTTGCCGGCGGGTTTCGCGGGGCTGGCGGCGGACGCGGGCACGCTGTTGCTCGCCAGGGAGCTGCCCGCCGGCGCCGGCGTGACCGCCACGGTCAGTGGTTCGGTGTGGGCTTGCTCGTACCGCCGGGTGCTCGGGTCGAACCAGCTGAAATGCACTTCGGGGACGGTGCGGTTTCCCGGCTGGAGCGCGATCAGCGGTTGCTCGAAGATCTTCTCGCCGCGGTACCCGATTTCGTCGGCCGGTTTGAAATTAGCGGTGGGCGAATAGGTGTTCCACCCATCCACGTCATGCAACATGGAGGAGGAGACCCGGTCGAAGTCCCCTTCCCCCGAGACTCGCATCCGCAGCGTGACCGGATCGCCCTCGCCCGCCTTGTCTTGCGACATTTGGGTGCTGACGGTGAACTGGCCGACCGCGCCGCTGAAATCCGTCGGGCGCCCCTCGTCGGGCAGCGCCAGCACGGTAAAGGTCTCCGGTGCGCTCGAGACCGTGACGTCACGCTGCGTCGTGGCTCCGAAGAAATTCTGAAACGCCGGATCATTGAACAGATCCTCGAAACCCGATCCCCCGAAAAATCCCGCATTCGGACGCCCGGGGGTGCGCACGCGCACGGTGAGCGGGGTATCGATCGTCAACGAGAGAGTCCCCGGTTTGACCGCCACCAACGCCGTGTGCCAAGTGAAGACGATGAAGGGCTTGCCGTCGACGACTTCCTCCGTGCGGGTCGGATTCTGAGGCAGCTTACTGAGCGTGAACGCATCGCCATTGAGGGTCGGCGGCCCGTTGAGCGAAGCGACCATTCCATCGCGAGCGCCGACTTGGATATCTACGGGCACCATCTCGCCCACATAAAGCTCGTGTTTCGCCAGCCGCAGGCGCACGAACGCAGCGCCCGATGCCCCCTGGCGCGTGGAGTCCGCGGGTAGCGACGAGGATGCTTGCGGTTGGCCGCCTTGGGGGGATGCGCCGGGCGCGGCGCCGCCGGGCGCCGATCCGTTCCCCCGGGTCACGGTCAACACCACCGGTTCGGCGCCGGGCAACGCGCTCGGAATGCTGAAGACGCCCGGCTGCTGCGGTATGACTTGATAAGTGACCGTGCTTCGGACGCTCGTGACTCCGTTGATGATCTGAACTTGCTGGGATTGCCCGACGGCAAGGAACTCCAGACCCGGCACCATCGGCGGGGTGATGCCGGGCATGTCGCTGCCGATCGACGTGATGGTCAATTGCGCGCTGTCCCCGAGTGGGATGGTCGACGGCTCGATGCTCTGCAAGGCGGTGCCCGCCGTGGCCGCGATCGTCGGTCCTCCCAGCAAGAGCGACAGGAGCAGAGCTGAAAACGCTGTCAGCGCGAATGGCTTCACGGCCTCACCAATCTCTCGAAGGTTGTTCCGGCACCGCATTGGCTTCTGAATTGCCGGCGGACGGCGCCGTGGGCGCCCGCCGCTCTTCATCCTTCACCGAATCGAGCAACTCGCGCGCTTCCTCCGGGCTCATCTGTCCCGGAATGCGCTGCTCGTCCGCGTTCTGTCCGCCGTCGCGATTTTGCGCGGTCTGCGGCGGATTGCCGCCGGCGGCGGAAACCGCGCCTTGACGCGGCTGCTGTGATTCCCCTTGCTGGTTTTGCCCAGCCTGCTCTGGCTGCCTCTGCGCTTGCTGGCCCTGCCCCTGTTGCTGCTGGCCTGGCTGCTGCTCCGCTTGCTGGCCCTGCCCTGGTTGCGGTTGGCCCTGTTGCGACTGCGCTTGCCGATCCTGCCCCTGCTGCTGTCCCTGCTTCGACTGCGCTTGCCGATCCTGCCCTTGCTGCGGCTGGCCCTGGTCCGGCTGCGATGAGCCGCCCGAAGAACTCTTCGACTGATCTTTGGCGCTCTGTTGATTGTTATTTTGGGATTGACCCTGCTGAGACTGGCTCTGCTGCTGCTTCTTGATCTGCTCCAGTTTCCTCTTCACCAGATCCCGATTGAATTTGCTGTCCGCGTCGTCCGCCCGCAATTGCAGAGCGGCATCGTAGGCCTTGACCGCGCCGGTCCAGGTTTCGATGGTCCTCTGGGCGTCGCTCTTTTCGGTTTTCTGGCCCTGACGATACAAGGTGTTGCCCAGGTTGTAGTAGGCATCTTGCTGCTGCGCCAAGCGTTCCGCCGAGCCGGATTTTGCGGCGCCGAGCGACGCCTGGAACTCGCGTGCGGCGCCCGGGAAATCACCGGCCTTGTAGGCGGCGGTACCCGCGTCGAACTTCAAGATCGGTTGCGCCGGATCGCGAGCCGCCGCGGCCGAATAATCGTGCTGCGCCTGGGCGAAATCGCCGCGCTGATAAGCCGTAGCGGCGGTAGCAGGCGACGCATGCGCGGAACCAGCGGGCCCGAGCACGGCGAGCGCAATCGCGGCCGCGGCTGCGCTCACGGATGCGCCGCGCGCCAGCGCACCGGAAGCCGGCGTGCCGTTTGACGCGGACACCGCGGCGCGCGGCGATTCCGCGCGCCGCCGCGTCCCGACCACGAGGCTCGCCAACAGGCACGCCAGGCAGGCCGCCAGAGGCCACTGAAATCGCTCGATGTAGACTTTCTCGGAACGCGATTCCAAGTCGTGCTTGGCGAGAGGCGCCAGCGCCTGGCGATAGATCACATCGAGCCCTTGGTTCGATGTGCCGAGAGGCGCATACGATCCACCGGTCGCTTGCGCCAGAGCCCGGAGCCCGGGCTCGTCCAAACGCGACCGCACGAAGTGCCCTTCGTTGTCCTTCAAGAAGCCGCCGCCTTGATCGGCAGGCAAGGGAATCAGATCTCCGTTGGCCGAGCCGACGCCGACGGTGTAGATCTTCAACCCGTCCTGCTTGAAAGCTGCCTTGGCCGTGGCCAGCGCATCGCCCTCGAGGTCCTCGCCATCCGTGACCAGAATCAAGATCTTGTCGCTGCCCGCGCGATTATGCAGGGCGGATTGCGCGGCCCGTATGGCGCTGCTGATATCGGTGCCGCCGCGCGGAATGATGTGGGTGTCGAGCGCCACCAGCGATTCGTGGAACGCGCCGTAATCCGCGGTGAGCGGGCACTGCAAGAATGCGCTTCCCGCGAATGCCACCAAGCCAACGGCATCACCGTCCAATCGTTGGACGAAGTCGTCGATCGCGAGCTTGGCACGCACGAGCCGATTCGGCTTCACGTCCGGCGTCAACATGCTGCGCGAGGTGTCGACCGCAAAAATGATGTCGTTGCCGCGCCGTTTCACCTGTTCCCAATGGAAACCCGCCTGCGGCTCGGCGAGCGCCACGAACAGGAGCGCAACTGCGGCGGCGAACAAGGTGCGTTTGAGGCGCCGGCGCGTCGGCGACATGGAGCGCGTCAGCTCCGTGCTGAGGTGCGGAGAGATGAACGCAGCGAGCGCCTTGCGCTGGCGCTCGTCGTAGCGACGCCAGGTCCACAGCACGCCGAGACACGCCGCCAGACCTACGGCAAGCCAACCTGGATGGACGAAGATCACGGCAGCCTCCGGAAGCGGGTGTGCTCGAGACCGAAACCGAGCCCGAGCAACGCGATCGCCGGGAACAGCGCCCATTGATACAGCTCTTCGTAATGCTCGAATCGATGCGCCACCTGCGCCGTCTTCTCGAGCCGGTTGATCTGCTCGTAAATCTCTTTGAGCGAATCCGTGTCCGTCGCGCGATAAAAGGCGCCGCCGGTCAGCGACGCGATCGATTGCAGCGTTTTCTCATCGACATCGACCTTCGCCATGACCAAACGGGTATTGCCGAAATCATCCTTGACCGGAATCGGCGCCTCGCCGCGGACGCCCACCGCGATGGCATAAATCTTGACGCCGAGCGCCTTCGCAGCTTCGGCCGCGGCCAACGGCGAAATCCGTCCCGAGTTGTTCATGCCGTCGGTGAGGAGAATGACCACCTTCGACTTGGCGTGCGAGTCGCGCAGCCGGTTCACCGCGGTCGCGATTGCCGAGCCGATCGCGGTCCCGTCATCGACGCCGCCGACCGTCACTCGGTCGAGGTTCTGCTGCAGCCAATCGTGGTCGAGAGTCATCGGGCTCACCAGGTACGGGGCGCCGGCGAACGCCACCACGCCGATCCGGTCGTCCGGGCGCTCGTCGATGAATTTGGACACCACCGACTTGACCACCTCGATGCGGTTGACGCGCTCCCCGTTGATTCTGAAGTCCATCGCTTGCATGGAGCCCGAGACATCGAGGTCGAGCATGATGTCGATCCCGTTCGCCGTGACTTCCGTGCGGCCGTGCGCCAATTGCGGACGCGCAAGTCCGACGATCAGCAGCGCCGCGCCCAGCACGGGCAACAGCCACACCAAGCGTCCGACCCGGCTCCTGGTGCTTCGTGCCACGGCCCGAGCCAGCCCGACGCTCGAATACTGGACGGCGGCGACGCTGCCTTTGCGCCCCCGCCAAAGCAATGCGAGCGGCAGCAGCGCGAGCAGCCACAACCACTCAGGTTGTAGGAAGTGAAACATGCGCCTTACCTGAAGCGGACTGGGGAGTCGGTTCCGCCGACGCGGCTCCCTCTGATGGGGAGGCGGCCTGCGGCGCGCCGGCCGAGGCGGCGGCCGATTGGATGAATCGGCGCGCGCTCTCCAGCATGGTGTCCATTTGAGCGGTGCTCAAATTCCAGCCCCCGAACTTGGCCAGGTCGCACGACTGGAGGAATTCACCCAGCAAGTCGCGGTGGGCCGCCAAGGCAGGGTCGGCGGATTGCACCAGGTCATGAAGGAACTCATGGGTGGTGCGATGTGCCGCCATCACCTGGAAGCGGCGCTCGATGTACTCGCGCACGACCGCCGACACCTCGATGGAGAACTCGCGCGCTCGCCCCGGCTGCATCAACGCACGAGCGGCCTGCAATCTGTCCAGCGCCACTTCGAAATCGGATCTTTCCGGCGCACGGCGCCGGCGTCTGATCCACATCCACAGCGCAAGGGCCGACGCCGCGGCGAGTATCCCGATGCCGACGAGAACCCACACGAGCCAGGGCGAGCCGACAGGCTTCGGGCCGCGGATGTCGCGGATGTCCTCGCCGCTCACCGTGGAGGCGCTGCCCGGAGGCGCCATTGGCCCGGCCGCTCCCGCACTCGCATCGGCCGACTGCATGCCGGACGGAACGGCGGCGCTGGGCGCCGGCCCCGGCGGCGCGGCCATTGCAGCAGTTCCTTCGACGGCCGGCCGCGGTGCGGCGGGCGCCGCCCCTGCAGTCACCGACGAGGCCACGACGAAGCCCAGCGCGGCGCCGAGCAAAACCATTCTCCCAACCGGGGTGCCGAAGCGTCCCATGCTCATATTCGCTTTCGCTCGCGTCCTTTGAAGAAGCGCTGCAGCGCTGGCAGATAGGGCGAATCCGTACTGAGTTCCAGCGTATCGACACCTTCCGAGCGAATGTCGGCAATCAATCGCTGCCCGCGCTTCGATGCTTCCTCACTGAAACGCCGCCGAATCGCGGCATTTCCGGTATCGATCTCGATCACCTCACCGGATTCCGCGTCCTCCAGCGACACTACGCCGAGGTCCGGCAGCGTGCGCTCGCGAGGGTCCTCGATGCGGACGGCGATCAAATCGTGCCGGCGATTGGTTTGCCGCAACGCCTTGCGCAGCGGCGGCCGAGTCTGCGATTCGGGACCGTTCGATTGGAGATCGGAAATCAGAAACACCACCGCGCGCCGATGCAACAGCTGGCCGGCGACGTCGAGCGCCTTGACCGTATCGGTACCCCGCCCCTGCGCGGTGTGGTAGAGAATTTCACGCACCACGCGCAATACGTGACGGCGGCCCTTTTTCGGGGGGATGTACTCTTCGACCCGGTCCGTATAGAGCAGCAACCCCACTTTATCGCTGTTGCGGATGGCCGATAGCGCCAAAAGACTCGCCACCTCGGCCGCCAGCTCGCGCTTGCTCTGTGCTCCGGAACCGAAGTTACCGGACGCGCTGATATCGACCACGAGGAGCAAGTTGAGCTCCCGTTCCTCGGTGTATTTCTTGACGAAAGGTCTTCCCGCCCGGGCCGTCACATTCCAATCGATCGAGCGCACCTCGTCGCCCGCGACGTATTCGCGGACCTCATCGAAGTCCATCCCGCGGCCCTTGAAGACCGAATGGTATTCGCCGATCAGGCTGTCGTTCACCAGCCGCCGGGTGCGTATCTCGAGCTGACGCATCCGGCTCAGGATGGTCTTTACGGACGTCGCAGGCATTGACCTATGCTCCGATGCCGATTCGACTCAGGGGACGGGGAGCTGGTCGAGGATCTTGCGGATCACGTCCTCGGCACTCACATTCTCGGCTTCCGCCTCATAGCTCACCATGACGCGATGACGCAGCACGTCGAGCGCGATGGTTTTCACGTCTTGCGGCGTGACGAAGTGCCGGCCGCTCAGGAACGCCACCGCCCGCGCCGCAAGGCAAAGGTTGATGGTCGCACGCGGCGAAGCGCCATTCTGTATGTATCCGTTCAGGTTGAACGAAGACACGCCGGGCGGCCTCGTAGCGAGCACGAGGTCGACGATGTAGTCGCGGATCTTGTCGTCGATGTGGATGGCGTTGACCACCTGCCGAGCCTTCAGGATCTGGTCGGCCGATACGACACGGCGTACGGAAAGCACCGGCTCCGAGGTCGCCATCGCGTCCAGGATGGCGCGCTCCTCCTCGCGATTCGGGTAGCTCACGACGACCTTCATCATGAAGCGGTCGATTTGCGCCTCGGGCAGGGGATAGGTTCCTTCCTGCTCCAATGGATTCTGCGTCGCCAGCACCAGGAACGGATTGGGCAGCGGATAAGTCTGCTCGCCTATGGTGACCTGGTGTTCCTGCATCGCCTCGAGCAGGGCACTTTGGACCTTGGCCGGTGCGCGATTGATCTCGTCGGCCAGAATGAGGTTGCTGAATATCGGACCGTGCTTGGTGCGGAATTCGCCGTCCTGAGGACTGTAGATCATGGTGCCGACGATGTCGGCCGGCAGCATGTCGGGGGTGAACTGCAGGCGCTTGAACTCCAGCGTCACCGCGCTCGCCAGTGTTTTCAAGGACAGCGTCTTGGCAAGACCGGGGACACCCTCGAGCAGCACGTGCCCATTCGTCAGAAGAGCGATCAGGAGCCGGTCGACCAAGTGCTTTTGACCGACGATGACGCGCGCTATCTCCTGGCGGAGGAGTTTCGTCCAAGCCGAATGCTCCTGGACGGTGTCGCGCAGCGCCCGAAAGGCGTCGTTCGGCTCCTCCGGCAGGCTCGATGCCGGAGGTGCGGGCCGGTAGCGGGCATCGTTGAAGCGCTTCTCGGCGCCGGCGGCGGGCAAATCGGAACTCATAATAAGCGGTCCTCGGTCTTTTGGTGCGCGTAGTACACCCGACCCGGATGGCTCGAACCTTTCCGCAAAATTACAAAAATGAAAGGTCGGCGGGACCCGCCGGCTATATCGCTAGGACCCGGCGGCCAGGGACTGCGCCAGCGCCGCCTCATAGGTCCGCGAGTCCACCTTGAGATAGGCAAGCCGCTCCTCGGCAATCACCACGGCCTCGGCCACCCCCGGCACGCGCCGCAGGGCCGCCGCGAGCGCCACCGGATCGGCATTCTCGGCGATACGTATCAAACGTGTGGTCAAATAACTCGGCTGTTTCATGGTCGACGCCACCAGGATCCATACGATGGCAAGCCCGAGCGAGGCGACGAAGACCGCATTGCCGCCCAGCGTCTGCTGAATTGCACCGCCGGCCACGCCGCCGACGAAAATGCCGAGAAATTGCGAGGTCGAGAAAATCCCGGCAGCCGTTCCCTTGGCAGCCGGCGGCGCCGTCTTGGTGATCAGCGAAGGCAGGCTCGCCTCCATGACGTTGAATCCGGCAAAAAACACCGTGATGCCCGCGATCACCCAGAATGCGCCCGCCCCGGCGAGGAACAGGCATTGGCTCACCGCGAGCGCCGCAACGGCCGCGACGAACACGGTCTTCATGCGCCGATATTTTTCGGCGACGATGATGGCCGGCACCATCACCACCACGGAGACCAGAAGCACCGGTAAATAGACCATCCATTGGTGATGACTGTCGATGCCGAGACTGGATCGAAGCAACGCCGGCACCCGCAGAAAACTCGCGGTGAGCATGGCATGCAGAGCGAAAACGCCGAAATCGAGCCGGCGAAGCTCGGAGTCGCCGAGGATCGACCTCAACAGGGACGGCACCGTCTCCGCATCCCGGTGAACGGCCAGCACTAGCGGGCGCGGCACCACGAACTGCGTGATTGCGATTCCGACCAGCGCGAGCCCAACCATGGACCAAAAGATTCCGGGCACGCCGATGAGGCCGGCAAGCACCGGCCCCGCGACCAGCGCGAACATGAATGCACCGCCTATGCTGATCCCGACGATCGCCATTGCCTGGGTACGACTCTCCTCTCCGGTCAGGTCCGCGACCAAGGCCAGAATCACGGAGCCGACCGCGCCCGCGCCTTGCAGGATTCGGCCCAAGATGATCCCATCGATCGTCGAAGAGAGCGCCGCCACTGCGCTGCCGACGCCGAACAAGAGCAGTCCGGCGATGATCATGGGCTTCCGCCCCCACTTGTCGGAGAGCAGACCGAACGGTATCTGCAACAATCCCTGACTGAGCCCGTAAATCCCGAGCGCGAGCCCGGTCTTGAAGGGTGTCGCACCGGACAGTTGCCGCGCATACTCGGCGAATACCGGATAGATCATGAAGAGGCCGAGAAGCCTCACCGCGAAGACGGCGGCAAGTGAGCCGGCCGCCCGCAACTCCTGCTTTTTCATAGTCAACTTGCCATCGAGTGTGAGATCGCATCCGAAGCGGATCGGCGCATACTACAAGAAGGAGCGGTCGGGACGCCCGCATACATGGCAAGTGCGCTCGGGGATGGCCGGACTTTCAGGTTTTCCCTGCGGAAATATGCCTAGCCGACCGCCTATTGTCCGTATTGGGAATGGGGCGCTTCGGCCCCATCCTTGGTCGCGAGGCCAAGAATGAAAACGAACAGCGACTCTTTCGATCGTCTACCCCAATCCACCCCGGATGCGCAAGATATCGAGCCGACGGACGCCGCCGATCTCGCGCAATTATTTCATGTCAGCCGGCAGGTCGTTCGAGACGTGTACCACGAGCAGTATCGGCGGCTGGCCGAAGCCGCACGAGTCCACGATTACCTGGATCTATTGGCCTTCAAAAACACCCGCCAGGCGTTGCGCGCGGGTCACGACGTTGCGCGCAGCCGCGGCGCCGCCATTTGAGCGCGCAATCGAGACTCCCAATCGAATGCCGTCGTATCGACCCGAATGACGCCGAGTTCCTCGTCGGGCGCAAGCGGCGCCATTCGCCGAAGCTGATGCTCGAGTACGGCGGCATCGGCATCCGAAGGGTCACGGGGTGAACGAGCCTGAAGGCGGCGCACCATTTCCTCCCTACCCGCGGTGCACGCGATGATGCGGCAATCGACCCGCAAACCGGTCGCCAGGGAACGAAATGCCTGCCGATCACTCAGGTCCAGGAAACTCGCATCGACGATCGTGTTCACCCCCGCACCCAGCAGCGCTTCCGCACAGTCCCTCAAATGCCGATAGGTCCGCTGCCGCATCGCGGGCGAATACAGATCCGGCCCCTCGCCGCTTCGCTCGCCGCCGATTGACGAACCGGAGCGCCGTTTGCGCTCGATATCCGAACGCATTCGAATTGCGCCGAGCATCGGCACCAGGCGCTCACTCAGCCAGGATTTTCCTGAACCCGATGCGCCATGCATGAGGTAGAGGGTCGGGATCGATGGTTGGCTCAGCTCCATGGCCGTATGCAGACGGGCGAGCAGCCGGTCGGTGAATGCGCGCGCCTCGCCCGGCCGCTGTTCAGCGCTCAGCGCGTCGACCATGGCGCGAACCAGCGCGCGGTAGACGCCATAAAACGGCAATGCGCGGACGCCTGCATAGTCCCCGGTCGCCTCCAAGTAGCTACTCAGCAATTGAGCCGCAAGGTCCTTGCGCTGATAGCTCCTCAGATCCATGTATAAAAAAGCGATGTCGCTCATCACGTCGATGAATCGCAGGCGAGGATCGAATTCGAGGCAATCGAACGGGGTGAGGCGGCCTTTCCACCGAACGACATTGGCCGCGTGCAGGTCGCCGTGACATTCGCGCACGAAACCGCTTCTCTGCCGCTCCGTCATCAAGGGCAACAGATCGTGTAGCGTGTCGTGCGTCCAGTCGATCAGCGGCCCCAGTTCCGGCACGCTCGCGCCCGCGGGGAGGTGCGAGATGAGCGTCGCCAGATTGCCGAGGACCGATTGGCACAATTGACTGCGATAGTCGAAGTCGATGTCCCGGCGGGCGTGCGGCGCACTTTCGTGAAATTCCGCCAATCTCTCGCCCAATGCGGCCATTTCGGCGCAGCTCACGTCCCGCCGCGCCAGCAAGGCCGGCAACTCTTCGGACGCCTCGAATTGCCGCATTCGCACCGCGTAATCAACGACGGTGCCGGCACCCGCGACGCGCAGGCCCTGCGAATCCCGATTGATGGTTACCACCTCGAGATACAAGTCCGCAGCCAATCGCCGATTGAGCCGAATCTCCTCGTCGCACAGGGTGCGGCGGCGCGCCAGGCTCGTCATGTCCAGAAACTCGAGTTTCACCGGCTTTTTGAGCTTGTAGGTGTACGACCCGGTCAGAATCACCCAGGAGACGTGCGTCTCCCGCAACTTGATCTCGCCCACCGGGTGCGGGTACGCGCACGGCCGGAGAAGCTCTTGGATATCGAGTGGCGCCATAGATCGCTCGATCGCGCGTGATCCTTGCTCGAGTATCGATCATTTTCGCAGCCGGTACCATGCAATCTACCTACGGGAAAATACGCATGGCGCGATCTCACTCGGTGCCAGCAGCATAGCGGCGTGTGAGCGGTCTTTGTGCGGCGGAACCATGCGCCTGTGGGCTGTTCGAGCCCGGGCCGCGATGGGATCGACAAAAACGAAGGAAATGCCTGCCATGGAGCTTCACCAAGCAATCTACGAACGGCGCGCCGTGCGGGAATACGGGCCGGCGGCGATCGACACTGATGTCCTCAACAGGCTCATCGATGCCGCCATTCAAGCGCCGACCGCGCTGAATCAGCAGCCTTGGACCTTCACGGTCGTGCGCGATCAGCGCAAGCTCGATGCCCTATCGAGCCAGGCCAAGGTCCATATGCTGGCGGAGCATGGCGAATTGGCTCGATCCGCCCATTTTCTGATGCTGAGCGATCCGCACTTCCAAATCTTCTATCACGCCCCCGTATTGATCCTCATTTCCGCGACGGCTGCGCTGCCCTGGTGCGTGGAGGACTGCGCGCTCGCCGCACAGAACCTCATGCTTACCGCTTACGCGGAAGGGCTTGGATCGTGCTGGATCGGCTTTGCCCAGGAGTATCTCAACACACCGAGCGGCAAGGCGCTTCTCCGTCTGCCGCCGTCTTGCATCCCCGTCGCCCCGATCATCGTTGGGCTCGGCAGAGGTCCCGCGCAGCCGGTTGCACGCAAGAAGGCGGATGTTAGCTGGATCGGTTAGACAGCTTTCTTTCCCAGCCGCCTAATCCGCTTCAGTAATTTTCGCTCATTGACCTTCAATAGCTCCCGGATCGCGCCCGTTGCCAAATAGCATTTATATTGCTTGCGCAGCCATTTCCGCAGACACCATTCATCGTGGAAATCGCCGAGGGCATTCTGCAGCTCTCGAAGCTTCGTCAATTCTCCTTCGACCGCCGCACCGGCAAGCGGACCGAAATCCTCGACAAAATATCGGGCGTCCTTGATTCTCAGACGGAGTCGATGCAGCCGCCGGGGCTTTCGCGTGTTCCTCTGTTTGCGCAATCCGCGTCGCAGCCGCCGGCGCTGGTGCGAGAGCACGTCGCGGAGGAAGCCATCATCGGAGCTGTCGTCGACGACCAAAGCCGCCGCGCTCTGTCGAAAATTCCAGAGAACATGGCTCCACTTCGGCGCATTCATTCGCCTTCGAAGCTCGTGGCGTGCCGCTTCCGTGTCCTGCACCGCCATCGCCAGCAACAGCTGTCCCTGCTCGTGATCCTCGAGCCCAGCGCGGCTCAGCCATATTTCCACCAGATGTTGACGCACGTCCGCGTCGCGCGCCGCCCTGCAGGAATTCGTTATCTCGAGCAACGCCTTCATGCATCGTCGGCGCTCGCGGCGGGGCAGTTTGCGCTTCAAATTGCGCAGAGCGACCCGCAACCGGCGCGCCGCGACGCGGATGTCGTGGATCGCTTTCTGAGAATCATGCTGCGCCAGAAATGACAGCATGCCCTCGACGCTGCTCGTCAGTCGCGCAAGCCTGTCCCCGATGGATGCTCGATCGGCGCCCAGATAGGTCGACGGCGAGGCGGCAGCTTCGATGCGGTGATACATACCGGGCGTCTGTGGCGGCCGCCGCTCTTGTGCTTGCTTACTCGGCGGGGTGCCCGAAATATTCGCGTACCTTGGCGACGACCTGCCGATCGCTCATTTTATCCGCGCTCTCCATCGCGGCCACCCGCGCCCCGAGCTTATGCCTCTCGAGACGCTTCTTGAACTCCCCCTTCGCCTCCCCGGGCCCGAAAAGCAGCATGGCATCCAAATTACCGGATGCCGCAATGACGGCATCATAGTAAGTGTCGAGCTCCTGCGTGAGCGCCATTTGACGGCGGTCATCCGGCGGCACCTGCCTTGCCTCGTATTTGCCTTTCAGGGGCGAATCCCCCGTCCTTTCCAGATGCTTCTCGACGTTCGACTCGAGGTGAGTCGTGCGCACCTCGGTAGGTTCGAGAGACACGATCACCGCCCTGCGATGATCGATCCAAATGCCGCCCCTGCTCATCGCCCAGTCTCCTTCATGGCCCAGTCTCCTTCATCGCGCTCTAGTATCCAACGATTCACCGCCAAGGCGATACGGATTTATGCGTATGACAGCCGCTCGCGGAGCGGCATACCGCAGAGCACCCGGTGGAATCCCTGATGTAAAGAAACGCGCCGCATATTCACAATGACCTCAAATCCCATATCCGAAGGCCAGGTGATGCAGCCACCTCTAACCGTGACTTTTCGAGACATTCCCCGCTCGGCAGCGGTAGAGGCGCATGCACGCGATCTGGCCACCAGGCTGCAGCGAATCGAGGAGCATATTGCGCAGTGCCACATGAACCTCGAAAGCTCGGCGAGCAGCGAATCCTCCGCCTCGTCGTATTTGTGCAAAATCGAGCTGACCGTGCCGGGCGCGAAAATTCACGCCGACAGTCTGCGTCCCGATGGCTCCGGACATGACGACATCTACCACGCCATGCGCGAGGCGTATGACAACGCGAGCCGGCAGCTTCGGCACTTTCCCCGAAGGAGCAGAACATGAGAGCTGATACCGACATTCGTGCCGATGTGGAATCCGAACTGCAGCGCGATCCGCACATCGACGACAGTTTGATCGCCGTAATCGTCCGCGGCGACGTCGTGACACTGACGGGTCAAACGGGACATTACGGCGCCAAGTGGGCCGCGGAGGAAGCGGCAAAGCGGGTTCAGGGCGTTCGAGCAATCGCCAACGAGATTCAGGTCAAATTAACCGACGGCGCGATGCGCAGCGATACCGATCTCGCGGAGGCCGTCGCAAACGCGCTGCGCGACGGCATGCTGACAGGTGCCGACCGGATTCAGTGCGTGGTGCAAGATGGCATCGTTACACTCTGCGGTGATGCGCCATCCGGGGAGCAGAAGCTCGCCGCCGAGAAGATGGTGCGCCGCTTGAGAGGAGTGACAGGCGTGCTGAATGCCATCACCACGACCACACCGATCAGCGCAACGCGCTAGAGACAGTCACAAACTCAGCGAGTAGATCGTTTGACCGGAGTCGCCCGGATCGCGGGTCGCTGTCATCCCCAATTCCCGGGCGAGCGCCGCCATCGCGGCGTTTCCCGCCAGATCGACAGAATAAAGCAGCCTGACTCCGTTGAATTTTGCATAGTCGATCAAACGCTTCAACAGCAGAGCGCCGAGGCCTTTATGTTGCCACTCATCGGCCACGGCTACCGCAATTTCGCGAATATCCGATTTGGAATTCTCGGCGTAGCGACTCACCCCAATCTCGATCTCCCGATCGCCTCTGGAGACCGTGGCAACGAACGCCATCGAGTGCTTTCCATCGACTTCGCACAAGCGGGTCAACTCACGTAGAGGCAATTCGTTCACCCCGCCGAGAAATCGAAAGCGCTTGCTCTCCGGCGAGAGACGGCGGATGAATTCCGCCTCCATCCCGACATCGTCCAAGCGTATGGGCCGGATCTTGACCTGCTCACCCGCTACCGTGATATCCGACACTTCGCTGATCATCAATAAACTCCCGGCGCAAAAAGAGTCGCGACGATAGACCGGGCCGGTGCGCGGGGCCATCGTGGATTTCCGCAATGACCGCGCGTCTCCTTGCTAGTACGCATGTTTTAGGGACTTATGCGTATTTTTGCTGCTTAGCGCGGCCGCATGACGTAGATTAGCCCGGAGCAATTCCTGGAGCCGGGGCGATGTCGGAATACCAAGTGAATCGGATTCTGGTCGCAATTGCGGACCCGTCGACGGGATTGAACAAAGCCGTGCGGCGCGCGCGCGCCCTGGCACATCAGACGGGCGCCGCGGTCGATCTGTTCAACGCAATTTCCTCATCCGTGTCCACAGGCACGCTGCACGCGGAATCGGAGCAGTTTACGCGTCTCGAGGCGGAGCAAAACCGTCGTTTGCTCGAACGGACCGCCAATCGGCTCCGGCGCGAAGAAATCGTGGTCAATACGAAGGTCGAGACGGGCTATCCGGTCCATGAGGCGATTTTGCGCGCGGTCCGTCTTGCAAAAGCCGATCTGCTGATCATCGAAGCCCGCAAGCACAACGTCTTCGCCCGGCTGCTCCTCACTCAGACCGACTTCGAGCTGATCCGGCATTGCCCGGTCCCGCTCCTGATCGTCAAACGACAAACGGCTTGGCGCAGACCACGCATCCTCGCCGCGCTGGACCCGTTTCATATCCACGACAAGCCCACCGGACTGGATAGCGAAATCGCCGGCGCGGCGCTCGCCATCGCCTCGATGGTCGGCGGGTCCGTGCACGCCACCCATATCTACCGCCCATTGGTGGGCTTCGTGCCCGATCTGGCGGGGGCTACGGCGCTCACCACGATGCCTGAAACCGACAACAAATATAAGGCCACGGTCCGGCGGCGATTTTACGAGGCCGTCGACCGATATGGAATCGCCAAGAACAAAGCGCACCTGGTTTGCGGCGATCCGGCCGTCGCACTGCCCGCTGTCGCGCGCTCGACGCGAGCGGGCCTGATCGTGATGGGAGCGATGTCTCGCTCCGGACTGAAGAGAATTTTCATCGGCAACACGGCGGAGCGCGTGCTCGATGGGCTGCAGTGCGACGTGTTGGTGGTAAAACCCAAGTAGCGCCGCTTTACCTCAACCTGATGCCGCTACGGACGCGTCGGGCTTCACCGCCATCCTGGGCGGCTGCGATGTGCCCCGAACCAGGAGCACCGGAACCTCGGCGCCGCGCACGACCTCTTCCGCATCGCTACCCATGGCCACTCGCGCCAATCCGCGGCGTCCGTGGGTGCCCATGACAATTAGATCCGCCGACCAGGCCTTTGCCTGGGCGAGGATCAGATCCGCCGCCCTGCCGCCCATCGATTCGAGCAATACGCACTCGGACGTGATGCCTTCGTCCTGCACCACCGCCTTTGCGCGCTCCAAGACGCCGCGGCCGCCCTTCCGGAGCACATCGATGATATCGGTTCCGAACACACCCGCTCCGCCGCCGTAATCGAACACGAATTCATTCACGAAGTGCGCCAAGCAAATCCGGCTGCCGAGTTTCTTCGCGATCTTGATCGCTTCGACGAGGCCCACTGTTGACGGCTCGCTGCCGTCGACCGGAACCAGAATTTTGCCGTACATATGACCTCCACATCCAGCCGATGGAGCATTTGTATCAAGCCGCTGTGCGCTTGCCATTTCGGGGTTCCCACGAAGCACTACGGCTAGTACTCATTGTCGCGCCCGGCGCCTCGGCCCAGTGTTGTCACTTCGGATTGCCGAGGATTGATCGACGATGGGTGGAATTCTCCACATCGCATACAAGCTTCTGGTCAATGATCGCGCCAAGTACGCGGCGCTCCTCGTGGGAATCACCTTTGCAGTGTTCTTGATGATCGAAATGACGTCCTTGTTTGCCGGGATTCTGCTGCGTTCTTCCGCCACCGTCATCAACATCGGCGCTTCGATCTGGGTGATGGATCCGGCAATCCAGACGGTTGCGAACACCATTCCCCTTCCGGACTACGTGCTGGATGAGGTGCGCAGCATACCGGGCGTCAAGTATGCGGTCCCGTTGTATTCCGGCGCCGCGTTACTGAAACTGCACGATGGCACCTATCAAGCCGCGAACGTCGTCGGCCTCGACGATACCAGCCTGTTTGGCCGGCCCACCCTGCTGAGCGGCAAAATCGAGGATATCTTTGCCGAGAATGCCTTCATCGCGGTCAAGGACTCGGAGTTTTACAAACTCGGCAACCCGAGAATCGGCGTCGAATTCGAGCTCAACGACCACCGCGGAGTGATTGTCGGCATCGCCCATGTCGCTTCCAGCGGCCTCTTCGGTGTGCCTACCCTGTACACGACCTACAACCGTGCGCTTCAGTACATTCCCAACACGCGATTCACCATCTCCTATTTGCTGGTCGAGCCCAAATCAACCGTCGACGTAGCGGCAATCAAGGCTCGGGTCGCCAAGATAGGTTATCTGGCGCTCACCAAAGAGGAGTTCACCGCCAAGATCGCCAACTTCTACATGTATCAGACCGGCATCGGCACCAACATGATGATCATGACCGTGATCAGCTTCATCATCGGCTTATCGATCTCGGGGCAGACTTTCTATACGTTCGTGATCGAAAATCTCGAGAAGTTCGGGGCTCTCAAGGCGATCGGCGCGAAGGGGCGGGAACTCATCTACATGATCCTGTTTCAGGCCTCTTTCGTTGCCTTGACCGGCTATGGCATAGGCGTCGGGCTTTGCACGCTCATCATTTGGCTCGCCCGGCTCTACCTGCCCGACTATGCCGCGATCATTACGTTCTGGAACCTCGGCATCGCTTTCTTCATGGTGGTCGTCATTGCGGCAAGCTCGAGTTACTTCGGTGTGCGCAAAGTCCTGAAGATCGAACCCTTCGATATTTTCCGAGGCTGACCCATGGCGGCGACCGCAATCCAGGCTGTAGGGCTCAACAAATGGTTCGGCGAGGGCGACGCCAAGACGCATGCCGTCAAAGATGTGAATTTCCAGGCCTATTTCGGCGAAATCCTCTATGTCGTCGGCCCTTCCGGCAGCGGCAAGACCACCATGCTCAGCATGATCTCGGGAATTCTGCGCCCCAACAGCGGTACCGTGAAGATCGAAAATACCGAGGTGTGGGCGCTCAGCGATGACGCGCTCGCCGAATTTCGCCTGCACAAGATCGGCTTCGTGTTTCAGGACTTTCACCTCTTTCCGCGCCTGACCACCGCGGAGAATGTCGCCATCCCGCTCATTCTGCAAAGACGAAACTGGGACGAGGCGCTCAAGGAAGCGGCTCTGGACCTCGGGATCGTCGGCCTGAAGGACAAGACCGAATTGCCGCCGGTCAAGCTCAGCGGCGGCGAGCAGCAGCGGGTGGCCATCGCCAGAGCCATCGTCAGCCGCCCGGACATTTTGATTCTCGACGAGCCGACCGCCTCGCTCGACGGCGATACCGGCCGGAACATCGTCAAGTTCGTCCGCGAACACATCCTCACCGACAAACGCTGCATCGTCATCGTGACTCATGACAGCCGCATCTACGAATACGCTGACCGCATCGTGAAGATGGAGGACGGCAAGATGATGGGAATCGAGAAGGGAACCCTGGATGCGCAGTAAGATCATATTCATCGTTTCGGGCATAGGGCTGGTGCTCGCGCTCGTCAGCGCGTTCATTGCCGGTCAGCAGCCCAAACCGCTTCCGCCCGCGTTCAATCCGGCCGCCAACCCGTACGCGAAAGGAATCTACGCCCAGGGCATCATAGAGAGCAGCCAAGCGCTCGGCGAGAACATCAACATCTATCCGGAGGTCTCCGGACCCATCACCGAGGTCCTCGTCAGCGAAGGCGCCATCGTGAAAAAGGGCGATCCCTTGCTCAGGATCGATGATTCGGTGCAGCGCGCGACGGTCGAGCAGCAGCAATCGCAGGCCGAGGCTGCACGCACGATGCTGGCGGAGCTGAAAGCCGAGCCGCGCCGGGAGAATCTCGATGTGGCCGTTGCGCAGGTCCACAACGCGAAAGCCGCCCTCAAGAATGCGGACGATCAGCTCGAAAAGCAGCAACACTCCTACGCCATCGATCCGAAATCGGTCAGCCGCGATGCGCTCGACAACTCGCGCAACGCGCAGCGGATCGCCTCCACCAATCTCGAGGTCATCGACAAGCAGTACTCCTTGACCAAGGCCGGAGCGTGGATCTACGACATCCAAAACCAGGAGAAGCAATATATCGCTCTGTCGAAAGCCTACGCCTCGGCCGCGGCGCTCCTGGCGAAATACACCCTGCGTGCGCCGTCGGACGGCATCGTGCGCTCCATTCAGGCCAGCGTGGGCAGCTACGTATCGCCGGCCGGAGCCTATGACAGCTATACCCAGGGAATGGATCCGCTCATCGTGATGGGTGGACCGGATGAGAATCTGCAAGTGCGCGCCTACATCGATGAGATATTGATCGATCGGCTGGCCGATCCGGCCAAATTACGCGGCGAGATGTTCATTCGCGGTACCGAAAAGCATGTCCCGCTGACGTTCGTCCGCGTGCAGCCCTTCGTATCGCCCAAAATCGAACTCTCCGACGAGCGACAAGAGCTGGTTGATGTGCGGGTACTGCCCGTGATCTTCCGTTTCGCGAGCCCCAAGGCGCTGCACGTCTACCCAGGTCAACTGGTCGATGTCTATGTCAGCGCAGAGTAACCGGCACCGAATTGCAGGGGGAGCCCGGCGCAAAGGCGTCGGGTGCGAGGCGCTCGGCCTGGCGATACTGTTGACGTTGAACGCCTGCGCGGTGGGCCCCAATTTTCATTCGCCGCCGGCGCCTCCGACGAACCACTATTCGAGCGGTACCGACCCTGCCGCGACGATCTCGGCCCATGGCAGCGCACAGCGGTTCGTCCCGGGCGCCGCGGTCGCCGCCGACTGGTGGCAGCTCTTCCGCTCACCCCAACTCGACGCCGTCATCAAAGAGGCGATCGCCAATAATCCCGGTCTCGAGGCCGCCCAGGCAAGCCTTCGAGCGAGCGAGAACAACCTGCGAAGTGGCTATGGGATCTTCTACCCGTCGATAGATGCGGATGCCGCCGCCACGCGCGAGCGATTCAGTCCTGCCTTGATCGGGGAAAAGGGGCCATCCAGTGTATTCAATGTGTTTACGCTATCCACCTCGGTCAGTTACGCCCTCGATGTCTTCGGCGGCCAGCGGCGACTGGTGGAAGGCTTGCGCGCACAAGCCGACATCGCCCTTGCCGACGAACGGGCGACTTATCTCACGCTGGTGGCCAACATCGTCAACACCGCCATTGCCCAAGCCGCCTATCGCGCCGAGATCGAAGCGACCGAGCAGATGATCAAGCTCGAACAGCAGCAGGTCGATATCGCCCACGTGCAGGCGGATGCCGGCACCGTCCCCTACTCCAACGTACTCAGTCTGGAGAGCCAGCTCGCCTCCTACCAAGCCATGATTCCCCAGCTGCAGCAGAAACTGACGCAGAGCGATGACTTGCTGGCGGCGCTCGTCGGACATACGCCCGCCGAATGGCAAGCTCCGCCGCTTCGCCTGGACGACCTGAACCTACCCGGAACATTGCCGGTCAGTCTGCCCGCGGAACTCGTGCGGCAGCGTCCCGACATCCTGGCGGCCGAGGCCACCGCGCACGCGGCAAGCGCCGGCATCGGCGTCGCGACCGCCGCCATGCTGCCCAATTTTACGTTGAGCGGCACGCTGGAGACCGGCGCGAACTCGAGCGGCAGCTTGTTCTCCCCGAGCGCCAAGGCCTGGAATGTCGGAGCGGACGCCACCGCCCCGCTGTTCGAGGGGGGCACCTTATGGTTCAAGCGCAAAGCGGCTATCGATGAATACGACCAATCCATGGCGCTTTATCGGCAAACGGTTCTCGGCGCATTCGAACAGGTCGCCGATACCCTGAATGCCCTCGATCATGATGCCGCGGTGCTGGTCGCGGAGGATCGGGCCCTGTCGACGGCTGCGCAAGCCCTGCACTTGATTCAAGCCAACTATGAGGCGGGTATCACGAACTATCTCGACGTGCTGACCGCGGATGCTCAATATCATCAATCACAGATTGACGATCTACAGGCGATCGCCGTCCGGTACCAGGACACCGTTGCGCTCTTCGCCGCCCTCGGGGGTGGTTGGTGGAACAAGGCCTCTCAGTGACCGCCTAACTGCCGCTGAGCTCGGCGATGGCCGTGAGTAAGGATTTCGTGTCGACCGGCTTGCTGAGGAAGCGGCACTGCGGAATGGACGTCTTGACCACGCGCATCAGCGACTGCAGATCCCCGCTCAACAGGATCGCCGGCACGTCGCGACCCTGCTGAATGCGCAATTGTTCAAGAACATCGAGACCGGTCAGCTTTCCATCCAAATGATAGTCAGTGATCAGGATATCGCCCGGCCGAATGTCCGCCAGGAGACTCTCGGCTTCTGCGACAGTGGCCGCCGCACGAGTCTCGAAGCCTTCCAGGCTCAAGAACAACTCCGTCGCCATGCGCACCGAATCGTTATCCTCGACCAATATCAAACGGCCGCCGGACATCGCCCGGGTTATCTCGGGTTCCGGCTCCTTGCGCAGCGGCGCCTCCGAGCTCGACAGCAGCCGGTGCCGAGGTACCCGCACGCTCACGCAAGTGCCCTTGCCCAACTTGGAGGCCACCGACACCGAATAGCCCAAGATCCGAGCCACCTCCCGGACGATGGCGAGCCCCAGACCGACCCCCAAACGCTGCGTGCCTTGCGGGCCGATCTGATAATACTCGTCGAATATTCGTTCGAGCTTTCCATCCGGAATTCCAACCCCGGAATCCTCGACCTTGAGCACCGCGGCGTCCTGCTCAACGTCGAGCGAGATCCGCACGAAACCTTGTTCGGTGTACTTCAGGGCATTACCGATCAGATTTTGCAGCAGCTGAGTGAACAGGACTCGGTCCGTGGATATCACGACCTCGGTAGCGGGGAAACTCAATCGCAAATTCTTGGCCGCCGCCGCTGGCTCGAACTCCCGCTCGAGATCCTCGAACGCGGCGGTCAAACTGACCGGTGCGAACTGCGGCTCGATGGTCCCCGATTCGAGGCGGCTGATATCCAGCAACGCATTGAGCAGCCCGGTCGCACCGTCGATCGCGGTCTCTTGGATGCGTAAGAGCTCGCTCAAATTCGGCGACGATGCCGCCAGTTTCTGCATCGAGGCGTTGATCAGGCGGATTGCCTGCAGGGGTTGGCGCAGATCGTGACTCGCCGTGGCCAAGAAGCGGCTCTTCGCCCGGTTGGCCTTGTCCGCTTCCTCACGAGCGAGCACCAGGGCGTCGCTGATGGAGCGGCGCTCGGTCATGTCACGAATCGCCGCCGCCACGAAATTCTGTCCGCCGTCACTGAACGGCGACAGCCGGATTCCGGCGGGAAACTCAGCGCCGTCGGCGCGCCGCGCGAACAAATCATTGATCCGGGCCCCCATCTCCCGGCTGGCCGGATCACGCAGAAAGCTCGACACGTGAGCCCCGTGCCGCAGGTGGAATCGCTCCGGAATCAACAATTGGAGCGGCTGGCCGACGAGCTGCCCGGGCGTATAGCCGAATAATGTGCTGCAGGTCTCATTGGCAAATTGAATGAGACCCTGCGCGTCGACGACGAGCATGGCGTCGGGCGAGAACTGCAGTAGTCTTTGTGCGATTGAGCTACTTTCGGCCATTGCGACGGGTCCTTGGATCCCAGCAATCACGCCGTGGACCATACCACAGTCATGATTTCCACTTGCCGTCGAGCGTCGCCGGGGCCAACCCGGAACGTTCGCGCGTCAAAAGTGTCGATCCTCGCACACGATTAAGGGAACTGCGCAGGTTCCTGCGGCAATTCACGGCTATACACACGGGGTCAATTCGGCACACTTCGGGGGCGTATGATCCACGCCGGCGTGAGAGGCAGCATTTGAGCGATACCAACACGAAGTGGTCCGAATCCGAAATCATGCTGCAGCGATTGATCGAGATCACTCGCGCATCCGCCCTGGCCGAGATGGCGAGCGGGGTCGCTCATGAGCTCAATCAACCCTTGGGGGCAATCGCAACCTTCGCTCAAGCCGGGGAGCGGCTGCTGAGTCGCCCGGAACCGATGATCGACCGCGCGCTGGAGGTCTTGCGCCAGATCAGCCAGCAGGCGCTCAGCGCCGGCGAGGGCCTCACACGCATTCGCGTGCTGTTCGAGCAAGGACGACCGAACCGCACTCGCTGCCAAATGCCCGAGCTGATCGAGGAAATGCGGCCGGTACTCGATGTGCTCGCACTGCGGGCCAACGGCGAGGTGAGCGTCCGAGCACCCGATCACCTGCCCCATTTGCTGATCGATCGCATGAGGATTCAGCACGTGCTCTACGCATTGACCGATAACGCCGTCGACGCGAGCATCCTTGGATGCGCCGAGCCTACGGTTCGCATCGACATCTCGTTCGATCGATACATCGTTGAAACCGGCATTTCGGACTCGGGTCCCGGGGTGCCCGCCGATATGAAGCATCACCTGTTCCATCCGTTCTTCACCACCAAGACGCAGGGCACCGGTCTGGGCTTGGCCTCGAGCCGGGCAATCATCGAATCCCATCAGGGAACCATCGGGTTCGAGAATCTGCCGGCGGGCGGCAGCCGCTTTTGGTTCCGGCTGCCCCGCACGACGGACTGACCGGCCTCGCCCCGGAGATCTCTCGCCCCGGCGTTCCATGAGCACAGACACCGTCGCACCGAATCTCGACTCGGGAGTCGCGCTGCTGCGGCGCCTGGCCTTGGACTTGCGCTGGTCCTGGAGCCATGCCACCGATGCGCTTTGGAGCGCGCTCGAGCCCGAACTGTGGGAACTGACCCATAATCCGTGGGTGCTCCTGCGAACGGTATCGCACCAACGGTTGACCCAGATCCTGGGCGATCCGAAATTTCGTGCGGATTTGGAGCGGCTTGCGAGCGACAGCCGGGCGGACGCGCAGGCATCGAGCTGGTTTCAGCAAACACATCCCGACGCCCGCCTGGCGCAAGTTGCGTACTTCAGCATGGAATTCATGCTGAGCGAAGCCCTGCCGATCTACGCCGGAGGCCTGGGGAACGTAGCAGGCGATCAACTCAAGGCGTCGAGCGATCTCGGAGTTCCGTTGGTGGGCATCGGCCTGCTTTACAGCCAAGGATATTTCCGACAGGTGATCGGCCCCGACGGCGCGCAAGAAGCGCTGTTCCCTTACAACGACCCAGGTCAACTCCCGATCACGCCGTTGCGTACCCCCGATGGCGAATGGTTGCGGCTGCAGGTGCCCATGCCGGGGCATTCTCTCTGGCTGCGCACCTGGCAAGTCAAGGTCGGCCGACTACAGCTCTATTTGCTCGACAGCAACGATGTCGCGAATTATCCCACTCATCGGGGGATCACCAGCGAACTCTACGGGGGCGGGCCTGAGCTTCGGCTGCAGCAGGAAATCGTGCTCGGCCTGGGCGGCTGGCGGCTGCTCGATGCTCTGAATCAACGGCCCGAGGTCTGTCATCTGAATGAAGGGCACGCGGCCCTGGCCATTCTGGACCGAGCTCGCACTTTCATGGAGACGACCGGCACAGCGTTCGACGCGGCGCTCGTTGCGACACGCGCCGGCAACATCTTCACCACCCACACCGCGGTTCCCGCGGGATTCGACCGGTTCGATCCCGCTTTGGTGGAACGATATCTCGCACATTACGCGGCCGATTCCCTGCACATCCCATTGCGGCAACTGCTCGCGCTCGGTCGCGCCGATGCGGGCAACGAAGCCGAGGCCTTCAACATGGCCTATCTGGCGGTGCGCGGATGCGCCGCGGTCAACGGGGTGAGCCGATTGCATGGCGAGATCAGCCGGCGGATTTTTCAGCCGCTGTTTCCGCGGCGTCCGACGATCGAAGTGCCGATTGGACACGTGACCAATGGCATCCACACGCCGAGTTGGGACAGTCCCGCCGCCGATTCGCTCTGGACGACTCATTGCGGCAAGGACCGCTGGCTCGGGAGCCTCGGCTCCGTGGGCGCCTCCATTCGCGATGCCGCCGACTCCGCCATCTGGCAATGCCGAACGGCCGCACGGAAATCTCTGGTCGATTATGCACGGCGGCGACTGTCGGCACAGCTCGCGGCGTCCGGCGGGCCGCCGGAGGAGATCGACGGTGCGAAGCACCTGTTCGACCCCGAGGTGCTCACGGTGGGTTTCGCACGCCGCTTCGCGACCTACAAGCGGCCCAATCTGCTGCTCAATGACCCGGAAAGATTGGCGCGCCTGCTGACCAATCCCGAGCGGCCGATGCAACTGATTCTCGCCGGCAAGGCGCATCCGGCTGATGCTCCCGGTCAGGCGTTGATCCGCGACTGGGTCCGCTTCGTGCGTCGGCCCGATGTGCGGCCACACGCGATCTTCTTGAGCGACTACGACATGCTGATGACGGAGCGCCTCGTGGAAGGCGTGGATGTCTGGATCAATACGCCGCGGCGTCCGTGGGAGGCCTGCGGAACCAGCGGAATGAAGGTCTTGGTCAACGGTGGGCTCAACCTATCCGAACTCGACGGCTGGTGGGCGGAGGCCTATACGCCCAGCGTGGGCTGGGCTTTGGGTGACGGCTGCGAGCATGAGGAGGATCCGGCCCGAGACGCCATCGAAGCATCGCAACTCTACGATCTGCTGGAACACCAAATCGTTCCTGAATTCTACGCCCGCGACGACAACAATATGCCGCGAAGCTGGGCAGCGCGAGTGCGGGAAAGCATGGCGTGTCTCACGCCGCTTTACTCCGCAAATCGCAGCGTACGCGAGTACGTCGAGCGCTTTTATCTTCCGGCTGCGGCAGCCTATCTCCGGCGGGCAGAGAACGGCGGAGCGCTGGGTGCAGAGATCAGTGCCTCGCTGCGTGCAATCCAATGCGGCTGGACGACGCTTCGCTTCGGCAGCGTCGATGTCGATACTCGAGGCGATAGACACCACTTCATCGCGGAAGTCGAACTCGGAGCGCTGGCTCCCCCATCGGTCCGCGTCGAGCTGTACGCGGACCCGCTGGGCGGGGACCAACCCTTTCGTCAGGAGATGACGCGCCTCGGCCGGCCGGATGCCCGCGGCATGGATCTTTACGTGGCGAGCGTCCCGGCCGCGCGCGCCTCGACTGACTACACCGCACGTATCTTGCCCGCCCATCCGGGAGTCAGCGTGCCGCTCGAGGCTTCCCAGGTTCTCTGGCAGCGATGACGCGGCGACGGCCGGCACAGGGGGCGCCTGCGAGCCGATTTCGATGGCATCTCAGCCCCCGGAGAGAGCATATTGGCCGACGATGGCGGTGGGGCGACAATCCATACGCACTTTCCCTCAAGATGTAGGGGAAGACCCAATGACCGCCTGTGCAACTCTGTGAGATCGTGACGAACAGTCGCTTGAGGTGTGTCGTGAATAAGAGTGCGCTCGGCTCAGCAGGTCCCGATGGGATCTTGAACCAAGTGATCGATATCGCCCGCAGTGCCGCGCTGGGAGAGATGGCGAGCGGTATCGCGCACGAGCTCAACCAGCCGCTGGGCGCCATTGCCACGTTTTCGCAGGCGGGAATCCGCATGCTCGACCGGCCCGAGCCCATGGTGGCGCGCGCCCTCGATGTCCTCAAGCAGATCAACAGCGAGGCGCTCAACGCCGGCGAAGGTATCCGTCGAATTCGCCGCCTGTTCGATCAAGAGGACATCGTTCGATCCCGCTGCCGTATGGAAGAATTGATCTTCGAGCTGCGGCCGGTATTGGATTTACTCTCCAATCGATGCAATGGGCAATTGGAGCTTGCCTCGACGCCGCCATCCTCCGAACTCAACGTGGACCGGGCCAAAATCCAGCACGTCTTGTTTTCGCTGGTGCAAAACGGCTTCGAGGCCGCTTCTGCGGGCCCCTCGCCGCTCGTCCGCATCGTCATAAACAGCGATCGCTACGCCGTGGAGACCAGTATCGTCGATTCCGGCCCGGGAGTGCCGGCCGAATCACAGCCGCGGCTATTCAAGCCCTTCTACACGACCAAATCGCGTGGTACCGGTCTAGCCCTGGCGTCCAGCCACTCCATACTCGAGGCGCACGAAGGCTCCATCGGATTCGAGAATCTCCCCGGCGGCGGCTGCCGATTCTGGTTTCGATTACCGGCGGCTGGAAGATAGCCGCGCAACCGTGGGAATAACGGATGCCAGTGGCCGCGCGATCGCGACGATGGGCGCGAGCCGCCGGGGCCTCGGCATCACCGCAGACGCGGCTCAGGTAGTTGCACGGCGCATGAGCGCCGCGGCCTTGCTGGTGCTGTTGCTCGGCGCTCCGGGCTCGCGCGCGGCAGCCGAGGATGAGGTTGCTTCGGCGATCCGCGCCGCCTTGACTCCACAGCAGGCATCCGCTCACCCGGCGCTCCAAAATTCGACCGACGAACGGTCGCTCGCGCAACGCCTGTACGAGGGGCGCCGATACACGGGCCTGTGGACGCAGGGGTTGAAGATGACCTCCCAGGGGCAACAGACGCTTCTTCTCCTCAGCCATTCGGAGGACCTGGGACTCAAGCCCGATGACTACAGCGTCGAGCCGCTCATGGCGGCAGGAATGCGTCTTACGGCAAGCGGCACGGCATCTCCCGCACTGGCTGCCGCATTCGATATCCAATTGACCGAAAGCGCGTTGCGCTACATACACGACACGCATTTCGGGCGGATCGATCCGCGCCAGGTGGGATTCGAATTGGACGTTCCCAGGCAGCCGTTCGACTCGACGGCAGCGCTCCTCGACATGGCGCGCGCAGAGTCGGTCGCCCGTGTTGCGGCCTCGATCGAGCCCCAGTTCTATCACTACAGCCTCCTCAAAAAGTCGTTATCGCAGTACCGAGCGCTGGCGCGCGATCCTCCTCCGTTTCTGATCACGCCCTCTCATCCGATCAAAGTCGGCAGCCCTTATGCGCAGGCGCCTGCGCTGCGCCAGATGCTCATTCGCTTGGGAGATCTGCCGCCCGGTTCGACGGCGACGGCTGACCCGCTGGTGTTCGACGCACCGCTATCCGCTGCGATAAGACGTTTTCAAGCGCGGCACGGATTGAAAGTCGACGGTGTCCTGCGCCCGCCCACCTCCCGGGCTCTCTCGGTGCCGATGGCCGCCCGCGTCCGCCAGATCACATTGACTCTCGAGCGTTGGCGTTGGGTGCCGGAATTCTCCGCTCCGCCGCTCATCGTCAACATCCCGCAGTTCCGTCTTTTTGCCTTCAACTCCCTCCAGGATCGAAAGTCGGATGTGCTGCAGATGGACGTGATCGTCGGCCGTGCGTTCCGCACGACCCATACCCCGATTTTCGCGGCAGCCATGACGTCGGTGATTTTCCGGCCGTACTGGCAAGTCCCGGACAGCATCGTCAGAAAGGAGATGATTCCCAAGATCGAGCGAGAGCGCGACTATTTGGAAGCACAGCACCTCGATATCGTCCCGAACAGCGATGAGATCTCCCGCCCGCTGCCTCTCTCGAGCGCGACGCTCAGCGCGCTCAGCCAGGGTCATCTCAAGCTCAGGCAACGACCCGGACCGGAGAACGCTTTGGGTTTGGTCAAATTCTCGCTGCCCAATCCCCATGACGTGTACCTCCACTCCACGCCCACGCCCGCGCTCTTCAAGGAGGCGGTTCGTGCGTTCAGTCATGGTTGCATCCGCGTGAGCGATCCGGTCGCATTGGCGGTGCATGTTCTGCGGGACACCCCCGGTGCGTGGTCCGCGCAGCGGGTTCGGGAAGCCATGGATGGGGCCATGACGCAGCACGTGCGGCTGGCACATCCGATTCCGGTGCTGATTCTCTACGGAACCGCATTTGCCACGGAGGACGGCAGGATCCTATTCTTCGACGACATCTACGGCCACGACCGCCGGTTGGCCGCGCTGTTGGGGCTCTGAAGGCAGCGCGAGCTGAGAAGCCCGCCCGCCGGTACGTAAAAGCCCTGATGGTCCCTCGCTGGGCTCCCGCTCACGATTGCGGTTCGACCGATCAGCCAAAAAGGGGAGGCTTCATGCCGCTTCGGATTCGCCGCATCCTTGTCGCCGTCGCGGACGGCACTGCAAAACGGGTTACCCAGCGCGCCGCGGATCTGGCGCTCAAAGCTCGGGCAAAGATCGAGATCTTCAGCGTCATACGGCCCGACTCGGCGGTGGTGGGACTGCCCAATGCAACCCTGTTGCAAATCAATCGAGCGATCGCCGAAAGTCGGCGGCGCGAGCTCGACAAGCTCGCCGCAGGCCTCAGACGGCAAGGCATCGACACCGTTTGCACCGTCGTTGAGGACGACTCGCTGAGCGACAGCATCAACGAGCGGCTGAAAAAAGCGCCCGCGGACCTCGTCGCGATCGAGGCGCATAAACACAACCTATTGGCTCGATGGTTGCTGCTGCAAAGCGATTACGACTTGATCCGGCATTGTCCGGTCCCACTGCTCATCGTCAAGAAAGCGCCGCGCCCGGGCAGGCAGCCGATCCTGGCGGCCCTCGACCCGTGGCATCGGAATGACAAGCCCGCCTCCTTGGATTCGCGCATCGTCGATGCCGGCCGCACGATTGCCCAACTGCTGAACGTCTCGATGCATAGCGTTCACGCCTATTCGCCCTTGCTCGGCTTCGTTTCCGATTCCGCATTTGCTCCGGTCGCGATACCCATCTCACTGCCGCAGGAAGAACTGCATGAAGCGATGATCCGTCGTCGCTTCAAAGCGCTCAATACGAAATACCGCATCCCGCCGCGCCGGTCGCACCTTCAGGTGGGCGATCCAAAATTCGTGCTCCCGGCCCTCGCCGGATCTCTGAAGGCCCAACTGGTCGTCATGGGTGCGATTTCGCGCTCCGCGATCGACCGTCTGCTTCTCGGCAGCACCGCCGAGCAGGTGCTCGATGCGCTTCCATGCGATGTCTTGATCGTCAAGGCGAAATCAGCACGCGCCACACGGAGACGAAAATGATCAAAACGATTCTCGTACCCGCAAGCGGAAGCTCCACGGACGATACGGTGTTCGCAACCGCGTTGGCGGCAGCGCAACCGCTGTCGGCCCACCTGGCGTTTTATCATGTCCGCCTCTCCGCCATCGAGGCCGCCGAGCGTGCCCCGCAAGCGGAGTTCTGCGCGGGAGGCTCGCTGCCTGTCGCGTTGAATGCCCTCCGGGAGGTGGAGTCCGACCTGTCGCAAGCAGCGGCCGCCCACGTTCAATCGTTCTGCAGCCGGCATTCGGTGCCGATGCGCGAGACCCCCGAACAACCGGGGACCGTCTCCGCGAGTTTCCTGGAAGAGCAGAACCGTGCCCGCGACCGGTTGATGCAGCACGCCCGGCATAACGACCTCATCGTCCTGGGACGCGCCTCCCACATCGATTACCTGCCGTCGACGCTCATGGAGGATCTGTTGGTGGGCAGCGGACGACCGATACTAATCGCCCCGGATTTCCTGCCGACGACCCTGACCGGTACGGTGGTCCTCGGATGGAAGGAGACTCAGGAATCGGCGCGCGCCGTCGGCGCGGCGCTGCCGCTTCTGGAGAAGGCCGGTAAAGTGATTTTACTTCACATCGTCGAACGGGAGCCGGCCGTTTCCGATTCGCTCAAACACCTCGCGCGGCAACTCCAATGGCATGGCGTAGCAGCGGATATCCACGTGATCGCCGGTGGCCCGCACCCGCTGACTTACCATCTCGCGAGAGCGGCCGCGGAGCTGCGCGCCGACCTGCTCGTTGCCGGAGGATTCGGACACAGCCGTTTACGGGAGCGCGCCTTTGGCGGAGTCACCCGATCGCTGATCGAGCATGCCAACATGCCCGTATTCATGGTGCATTGATTCGAGGGAACCCACCGAGCCGAGCCCCAATTTCGCGCACTCGAGAACGCATCAGCCCTAGTCGACCACCGAGCCATCGCG